>ENA-OQDE01000421-OQDE01000421.1-human-gut-metagenome-genome-assembly--contig:-NODE-421-length-25820-cov-5.032694_pt1 | contig 25820 bp, 27 predicted proteins | sample MGYA00242768_ERZ504595 | MGnify/ENA primary metagenome ERZ504595 (study PRJEB26092, sample SAMD00036307) | human gut metagenome | host: Homo sapiens | study: EMG produced TPA metagenomics assembly of... | reverse complement strand
CAGAAAAATTTTCAACATCGTTTCTGTTTCCCCCATCATATCTTCTTCCCGGACTCCCCATCCGCCGGAAAATCTATATGATGAAAATAGCACATTCCATAAAATGTTTCAATAAACAACTTTGAAAAAGACCGGAGCCGCATGATTTCATATAGTGTCCCAAATCATGTCACTCCGGTCTTTTATTATATTATTTCCATCAACAATTTTTATTTTTCCCTATTGTACCGACAGGTAAGAATATCCCATCAGACTCTCATCCACCGCATGTGCGACCTCACGTCCCTCACGGATTGCCCACACGACAAGAGACTGTCCTCTGTGCACATCACCTGCTGCAAATACATTTTTCACACTGGTCGCATATGCCCCCTCTGCCGTCGACACGTTCGTCCTTGCATTCAGCTCGACGCCAAACGCATCTGCAACATATTTTTCTGTTCCAAGGAATCCTGCTGCGATTAGAACCAGATCTGCATCCAGTTTCGTCTCGGAACCCGGCACTTCTGACATTACCATGCGTCCGGTTTTTTCATCCTTTTTGCTCTCTAATTTTACGGTGATAATGCCGTTTAAGTTACCGTTTTTATCTTTTAAAAATTCTTTGACTGTTGTCTGGTAAATACGCGGATCATGCCCGAATACAGCAATTGCTTCCTCCTGACCGTAGTCTGTCTTGCAGACTTTCGGCCACTCCGGCCATGGATTGTTCTCTGCCCTCGTATCTGGTGCTTTCGGCATCATTTCAAGCTGAGTCACGCTCGCACAGCCATGGCGGATGGATGTTCCGACACAGTCGTTTCCGGTATCACCGCCACCGATGATGACCACTTTTTTGCCCTTTGCAGAAATATAATTGTTATCTTTCAGGTCGGAATCTAAAAGACTCTTTGTGGTTGCCTTTAAGAAATCCACTGCAAAGTAAATGCCTTTTGCATCACGTCCCGGTGCTTTGATATCACGCGGATTTTTTGCACCGCAGGCTAAGATCACGCGGTCATAATCCTTTAACAGCTTGGCAGCTTTTACGTCTTTGCCCACGTTGACTCCTGTGATAAATTCCACACCTTCTTCTTTCATGATATCCACTTTACGGTCGATCACCCATTTTTCCAGTTTCATATTCGGGATACCATACATTAAAAGTCCGCCGATGCGGTCATCTCTCTCGAATACAGTTACCTGATGACCACGTTTGTTTAACTGGTCTGCTGCCGCAAGTCCTGCAGGACCGGAACCAATGATCGCAACTTTCTTTCCTGTGCGCACTCTCGGCGGTTTTGCTGCTGCATATCCTTTTGCGTAAGCATTTTCGATAATTCCGTGCTCATTTGCCTTGCAGGTAACAGGATCTTCCAGTGACACAGGTGCAGGCTGCTTCACAGAGAGCCGGGCAGACACGTGATGTAAATTCCGGGAAGTTATTGGTTTTCTTTAAACGGTTATATGCCTGCTCCCAGTTGCCCGTGTAGACAAGATCGTTCCATTCAGGCACCAGATTGTGCAGTGGACATCCACTTGTCATTCCCATGATCGTCATACCTGACTGGCAGAACGGCACACCGCAATTCATACATCTTGCACCCTGAATCTGCTGTTTTTCCATGGAAAGCGGTATATGAAATTCTTTAAAGTTTTTGATGCGCTCTTTTGGCTCGATCGCTTTGGCATCTTCTCTCTCATAATCTATAAATCCAGTTGGTTTTCCCATTATTGATATCCTCCATCATGATGCCATGCGGCATGCCGCCGCACGAACATCTTTCTCATTTAACCTCTTGTGTTTGCATAGAATGCTTCGATCTGCGCCTGTTCCGAGGATAAACCTTTCTCCTCCATCTGAACGATCGCCATCAGCATCCGGTTATAATCGTATGGAATGACCTTTTTGAATTTCGGCAGATATTCGCTGAAATTGTCAAGGATTGCTTTTCCTTTTTCGGAATTGGTCAATGCCACATGCTCTTTGATCATGTCTTTTAATTCCATAACGTCATATTTATTGGATATTTCTTCGGAAAATACCATTTCTTTATTCATTCTTGTATACAGATCGTTGTCTTCGTCGAGTACATATGCGATACCGCCGCTCATACCTGCTGCAAAGTTCTTTCCAGTCTTACCAAGGACTACAACACGTCCGCCGGTCATATACTCACATCCATGATCGCCGACTCCCTCAACAACTGCGGATGCACCGGAGTTGCGGACACAGAAACGCTCGCCTGCAACACCACTGATAAATGCTTTTCCACTGGTTGCCCCGTAAAGAGCCACGTTACCGATGATGATATTCTCATCTTTTTTGTATTTTACGCCTGCCGGTGCATAAACAACCAGTTTTCCGCCGGAAAGACCCTTTCCAAAGTAATCGTTGGAATCCCCGACTAACTCTAAGGTCAGCCCTTTCGGGATAAATGCACCAAAACTCTGTCCGCCTGCGCCACTGCATTTTACAATAAATGTATCTTCCGGAAGTCCCTCACCACCATATTTCTTTGTGATCTCAGAACCAAAGATCGTACCGAAGGAACGGTCGGTGTTTGTCACTTCCACATCAATACTTCTGCGCTGCTGTTTTTCAAGTGCTGGTCCTAACTGTTTTAAGAGCACCGTGATATCTTTTGATTTTTCCAGTTCGAAATCATAAACCTGTTTCGGATCAAAGATAACTTTCTTTTTCTGGTCTGCAAATGGGTTGTTTAAGATCTTGGAAAGATCAATTTCTTTCTCCCTGCCGCTTAAGTCCTCACGAACCTTTAACAGATCACTTCTGCCGACCATCTCATCGATCGTCTTACAGCCGAGTTTTGCCATGTATTCCCTTAACTCTGCTGCGATGAAACGCATGAAGTTCTCAACATACTCCGGTTTTCCTGCAAAACGTTTGCGCAGTTCCGGGTTCTGTGTTGCAATACCTGCCGGACAGGTATCTAAGTTACATACACGCATCATGACACAGCCTAACGTTACAAGCGGAGCGGTTGCAAAACCATATTCTTCTGCGCCGAGCAGTGCTGCGATTGCAACGTCACGGCCACTCATTAACTTACCATCTGTCTCAATGCGGACTTTATTTCTAAGTCCGTTCATGATCAGAGTCTGGTGTGTCTCGGAAAGTCCAAGCTCCCAAGGAAGTCCGGCATTGTGGATGGAACTTGCCGGAGCTGCACCGGTACCACCGTCATAACCAGAAATCAGTACGACCTGTGCGCCTGCTTTTGCAACACCGGCTGCGACTGTACCAACACCTGCCTCAGATACCAGTTTTACGGTAATTCTCGCATCGCGGTTTGAGTTCTTTAAGTCGAAGATCAGCTGCTCAAGATCCTCGATGGAATAAATATCGTGATGTGGCGGCGGAGAGATCAGAGCCACGCCCGGAGTGGAAAGTCTGGTCTTTGCGATCCACGGATAAACTTTTTTGCCCGGAAGATGTCCGCCTTCACCAGGTTTTGCCCCCTGTGCCATCTTGATCTGGATCTCCTGTGCACTGACTAAATACTGGCTGGTGACACCGAAACGTCCGGATGCAACCTGTTTGATCGCAGAACAGCGGTTGACACTGCTGTTTTTACTTGCGATACGCTCTGCATCCTCACCACCTTCACCGGAGTTGGATTTTCCATGCAGGCGATTCATTGCGATTGCGAGCGTCTCATGTGCCTCCTGTGAAATGGAACCATAGGACATCGCACCTGTTTTAAATCTCTGTACAATGGAGTCAACACTCTCTACTTCCTCAAGCGGTACACCTTTTTTCGGGTAATTGAAATCCATCAGTCCACGCAGTGTGATCTCTCTTTCTTCCTTATTAACCAGATCCGTGTACTGTTTGAACAGCTCATAGTCACCTCGTCTGGTTGCCTCCTGTAACAGATGGATCGTTGCAGGATTGTAAAGATGCGGGTCTGCTCCGCTTCTCATCTTATGGCGTCCGCGGCTCTCTAAAGTCAGATCGGATTCAAGTCCAAGCGGATCGTAGGCTGCAGAATGAAGCTCATTGACATCATTTTCAATATCCTTTAATGTGATACCACCAATACGGCTGACCGTGTTGGTAAAATATTTGTCAATGACATTTTTATCAATACCGATCGCCTCGAAGATCTTAGAACCCTCGTAAGACTGGATCGTGGAAATACCCATCTTGGATGCAATCTTTACGATACCGTTTAAGATTGCATTGTTGTAATCCTGTACGGCTGCATAGTAATCTTTGTCAAGCATATGCTCGTCCACAAGCTGTTTTACCGTATCCTGTACCAGATATGGGTTGATCGCGCACGCACCATAGCCGAGCAGTGTTGCAAAATGATGTACCTCTCTCGGTTCGCCGGACTCTAAGATCATCGCAACCGATGTTCTCTTTTTCGTTCTTACCAGATGCTGCTGTAAGGCTGAGACAGCAAGCAGTGAAGGAATCGGAACATGGTTCTCATCGATTCCACGGTCAGAAAGGATCAGGATGTTTGCGCCATCTCTGTATGCACGGTCGGCTTCCACAAACAGACGGTCGATTGCCTTTTCAAGGCTTGTGTTTTTATAGTAAATGATCGGGATCACTTCTACTTTAAATCCCGGCACCTTCATGGCTTTGATCTTCATCAGGTCTGTGTTTGTCAGAATCGGGTTATTTACTTTTAGTACCTGGCAGTTCTCTGCCTTCTCCTCTAAGAGGTTACCGTCTTCACCGATATAGACTGTCGTGGATGTTACAACTTTCTCACGGATCGAGTCGATCGGCGGGTTTGTTACCTGTGCAAACAGCTGTTTGAAATAGTTGAATAATGGCTGATGGTCACTTGCAAGTGCAGCAAGCGGTGTATCAATACCCATGGCAGAGGTGCCCTCGCCGCCGTTCTTTGCCATCGGAAGGATTGCTTCACGCAGGGACTCGAATGTATAACCGAAAGCTTTCTGCATTCTCTGGCGCTCTTCCTTGGTGTATTCCGGCACACGCTCGTTCGGGATTTTAGATCTTCCAGTTTTAAGAGGTTGCGGTCAAGCCATTCACCGTATGGCTGTTTGTTTGCATAAGTTTCTTTCAACTCATCATCGTCGATCACGCGGCCTGCAACGGTATCAACCAGAAGCATTTTACCAGGACGCAGACGCTCTTTTACGAGAATCTTTGTCGGATCGATATCAAGTACACCGACCTCGGAGGAGAGGATCAGATAATCATCATCTGTAATGTAATAACGGGAAGGACGCAGACCGTTGCGGTCAAGCACTGCTCCCATCATATCACCGTCGGAGAACAGAATAGATGCAGGTCCGTCCCACGGCTCCATCATCGTCGCATAATACTGATAGAAATCTTTTTTCTTCTGTGACATGATGCGGTTGTTTGCCCATGGCTCCGGGATCATGATCATAACTGCAAGTGGAAGTTCCATGCCGCTCATAACCAGAAATTCCAAGGTATTATCAAGCATTGCGGAGTCGGAACCCTCGGAATTGATAACCGGAAGTACCTTCTGCAGTTCTCCTTTTAAGTGCTCAGACTCCATCGTCTCCTCGCGGGCAAGCATCTTGTCCGCATTACCCTTGATGGTGTTGATCTCACCGTTATGTACAATAAAACGGTTCGGATGCGCTCTCTCCCAGCTTGGATTCGTGTTCGTGGAGAAACGGGAGTGCACGGTTGCGATCGCTGATTCGTAATCTTTATCCTGTAAGTCAGCAAAGAATAAGCGAAGCTGCTCTACTAAGAACATACCTTTGTATACGATGGTTCTGCTGGATAAAGAAACCACATAAGTATCATCGTTGGACTGTTCAAAAACACGTCTTGCCACATACAGTTTGCGGTCAAAATCAAGTCCCTTTGCCACTTCTGCCGGACGTTTGACAAAGCCCTGCATAATATACGGCATACAGTCAACTGCTTTCTGTCCGAGTTTGGTCGGATCGGTTGGAACTTCTCTCCATCCTAAGAACTCCATTCCTTCCTTGTTCACGATGACCTCAAACATTTTCTTCGCCTGGTTGCGTTTTAATTCATCCTGCGGGAAGAAAAACATGCCGACACCGTAGTCTCTCTCCTCTCCAAGCTCGATTCCAAGTGGTTTTGTCACTTTGGAGAAAAACTTGTGTGATACCTGAAGCAGAATACCAACACCGTCACCTGTCTTGCCCTCTGCATCTTTACCTGCTCTGTGTTTCAAGTTTTCTACGATCTTTAATGCATTCTCTACCGTTGCATGTGTCTTGATACCTTTGATATTGACAACAGCACCGATACCGCAGTTATCATGTTCAAATCTCGGATCATACATTCCGGTTTCTGTCTTACAGCTGCCCGCTACAGAAAAACGGTCTAATTTCTGCTCTTTCATCTTCAACTTCCTTTCTCCATCCACTCATCTGTCTTTGCCTGAAAAACAGTTGTCTTTTGTCGGATTTGTTATGTATTAATATACAACTTTCATATTCGTTTGTCTACCAGTTTTTTCTTTATATTATCTGATAATATGATAATTATATTGAATGCATGTATATTATCTGTCTTTTTTATTTATTTTCTCTCAAAATAATATCTATACAAACAATTCAATAGAAAAAAGATGCAAAAAAAATTCATTAATTTTTCTGCATCTTCGCATTTTTATTATTTCTATTAAATTGTGTTTAAATTGTATCTGTGTCTTTCCGCTCTTTTACCTGCAGATCTATGCTTCCATGCCTGCCAGCTCATCCATTTTTTTCTTAAACCCATGGTTAAAAATTGCGATTACACGTCCGACTCCGATCACTGCCACCACCGTTCCAAGCCCGATTCCGATCAGATGTCCCTGACAGACCAGTCCGACTGTGATCGTGATACAGATGTTGAAGAGGTCAAAACAGTTTTTGGTAAATCCCACACTCTTATGTACCGTGTCTGCGATCGCCTGCATAGCTTCCGGCAAGTTGATTTGGGTATGCCTCCCCAAATACCAGAATCACTGCCGAAAACAGATTCAGAAACCTTGTGAAAATAAGACTTAACGGCAACTGCAGCAGATCCATAAGCAGTGTCAGACGGATGTCCATTTTCTGTGCGTGCATCAAAGTTTCTCCCTCTGCCTTCTGATACCGGAAATGCCGGATCAGATGCAGGATCATCTCCACAAGCACAAACAGTGTGTAGATCACCATTGTCATATTCATTGTTCTTTCCCTGATTTCTTTCGCTCATCTGTTACAATGTGTTTCAATTCCATTGTCATGGACTAATAGTTTCTTTCCCATATCTGGTCAAAGAAATCATTTCCCTCCAGTGTTTTCTCCTCACAACTATACAAAGCACCATTATCGATGTCAAGTGACAGAAGAAGCGTGGAATCATCTAAGTATGGCGTCATTTTTTCCTGCAAAAGCGGGACGACATCTTCCTGTGTGTACATTCGTTCCAGTCCTGGTGTTCATCCTTGTCAACTGCAAATTCAACGCCATAGGTATCCTCTATCACGATTCCCTTTTCATCATCCACATAAAAGGCTGCGAAGTCATATTGGGCAGTTCCCTGCATTTCGTAGGTCATGCTTATAAGCAGATAGTCCAGACCATCTTTTTTTGAAAGACATATTGTTCCATTGCCTGCATGTGACAGGTGAAAGTTTCGGCTGATAAACCGCGGATGACTCTCATATTCTCCGTCTTTTGTTCCACGATATACTTTCACATAACATCCATACGAACTGTTGCTTATAACATCGTCTACCGCTTCATCCGGCTCACTGCCATATCCAACTACAGAAACGAGATCCGCAATCCCATCATGTGTGAGATCTGCCGTTGTCTCAAATATAGGCACTTCATATGCATCCTTCCCCGGATAATCTGAGTTATAGTAGTTACCCTCTTCCCCTAACTGACCGATATCGCCGTAGGTGGAATAGACATATCCCTGATTTTCCACGACATATTTTTGTGTCTGTGCATCAGAAGTATTTTCTGTAGTTTCAGAGATTTCTGTACCTGATTCTTTTTCTGTGTCTTCTGATATGTTTTCTAACATTTCTTCCGTATTTCCTGTTTTCAGTTTTCCGGCATCTCTTCTGCATTTTTTGTTTTCTTCGCGTTTTCTGCTTCTTTCTCATTTTCTTCCAATACTGACGCGTTTGAAGCAGCAGAATTTTCTATTGTTTTTTTACTGCATCCAGCAAAACACTCACTTGCAAGTACAACAGTAATCATCGCCATGACTAATTTATTTTTCATTTTCCCCACCTCATAACATACTCTTTTTCGTTTGTATCTTCATCTGTTTCTTCCGCCTGAATCAAGAAATTCTCCCTCTGATAAAAGTAAATTGCATGCACATTCTTTTCGTATACACATAAACACAATTCGGTTTTTCTGCTTTTTACATAATCCAGCAGACATTTTCCAATTCCCATCGATTGTGCAGATTCTTTCACAAACAATCCCTCGATATAGCAATCATTTATTCCGATAAAACCATCTATCTGACCATTTTTTTCCTCTTCATATACATATACTTCTGCTTCCGGCAGAATCTGTTTCACCATTTCATAATTGCCGGTCCAATATTCCTTGTCTATAAAACTATGTGCCTTAATGTTTGTCTCAAGCCATATCTGCAAAACATCAGATATATCCTTTTCTTCCATTTTTCTTATCATACATTTACCCCATCTCTATTTTCGTCTTAGTGCACTGCAAAGATATCTTTTTACCCACTCCTTATCGCTCATAAAAAATTCATTTTTCCCTATTGATAAAAACCGGAAAATCCAGGAAAGCCGGAAAATCCGCAATTTATACGCATTTCCGGCTCTCTGCTTACATATGCTATCTATCATTCTTTTTGTTTCATAAACTATAGTTCATGCAGCTTCAGGCTCTCTCGTCAAATTCCACATTCTTCTTCCACTTCCAGAACCCCCATATCACAGCGCCAGCCACCACAAGCATCACTGCCGTAAATCCAATTCCTTTCGCATCCGTCGTATAGCCAAAGGACAGCCATCCCGTTTCCTCACGCACGACCGACACAGTGTTTGCTGCGATGTGTCCCAGTACCGGCACATAGAAAAATCCTGTTTTTTCATACAAAAATGCAAGCAGACATCCCAAAACCACCGCATACAGAAACTGCACCAGGTTCGCATGCACCAGTCCAAAGATCAATGCGGAACAAATAATTGCAGGTGCGACACCCAACATCAATTTTAGTCTCTGATAAACCACGCCCCGGAATAATAATTCTTCCGCGATTGGGATCAGAAAACAGGATCCAAGGAACTCATAGACTGCTGCGCCTGCAAAAAATGCCTGATTTGCAGTCTGGAACCCTTCTGATGCCTGAATTAATGATGTCATCGCAATGATATTGTTGACTGCAATTCCAAGTGCCGCTATGGACACAACAGTCACGGCAATATTGATTGCCTGCTCACTGCTAAAGCGAAACTTCTTTTTTCCGTAAACAGTATCCCGGATGTTTTGATCTGCCATATAAAATTTTAATATGACCGGAATCGTAACTGCATCACCCACAAGCTGGCGCAGCATGTAAGTCTCATCTGCACTGCCGAGAAGTATCTCCAATGCAAAATAACAGAGACTTGATACCACATAGTAAAGCCCGACCGGATAAATAATCTGCCAGATCTGGAAGCCCTTTGTCTGTTTCATCGTTTGTTTCCCTTCGTATCACGTCCCGCGGTGCGCAGACGGTTTAATGCCACTTCTTTGCCTTTTACTTCAATATTTACTACATCTTCCGCATTCAGAAGATAGATCGCCGCAAGCGCGTCCCCGGCACCTAATTTCATGCCGCGCACACCGACTGCTCCCTTTTTCTTTTCCGGGATACTGGAATGTCGATCCGTAGGAAAAGTCTTTTTCGGACTGCATCACGAGCGTCTCCTCAAGTGCAAGTGCCTGTACAAAGATCAGCTCATCGCCCTCATTTAATTTTGTCGCAGCCGTGGTTCGTTTTGCAACGTCAAACTCACTTCCATCCACGACTTTAAGCATAGCAGATTTTGTTCCAAACAACACCTGGGAATGGCTGATTGCCGCAAGGTTCGTGATGTAGACAAAATTTTCCTCGCTGCTGTTATAATTACTCAGGTTATCGATCGGCGTTCCCTTGTCTCGGAATTTACCGTAAGGAAGATCTAACACCTTTAACAGATGCATCTGTCCCTTATTGGTAAAAATGCAGATCTTGTCCGTATTTTTGCAGGTCAGGATATAGCGGTTTTCTGTGTTTGCCGCCTCCTTATTTCTCTCATACGTTGCGACATCCACGGTTTTTGCGTATCCAAAACGATCCATTAAGAATACAACATCCATCTCCTCGATCTTCTTCTCCTCAACGACCGCTTCCTCTAAGTTATCGATCACCGTTTTTCTCGGTTTTGCGTACTCTTTCTTAAAACTCTCCAATTCTTTGATGATGACTTTCGCCATAGCCGCGCGGCTTCCCAAAATATCCTCATATTTTGCGATATTTTTCAAGGTCTCATCATGATCTTTTAAGAGTGCTTCGAGTTCGAGTCCGATTAATTTCTGCAGACGCATCTCAAGAATCGCCGTGGTCTGTCTCTCCGTAAAACGAAGTTTTGCAGCGTCTCGTTTTGACTGTTCGGATTTAAAATTGATGTTATCTGTGATACCGTCGGTTAAGCAGGCTCTCGCATCCTTCACATTTTTACTTCCGCGCAGGATCTCAATGATCAGATCAATGACATCCGTTGCCTTGATCAAACCTTCCTGAATTTCCTTTTTGTCGCGCTCTTTTGCAAGAAGTGTCTGATATTTGCGTGTTGCAAGCTCATACTGGAAATTCACATGATGGCGGATGATCGGCACGATTCCCATAGTTTCCGGTTTTCCGTCCGCTACCGCTAACATGTTAACGCCAAAGGTATCTTCCAGTTTTGTTTTCTTGTAGAGAAGATTTTTTAAATTTTCGACATCTGCACCCTTTTTCAGCTCCAGAACGATGCGTATTCCCTCTTTTGAGGACTGGTTTGTGATATCCACGATATCGGAAGTTTTCTTTGTCTCAACAAGGCTGTAGATATCGTTTAAGAATTTTCCGATATTGGCACCGATCATGGTGTACGGGATCTCTGTGATCACAAGACGGTCTTTTCCGCCTTTTCCCTTTTCAACTTCAACTTTACCGCGGATCTTGATTTTTCCCATACCGGTTGAATAAACGGCTAACAGTTCATCCTTATTTGCAACGATACCACCAGTCGGAAAATCAGGTCCCGGAATATACTGCATCATCTGCTCGGTATTGATGTCCGGGTCTTTCATATATGCGATCACACCGTCAATGACCTCGCCAAAATTGTGCGGCGGGATACTGGTCGTCATACCGACGGCGATTCCCTCTGCACCGTTTAAAAGCAGGTTTGGAACTTTGACAGGGAGCACCTCCGGCTCTTTTTCCGTCTCATCAAAGTTCGGGACAAAGTTTACAACATCTTTATCTAAGTCCGCCAAATAGGTTCCTGTGTAATCTTCTGTAAACGTGCCTCAGTATAACGCATTGCTGCGGCGCCATCTCCCTCGATGGAACCAAAATTACCGTGTCCATCCACAAGCGGCAGTCCTTTTTTGAAATCCTGCGCCATCACGACGAGCGCATCATAGATGGAACTGTCACCGTGCGGATGATATTTACCCATCGTATCACCGACAATACGCGCACACTTACGGTACGGCTTGTCATAGCGGATGCCAAGTTCATACATATCATAAAGCGTTCTTCGCTGCACCGGTTTTAAACCGTCCCTCACGTCCGGAAGTGCACGCGCAATGATAACGCTCATGGCATAATCAATATAAGATTTCTGCATCAGTTCCGAATACTCGGTGCGGATAATCTGTTCTTCCTGATTCATATCATACTCCATTTCTGTCCGTTTTTCAGGGCATCACAAGTCAGCTGGCACTGCTCACTTCCCGCCCACATGTTACTGTCTGCTCCCTGCCAGTCGTTCCAGTAACCCCCACATCTCTATCAGATATCAAGTGCTGCGTCTTTTGCATGTTCATAAATAAACATCTTGCGCGGCGGCACATCATTTCCCATCAAAAGTTCCGTGATATCGGACGCCATACGTCCATCTTCGATCTCGATGCGTTTTAAGATCCTCGTTTCCGGATTCAATGTCGTCTCCCAGAGTTGTTCTGCATCCATCTCACCGAGACCTTTATATCGCTGCAGGGTAAAATTACTCTTATGGTTTTTGCGGTAACGCTCCAATGCTGCATCGTCGTAAAGGTACTCTTCCTCGCCCTTAGACGGGATGGCTTTGTATAACGGCGGCATCGCCACATAGACATGTCCCTCATAGATCAATTCCGGCATGAAACGATAAAACAGTGTCAGAAGCAGTGTGGAAATATGTGCTCCATCGACGTCGGCATCTGCATGATGATGATCTTGTCATAGCGCAGTTTCGTGATGTCAAAATCATTGCCGTATCCTTCGGAAAAACCACATCCAAATGCATTGATCATCGTCTTGATCTCTGCATTTGCAAGCACCTTGTCAATACTTGCTTTCTCAACATTTAAAATCTTACCACGGATCGGCAGGATTGCCTGAAAATTACGGTCACGCGCCGTCTTTGCAGAACCTCCCGCGGAATCTCCCTCGACGATAAATATCTCACAGATCGACGCGTCCCTGCTCTCACAGTTGGCAAGCTTTCCGTTGGAATCAAAAGAGAATTTCTGTTTTGTCAGAAGATTCGTCTTCGCACGCTCCTCGGTCTTGCGGATCTTTGCCGCTTTCTCCGCGCAGGAGATCACGGTCTTTAATACCTCTAAATTTTTGTCAAAATAAAGCTGTATCTCATCCCCGGTCACTTTTGCCGTGACACGCGATGCATCCTGATTGTCCAGTTTCGTCTTGGTCTGTCCCTCAAAACGTGGATCCGGGTGTTTGATGGAAACGATCGCCGTCATACCATTACGGACATCCGCTCCCGTAAAATTAGAATCCTTTTCCTTTAAAATGCCAAGTTCTCTCGCATAGGAATTGATGACTGTGGTAAACACCGTCTTAAATCCCGTGATATGCGTACCACCCTCCGCATTAAAAATATTGTTGCAGAATCCTAAAATATTCTCATGGAACTCATTTGTATACTGGAATGCTGCCTCAACCGTGATTCCGTCCTGCTCGCCCTTAAAATACACCACATCGTGAAGCACCTCGTTCTTTTTGTTCAGATCCTTGACAAAACCAATGATACCCTCTTCCTCATGATATACAATATGTTCCACTTCCGGTCCACGTTTATCCTCATAAATAATCGTCAGTGCCGGGTTCAAGTATGCCGTCTCATGCATACGGCTTTTTACTTCGTCCTCTTTGAATCTGGTCTTTTCAAAAATCTCAGGATCCGGAAGAAAATTGACCTTCGTACCGGTTTTTTTCGTTTTTCCAATGGTCGGAAGAAGCCCGTTTTCCAGTTCCACCACCGGAATACCACGCTCATAACCATCGTGATGAATGTAACCATCCCTGCTGATCCATACATCCATATGTGTCGACAATGCATTTACAACAGACGAACCTACTCCATGCAGTCCTCCACTAGTCTTATAAGCGGAATCATCAAACTTTCCTCCTGCATGCAGCGTCGTATAAACAATACGCGCAGCTGAAACTCCCTTTGCATGCATGCCGACCGGAACGCCTCGTCCGTTATCCTCAACGGTACAGGAACCATCCGCTTCTAATGTTACACGGATCGTATCGCAGGCTCCCGCAAGATGTTCATCCACTGCATTGTCCACAATCTCGTAGATCAGGTGATTCAATCCTTTGCGCGAAACACTTCCGATATACATTCCCGGTCTTTTTCTTACCGCCTCAAGCCCTTCGAGAACGGAAATACTGCTCTCGTCATAGCCGCCTGTTTTTGCCATTTCTTTCTTCCCTTTCCTGCTAAATCTATTACTTTTATACTGAATTGCTATCTCTGATCCGTATCCTGACGTCTCGCATACCGCATATGAGAAATAACCATCAGTGCAAGTTTAAACGTCATCGCATCGTCAAATTTACGGATATCAAGTCCAATGATTTTCTCTAATCGCTCCAGACGGTACACTAAAGTATTTCTGTGCACATAAAGCTGTCTGGCTGTCTCTGAAATGTTCAGATTGTTTTCAAAAAACTTCTGAATCGTCGTCGTTGTCTCTTCATTAAAAATATCCGGGATCTCATCCCCAAACACCTCATGAATAAACATCTCACAGAGACTCATCGGAAGCTGGTAGATCAGACGCCCGATACCAAGATAACGATATGCGATCGTCTCTTTTTCTGCATAGAAAATCTTTCCAACCTCAAGCGCCATCTTTGCCTCCTGATAGGATTTTGCAATATCCGGCAGATTATTCACCTGATTGCCGTAGCCGACCCTCACGCGCACCATTGCCTCGGTATGCATATTGTCCACAATCATATCGGCCAATTTCTGTAATTCATCTTCATTCTTCACGTCGCGAACATCCTTGATCAGGACGATGCTCTGCTCGTCCACTTCTGTCACATAATCACGCATCTTGGTTGCAAAGAGATTTTTCACAAGCTCCACTGCGGTGGAATCTTTCTTATCTTCTAAATCGATCACATAAACCACACGCTCCGCCTGCTCGATATGAAGTTTCTGCGCCTTATTGTACATATCTACGACCAACATATTTCCAAGCAGGATATTCTGCATGAAATTGTTGCGGTCAAACTGCTCCATATAGGCAGCCGCAAGGTTTCTGATCTGGCAGACTGCAAGCGTCCCACCATATAAGCATCCTCTGCCTGTGATTTGGTCAGCAGAATATATTCTATCTCTCCATCAGCGATCACCTTAAAAAAATGATATCCTGAGAGCATCTGGCTCTCAGCCATGGAATCTGCAAAAGATGTGATTGCACCTTCTAAATCTCCCTCCGGCTCAAATGTTGCTGCAACCGGCTTTCCTTTTTCCGTGTAAAGTGCAAGATCAATTCTCGATATATCCTTTATCTCATCAAGTGCTGTCTGTATTTTATGGTTTGAAATCATAATCTGTTTCCTTTCCGATATCTCCCCTTCGTCTAGTTCCACCCATCATCCGATCTATAATTTCATCCTCACTGACGAACAAAACTGGTACATCACTGTACCCAGTTTTATTTTAAATGATGTTCTGTTTAATTTTACCGAATTAGTTGGTAATTGTCAATTCTGTTTCTTTGTCGAAAACATGAATCTTCTCAGGATCAATAGCAAGTTTGATGTGATCTCCCATACGTGCTGTTGTTCTGGAATCAACTTTTGCAGTCATGCTTGTGCCTGCTACTTTGAAGTATAATAATACCTCAGAACCTAATAACTCGTATCCTGTTACATCAGCCTCGAATGCGCAATCTTGGTGTGCTTCGATCTCAATCTCGGAATCTCCAATATCCTCTGGTCTGATACCCATAACAACTGTCTTTCCGTTGCATCCTGCATCTGCAAGTTTCTTTGCTTTTGCTGGTGGTAATACGATTGTTGTGTTATCGAATGTAAGAGAAACTTTGTCTCCCTCAACTTTACATTTTGTATCGATGAAGTTCATCTGCGGAGAACCAATGAATCCTGCAACGAATAAGTTGTTCGGCTCATTGTATAATTTCTGCGGAGAATCAACCTGCATGATAACACCATCTTTTAATACAACGATTCTGGTACCAAGTGTCATAGCCTCGGTCTGATCATGTGTTACATAGATGATAGTTGCTTTTAATCTGTTATGTAAAGAAGCGATCTCAGAACGCATCTGTACACGAAGTTTTGCATCCAGGTTGGATAACGGCTCATCCATAAGGAATACCTTAGGATTACGAACGATGGCACGTCCCATAGCAACACGCTGTCTCTGTCCACCGGATAAAGCCTTTGGTTTACGGTCTAATAATTTCTCAAGGTCAAGAATCTTAGCTGCTTCTTCAACTTTTCTCTTGATTTCATCCTTAGGAACTTTTCTTAATTTTAATCCGAATGCCATGTTATCGAAAACGGTCATATGAGGATACAGAGCGTAGTTCTGGAATACCATTGCGATATCTCTGTCTTTTGGCTCAACATCGTTCATGAGCTTTCCGTCGATATAGAACTCACCAGAGGAAATCTCCTCAAGTCCGGCGATCATACGAAGTGTAGTAGATTTACCACATCCGGATGGTCCTACGAAAATGATGAACTCCTGATCTTCTACTTCAAGGTTGAAATCCTTAACAGCCTCAAAACCGTTTGGATAAACTTTGCAAATGTTTTTTAATGATAAACTTGCCATTGGTCTAAATACCTCCTGATATTTGTGTTTCGTTATTTGATAACTATACTATACAAAAAGATGCAAAAAGCACCATATGCCTCCTACACAAAGAATTTTGTTTTTTCTTGTAGGATGTCACAGTGCTCTGTGCATCTTTTCCATCTTTTCGTCAAACTGACGGCTTTTCCATCAAAAACTGTACAGATTGACGGATACAGACGTTCCTCTTTTTTTATAAAAGGTTTATTTTATGTTCCGCTGAAATCATTTCTTTTTACGGATCCGGTGAAACTGCGGTCTTAATACCAGTTCCGGGATTACAATACCTTCACGCTGCGTCAGCACATATTCCACTGCTTCTGCTACTTCTTCCGGGGTAAGATAAGATTCTTTTTCTTCTCCCACCGTAAAGTCCGCGTTCCGGTACAGATTTGTCTCCGTCATATCCGGGTAAACCGCCGTCACTTTGACGCCGTATTTTCTTGCCTCATCAAACAGGCTTGACGAAAACGATGCAAGTCCTGCTTTGGTTGCCGCATAAGCACAGCCGTGCGGACTCGGCTGTTTTGCCGTAACAGATGAAATATTGATAATGTAACCGCCGTTTTTTTTCAGCGTCCGTAATAATTGCTGGGTTAAGATCAACGGTGCTTCTAAGTTCACACGGACCATTTCCTGTATCTTTTTGGGATTCAGTTCCTCGTGCAGACCATAGTAAGCTGCACCGGCATTATTGACAAGGACTTTTACCGTGTGCTCCGATGTGACCTGTTTAACGATAGCGCACAGTTTATCCGTATCGGTGAGGTCACAGATGATTGGATGAAATATGGCATTTTTCAAATCATTTTCACACTGAAGTACTCCGCAATGTCTCTATCCTCTTCCGTATCAAATCTGCGCCCGATCCCAAATACTTCATATCCGAGCACACCTAATTTTTCACTGATAGCGCGTCCGATACCAGACGAGGCACCCGTTACGATGGCTGTATATTTCTGTGTCATAGCTGTTTTCCTCTCACGACTCCCACCGGAAGATCTTCTCTTCCGGCACATACTCTAAAAGCTGTCTGATCAGAAATCTCTCCATCTGTTCTGTCAGCTCTTTTCCATAATGATAAACCCCGCCGTCATTCTGAAACGGAAACTGCACTACTGCAGAATACGGCTCATTTTTCCGCATTTTTTTCAGATAATCCTGCGATACACGGAAAGAGCCGACACTGACATCAAAGATCTGATCCATGGGAACTTCTTTTGTGACAAGTTCTAACATTTCATGGTACTCTTTTTCCCAGTCCGGGCAGTAAATCATCGGATCAAAACACAGTCGCACCGGGAATCCTTTTTTTACCGCATCTGCCACACAGCGGACACGCTGCAAAAGTGATGGCGTATTGTGCTCATACTGTTTTGTGATCTGCTGCGGCGAAAGTGTAAACGCATAGATTATATTTTTATCGGGTATCAGATTGTCAAAAAGCTTTACATTCGCCGACTTTGTACGGATTTCGATCTTAAGCGGATATGTAGATCTTTTATTTTCTCCCAGAACAAAATGCTCCCACTCCCTGACATAACCGGTCATTGTCTCAAATGCAAGCAGATCTGTATCATAGGACACACACAGATAAACCGGGTGTTCTGAAAGCATCCGGTGAAGTTCTTCAAAAATATCTTCGATATTTACAAAAATTACGATATTCGCGGAGGGATACATTCCTTTTAAATAGCAGTATTCACAGTCATAGATGCAGTTCATCATACAGGATGTATAATAAAAATAAGTATTTCCAAAATTCTGGCACACCGGTGCCCCCTGATAGATCAGACTGCCTGTCTTTTTGCCAGGATCAGGTTCTGCGCATGATGTTGTTCTTCATAGTCCTGTCTGCGTCTGCAGAATACATCTTTGTAATGTCTGATATACACAATCTCTGCTTTCATAAAACACGCTAAGATTTGCTTTACCCGCGGATGTTCTGCTATTTCTTCTTCCACATAAATATGAGAAAAAAACGGATTATAATAATTTTCGTCCAAACTCTTCAAAGCAGCGTTTCCCCTCTCTTTTATCCTTACAGGGCAGCTCCCCCGCCTGATACATTTCTTCTATGATTCCCTGATAATCAATTCCGGCAAGTACTGCATATTTCAGATGCTGCATTACTGCGGCCTGCATCACAGCCGAACAGTGCATATCCTCATTTAACTTCTGTGCAAGCTCCGATACTTCCCCCATCGCTTTTTTGTTCTGCAGCTTTTTTATCCCGTCGATCTTCCTCAGTTCATCCAGGTAACTCCGGATTCCGGGAACTGCGCCCGCAATGCCCTGTTTCAGCATTTCTGCAGACAATTCCTGCACATTTCCCTCGTCTGTCACAACTTTTAAAAAAGACATCTGATGCGGGCCGAAAAAATATGCTCCTGCCTGATATATGGAAGAGGCCTCCATATCATAAAGAAAACCGTCTGCCACACTATTTTTTATGGCCGTTTCGTATTTTGGGATTAACTCTGTTTTGTTTTCTGTATGATAAAGCATTGCACCTGTCACAATTTCAGCTTCCTCAAAAGGATGTCTGTATAAAATATCCGGATAAAATGTACGCCCTGTCACATGCTCCATGATCTTTTTGCACAGATACACTTCTCCTGCCTTTACTGACTGTTCCTGTACTGTTTTTCTCTTGTCGGAAGAATGTAGACCATCTCCGGCTGCGGTTTCTTTTTCCGATACATTTCTACAAGTTTGACCGGATCCTTTTGAGTAAGAAACTTTGCGCAAGTACCGATATTGACCAGAAAATCCGCCGGCTGTGGAGTTCTTTTCGTACAGATTCTCGCCACGGCCGCCGTCGCTGCGTTCATTCCGCATCCCGTTACCGTAAGAAGAATATTTTCTTCCTCAGAAAAAAAGACAGGAAAACAAGTTTCATCTGTCTTTTTCTTCAATCCATATTCACGAATCAGTGGTTCTGCCTCATGGTATAAGGCACAAAATATATATATCATAATTTACGCTCTTCCGGTGCTTCCGATACCGCCGCGGTTTTCATTGCCAAGTGTATCTGTCTCCTCAAAACGGATGACCGGCTGATGTTTCTGGATGCGGAACTGGCAGATGCGGTCATTGACATTGATCTCCGTGTCACGCATTGCAAGTGCCGGCATCATCCACACATCATCATCTCCGCAGTAGCTTTCATCTACAACACCCATGTGGTTTGTCTGAATGATTCCAAAATTCTTGTAGGTAGAACTTCTCGGTACAATAACTGCCTCATATCCTGCCGGAAGCTGCATGGACACGCCAAGTTTAATCAATTTAAATTCGCCTTTTTTTAATACAACGTGTTCTGCTGAGCGAAGATCGATCCAGTCACTCTTTCCGTCAATATAGGTAAGTTTTTCTATTTCATTTGAATGATATTTAATTCTGATCGTCTGCTGTTCCATTTTTACTCCTGTCTATTCTTCCCACTCTAAGCTGCTGTGTTCTTCTCTGCGGTCACGCAGCATCAGCTCGCGCACTGCGTCTTTTGCCGGTTTATCATCAAACAGAACGTGATTGATCTCCTCGATGATCGGCATAGCCACTTCATACTTTCTTGCAAGCGCGATTGCTGCTTTTGCAGAGTAAACACCCTCAACGACCATCTTTACCTCATCCATCGCCTGCTTCATCGTATATCCCTGTCCCATCAGCATGCCGGCTTTGCGGTTTCTGGAATGTTTGCTCTCGCAGGTTACGATCAGATCACCAATACCAGTCAGACCGCTCAATGTTTCTGCATTTGCACCCATCTTAATTGCAAGTCTGCTGATTTCAGATATACCGCGTGTGATCAACGCTGCTTGGTATTATCTCCGTATCCAAGTCCGTCCGCCATACCTGCTGCAAGTGCGATCACATTTTTTAAAGATCCGCCAAGTTCCATTCCAAGGACGTCCGGACTTGTGTATACACGGAATACTTCATTCATGAAAATATCCTGCACACCCTCAGCCACAGACTTCTTTCTTGCACCCGCAACGACTGTGGTCGGGAGTCCGATTCCAACTTCCTCTGCATGGCTCGGTCCGCACATCACTGCCACGTCAGCAGCAGGAATTTCCTGCTCTACGATATCAGAAAGTGTCATCAGGGTATTTTCCTCAATACCTTTTGCCACACAGACGATTACCTGTCCCTTTTTTACAAAAGGTGCCATAGATTTTGCCGTGCTTCTCGTAAAAACAGACGGCACCGCAAGGATCAGATAATCTTTTCCCTCGATCGCCTCTTTTAAATCTGTGGTAAATGTAATATCTTCCGGTAATTTCACTCCCGGAAGTTTATCCACATGCTCGTGTTTTTCACGGAGCATCTGTACTTCCTGCTCCACGATCGACCAGACTGTCACATCGTTTCCATTTGTATGTAATACCAGAGAAAGTGCCGTACCCCAGCTTCCTGCACCAATAACGGCTGTCTTTGCCATTCTGTCATTCCTCCTAATTCTTTTTCATTCCAAATTTGTTTTCTGTTCCAGTAAGCAGACGCTTAATATTGGCTTTGTGTCTCCATAATGCCATCGCTGTAAAACATGCACTGACAATGTAAAATTCCGGCAGATATGCCGTATCCACATGAAGATATCCCATGTGGCCAAATATCAGTACCTGGATCAGATAACTTGTCACAACAAGGATAGAACCTAACGATACATATCTTGTAATCGCGATTGATCCAATAAACAGTATCAGGCAGATTGGCGCTGCAAGCGGACACACTGCAAGGATCATACCGGACGTACATGCAATCCCTTTTCCACCCTTAAATTTCAGATAAAATGGGAAGTTGTGTCCCAAAACTGCTCCGAACCCTGCGTAAAGTTCTAAGATCTTGACCGCATCCGGATATTTTCCGATAAAAATGAAACGGATCAGAAGCACTGCAAAAATCGCTTTAAACAGATCACCCAGAAAAGTGATTAATCCAGCCTTCCAGCCTAACACGCGCAGCTATTTGTCGTTCCCGCATTACCGCTGCCCTGTGTCCTGATATCCACGCCGTGCTTTTCTCCATAAATATATCCTGTCTGGAATAACCCAAAACAATACCCCACTGCCACTGCTATGACTCTTGCCCCAAGCATTACTGTTCTTCCTTCCTCTCACGAATGATAAATTTTAACGCCGTTCCACGGAATCCAAATGTATCACGGATACGGTTTTCCAGATAACGGGTATAAGAAAAATGCATCAATTCTTTGTCGTTGACAAAAATAACAAACGTTGGCGGCTTTACCGCAACCTGTGTGGTATAGTAGATTTTCAGACGTTTTCCTTTGTCTGAAGGCGGCTGCTGCATTGCTACTGCCTCCGCAACGATCTCATTTAAGACACCGGTTGCAACACGCATGCTGTTATTCTCAATGACAAGGTCGATCATGTCAAACAGTTTGTTTAAACGCTGTCCTGATTTTGCAGAGATAAATAAAATTTCTGCATATGGCATAAAGCTTAAAATCTGACGGATTTTCTCCGTATGGCGGTAGATGGTCTTATCGTCTTTTTCAATGGCATCCCATTTATTGACTGCAATAATGATACCCTTTCCACGCTCATGAGCGATTCCTGCGATTTTTGCATCCTGTTCGGTCACACCCTCGGTCGCATCGATCACAATGATACACACATCGGCGCGCTCCACTGCCGTCACGGCACGGATGATACTGTAACGCTCGATTTCTTCCTTGATCTTATTCTTACGGCGCAGTCCTGCTGTATCGATAAACACATATTCCTTTCCGTTGTACCGGATATCCGTATCGATTGCATCACGGGTCGTACCTGCAATATCGGACACGATCACGCGGTCCTCCTGTGCCAGTTTATTGATCAGAGATGACTTTCCAACATTTGGTTTTCCGATGATCGCAACCTTCGGTCTCTCATCTTCCGCCTCATCTTTGTTGTATTCCGGGAAATTCTTTACCACCTCGTCAAGCATATCTCCAAGTCCTAACATGGAGGATGCAGAAATCGGATACGGATCCCCGATACCCAGATTATAAAACTCATACACATCCGGCATAAATTTTTCAAAACTGTCCACTTTGTTGACAACTAAAACAACCGGCTTTCCGGAACGGCGCAGCATATCTGCCACCTTAGAATCCGAATCCTGCAGTCCCTGTCTCACGTCTGTCAAAAAAATGATCACATCCGCAGTTGCGATCGCAATCTCTGCCTGCTCACGCATCTGGGATAAAATAATATCTTTACTGTCCGGTTCAATACCACCGGTATCGATCATGGTAAAATGATAATCCAGCCAGGTCACATCCGCATAGATCCTGTCTCTGGTCACGCCCGGTGTATCCTTTACGATGGAAATCCGCTCGCCTGCAAGCACATTAAACAACGTCGATTTTCCAACATTCGGACGACCCACGATCGCCACTACGGGTTTACTCATAATTTCCTGTACTCCTTTTATTCTCAAATCTCATTCACTTCATGAGCGGCTGATACTACGCTCTGAACATTATTTTGATTTTACAATATCCTGTGGTTCTTGTAAAGATATTTTCCATTGCGGGCTTTTACAGAACATTTCACGAATTTTTTATTTATTCTGTCACACCTGTCTTTTTCTGGATCTCATCAAGCTCATCATAATTATACAGATGCCAGGTGTCACTGAGCACACCCATCTTTTCCAATGCCTTTACCGTATTTTCACACTTCGGTCCAAACTGGATATAACTGTTTCCGGATGCATCGCCAGGCGCAACATTATCATTTCGCGCATTCCGGTAATCATAATAATTATAATAGTAATCCCAGGTCTGGTAATCATTTCCTTTTCCATAATAAGAAATCGAAAATGAATTGGTATACATCTCGTCCTGTCCATCCTTATAAACCGCCGGAAGCTGGTAATAATCAAAATTGCCCTCTCTCACATCCTGTTCAACAGCGTCCCGCAGAACAGCGCTTTCCTGTCTGGAAAACGTATATACATCCGATTCACCATCTTCCTTATAGACAGTTAAATATCCGGAATAATAATCATTCTCTTTATATCCGTTTCCAAGAACCTGTTTCATCATGTTATCCGGATCTGTCTCCAGGCAGTCAGTTTAAATGCAACTGAATTTTTGTCTTTTAATGCCTCCTCCGTAACGGAAACCGGATATCTCCGCTCAAACACAGAGCCATCCTTCATGTAATACCGGAACGATGTATAATAATAATTTTTTCCCTTTTTATAGACAGATAAATATTCATCTTTGCTGTCAATACACTGTTTCTGTAATTCCAGTACTTCCGGGATCTGCTCTTTTGAAACACAGACCGGATAATCCATATTCACAAATGCAGCTTCAATCTCAGATGCATCCGGGATCTTGCGCTCAATGCCAAAGACATCCACGCGGAAACAGGTCAGTAATATCAGCACAACCGCCACAAAACCAGCCCACTCTGCAATTCTTTTTTTGCACAGTACACGGAAATTCTTCTGCAAAACCATTTCTGCCGCAAAACAGATGCTTCCAAAAATGACCATAAAAATCATAAGGCTGATAAATTCATTCACTTTGATATATTCAAGTACCAGAGCAGATACGGCAAGTGCGATCAGTCCGCCGCCACAGATACCGGATATCCAGCGGAATACCGGTCTTAAAGCTGCAATACTGACTACGTCTCCGGTTGTTTCGATTTTACGATTTTTATATAAAAAGTACGCAAAAACCGTGATCACAACTGCTGCCACAGCATAAACTGCAACTGTTTTTCCGCCACTGATCGTAACTCCAACTGCCTGCACATAGTCCTTATCGTATTTTACTCCCATAACCAGATTACGGATCAGATAATCAAGCGGTGACAATCTACTGGTCTGACTCGAAGTCCATGTATCTGATACACCGTAACAGATCAGACTTGATATATTCTGCACCATCTTCATACAGCCGATCCATAGATAATTGACTGCCAGATAATAAAACGGCATGGCAAAAATATTTCCCGTCAGCATAGCCACAAATACCGCAAGCGCATATGCGAAAAAAGATACGCCTGCCATGTATAAAAACCAGTAAAACAGATACTGGATACAGGTAATCTGGTTTGCCAGGCAGACCAGTACACCGGCAATAAATGCAATCAGTTCCGGGACAAACAGAAAAACAAAACCGGAAACATAATTGGTGATATAAAGTTCCCGCCTGTCTAACGGCAGGGAGTGTATCATATTGGCATTTCTGGGATTATATAAATAAGAAAACACTGCAAGTGCTGCCGCTGCCGCTGCAATAAAAACCGGTATTACCGATCCTGCACCTGCTAACGCCGACCCAATCACATAATATTGTTTCTGTGTAAGGGGCACGTTTCCGATATAATTACTCTCATTATTTGCATAAAGCCAGATACTGAGCGGCACTACCACGATCAGATAGCACAGGTATACGATCCAGATCGGCCAGTAATGTGTAAGATTCTTTTTAAATATCGTTGTATTAAAAGAGGATGTCTTTGACTTCATAATCAGCACCTCCCATTTCATAGATAAAGATTTCTTCCAATGTCAGTGGAAGGACATCCACGATTGCCGGATTTGCTGCCGCTAAAGCTTTTTTGGCATCTTCCGGATCTCCTTTTACGATCAGCGTGTATACACGTCCCGTATTGGACATATGAAGGACTTCAAATTCTTCCGACAGCTTCGGCACACCATTCTGGCATGCAACCTGGATTTTTGATACGCTGCCCTGCAGATCGCTTAAAGACCGCTCGATCATGATCGTTCCCTGATGCATAATGCGACATGATCACAGACATCCTCCAGCTCTCTTAAATTGTGGGATGATACCAGTACTGTCATCTGATTTTCTGCAACTTCCGACATGATGATGCTCCAGATCTGTCTGCGCATAACCGGATCAAGACCGTCTACCGGCTCATCTAAGATCATCAGTTCCGGTTTTGCACAGATCGCAAGCCAGAAAGCAACCTGTTTCTGCATTCCTTTCGATAGTCGTCTGATACTTCTTTTTACGTCGATATTTGGGAAAAACTCCTGCATACGGTAAAAAAGTTTTTCATCAAATGCAGGATAAATTCCCTGATAAAAACGCTTCATTTCCATCGTATCTGCCTGCATAAAATAAAATATTTCATCCGGGATATAAGAAAATTTCGCTTTTACTTTTTTATTCTCATACACCGGTTCCCCCGCAATGAGGACTTCTCCTGCATCCGGTTTATACACCCCTGTAATATGGCGGATCAGTGTCGATTTTCCTGCTCCGTTCGGTCCGACCAGTCCATAGATCGCACCTTTTTCCACATGCATGTCCACGCCTTTCAATGCATAAAATCCCTCAAAAGACTTTTCCAGATGATTTACCTGTATCATTGGTCCACCTTCCTTCTGCCAGATTATCCATACGTTCGACCAATTCCTTTTCCTTTACAGACAAAAAGAATAATTCTTCCACGATCTCATCAAATTCTG
>ENA-OQDE01000420-OQDE01000420.1-human-gut-metagenome-genome-assembly--contig:-NODE-420-length-25880-cov-2.073855_pt1 | contig 25880 bp, 32 predicted proteins | sample MGYA00242768_ERZ504595 | MGnify/ENA primary metagenome ERZ504595 (study PRJEB26092, sample SAMD00036307) | human gut metagenome | host: Homo sapiens | study: EMG produced TPA metagenomics assembly of... | reverse complement strand
TACCCGCCAGAGTATCCATCTTGTCAGCAATCGCCAGCGCACAGCTACCGGATTAGACGGCAGGTCATCACCGGCAAAGCGCGGCTGATACTGCTCGTTCAGCGCCACGGCAACATCTTCCGCTTCGCCATCGTGACGCGCGTAGTGCATCCCCATAACGCCCTGGGTGTCGGTGAACTCGAAGACCATGTTGGTCATCAGATCGCACTTGGACAGCAGGCCCGCACGGGTTGCGTGGTTAACGTCAGCGCCAATCTGTTCAGCAATCCAGCCAGCCAGTGCCTGGATGCGGTCAGTTTTGTCACGCAGTGTGCCAAGCTGTTGCTGGAACAGCACGGTTTGCAGACGCGGCAGATTATCTTCCAGACGTTTTTTACGGTCGGTGTTGAAGAAGAACTCGGCATCCGCCAGACGTGGACGAACGACTTTCTCGTTACCAGAGATAATTTGCTGCGGATCTTTCGATTCGATGTTGGCAACGAAGATAAAGTTCGGCAGCAGTTTGCCGTCGTTCGCGTACACCGGGAAGTACTTCTGGTCACCTTTCATGGTGTAAACCAGCGCTTCAGACGGCACAGCGAGGAATTTCTCTTCAAATTTCGCGGTCAGAACGACCGGCCACTCCACCAGCGAAGCCACTTCTTCCAGCAGGCTTTCGCTTAAGTCAGCGTTACCGCCAATCTTACGCGCCGCTTCTTCGGCATCGGCTTTAATCTTCGCCTTACGTTCTTCGTAATCGGCGATGACTTTCCCGCGCTCACGCAGAATTTCCGGATACTGATCGGCATTGTCGATAGTGAATTCCGGCTCGCCCATAAAGCGGTGGCCGCGAATTACGCGATCGGACTGAATGCCCAGAATGGTAGCCGGAATAACTTTGTCGCCCAGCAACAGAGTCACGGTGTGCACCGGACGCACGAAGTGCACGTCGCTTGCACCCCAACGCATCAGTTTCGGGATCGGCAGTTTCGCCAGCGAAGTCGCAACCATATTCGGCAGCAGAGCTTCGGTGCTTTCGCCCTTCACGTGGGCGCGATACAGCAGCCATTCGCCTTTATCGGTAGTCAGACGCTCAGCCTGGTCAACGGTAATACCGCAACCACGCGCCCAACCTTCTGCCGCTTTGCTCGGTTTACCTTCAGCGTCGAACGCCTGAGCAATCGCCGGGCCGCGTTTTTCGATTTCACGATCCGGTTGCGCTTCCGCCAGGTTAGCTACTTTCAGCGCCAGACGACGCGGAGCAGCAAACCATTGAACGGTGCCGTGTGCGAGGCCAGCGTTATCCAGCTCCGCAGTAAAGTTCGCAGCAAAGGACTCAGCCAGGCTGCGCAGTGCTTTTGGTGGCAGCTCTTCAGTGCCGATTTCCACCAGAAAAGTTTTCTCAGACATAGCCGCCTCTTACTTATCTTTGTTGCACATCGGGAAGCCGAGGGCTTCACGGGAAGCGTAGTATGCTTCTGCCACTGCTTTGGTCAGGGTGCGAATGCGCAGAATATAGCGCTGACGCTCAGTGACGGAGATGGCTTTACGCGCATCCAGCAGGTTGAAGCTGTGGGCGGCTTTCAGAATACGCTCGTAGGCTGGCAACGGCAGCGGATTTTCCAGCGCCAGCAGCTGCTGCGCTTCTTTCTCGTACTGCTCGAAGCAGGTGAACAGGAAGTCCACATCCGCGTATTCGAAGTTGTAAGTGGACTGCTCCACTTCGTTCTGATGGAACACGTCGCCATAGGTGGTTTTACCCAGCGGGCCGTCGCTCCAGACCAGGTCGTAAACGCTGTCTACGCCTGAATGTTACATTGCCAGACGTTCCAGACCGTAGGTTGATCTCGCCGGTAACCGGTTTACACTCCAGACCACCGACCTGCTGGAAGTAAGTGAACTGCGTCACTTCCATGCCGTTCAGCCACACTTCCCAGCCAGCCCCCAGGCACCCAGCGTCGGGTTTTCCCAGTTATCTTCCACGAAACGGATGTCGTGGATGGTCGGGTCCATGCCCAGCTCTTTCAGAGAACCGAGGTACAGCTCCTGAATATTGTCCGGCGATGGCTTAATGACCACCTGGAACTGATAGTAGTGCTGTAAACGGTTGGGGTTTTCGCCGTAGCGACCATCGGTCGGGCGACGAGAAGGCTGAACATAAGCAGCCGCCATCGGTTCTGGCCCCAGCGCGCGCAGACAGGTCATTGGGTGAGAGGTTCCCGCGCCGACTTCCATGTCCAATGGTTGAACAATGGTGCAGCCCTGGCGAGCCCAGTAATCCTGTAAGGTCAGGATCAAGCCCTGGAAGGTCCTGGTATCAAACTTTTGCATATTATTTCGTGCTGGATACGTGTGGATTTAAAGGAAGGGATCAGTATACCCGCTGGATGGAAGATATACAGTACGAAACGGGAAAAAGCAGGGCTTAACGCATGGAAAGATGCAAAAATGGCCAATCTGCGTCAAAAGAACAGACAAACTGCTCTTTACGGAAGGTATAACCGCGCATTTCATAGCTTCCCTGAAATTGTTCAAAAGCAGTGACGTCGATTTTTTGCTCGCCGGTGTTATAACGTTTTGCCGCCTGATCCTTACATAACGCTTCCATATTCAACGAACGCAAAGGATCAACCTTTACCCGTTGTGCTTTCTGCACGGGTGGCGGTGTAGAACAACCCACTAGCGCCATAAGCACCATAAGCGCCATTGCCGGAAAGAAAGAGTTCATCATCATTAAATTACCGTCTGGTTTGCAGGTGAGTCTTATTATTTATATCGGTATAGTGGCTGATATCTTACGAATTTCCTTAAGCCTCTATAAGCTGTAGTGTTAAAACTCAGATTATTCCAGTGCGCCAACTGAATGATTTATCGGTCAGACTTTTTTTAACCAGATACAGAGACACAGATGCAGCCCAAAATTACTGGATTGATAACCTGCGAGGGATAGCGTGTTTAATGGTGGTGATGATTCACACCACTACCTGGTATGTGACCAATGCTCATAGTGTTAGCCCCGTCACATGGGATATCGCCAATGTTCTGAATTCTGCCTCTCGTGTCAGCGTGCCGCTATTTTTCATGATTTCCGGCTATCTCTTTTTTGGCGAACGCAGCGCCCAGCCGCGCCATTTCTTGCGTATCGGCTTATGTCTGCTTTTTTATAGCGCAATCGCACTGCTCTACATTGCGCTGTTTACCTCCATCAATATGGAGTTAGCGCTGAAAAACCTGCTGCAAAAGCCAGTGTTTTACCACTTGTGGTTTTTCTTCGCGATTGCGGTGATTTATCTGGTTTCACCGCTGATTCAGGTGAAGAACGTCGGCGGAAAAATGTTGCTGGTGCTAATGGTGGTGATTGGTATTATCGCTAACCCAAACACATTGCCGCAGAAAATTGACGGTTTTGAATGGCTGCCAATTAACTTATATATCAATGGCGATACTTTTTACTACATCCTGTATGGCATGTTGGGCCGCGCTATAGGGATGATGGACACACAGCATAAAGCACTGTCGTGGGTGTGCGCCGCACTGTTTGCGACGGGGGTTTTTATTATCTCTCGCGGGACATTATATGAATTGCAGTGGCGCGGAAATTTTGCCGATACCTGGTATCTTTACTGTGGGCCGATGGTTTTTATCTGCGCAATCACGCTATTGACTCTGGTTAAAAACACGCTGGATACGCGTACTGTTCGCGGACTTGGCTTAATCTCCCGCCATTCGTTGGGTATATACGGATTCCACGCCTTTATTATCCATGCACTGCGCACCCGGGGGATTGAGCTTAAAAACTGGCCAATACTCGATATTATTTGGATCTTTTGCGCGACGTTGGCAGCGAGTTTGTTACTTTCTATGCTGGTACAACGAATCGACAGAAACAGACTAGTGAGTTAAATAAAAGCCCGGTCACATTGGACTGACCGGGCTTATGTGAATTATTCGCTGTATTCTTCCTGGGTAACCTGTGTTTCTTTTGGTGGGTTTATTCCGGCATCACGAATATTCTTCTGCACCGCTACTGCACCAAACAAGCTTAAGAAGAAAGCCAGTCCATAAAAACCTTTCTCGCTGAGTAATAATGTCGCATTCCACAGACCTACCATCAGTAATGCAACAGAGATAATAAAGACAGTCAGGCAGGTCATATAATAAATGGAAGTGGTCGGTATGCCTTCATACTTATCCCGAACGGTCTTTTGATAAGACGCAGCAGAAAACAGTCCTAATACCAGTACGGCAAAATAATATCCTTTTTCATTTAACTGCATCTCTGCATTCCATAGCCCTAACAGATAGGTAACGATACCACCAACGAGAGCTATCCATGACACAATACTGAATGCCGGAGAATAGGTTGATATTTTGTTGTCCATCACAGTATTCCTTTCATTCCTGAATGTGTAAGAGCTTTATGTTGCTCATGCCGGGCGAAACAAACGCATTTGACCAAACAAGCAGACAAAAAAGGCGATAGGGTAGATCACCATTTCATAAGCATTGATAGGTGCGTTTAAAACACCGATAAACAAGAGACCGATAGTGATTAACGCAACTAACTGGCAGATGTGGGTAAAAAAATCATCCAGTTGCCCGAGTTTTTCTGCGCGAAGATATGCATAGTTGCCAAAAGTTGCCGTCATTAACACGCCAAGAAAATAGCCTTTTCCACTTAACAATGGGCATGAGATCCATAGCCCAAGCAGATAAACCAGCGCCCCGACAACAAATAATATTTTTGCCACAGTCTTTGAGGTTTTCATAACGATCTCCATATCTACCAGCGATACATTACGAGTAACCAACGAAAGACAAAACTGAAAAATGCCATTAACAAATGATTTTCAGAATAAATTCATACTAAATATTAATTAATTACTGATATATATAGATGTGAATTATCCCCCCACCCGGTCAGGCAGGGATAACGTTTACGCCATTAATGGCAGAAGTTGCTGATAGAGGCGACGGAACGTTTCACGTCGTGGCTGATAAGCGGCATAACGCTGCGCATCTGGTAGATGCGACTGTTCTAACGGCAGTTGTGGCAACAACTCAATGAGCGATTTCTCTGGATTCGCCGCAATCTGCGCCAGCCTTGCTGCGCCCAGTGCTGGCCCCACATCCCCCCCGTGCGGTAATCGAGTTGCTGACCGCTGATATCCGCCAGCATCTGACGCCAGTACTCACTACGCGCCCCGCCACCAATCAACGTAACACTTTGCGGTTTAATGCCGCAGGCATGCACGACATCCATGCCATCTGCCAGCGCATAACCTACGCCTTCCAGCACTGCTCGCGCCAGTTCATTGGGGCCATGTTGATGAGTCAAACCAAAGAAAACCCCCTTCGCCTGGGGATTATTGTGTGGTGTACGCTCGCCGGAAAGATAAGGCAGAAACCAAACTGGCTCGGCACTTTCATCAGCCTGTTGAGCAGCCGCGATTAAAGCTGGGACATTGTTCAGGCCCGTTAATTTCGCAGCCCAATCCAGACACGACGCTGCACTCAGCATCACAGACATTAAATGCCAACGCTGCGGTAGCGCATGGCAAAAGCTGTGTACGGCGCTTTCTGGCTTGCTTAAGAACCCTTCGCTGACAGCAAAATAGACCCCCGACGTCCCCAGCGATAACATTGCCTGATTAGCATCAACCATTCCTACACCAACCGCACCAGCTGCATTATCACCACCGCCTGCGACAACTGGCACCGCCGCATACCCCACGCTTCGCAACTTCAGGTAGCAAAGCACCAGTAATTTCGCTGCCTTCGTATAATGCGGGCATCTGGTCACGAGATAAGTGGCAAGCCTGCAGCATGTCGTCACTCCAGTCACGCTTTGCGACATCCAGCCACATGGTGCCAGCTGCGTCAGACATATCGCTGGCAAACTCCCCCGTCATACGCAGACGCAAGTAATCTTTCGGTAATAATACTTTGTCGATTTGACCGAATATCTCCGGCTCATGCCGCTGAACCCATAGCAATTTAGGCGCAGTAAATCCGGGCATCATCAGGTTACCGGTAATCACCCGTGATTGCGGAACTCGCGCTTCCAGCAAAGTGCACTCTTGCGCACAGCGCCCGTCGTTCCACAAAATGGCAGGGCGTAATAACCGTTGCTGGGCATCCAGTAAGGTTGCACCGTGCATCTGGCCGGCAATACCCAATGCTTTAACGTCCTGCAGAGAATGCTGATCGCCCAGAGCTTTCATTGCGCGATCAGTTGCCTGCCACCACTGTTCCGGGTCTTGTTCCGACCAGAGTGGATGCGGGCGCGAAACGGTCAGCTTTTCCGTTTGCGAAGCAACCACCTCACCCTGCTCGTTGAGCAAAATAACTTTTACGCCCGAGGTGCCAAGATCTATCCCGATATACATATCGATCGTTCCTTAAAAAAATGCCCGGTATCGCTACCGATAACCGGGCCAACGGACTGCACAGTTAGCCGTTATTTGTCGAACAGATAATGGTTTACCAGATTTTCCAGTTGCTCCTGGCGACCACTCTGATGCACCGGAGACAAATTGTGTTCCTGAGCATATTTGGCTAAATCTGCCAGTGACATTTGGCCTTTCAGGATTTGCTGGCCTAATTCGCTATTCCAGCCGGAATAACGCTGCGCGATGCGTTTATCCAGCTCGCCATCTTCAATCATGCGCGCTGCAATTTTCAGCGCCAACGCCATCGTATCCATCGCGCCGATGTGACCGTAAAACAGATCATATTTATCAGTACTTTGACGACGGACTTTGGCATCGAAGTTCAGACCGCCGGTGGTGAAACCGCCTGCTTTGAGAATTTCATACATCACCAACGCATTCTCTTCCACACTGTTCGGGAACTGGTCGGTGTCCCAGCCCAGTTGTGCATCGCCACGGTTAGCGTCGACAGAACCGAACAGGCCAAGCGCAATGGCGGTGGCTATTTCATGATGGAAAGAGTGACCTGCCAGCGTCGCGTGGTTAGCTTCAATGTTCAGTTTAATCTCTTTTTCCAGACCAAACTGTTTCAGGAAGCCATAGACTGTCGCAGCATCGTAATCATATTGATGTTTGGTCGGTTCTTGCGGTTTCGGTTCGATAAGCAACGTACCCTGGAAGCCGATTTTATGTTTATGCTCAACCACCATTTGCATAAAGCGGCCCAGCTGTTCACGCTCCTGACGCAAGTCGGTATTTAACAACGTTTCGTAACCTTCACGACCGCCCCACAGGACATAGTTTTCACCGCCCAATTTATGGGTTGCTTCCATCGCTGTAACAACTTGCGTTGCCGCCCAACTAAAGACTTCTGGATCTGGGTTCGTCGCAGCACCCGCACCGTAGCGAGGGTTTGTAAAGCAGTTAGCGGTTCCCCACAGCAGCTTCACGCCGCTCTCTTCTTGCTTGCCTGCCAGGACATCAACCATTTGCGCAATTATTGATGTACTCTTTTAACGACGCGCCCTCAGGGGGAAACATCCACATCGTGGAAGCAATAAAATGGCACATGTAACTTGTGGAAAAACTCAAATGCGACATCTGCTTTACGCTTCGCCAACGCCAATGCCTCACCAGGCTGCTGCCACGGACGATTAAACGCCCCCACACCAAACATGTCCGCCCCGTTCCAGCAGAAGGTGTGCCAGTAGCAGGCGGCAAAACGCAAGTGCTCTTCCATACGCTTGCCCAACACCAGTTCGTCGGGATTATAGTGATGGAATGCTAACGGGTTAGAGGATTTGAGCCTTCATAACGAACGCGATCGAGCTGGTCAAAATAGGCTTGCATATTGAACTCCATAATCAGGTAATGCCGCGGGTGATGGATGATGTCGTAATATTGGGCACTCCCTTTCAGTTGCTCAATTATGTTATTTCACACTGCTATTGAGATAATTCACAAGTGTGCTCGCTCGCAAAATAAAATGGAATGATGAAACTGGGTAATTCCTCGAAGAGAAAAATGCAATAAGTACAATTGCGCAACAAAAGTAAGATCTCTGTCATAAATCAAGAAATAAACCAAAAATCGTAATCGAAAGATAAAAATCTGTAATTGTTTTCCCCTGTTTAGTTGCTAAAAATTGGTTACGTTTATCGCGGTGATTGTTACTTATTAAAGCTGTCCTCTAACTACAGAAGGCCCTACACCATGAAAATAAAGAACATTCTACTCACCCTTTGCACCTCACTTCTGCTTACCAACGTTGCGGCACACGCCAAAGAAATCAAAATAGGTATGGCGATTGATGATCTCCGTCTTGAACGCTGGCAAAAAGATCGAGATATCTTTGTGAAAAAGGCAGAATCTCTCGGCGCGAAAGTATTTGTACAGTCTGCAAATGGCAATGAAGAAACACAAATGTCGCAGATTGAAAACATGATTAACCGGGGCGTCGATGTTCTTGTCATTATTCCGTATAACGGTCAGGTATTAAGTAACGTTGTAAAAGAAGCCAAACAAGAAGGTATTAAAGTATTAGCTTACGACCGTATGATTAACGATGCGGATATCGATTTTTATATCTCTTTCGATAACGAAAAAGTCGGTGAACTGCAGGCAAAAGCCCTGGTCGATATTGTTCCGCAAGGTAATTACTTCCTGATGGGCGGCTCGCCGGTAGATAACAACGCTAAGCTGTTCCGCGCCGGGCAAATGAAAGTGTTAAAACCTTACGTTGATTCCGGAAAAATTAAAGTCGTTGGTGACCAATGGGTTGATGGCTGGTTACCGGAAAACGCATTGAAAATTATGGAAAACGCGCTAACCGCCAATAATAACAAAATTGATGCTGTAGTTGCCTCAAACGATGCCACCGCAGGTGGGGCAATTCAGGCATTAAGTGCGCAAGGTTTATCAGGGAAAGTAGCAATTTCCGGCCAGGATGCGGATCTCGCAGGTATTAAACGTATTGCTGCCGGTACGCAAACTATGACGGTGTATAAACCTATTACATTGTTGGCAAATACTGCCGCAGAAATTGCCGTTGAGTTGGGCAATGGTCAGGAACCAAAAGCAGATACCACACTGAATAATGGTCTGAAAGATGTTCCCTCCCGCCTGCTGACACCGATCGATGTGAATAAAAACAACATCAAAGATACGGTAGTTAAAGACGGATTCCACAAAGAGAGCGAGCTGTAAGCGTTACGCCCCGGCGAGGAGCGGGGGCGTGATTTCTCTCCATGCCGCGTGAATTAATTGGCTTAGGTGGAGTCGTTATGCCTTATCTACTTGAAATGAAGAACATTACCAAAACCTTCGGCAGTGTGAAGGCGATTGATAACGTCAGCTTGCGGTTGAATGCTGGCGAAATCGTCTCACTCTGTGGGGAAAATGGGTCTGGTAAATCAACGCTGATGAAAGTGCTGTGTGGTATTTATCCCCATGGCTCCTACGAAGGCGAAATTATTTTTGCGGGAGAAGAGATTCAGGCGAGTCACATCCGCGATACCGAACGCAAAGGTATCGCCATCATTCACCAGGAATTGGCCCTGGTGAAAGAATTGACTGTGCTGGAAAATATCTTCCTGGGTAACGAAATAACCCACAATGGCATTATGGATTATGACCTGATGATGCTACGCTGTCAGAAGCTGCTCGCACAGGTCAGTTTATCCATTTCACCCGATACCCGCGTTGGCGATTTAGGGCTTGGGCAACAACAACTGGTTGAAATTGCCAAGGCACTTAATAAACAGGTGCGTTTGTTAATTCTCGATGAACCGACAGCCTCATTAACTGAGCAGGAAACGTCGGTTTTACTGGATATTATTCGCGATCTGCAACAGCACGGTATCGCCTGTATTTATATTTCGCACAAACTCAACGAAGTCAAAGCGATTTCCGATACGATTTGCGTTATTCGCGACGGTCAGCACATTGGTACGCGTGATGCTGCCGGAATGAGTGAAGACGATATTATCACCATGATGGTCGGGCGAGAGTTAACCGCGCTTTACCCTAATGAACCACATACCACCGGAGATGAAATATTACGTATTGAACATCTGACGGCATGGCATCCGGTTAATCGTCATATTAAACGAGTTAATGATGTCTCGTTTTCCCTGAAACGTGGCGAAATACTGGGTATTGCCGGACTCGTTGGTGCCGGACGTACCGAGACCATTCAGTGCCTGTTTGGCGTGTGGCCCGGACAATGGGAAGGAAAAATTTATATTGATGGCAAACAGGTAGATATTCGTAACTGTCAGCAAGCCATCGCCCAGGGGATTGCGATGGTCCCCGAAGACAGAAAGCGCGACGGCATCGTTCCGGTAATGGCGGTTGGTAAAAATATTACCCTCGCCGCACTCAATAAATTTACCGGCGGTATTAGCCAGCTTGATGACGCGGCAGAGCAAAAATGTATTCTGGAATCAATCCAGCAACTCAAAGTTAAAACGTCGTCCCCCGACCTTGCTATTGGACGTTTGAGCGGCGGCAATCAGCAAAAAGCGATCCTCGCTCGCTGTCTGTTACTCAACCCGCGCATTCTCATTCTTGATGAACCTACCAGGGGTATCGATATTGGCGCGAAATACGAGATCTACAAATTAATTAACCAACTCGTCCAGCAGGGTATTGCCGTTATTGTCATCTCTTCCGAATTACCTGAAGTGCTCGGCCTTAGCGATCGTGTACTGGTGATGCATGAAGGGAAACTAAAAGCCAACCTGATAAATCATAACCTGACTCAGGAGCAGGTGATGGAAGCCGCATTGAGGAGCGAACATCATGTCGAAAAGCAATCCGTCTGAAGTGAAATTGGCCGTACCGACATCCGGTGGCTTCTCCGGGCTGAAATCACTGAATTTGCAGGTCTCGTGATGATTGCAGCTATCATCGCAATCATGCTGTTCTTTACCTGGACCACCGATGGTGCCTACTTAAGCGCCCGTAACGTCTCCAACCTGTTACGCCAGACCGCGATTACCGGCATCCTCGCAGTAGGAATGGTGTTCGTCATAATTTCTGCTGAAATCGACCTTTCCGTCGCTCAATGATGGGGCTGTTAGGTGGCGTCGCGGCGATTTGTGACGTCTGGTTAGGCTGGCCTTTGCCACTGACCATCATTGTAACGCTGGTTCTGGGACTGCTTCTCGGTGCCTGGAACGGATGGTGGGTAGCGTACCGCAAAGTCCCTTCATTTATTGTCACCCTCGCGGGCATGTTGGCATTTCGCGGCATACTCATTGGCATCACCAACGGCACGACTGTATCTCCCACCAGCGCCGCGATGTCACAAATTGGGCAAAGCTATCTACCGCCAGCACCGGCTTCATCATTGGCGCGCTTGGCTTAATGGCTTTTGTTGGCTGGCAATGGCGCGGAAGAATGCGCCGTCAGGCTTTGGGTTTGCAGTCTCCGGCCTCTACCGCAGTTGTCGGTCGCCAGTCATTAACGGCGATTATCGTCTTAGGCGCAATCTGGCTGTTGAACGATTACCGTGGCGTTCCCACTCCCGTTCTGCTGCTGACGTTGCTGTTACTCGGCGGAATGTTTATGGCAACGCGGACGGCATTTGGACGACGCATTTATGCCATCGGCGGCAATCTGGAAGCAGCACGTCTCTCCGGGATTAACGTTGAACGCACCAAACTTGCCGTATTCGCTATTAACGGATTAATGGTCGCTATCGCCGGATTAATCCTCAGTTCTCGACTTGGCGCTGGTTCACCTTCTGCGGGAAATATCGCCGAACTGGACGCAATTGCGCATGTGTGATTGGCGGCACCAGTCTGGCAGGCGGCGTCGGGAGCGTGGCCGGAGCGGTAATGGGGGCATTCATCATGGCTTCACTGGATAACGGCATGAGTATGATGGATGTACCGACCTTCTGGCAGTATATCGTTAAAGGTGCGATTCTGTTGCTGGCAGTATGGATGGACTCCGCAACCAAACGCCGTTCTTGATTTTGATAAAAATTTTCTCAAAGCCGGTAACGTATTACCGGTGTTGAGTTTTTGCATGATTCAGCAGGAAAAGAACCATGTTTACTAAACGTCACCGCATCACATTACTGTTCAATGCCAATAAAGCCTATGACCGGCAGGTAGTAGAAGGCGTAGGAGAATATTTACAGGCGTCACAATCGGAATGGGATATTTTCATTGAAGAAGATTTCCGCGCCCGCATTGATAAAATCAAGGACTGGTTAGGAGATGGCGTCATTGCCGACTTCGACGACAAACAGATCGAGCAAGCGCTGGCTGATGTCGACGTCCCCATTGTTGGGGTTGGCGGCTCGTATCACCTTGCAGAAAGTTACCCACCCGTTCATTACATTGCCACCGATAACTATGCGCTGGTTGAAAGCGCATTTTGCATTTAAAAGAGAAAGGCGTTAACCGCTTTGCTTTTTATGGTCTTCCGGAATCAAGCGGTAAACGTTGGGCCACTGAACGCGAATATGCATTTCGTCAGCTTGTCGCCGAAGAAAAGTATCGCGGAAGTGGTTTATCAGGGATTAGAAACCGCGCCAGAGAACTGGCAACACGCGCAAATCGGCTGGCAGACTGGCTACAAACGCTGCCACCGCAAACCGGGATTATTGCCGTTACTGACGCCCGGGCGCGGCATATTCTGCAAGTATGTGAACATCTACATATTCCCGTACCGGAAAAATTATGCGTGATTGGCATCGATAACGAAGAACTGACCCGCTATCTGTCGCGTGTCGCCCTTTCTTCGGTCGCTCAGGGCGCGCGGCAAATGGGCTATCAGGCGGCAAAACTGTTGCATCGATTATTAGATAAAGAAGAAATGCCGCTACAGCGGATTTTGGTCCCACCAGTCGCGTCATTGAACGGCGCTCAACAGATTACCGCTCGCTGACAGATCCCGCCGTTATTCAGGCCATGCATTACATTCGTAATCACGCCTGTAAAGGGATTAAAGTGGATCAGGTACTGGATGCGGTCGGGATCTCGCGCTCCAATCTTGAGAAGCGTTTTAAAGAAGAGGTGGGTGAAACCATCCATGCCATGATTCATGCCGAGAAGTTGGAGAAAGCGCGCAGTCTGCTGATTTCAACCACCTTGTCGATCAATGAGATATCGCAAATGTGCGGTTATCCATCGCTGCAATATTTCTACTCTGTTTTTAAAAAAGCATATGACACGACGCCAAAAGAGTATCGCGATGTAAATAGCGAGGTCATGTTGTAGCGATGATGAGAATTGTCGGCGTCGCATCAGGTAACTCAGCACAACCACCTGATGCGAGCAAAAGCCTTATCCGACCGACAAGTCGGATAAGCTCGAGGAAATGTAATTACATATGCGCCGCGATTAACCGTTGGTTATCCTGGTACATTGCGAACAGGTAGTTGTTATAACTCTTCCCTTTGGTCGAGTAGCCCTTCAGCTTGTGAATCATCGCTGTGGCAGTCACTTCCTGATCCGCTTTACGCAGCTGTGCACGCGATTTACGGAACGAAGAGTAAGCCGGGTGAGTATTCAGGTTAGTGACATAGGCGCTCACCGATTCTTTGACAGAACTAAACTGTGAGTACCCCTTCACTTTACCCGGCGCATTAGTACAACGTCCTTTCATGCATTTCATGCCGAACAGATTGTTGTTGTTGCGCGCCAGCTTCGACGTTCCCCAACCGCTTTCTGCTGCAGCCATCGTCGCTACCATACTGGTGGGGATAATGTCTACGCGTTCAAGCAAGGTATTCCACGGGATTTTTCGCGTATTACCAGACCACTTCACCTTGTAGCGTTTGGCGATGTCTTTCAGACGCGCACGCTCAGCAGGTGACCATTGGCCCTGATACTGTTTTGAAATCAGCCAGTTACGTTCCGCAGTAATGGCCGCATTTTGGCTGGTAATGTAAGGCATTACAGTCCGGAGAAACGCCTTTTTCCTTGGTGTTCCGGAAGGGTATTTTCGCAAATCAGGAAGTGAACTACTCTTTGCACTATTGCGAGAATACTCTTGTTTACTGCTTACCTGTTTATTACTAGCTTTAGTTAAGTGGGACTTTTGACTCGCTGTTGTTGTGTGCGTCTTCGCTAACACCTCACTCGAAAACACCAGAGTGAGTAACATAAGAATCATCGCCCCATATCGTCGTATGGGAGTCAAAATCATCAGGTCTCCTGGTCGGATTTAATCATTCCAACACCTTATATTTTTCACAAATTTGAGAGTTGAATCTCAAATCATATCAAAAATAGCTGTCAAGAGCACCCCAAGGAATAGTCCAAATCTGAAACTATGTCACGAGTTAACGATTCAGATTGACGCTAAATCGCAGAAAATGTGGGGTTTATCGCAAAATTCAGCCGTTTTTTGCGCGCGATCGCTCACCCTTGCTTCTCATCCTGTGGACTTACCGCTCAGGGATGAGTTTTGTCTGGCTTATCGCTGGCAAACTGTCTGAAATCGCAGCAATAAGGACTCATCCGCCATGAAACTCGCCGCCTGTTTTCTGACACTCCTTCCTGGCTTCGCCGTTGCTGCCAGCTGGACTTCTCCGGGATCCCTGCCTTTAGCGAACAGGGAACGGGAACATTTGTCAGCCACGCGCAGTTGCCCAAAGGTACGCGTCCACTAATGCTAAATTTTGACCAACAGTGCTGGCAGCCTGCGGATGCGATAAAACTCAATCAGATGCTTTCCCTGCAACCTTGTAGCAACACGCCACCTCAATGGCGATTGTTCAGGGACGGCGAATATACGCTGCAACTAGACACCCGCTCCGGTACACCAACATTGATGATTTCCATCCAGAACGCCGTCGAACCGGTAGCAAGCCTGGTCCGTGAATGCCCGAAATGGGATGGATTACCGCTCACACTGGATGTCAGCGCCACTTTCCGGAGGGAGCCGCCGTCCGGGATTATTACAGCCAGCAAATTGCGATAGTGAAGAACGGTCAAATAACGTTACAACCCGCTGCCACCAGCAACGGTTACTCCTGCTGGAACGGGCAGAAACTGACGCCTCCGCCCCTTTCGACTGGCATAACGCCACGGTTTACTTTGTGCTGACAGATCGTTTCGAAAACGGCGATCCCAGTAATGACCAGAGTTACGGACGTCATAAAGACGGTATGGCAGAAATTGGCACTTTTCACGGCGGCGATTTACGCGCCTGACCAACAAACTGGATTACCTCCAGCAGCTGGGCGTCAATGCTTTATGGATAAGTGCCCCATTTGAGCAAATTCACGGCTGGGTCGGCGGCGGTACAAAAGGCGATTTCCCGCATTATGCCTACCACGGTTATTACACACAGGACTGGACGAATCTTGATGCCAATATGGGCAGTGAAGCCGATCTACGGACACTGGTTGATAGCGCGCATCAGCGCGGTATTCGTATTCTCTTTGATGTCGTGATGAACCACACCGGCTATGCCACACTGGCGGATATGCAGGAGTATCAGTTGGCGCGTTATATCTTTCTGGTGACGAAGTGAAAAAAACGTTGGGTGAACGCTGGAGCGACTGGAAACCTGCCGCCGGGCAAACCTGGCATAGCTTTAACGATTACATTAATTTCAGCGACAAAACAGGCTGGGATAAATGGTGGGGAAAAAACTGGATCAGAACCGATATCGGCGATTACGACAATCCTGGATTCGACGATCTCACTATGTCGCTGGCCTTTTTGCCGGATATCAAAACCGAATCAACTAGCGCTTCTGGTCTGCCGGTGTTCTATAAAAACAAAACGGATACCCACGCTAAAGTCATCGACGGTTTTACCCCTCGCGATTACTTAACCCACTGGTTAAGTCAGTGGGTTCGCGACTATGGGATTGATGGTTTTCGGGTCGACACCGCCAAACATGTTGAGTTGCCCGCCTGGCAGCAACTGAAAACCGAAGCCAGCGCCGCGCTTCGCGAATGGAAAAAAGCGAATCCCGACAAAGCATTAGATGACAAACCGTTCTGGATGACCGGTGAAGCCTGGGGCCACGGCGTGATGCAAAGTGACTACTATCGCCACGGCTTCGATGCGATGATCAATTTCGATTATCAGGAGCAGGCGGCGAAAGCAGTCGATTGTCTGGCGCAGATGGATACGACCTGGCAGCAAATGGCGGAGAAATTGCAGGATTTCAACGTGTTGAGCTACCTCTCATCACATGATACCCGCCTGTTCCGTGAAGGGGGCGACAAAGCAGCAGAGTTATTATTATTAGCGCCAGGCGCGGTACAAATCTTTTATGGTGATGAATCCTCGCGTCCGTTCGGCCCCACCGGTTCGGATCCGCTGCAAGGTACGCGTTCGGATATGAACTGGCAGGATGTTAGCGGTAAATCTGCCGCCAGCGTCGCGCACTGGCAGAAAATCAGCCAGTTCCGCGCCCGCCATCCCGCAATTGGCGCGGGCAAACAAACGACACTTTCGCTGAAGCAGGGCTACGGCTTTGTTCGTGAGCATGGCGACGATAAAGTGCTGGTCATCTGGGCTGGGCAACAGTGACTTTTCCGGCTTCCCGTTCGTCAGTACCTCGGGAAGCCGCCAACCAGGATAAAATGTCAGACCTAATCAGCGTTGCAGGATAAAGCACCGTTCCCTCTTCAACAGAGCGATTTGCACCCCAGCAAATGTAGCGTTATTGTTACCTTCCTTGCTACAGAGTTCGACAGATATCCCGCTATGACATTCTCCCTTTTGGTGACAAATTTACCCGCCACTCCGGCATTACGCTGCTGATGGAAGATCTGAACGACGGTTTACGCACGCCTGGCGCGATTATGCTCGGCGGCGGTAATCCAGCGCAGATCCCGGAAATGCAGGACTACTTCCAGACGCTACTGACCGACATGCTGGAAAGTGGCAAAGCGACTGATGCACTGTGCAATTACGACGGTCCACAGGGGAAAACGGAGCTACTCACACTGCTTGCCGGAATGCTGCGCGAGAAGTTGGGTTGGGATATCGAACCACAGAATATTGCACTAACAAACGGCAGCCAGAGCGCGTTTTTCTACTTATTTAATCTGTTTGCCGGACGCCGTGCCGATGGTCGGGTCAAAAAAGTGCTGTTTCCGCTGGCACCGGAATACATTGGATACGCTGACGCCGGACTGGAAGAAGATCTGTTTGTCTCTGCGCGTCCGAATATTGAACTGCTGCCGGAAGGCCAGTTTAAATACCACGTCGATTTTGAGCATCTGCATATTGGCGAAGAAACCGGGATGATTTGCGTCTCCCGGCCGACGAATCCAACAGGCAATGTGATTACTGACGAAGAGTTGCTGAAGCTTGACGCGCTGGCGAATCAACACGGCATTCCGCTGGTGATTGATAACGCTTATGGCGTCCCGTTCCCGGGTATCATCTTCAGCGAAGCGCGCCCGCTGTGGAATCCGAATATCGTACTGTGCATGAGTCTTTCCAAGCTGGGTCTACCTGGCTCCCGCTGCGGCATTATCATCGCCAATGAAAAATCATCACCGCCATCACCAATATGAACGGCATTATCAGCCTGGCACCTGGCGGTATTGGTCCGGCGATGATGTGTGAAATGATTAAGCGTAACGATCTGCTGCGCCTGTCTGAAACAGTCATCAAACCGTTTTACTACCAGCGTGTTCAGGAAACTATCGCTATCATTCGCCGCTATTTACCGGAAGATCGCTGCCTGATTCATAAACCGGAAGGAGCCATTTTCCTCTGGTTATGGTTTAAGGATTTGCCAATTACGACCGAGCAGCTCTACCAGCGCCTGAAAGCACGGGGCGTGCTGATGGTGCCGGGGCACAACTTCTTCCCAGGGCTGGATAAACCGTGGCCACATACACATCAATGTATGCGCATGAACTACGTGCCGGAGCCGGAGAAAATTGAGGCGGGAGTGAAGATTCTGGCAGAAGAGATAGAAAGAGCCTGGCTGAAAGTCACTAAAAATTGCCTGATGCGCTACGCTTATCAGGCCTACATGATTTCTGCAATATATTGAATTTGGTAGAATTTGTAGGCCGGATAAGGCGTTTGAACTGAACCCCAAAACCTGGACAGTTTCAGTTAACCGGCTTTTTGATACTCAGTCCGGTATTCTACCGGGCTGAGTCCCCCAAGACTGAGTTTTATTCTTTTTTGATTCCAGTAAGTTATGTATTCGTTAACGGCATTTTCCAGCTCTTCTACACTTCTGTAGTCCCGGCGATAGTACATTTCTTCTTTCAGGTGACCAAAGAAATTCTCCATTACCGCATTATCAAGACAGTTGCCCTTGCGCGACATGCTCTGCACTAACCCTTTGTCTGCCAGGGCAGACTGATAACTTTTTATCCGGTAATGCCACCCTTGATCACTGTGGAGCAGCGGTTTTTCTCCTTCTGCAAGGCTTTCCAGCCCCTTATTTAACATGCGCTTCACCAGCTCCTCTGTAGGCCTGCAGGCAGTTTCCCACGCCACGATTTCCCCGTTAAACAAATCAAGTATCGGGGAAAGGTACAGTTTTTGTCCGCCAGCCCTGAATTCGGTGATATCTGTCACCCATTTCTCACAGGGAGCTTCCGCTTTGAACTGCCGCTGAAGGATATTTTCTGCAGCGAGTCCCATATTTCCCCGGTAAGACCGGTATTTCTTCAGGCGCACAGGAGACTTCAGGCCGAGCTGTTGCATCAGTTTTCGCACTGTTTTGCCACTGAACTTAAGACCTCTTTTCTGAAGCTCACAATGGATCCGCCGGTACCCATAACATCCCCGGTGTTCATGGAAGATGGAGGCTATGAGCTGTTTCACATCAGCATACTTGTCCTTAGCCTTCTGCAGTGACAGCTGGTAGTACAGCGTGCTTCTGGCCAGCCCTGCAGCCTTTAACAGGTCAGACTGGCAGTGTCCGCACCTCAGGCTCCGGATGACTTCGTTTTTTCTCCAGCTCCTGGCGCTTTTTTTCCAGGAGATGCTCCTGCATGGCTTTCAGATATGCATTTTCTGCGCGAAGATAACGCAGCTCATTCTTCATCTCTTCCGGCGTCATGTTTGCCTCGTTTTCATGGGTATCATCAGAACGGGTCATGCTTTTCTCCTTCCTGCGCCTGATAAAGGCCTCATTACCAGATTTGCGGTAGCCTTTTATCCAGTTTTAACCGTGTTGTGGCTGGGAATGTTAAACCGGGCAGCTACCCGGGGTAGAGACTCAGAATGCCCGAGAGCATAAAGAACCACGCAAAGTTTATCTTCAGGAGAATAGCTACGCTTGTGTCTGCAATCCAGTGCCCGAGGACCGTGAAGAAGAAAAAGATTAATCCAGTGTGAGAGGCTGGTGTGAGAAAGTTGAAAGAGTTTTGCCGTAGAAATGATGCCTGCATGACCAGCCAGGTAATGATTTACAGCGGCAAGTTTTACTTCAAATGAATGTTTCATAAACTGCACCTTCAGATGTCAGATTGTGTCCAACATTTGGGGTGCAGTTCATTTTAGCCGCATCCGGCATAAACAAAGCGCACTATCCCGGCGTTGAGAAACGCCGGAAAAACGTTTCAAACAGGCTGCTGCCGTAGCCGATGCCGCTGCACTTTCTCGACATCCATGCACTGCAACGCCTTTGTCGGGCAGGCTTCAACACAGGCCGGTCCCGTCGCCCGATGCCAGCACAGATCGCACTTAATCGCCCTCGCCTTTTTGCGCGAAGAAACGACCTCCATCGCACCAAACGGGCAAGCCAGCATACAGCTTTACAGCCAATGCAACGTGATTGTTCAACGAAAATATGCCCATGTTCGCGGCTTATCGCGTCAACAGGGCAGACATTCGCGCACGGTGCATCTTCACACTGATGGCAGGCTACAGCCGTGGTCCATGTGTGGTCTTTAATGACACGAATACGGGAAATAAACTCGTCTGGTGACAACGCAGCGCAATCCTGATTCTCCTGATGCGACACTGCGCAAGCCACTTCACAGGTACGGCAACCGATACATTTCGTCGCATCCGCAATAATAAACCGGTTCATGATCACTCCTTTGCACTAAAACAGCAGAGTGCCAGAGAGCGCGTCTCTACTGCTTTGATCCAACGAAGGAAATGTTAAGGTTTTGGCACTTGTCCAAAGCGTTATGTGATCGCGCCCTGGTCGTCCCTGACAGTAAATCCCAGTTCATTAGAAATAGCCTGCGCGGTTTCACGCAGTGGTTTCAGGAGATTTTTCTCCCCCACCTGTTTCAGACGTGATGTCGAAAGCGAAATCGACACGGCGTACGGCACCCGCCCATGAATATCAAACACCGGAACAGCAATACAGGAGACGCCGAGTTCGTTTTCTTCTCTGTCCATCGCCGCTCCGCTTTCACGAATGTGCGCCAGTTCGTCGAACATCGCGGGCAGCTCGGTAATGGTATTGCGGGTTAACGGCTGGATCTCATGCTGATGGCTTTCCCAGTATGACTTCACGTAGTCCGGGTGACCAAACGCCATGTAGATCTTGCCCATTGCGGAACAGTAGAGCGGCATATGCTGGCCTATATAGGCACGGGTTCGCAGCATCCCGGTTGTGGGTTCCAGCTTATAAATCAAAATAGCGTGATCGTCTTCGCGGCTGGAGAAGTTAATGGTTTCACCAGTGGCGATGTTCAGTGCCTCAAGATGCGGAGCGGCGATATGAATGATATTCAGCGAAGACAGCGCCTTCTGCCCGACGGCAATGAATTTGGTAGTCAGGCGGTAACTCCCTGCGGCGGGCGCGGTGGTCACATAGCCGCAGGATTGTAATCCCTGCAATAAGCGATGGACGGTACTCTTATTTAAACCAGCCAGCTCCGAAAGATGCGCCAACGGACAACCGTTTGGATAGTTGCTCAAAATCTCAATCAGCATCAACCCGCGAAACAGACTCTGGCTTCCGGCTGGACGCTCTTTTCCTGCGCCATCTCGTTCTCTTTTTTCCCATCACTTCTTTCCCCATTTTGTCGCGTCCTGATGGTAGCGCAAAGTGTGTCGTAGTTCACGATCTCGACAGATAATTTATAACCACCTGATTTTTAAGTTTTTTGAAATTCATCAATCAGATTGCTTTGTTAAAAAGCGATCGATATATTTGAAATCAGATTTCGCATATTGAAATTTTAAGCCAAAAAAGCGATCAAAAAAACAAGGAAGCCAGGGATGAAAGTGACATTTGAGCAGTTAAAAGCAGCCTTTAATCGAGTCTTAATTTCACGCGGCGTTGACAGCGAAACGGCTGATGCCTGTGCCGAGATGTTCGCCCGCACCACCGAATCCGGCGTTTATTCTCACGGCGTCAACCGTTTCCCTCGTTTCATTCAACAACTAGAAAACGGCGATATCATTCCCGATGCCCAACCCAAACGTATAACCAGCCTCGGCGCAATTGAACAGTGGGACGCCCAGCGTTCGATCGGTAACCTGACAGCGAAAAAGATGATGGATCGCGCCATCGAACTGGCTGCCGATCACGGTATTGGTCTGGTGGCTCTACGTAATGCCAACCACTGGATGCGCGGCGGCAGCTACGGCTGGCAGGCGGCGGAAAAAGGCTATATTGGCATTTGCTGGACCAACTCCATCGCCGTAATGCGCCGTGGGGCGCAAAAGAGTGTCGCATCGGCACCAACCCGCTGATCGTCGCCATTCCTTCTACCCCAATCACCATGGTCGATATGTCGATGTCGATGTTCTCTTACGGCATGTTAGAAGTTAACCGTCTGGCAGGTCGTCAGCTCCCGGTCGATGGTGGCTTTGATGATGAGGGCAATTTGACCAAAGAACCTGGCGTTATCGAGAAAAATCGCCGCATTTTGCCGATGGGCTACTGGAAAGGTTCGGGCATGTCGATTGTGCTGGATATGATCGCTACCCTCCTTTCTGACGGCGCATCGGTTGCCGAAGTCACCCAGGACAACAGCGACGAATACGGCATTTCACAAATTTTTATTGCCATTGAAGTGGACAAGCTTATCGACGGTGCCACCCGCGATGCCAAACTGCAACGCATCATGGATTACGTTACCACGCTGAACGCGCTGACGAAAATCAGGCCATTCGCTTACCCGGCCACGAATTTACTACCCTGCTGGCAGAAAACCGCCGTAACGGTATTACCGTTGATGATAGCGTGTGGGCAAAAATCCAGGCGTTATAAGGAGATAAGCATGATTTTTGGACATATCGCACAGCCCAATCCGTGCCGTTTGCCCGCCGCCATTGAAAAGGCGCTCGATTTTCTGCGCACCACCGACTTCAACGCCCTGGAACCGGGCGTTGTCGAAATCGACGGCAAGAATATTTATGCGCAAATTATCGATTTAACCACACGCGAAGCGTGGAAAACCGTCCGGAAGTGCATCGTCGGTATATCGATATTCAGTTTCTGGCGTGGGGTGAAGAGAAAATTGGCATTGCCATTGATACGGGAAACAATAATGTCAGCGAATCACTATTAGAGCAGCGCGATATTATTTTTATCACGATAGTGAACATGAATCATTTATAGAAATGATACCGGGCAGCTACGCTATTTTCTTCCCGCAGGATGTTCACCGACCGGCATGTAATAAAAATGCCCCAACGGCAATACGTAAAATCGTGGTTAAAGTGGCCCTAGCTGCTTTATAAAAAAGTTATTACTGGAGCACAAAATGAAAACGAATAATGCCGGTTATATTATCGGCGCGTATCCCTGTGCACCTTCTTTTCATCAAAGAAGTGAAGAGGAAGAGAAGGAATTCTGGCGACAATTATCAGATACCCCTGATATTCGCGGTCTGGAACAACCCTGCCTGGAAAATTTCCACCCACTTGGCGATCAATGGTTACTCCGTCATACGCCAGAGAGCTGGAAATTTGTCGTCACCGCAGTGATGGAAACCATGCGTCGCCGCAGCGAAAACAACGGCTTTGGTCTCGCCTCCAGCGATGAAGAACAACGCAAGGCTGCGTGGCGTACTATCGACACTTATTAAATAAAATCAACGCATTGCAGGCCCATAAAGTTCTCGCACTGGAGCTCCAGGCTGCACCGTTAGCAACGAATCCTAATGTTATGCAGGCGACGGATGCTTTTGCCCGCTCATTGAAAGAAATCGCCAGTTGGGACTGGCCGTGCAAGCTGGTGCTGGAACACTGCGACGCCATGACATCTTCTTCCCTCCGAAAAGGCTTTTTGCCTTTAGAAAATGTGCTGGAAGTTATTACCGATTATGACATCAGCATCTGTATCAACTGGCGCGCTCTGCCATTGAAGGGCGCAATACAACGCTGCCGCTGACCCACACCCAAATGGCGAAACAAGCCGGAAAACTCGGCGCGTTGATGTTCTCTGGTACGACGCTAAACGGAGCATACGGAGAATGGCAGGATTTACACGCGCCGTTTGCACCATTCTGCGCAGAAAGCCTGATGACCACAGATCATGTTCGCGAGTTATTTAATGTAGCAGAACCGTCAACATTGCATTTTGCTGGCATCAAGCTGCTCGAAATAAATGCGAAGGATGATGTACAACATCGAATAGAAATATTACGTAACGGCATTCACTCTCTGAATGAATCTCGTTAATCCGTTTCACTTAAATAGCACATTGAATCTCTGATTAGTCGCTTTCCAATAAATATTACGAATACCAATAATATCAATTAATGAAAACATATAGCATAACAAGAAGGACTCGTTATGAAACGGATACTCGAAGGCATTCTTGCGATCATCATCGCAATACTATCTTGTATTATTTTTATTAATATCATTCTTCGATATGGATTCCACACAAGTATATTATCGATTGATGAATTATCCCGACTTTTATTTGTCTGGTTAACCTTTATTGGCGCAATCGTTGCTTATATGGACAACAGCCATGTGCAGGTTACTTTTTTAGTCGAAAAACTCTCACCTGCTAATCAACAACGTGTTTCGCTGCTAACCCATACGCTCATTTTATTGCTGTGTCTGGGGCTGGCCTGGGGCGCTATAGAAAAAACAGCGCAAGACTGGAGCAACTTATCGCCCATTCTTGGCGTCCCCGTTGGCTTAATGTACGCCGCCGCTATCCCCACCAGTCTGATTATCGCATTGCTGGAATTGCGTCACTTATACCGGCAGTTCACAAATACCCCCAGCCGAAAACAACAAGGAGCCTGACGATGACAATCCTTATATTTATTGTCAGTTTGTTAGGGGCTATCGCTCTTGGTGTTCCCATCGCCTGGGCATTATTACTGTGCGGCATCTCATTGATGTTCTGGATGGATATCTTCGATGTCCAGATTCTGGCGCAAACGTTGGTAAATGGCGCAGACAGCTTCTCCCTGTTAGCATTCCCTTCTTTGTGCTGGCGGGTGAGATCATGAACGCAGGCGGCCTGTCGCAACGTATTGTCGACTTGCCAATGAAACTGGTGGGCCACAGACCAGGCGGTCTGGGTTACGTGGGCGTGCTGGCAGCGATGATCATGCAAGCCTGTCCGGTTCTGCGGTTGCTGATACCGCAGCTGTCGCCGCGCTGCTGGTGCCGATGATGCGTCAGGCCAACTATCCGGTAAACCGCGCCGCCGGACTAATCGGTTCTGGAGGTATTATTGCGGCCATTATCCCGCCCTCTATTCCGCTCATTATCTTCGGCGTCTCCAGCGGACTCTCCATCAGCAAACTGTTTATGGCGGGCATCGCACCGGGCATCATGATGGGCGTCACGCTGATGGTTACCTGGTGGTGGCAGGCAAAACGACTGAATTTACCTTGTCAGCCGAAAGCTTCACTGCGGGAAGTCTGGCAATCCTTAGTTTCCGGTATTTGGGCGCTCTTTTTACCGATAATTATTATTGGCGGTTTCCGTTCGGGGTTATTTACACCGACCGAAGCAGGCGCGGTTGCCGCCTTCTACGCTCTGTTCGTCTCGGTGGTGGTCTATCGCGAGATGACCTTCTCCACGCTTTATCATGTGCTGATTAACGCGGCGAAAACCACATCCGTGGTGATGTTCCTGGTGGCCTCTGCTGCGGTATCTGCATGGCTTATTACGATCGCCGAATTACCCATGATGGTATCGGAGCTATTACAACCGTTGGTTGATTCGCCTCGCTTATTATTCATCGTCATTATGCTCGCTATTATGGTGATCAGTACGGTCATGGACTTAACGCCTACCGTATTAATTCTTACACCTGTATTAATGCCATTAGTGAAAGAAGCGGGAATAGATCCGGTCTATTTCGGCATCATGTTTATTATCAACTGTTCAATATCACTGATTACGCCGCCAGTCGGTAATGTTCTTAACGTGGTATGCGGCGTGGCGAAACTTAAATTTGACGATGCGGTAAAAGGCGTTGCGCCTTACGTCATGGTTTTATTCATGTTGTTAGCATTATTTATTTTTATACCGGAGCTCATTACCGCTCCTCTTAAATGGATGAGTTAAAAGGAAATCATAATGAAATTACGTTCTGTAACCTACGCTTTATTAATTGCCGGAGTGGCGACGTTCAGCACATCTTCTCTGGCGGTACAATCATTACGTTTCGGTTATGAAACCTCACAAACCGATTCACAACATATTGCGGCGAAAAAATTTAATGAATTACTGCAGGAAAAAACCAAAGGCGAACTGAAATTAAAACTGTTCCCGGATAGCACCCTTGGTAATGCGCAGGCGATGATCAGCGGCGTGCGTGGCGGCACTATTGATATGGAGATGTCCGGCTCCAATAACTTTACGGGACTCTCGCCCGTCATCAACCTGCTTGATGTCCCTTTCCTGTTCCGCGATACCGCCCACGCGCATAAAACGCTCGACGCAAAGTCGGTGATGACCTGAAAGTCTCCCTTGAAGGTAAGGGACTGAAAGTACTGGCCTATTGGGAAAACGGCTGGCGCGATGTCACCAACTCACGCCAGCCAGTTAAAACACCTGCCGACCTGAAGGGGCTGAAAATTCGCACCAACAATAGCCCGATGAATATCGCCGCATTCAAAGT
>ENA-OQDE01000419-OQDE01000419.1-human-gut-metagenome-genome-assembly--contig:-NODE-419-length-25889-cov-25.925666_pt1 | contig 25889 bp, 35 predicted proteins | sample MGYA00242768_ERZ504595 | MGnify/ENA primary metagenome ERZ504595 (study PRJEB26092, sample SAMD00036307) | human gut metagenome | host: Homo sapiens | study: EMG produced TPA metagenomics assembly of... | reverse complement strand
GGGCGCCGGGGCCTTCGGGCGGGGCGTGCACGTCAGGTAGTGCCACGCCGACTCCACCAGTGCCGTCCTGGCGAGCCGGTTGCCCGTCTTGGTTATCCCGCCGCGCCGCTCGGTCTCGCCGCTCGAGCGCTCCGACGGGACCAGCCCGCACCAGCTCGCGAAGGCCGGGGCCGTCCGGAACCTCGTGAAGGAGCCCGCCTCGGCTGCGAGCCTGAAGGCCGTCAGGGTGTCGATTCCCTTGATGCAGGAGAGCGCCTCGACGGCCGGGCGCCACCGGTCGGTCCGGGCGAGGGCGAGCACCTTCTTCTCGAGCTGCCGGCGGTCCGACTCCGCGCACCTCGCGGCCGTGACGTAGTACTCGAGCACGTCGCGCTGGGGCCCCTCGAGCCTGATCCCGGATATCCACCTCCAGTGGGCGCGCGTCCAGGATCCCTTCCTCGTCCCGTCGGCGTTGCGCTCGTCCCAGACGTGGCCCAGCCTGATCAGGAACATGTTGAGTCGCTGCCTGGCGCGGCGGTACTCCGCCGTGGCGTCGTCGAGGGCGCGGTCGAGGTCCCGGGCGCCTCGACGGCCGCATCGGGCAGCGGGACCTCCACGATGTTGTGGGTGGCGAGCATGCGTGCGATGAACTCGGCGTCGCGCCGGTCGTTCTTGCGGCGCGCGTCCGCCGCCGGCCTCTGCATCTTGGAGACGGCGGCCACGGCGCAGTCGAGGCCGAGCGCGCGCAGCTCGCGCGCCATGTGGAAGCCGGTGGGGCCGCTCTCGTAGCAGGCCCTGGGCTCCTCGAACCCGAGGGCCCACTCCGCGATCTCGGCGGCGTCCGTCCCGAAGTCACGGTGCACCACCTCGCCGGTGAAGGGGTTGAACGCCGCGGCGGCGACCGATCGCGCGTGGACGTCCAGGCCGATGGAGGTAACATGGGGCATGGGAAGCCTCCTCCCCGCAGGTGCGGTAAGGGCTACCGCACGGGCCGATACTCAAAACCCATTGTGGCATCCCGAGCCGCGGAAAGAAGCTGCGCCGCGGGGGAGGCGACCCAAATGGCTTTCTCATATCGTCTTGCGTATACCCGGCTGATGCAGTCGAAGTCTACGTCCCATGCGTAGAATTGCTTGGTATATAGAATTGCAACATCATTAAGTATTCTGGGAGCATCTTGTGAAGTGTAACGAATGGGCTGAATTAATATGCGCGGTTATCTCTTTACTTGTAACAGCCATCATTGGCATGAAACAGTATTGCCAGAGTAAGCGAATGGAAGAATTCGAGCGCCGCCAGAACGAAAGAGACGAACGCAGACACGCCGAAGGGAATAAGGCGCAGGCGGTCGAGTTTATCTCGAAGTATTACACAGACAGAGGCTTAATTCCGCTTTGCGCTGTCGCCGCCATGCACAATGCTCTTTTCCATTATTCACGTAAGATGTATTGGGAATTCTGCTGCCTTGTGCCGGAGGTGCAGAATCTGGTTCTTAAATTCAGCGATATTGACTTGCGGGTCAGGAAAGAGAATGACCTGTTCGTCCGTTGCATCGCCGCAGTCGAAGCCGCCCTCCGTGACCGCTTCCCAGAAGATGAACTTGTTCTTTATGATGACGGGAAATACGTGCTTCGCAGCCTGGAAAGGTATGTGGGGGAGAGACTGCCAGCACCTCGGGTTGACTTTCTTCCTGAGTGCTTGGACTCTTCGTTCCTGCCCCCTGATAGCTGTATCCTGGAGTACGATTATCTTATCCGTAAAGTCCTTTCCGAGGCCTTCGAGTCGAGGGACGCTTCCTTCACCCCCATTTCCTATCTAAAAAAGGAATATCAATTCGAATCGAGCTCCGAGATTGAGGCCTGCCGATTCGCGTCGACCATTGCATTCTACGCGGCGACATACGGCTCTGGTGACGAGGTCAACGATAAGGACTACGGGTGCCCCGGCGGTTTCGATGGCGAGAGAATCGAGACCATGGAAGACCTATTTCTCCTTACTGTCTTCCAGATATATACCAAGCTTCTGCTTCCGAACGAAGGGTAAAAAATGACACGGGGTATTTGTTATTTGACTCTGCACAATTCTGCCTAATTCATTTTTTCGAAACCTCAGTCATTTCCTTTGTTACTTGGGTATACTTAAATCAGAAATTGGTCGTAGGGCGCGACCAACGAAATCAAAAGAAAGCCCACTGAGAAGATTTTGGTCGTAGGGCGCGACCAACGGAATCAAAAGAAAGCCCACTGAGAAGATGCCTTCAATCTCTTTGGGTTGGAGGCGTTTTCTTTTTCGGAGGGTCTGCATGAATTCTAAAATCGTCTTTTTGACAAACTCGTTCTACAAAGATCATCCAAACCCGCCGTTCAAAGAGATGGAACAAAAGCAAAATCGTCCTTACATCGTCTTTTTGGTCGAAATAGAGGGACATACGTGGGCCATACCATTTCGCTCGCATATTCGCCATGGGCACGCATTCTTTACCGATCCCGAAAACAAATGCGGAATTGATTATTCGAAAGCCATTGTTGTAGACAAGCCAGAATATATAGATCAACAGGTGCGTCCACACTTGCGCCAGAACGAATATGAAGCTCTTCGCGGAAATGAATTCGCAGTTCAAAAGGGATTTGAAAAATATATCAAGCTTTACAAGCGGGCTGTTCGATCGGGACATCCGCGTTATCAGTCGCTTATCAAGTATTCGACGTTGCAGAATTATGATTTGTAGCCAAGTTGGAGCATAGTGGTTTCAGGCTCCGCCGTATGCTCAAATCATATTCACACAATAATTTGAAGAAGGGAAGCTATGTGGAGGCCACAAAGCGTCCCTTCTTTCCCCGCTTGGCAGCCGGGGGCAGGCTCTCAGTGCGTCGAGCCTCGGCTGGGTCTGGACCGAAGCCGACCACCTGGAGCTTAACGGCTACGTCGCCCAAGACAAACATAACGATCAAGACTACGGTGACCAAGACTACGCTGCCCGCGTCCTCCAAGCAAAGAGCCGCCACTGCGACCGTAGCGACGATCCCCAAGCCCGCAGACAACAACTGGATAGCCGCTTCCTTAATGCTTTTCCTTCTTGGGACAGCGCTCCTGGCTGCCGTACATCGCTGCTAATTCCCCGTTTAGTGAGACCAGGGGAGAAGTGAATGCAGCCATTGCAGAAGTCTTTAGCCTTCTACTAAATCAAATTCTTAGAGATTGGTGCCGTATCAGCTATCGCTGCGACGGCACTATTATGTTCAGCTCGACTGCCTCTCGATCTATTACCGATGTTGAGCCTTATACCCCATCTGCCAGAGCGATAAGATAATTGCAATTCAAATACTGCCGTTTATAAAGCTCCATTTGGATCCAATTGCCTATATCACTGGAGTCATACCATGAGGAACTACTATCAAATCAAAACCGTCGCATCGGCCCCTCCAAGGAGGCTCATCCCGATCGGAAAAGTCATCAGCGCTACTGGTCTTGTATTGGTAATTGTCAGTCTCATTTCCGCTCTGTCATCGAGTGCCAACATATATGGTTCGCTTCTTTCTTTCTTGCTTTGGCTTGTTCTTTTTGTGGACGGGCTCCTTCTTGTTATCACAGCATCGAAGCAACAAGAAAAACTACTGGGGCTACGCCAATCGCTCCTAGAAGATGATCCTCAAATCGTCGCAAGCGCCGAAGAGTTTATGGCTCAGCGAAAGTCCCTGACACAGCAAGGCGAAATTACTGGCATCTTCATTGTCCATAATGCAACCAAAGATCTGTACTACGTAGGCCAAAGCGCAAAAGCGATTGACCGGGCGGCCATACAGTTTCTCGGTAGGGGCAATTGCGATGTGTATGCCGACTACAAGTACGGCGACTCATTCAGCGTGCGCATTATCCCGCTGTCAGAAAGCGGCTACGAAAGTCTCAATGAGCTCAAACGCACAGCGATACAAGCGCTCGAGGCTGCTGGCGAGGAGCTATATTGAGGACGAATGTTAGGATAAATGAAATGGCAAGTTCAAATAACACAAGCAACAACGAGAAATTAACGCCGTCCGTCGAAGAAACGCTTCTTAACGAATCCGGCTCGATTGCCAGGGTCAAATCGTTCTCATGGATTTGGTTTATCAATAAGGAACGAATCCACGACATAGATCCCGTCCAATGCGGCAAATGGATGTTCTTCTTCTCTCCATTCAAAACAGCCTCATGGACGACATTGTCGGAACCGCAGTATTTGATGGCGTCGTCGTAGAAGCCAAATACTCGAATCCCGAAACGCTCATCGCGGCAGGATCGAAACAAGGTGTCTGTTGCTTTTACCTAAACGGCAACGATAGAGAAAGCCATAAGAGGGTACTGAGCTACATGCTGGAAAACGGGCTGATCAGGAAGACAAAGACCGGAAAGCTTTATAACATTTCGTTCAAGTTCGACTCTGAGACCTATGCAGGAAAGTATAAGGGGAGCGGCTTCTCCGGAAAGATAAAGCTCGCGGATTTCGTAGACCTGGAATCGGGAGAGTTTATTTAGGACAGCGGGCGGAATGATGAACTAGGCGCCATGAGAACTCGGTATCCTCGGCATTGGCGCTCTCAAAAACCTTACACTGAAGCATCGAAGACCTCGTCTGGCAACCTTGCGTACGCTCTTGCCAAAATAGCGATTCTGATAGCACAAATTCATTTTTAGAATCACTCTTGGTTTCAAAAATAAAAAAGGTCAAAGGCTCTAAACCTCTGACCTGATTTTTAGATGGTGGGCGATACAAGATTCGAACTTGTGACCCCATCCGTGTGAAGGATATGCTCTACCCCTGAGCCAATCGCCCGTCGCCTTTCGGCAAAAGAGATACTAACATAGCCGCGCCCGGTTTTCCAAGAACTTTTTGCCTTCGATTTTAAATTCGTGACCATTCGCAACGACTCGTTGGCTACATCCAACTTTTAACGCATATCCACCCTGCAGACGTCATCGAACGTTTTCCCCAAAATGATTACTTTCATTCGTTGAATTATTCACTCTATTAGCGAGCAATTATGGAGACAGGGACCCTCAAGCTCTGAGCAAACACCTGCGGTTTTACTGCACACTTCATCTATTTAGCAAAACCCGTCAAGCTTTTGGTCAGTATTTGGTCAGCTCCCGGTACTTACCCGCATGAAGTGCACCTAGATAATCGGACTCGCAAGCCGCATGCTCACGCCCGATACTAGGGGAGGCCCATATGGACGAGATCATCTGCGCAAACACCGCATTCCGCTACTGGCGCTGCCCACCGCAGGTGCGCGACCTCTACCCGCGCCTGCCCAACACCGAAGACGGTTGGCGAGCTCTATCCCAAGCCCCTTTCGTAACCGACGTCCTCAAGACCCCGATCATCGCTGTTGCTTCGCCAGGTTGTTGTAATCACCACTCGGGATTGCGCTCTACAATTCGCTGGGATGGGGCATCGGATGCCGGCACAACAATCGACACTCATTTTGGCTTTAGTGTCACCAATCCGCTAAACACGTTATTTACTATGACACGCTTTGTGTCTCAAATAGATCTCGTACTGGCTATGTACGAACTTTGCGGCTGGTTTTCTGTTTTCGAGCCGGCTCCCGCTGCCGAAATGCAGTTAAAACTGGCGGTAGAAAAGAATCGCAATTCCAGCACGCAGGATCTGTTCGAACTTGGAGAAGGCGAAGACGAGATTCCCTGGAAACGAGTTTATGCCCGCGCAACCGTAAAGGACCCAGATAGTGATGGCCAAACGAACAAGCGTGAGGATGGAAGAGAGGTTACGAAACTCAAAGGCACTTCTCTTTGGATGAGAAAGCCGCTCATCGAGCTAAGCGATCTACATCGATTCGCCGACAAGGTCAAAAGTCAAATGTGGGGAAAGCAGTTTTATGATGCCGCTCAGCAGGTTATCGGCATTGCTGCGTCTCCGCTCGAGGTCGCGGGGGTACTGCTTCTAAGTCGTTCTCGACGTCTAGGTGGTTCAGGATTCAGATACGTGTACCTCAACGATTTAACCCCTCTATCCGTGGCAGCCCAAAGCATCGCAGGCCAAAAGGTCTGCTACGGCGACATCGTGATCGTAAACCCAATCCTAATGAAGGCAGTTATTATCGAGATCCAAGGTGAGGTCATTCATGGCTCAGGTGCAATACTTGACCACGATGCGGAGCGCATGACTGCGTTGCAGAGCATGGGATTCGATGTATTCCTGGTGACTCACGATATGCTCAACGATTCAAAGCTGCTAGACACCATAGTCAGAAGTGTCTGCGACCGTTTAGGGATTCGCTATAAAGCCAAAACTGAGGCAATGAAGTGCGCCGAGACGAGACTGCGAGCAAATGTTTTGTGCAACTGGTTGGAAATCGGAAATTAGTCGGCGACAAGGCGCTAGAACTACCTAGTTTGCCTGTTAGTGAAATAATGTCATTTCAAAACTATGCCGGATTACGGGGCTGGACCCGGACTGGCCGTCCATACCCTGCATTTCACGGAATACGCAAGCCGTCTACCTGCGGTTTTGATTTTACCGATTACGGCATGCTCGGGGGTTCCCGGCCTGGCCCCGTAAACCGGCATAGTTTTGAAATCGCCGGGTCGGCGGGAGCGCGATTGGCCCCGGTAATGGGCCTGGCGCCGGCAAGACGGCCGTTGGGCGGATGGCGGCCCGCGCCGCGACTGCGAAATTTTCCAAAAATGTCCTTGCATCGCCGTCCGAGTTCCCGTATAGTACTTTTTCGCACGGGGCGTAGCTCAGCTGGGAGAGCGCTTGACTGGCAGTCAAGAGGTCGAGGGTTCGCATCCCCTCGTCTCCACCCGAGCATTGAATGAGGCTCCAACGCAAGTTGGGGCCTTTTTTCTTATCTAACGATTGAAGCCATGTGTTGGTTGGGTAGCATCTTGGCGACATTCCCATTGTTAATTACGAATATGAATGTTAATAACTTTACGTCTCTGGATGGCAAAGCTAGTTTGCAGCGCTAACAACAAAGAGGCCGGGCGTAATGCCCGGCCTAAAATACTCTGGTGGGCCCTCCGGGATTCGAACCCAGAACCCAGGGATTATGAGTCCCCTGCGCTAACCGTTGCGCCAAGAGCCCTTATGAACGGTGAATGCAATTCTAATAAAGGCATCTAAGGCCTAATTTCTTCGCTTCACGTCGTGAAATACTACCATGCACGAGCAAGTCGCACAACGCAAGATCAAGTCCAATGCTAAACAACAACCAATCTAGGCGCGTCGCAGAAAAGACGTGTTTTAGAAAAAGTTAAGGCCATTAATTCAGGGCTCAAACACATTTAACCGCGAAATCAAGCTGATGCCATTTCAAAACACCGCCAGTTTACTACGACTGATCGGCGACTCCCGAGCACCGCGTGTTCCCCGTTTGCAAAACCGCAGGTAGGGAGCCCGACGGTTGCGTGAAAAGGCGTGCGTGGTCGAACATTCCTGATTCATCGTAGTAAACCGGCATAGTTCTGAGGCGCAGAGGAGGGGCGGTTCGCAATCGGGTCCGATAATGGGACTGGCGGAGCACGGGAAACCCGGTTGAGCGGGCGGGTCGTGTTTCGCCCGTGCCGGCACGGGCGAAAGTTTTTCCGAAATTGTCCTTGCATCGGCGGGGGAGTTCCCGTATAGTACTTCTTCGCACGGGGGCGTAGCTCAGCTGGGAGAGCGCTTGACTGGCAGTCAAGAGGTCGAGGGTTCGCATCCCCTCGTCTCCACCCGAGCATTGAATGAGGCTCCAACGCAAGTTGGGGCCTTTTTTCATATAGGCACACAAGGTCAAAGGCGGCACCATGATCCTCCTGGTCGACAAGATCGAAAAAAGCTTCGGCGCGCGCGTCCTCTTTAGCGGCGCGTCCTTCCAGATCAACCCCGGCGAGCGCTTCGCGCTCGTGGGCCCTAACGGCGCCGGCAAAACCACCATGCTCAAAATCATCATGGGCATCGACAGTCCCGACTCCGGCCAGGTCCAGTACGCAAAGGACTGCCAGGTGGGCTACCTAGAGCAGGAAACCAACCTGGAGCACAAGGACACCACCATCTTGCCGAGGTCATGGCCGCCGCCAAGGAAATCCGCCGCATGGGCGAGCGCGCTAACGAGCTGCAAGCCCAGATCACCGAGCTCTCCGAGCTGGGCAAGGACGTCGACGCACTCCTTAACGAGTACGGCCAGGTCCAGGACCGCTTTGAGCACCTGGGCGGCTACGAGCTCGAGAGCAACGCCCGCAAAATCCTGTCCGGCCTGGGCTTTAAGGTCATCGACTTTGAGCGCCCGTGCTCCGAGTTCTCCGGCGGCTGGCAGATGCGTATTGCGCTGGCAAAGCTCTTCCTGCGCCACCCCGACCTGCTGCTGCTGGACGAGCCCACCAACACCTGGACCTCGAAAGCGTCCAGTGGCTGCGTGGCTTTATCGCCAACTACGACGGTGCCGTGCTCATCGTCAGCCACGACCGTGCCTTCATGGACGCCTGCGTCGACCACGTGGCCGCGCTCGAGAACCGCCGCGTGACCACCTACACCGGCAACTACAGCAGCTACCTTAAGCAGCGCGAGGACAACCTGGAGCAAATGCGCGCCAAGCGCGCCGCCCAGGAGCGCGACATCGCCCACATGCAGGTCTTCGTCGACAAGTTCCGCTATAAGCCCACCAAGGCCGCCCAGGCGCAGGAGCGCATCCGCAAGATCGAGCAGATCAAAAAGGAGCTCGTCATCCTGCCCGAGGGCCACAAGCACATCGACTTTAAGTTCCCCGACCCGCCGCGCTCCGGCGACATGGTCGTGGGCCTCGAGGGCGTGTCCAAGTCCTACGGCGACAAGCACATCTACAGCGATATCGACCTCAAGCTCTACCGCGGCGAGCACGTGGCGCTCGTCGGCCCCAACGGCGCCGGCAAGTCCACGCTCATGAAGATCCTCGCCGGCCTGGAGCCGCCCACCACCGGCACCCGCGATCTGGGCACCAACGTCGGCGTCGCTACTATGCCCAGCACGCGCTCGAGGGCATGACCGAGTCCAACACCGTCCTGCAAGAGATCGACACCGTCACGCCCAAGTGGACCGTGCCGCAGCAGCGCAGCCTGCTGGGTGCCTTCCTGTTTAGCGACAACGACGCAATCGAAAAGCAGGTACGCGTCCTCTCCGGCGGTGAAAAGGCGCGTCTGGCCCTGGCAAAGATGCTCGTAGCACCCGAGGCGCTCCTGTGCCTGGACGAGCCCACCAACCACCTAGACATCGACTCGGTGGACATGCTCGAGAACGCCCTGCAAAACTTCCCCGGCACCATCGTGCTGATCAGCCACGACGAGCACCTGGTGCGCGCCGTGGCCAACCGCGTGATCGACATCCGCGATGGCAAGGTTACAGTCTATGACGGCGACTACGACTACTACCTCTACAAGCGCGAGGACCTCGCAGCCCGAGCCGCTGCCGAGGCGTCCACGGAGAGTGTGCCGGCCACGGCCAAGTCCACCAAAGCCAGCGCCGCCCAGGCCGACACCCCCGTCGCCGCCCTCAAGCCTGCCGAGGGCAAAAAGACCAAGGAGCAAAAGCGCGCCGAGGCCCAAGCCCGCGCCGCGCTCAATAAAAAGCTCAAGGGCGTGCGCAACCAGCTCAAGAAGATCGAGACGGAGCTCGACAAAAAGCGTGCCCGCTATGACGAGCTTATGGAATTGATGGCAAGCGAAGAGCTTTATGCCGATCAAGACAAGTTCAACGCCGCGCTGGGGGAATATAACGGCCTTAAGCAAGAGCTGCCCAAGCTCGAGGACGAATGGCTGGAGCTTTCCACCCAGATCGAAGAGGAGACCGCGCGTGAACTCTCGTAAGGCCGCTGCCGTGGCGATGAGCATCATCGCCATCGCCTGTCGCATCTGCGGCATCTTTATGAGCGCGATGACCGTGCTGCTGTGCTTTAGCGGCCTCACCGCCAAGCTGCAGATCGTAGGCTTTGTCGTTGAGCTTTCGCGAGCGCTGCCGAGCGCCATCGCCGGCTACGGCGTCATCACGTCGCCTTTTGGCGGCGTGTTCCGCCTGGATTACGCCATCGTCGCCGTGATCCTGTTTGCGATCGACTATCTGCTCACGCGCGCCTCGCGCCGCGTCCGCTAGTGGGGCGCCATGTCCAGCAGCTACCTCATGAACCTACTCGCCAGCGCCGTCGCCGTCATCGTGGGCATCGTGATCCACGAGAGCGCGCACGCCGCCGCGGCCTGGGCACTCGGCGATAAGACGGCCCGTTCGCGCGGACGCGTCTCACTCAACCCGCTCAACCATATCGACCCGTTTGGCACCATCATCCTGCCGCTGCTCATGCTTGCCGCCGGCGGCCCGGTGTTCGCCTTCGCCAAACCCGTACCTGTCTACCTCAACAACCTCAAACACCCCAAGCGCGACGAGTCCTGGTGAGCGCAGCCGGCCCCGCGTCGAACATCGCACTCGCGTGCCTCGCGGCCGCCCTCATGCACGCAGCGTACGGCAACCTCTACACCAGCATGTCCTTTGCCGTGGCGTCACAGATCATGAACTTCGGCGCCACCTTTATCGTGGTCAACCTGTCACTCGCGTTCTTCAACCTCATCCCGATTCCGCCGCTCGATGGCTCGTCGATCATCGTGCCGTTCCTCAAAGGCAAGGCGCTCAACAACTATTATCGTCTGCAGCAATACGCTATGCCCATCCTCATCCTGGTGCTGTACCTGCTGCCTATGTGGACCGGCATCGACGTGATCGGCCGCTATTTCGACGTTACCGTGTATCCGCTTGCTGAGCAGCTGCTCAACTTCGCAATCGCCGGCATCTAAGGTAAACTTACAGGTCGACCGTGCAAAACGGTCGTGATATGCACCCAAACCGCGCCGCGAAGGCGCCGTCAAAGGAGGTCGAAGATGTCGTATCGCGTGTCGACGCAGGTCTACAGCGGACCGTTCGACCTGCTGCTGCAGCTGGTAACCCGCCAAAAAGTAGATATCGGCGCCATCTCCATCAGCGAGGTGGCCGAGCAGTACCTTGCCGAGGCCGAGCGCATCGAGGCGCTGGACCTGGACGTGGCGAGCGACTTTTTGCTGGTCGCGGCAACCCTTTTGGACATCAAGGCCGCCTCTCTGGTACCGCAGGAGGCCCCGCGCAAAGTCGATGACGACGATGACGAGTTCGACGAAGACCTCGAGGAACTCAGTGCGCTCGACGGCGATGCCCTGCGCGAGGTCCTGATTCAGCGCCTGATCGCTTACAAGCAGTTTAAGGGCGCGGCTGCGGCCCTTGGCGCGCGTATGCAGGCCGAAAGCCGCATGCACCCGCGCGTTGCCGGACCTGACCCCGAGTTTTGGGCTCATGCCCGACTACCTAGCTGGCATCACCCTGCGCGGCCTGGCCGTCATCTGTGCCGACCTGGACGGCAAGCGCCAGACCTTCTTACTGGAGGCCGAGCACGTGGCGCCGCATCGCGTACCGCTCGACCTGACCGTGGCCTCAGTCGACCGCTTTACCATGCGCACCAAACCTGCACCTTCCGCGAGCTGTTGGACGGCGATACCACCACCGAGCAGCTCGTCGTTACCTTTCTGGCCATGCTCGAGCTCGCCAAGCGCGGCTCGCTCACGCTGAGCCAGGACGAGATCTTTGGAACCATCTGCATCAACCGCGTCGAGGGCGCCGAGGCTACGTACCCGGCGAGGCCCCGAGCTCACCGAATAGGAGCGGCAACCATGTCAACCCTTTCCACGCTGGAGACAAACAGTCTCAAAGGCGCCTTGGAGGCGCTCCTGCTGGTGTCGAGCGATTCCGTAAGCGCACCCGCGCTGGCAGGTGCGCTGGATATCGCCCCCGGCGAGTGCGCATCGCTGCTCGCCGAGCTCAAAGTTGAGTACGAGGAGGCCAACCGCGGCTTTCAGCTGCGCGAGGTCGCCGGCGGTTGGCGCCTGTTTACGCATCCCGCCTACCACGACGTGGTCGAGGCCTATGTGCTGAGCTGGGACACGCAAAAGCTGTCGCAGGCCGCGCTCGAAACACTGGCCGTCATCGCATACCACCAGCCGTGACGCGCGAGGTGGTCAAGGGCATCCGCGGCGTCAATTCCGACGGCGTCATCGCGTCGCTCGTGGACAAAGGTCTGGTGCGCGAGCTCGGCCGCGACCCCCAGCGCGGTCAGGCCATCATCTACGGCACGACCAACGCCTTCTTGGAAAAGTTCGGTCTGCGCTCCACCCGCGACCTGCCCGACCTGGAGCAGTTTGCCCCCGACGAGCAGTCGCGTCAGTTTATCCGCGAGCGTCTGAGCGGCCGCAGCATTCAGTCCACGCTCGAGGAGCAGGCCGAGGACCTGGACGAAGAGCGCGAACTGCTCGATACCGATGTTGAAGATGTTGAGGTGGTCGAGGACTTGGAAACCCTGGTCGTCGACGAGACCTCGGAGGATATGCATGACGAGGACTAACGAAGTAGGGGAGACGCGCGCCACGGGCAACGCAGTACCCGCAACCGACGCTCAGCCCGTCTATCCGCACACCATGCGCCTGCAGCGCTTTTTGGCGCGCGCAGGCGTGGCGAGCCGCCGCGGGTCGGAGGACCTGATGACCGCCGGCCGTGTGACCGTCAACGGCCAGGTCGCGACCGAGCTGGGCACCAAGGTCGATGTCGACCGCGACCATATCGAGGTCGACGGCATGCCCATCAAGCTCAACCAGGGCGCCGTGTACTTGATGCTCTACAAGCCGACCGGCTACCTCACCACCATGAGCGACCCGCAGAAGCGTGCTTGCGTGGCCGACCTGGTCCCCCGCGACCGCTTTCCGGGGCTCTTCCCGGTGGGCCGCCTGGACCGCGACACCACGGGCCTTTTGCTCTTTACTACCGACGGCGACCTGTCGCAGGATCTGCTGCACCCCAGCAAGCACGTCTACAAGACCTACCAGGCACTCGTGGACGGGCAGCTGACCGACCGCGATCTAGACCCGCTCCGCCGTGGCATCGAGCTCGACGACGGCCTGTGCCAGCCGGCAATCTGCCGCGTCATCACCACACGCGAGGCCGAGGCCGTAGCTCCCCAAGGCATCAAGCCCGGCACCACCGCCGTGGAGGTCATAATCCGCGAGGGTCGTAAAAACCAGGTCAAGCGCATGCTGGGCAAGATTCACCATCCTGTGATCCGCCTGCACCGCTGCAACTTTGCCGGCCTTGAGCTCGAGGACGTGGCCAAGGCTCGTGGCGCGAGCTCACCGACCGCGAGGTGCAGATCCTCAAGGCCGGCGGCATCCCGCCCAAGCAGGCGAGCGCCAAGCGCAACGGCGGGAAGCCCCAAGATACGCCCGCCAGCCGCACGCGTCACCACGGCAGCCACGGCTCCGCACCCAAGCGCAACACCTACCGCGAGCGCTACACGGGCTAGGCAACCCGCCGTGCCCCAGCGCCCACGAACCATACCAGCACGTCAACCATCGAAAGGAAGCATTGCATGATCGTCGCCATCGACGGCCCCGCCGGTTCCGGCAAGTCCACCATCGCCAAGGAGATCGCCCGCCAGCTGGGCTTTAACAAGCTCGACACGGGCGCCATGTATCGCGCCGTCACCTTCGCCGCGCTCGACCGCGGCATCGATCTGGACGACGAGGCCGCCATCGATGCCCTCGCCGAGCAGATCGAAATCCGCTTTACCAACGGCACTGGCGAAGACACACGCCTGACCATTGATGGCCAGGATGCCTCGGCTGCCATTCGCACCCCGCAGGTCGACGCCAACGTGTCCAAGGTCTCGGCCTACCCGGCGTGCGCGCCGCCATGCTCATCCATCAGCGCCGCGCCGCCGAGGATCGCGATATCGTGGCCGAGGGTCGCGACATCGGCACCGTCGTGTTCCCCAACGCACAGGTCAAGGTCTTTCTGACCGCCGACCCGCGCGAGCGTGCCCGCCGCCGCGTGCTGCAGCGTCACCAAAACGATGCCCAGCCGCTCACCTCCGAGCAACTCGAGGCCGAGGTCGACGAGACCCTCGACGCCCTCAAACAGCGCGACAAGCTCGACAGCAGCCGCGAGGTCGCGCCGCTCGTGCCAGCCGAGGACGCCGTGCACGTCGACTCCACCGCCCACACCATCGATGAGGTCGTCCGCATTATCGAAGACCTCATCAACCAAAGGAGGTAGCCCATGCGCCTGTTTAAGCAGACGCCCGAGGATTACTACAACGCCCCCTATGTCGAGTTCCCGGCGCTCATCCGCGGCATCGTCGCCGTGGTCATGGGCATCCTGTGGGCCTTCTCCAAGCTCATGTGGCGTTGGAAGGTCGAGGACGCTGACCTGCTGTTTGAGCGCCAGGAAGGCCGCGGCAGCGTGGTCATCTGCAACCACACCTCGATGGCCGAGGTGCTGGCCGTGGAGACGGCGCTGTACTTTGGCGGCCGCCGCGTGCGTCCCATCTTTAAATCCGAATTCGCCAAGAGCAAGATCGTACGCTGGGCCTTTAGCCGCGTGGGCGGCATTCCTGTCGAGCGTGGCACCGCCGACATGAAGTGCCTGCGCGCCGCCCAGCATGCGCTGCAGCGCGGCGAGGACGTCCTGATCTTCCCCGAGGCACGCGCATCCGCTCGCGCGAGATCAAGCCCGAGGTCCACGGCGGTTTTGCGCTCATCGCTCAGATGGGCAAGGCGCCCGTCAACCCGCTCGCCATCTGCGGCTGGTCTGACATCACGCCCGCGGGCAAAAAGCTCATGCGTCCCAAGAAGTGCTGGATTCGTGCCGGCAAAGCCGTCTCGCTTTCCGATGCACCGGCCGGGCTTAAGCGTACGGAGCGCTTGGCCTGGTTTGAGTCCGAGGCTATGAGCCGCGTATACGCCATGCGCGACGAGCTGTGCGCCGAGCATCCGGCAGGTTCTAGCCATGAGCGAGAACGTGACGAACACCGCCGCGACTGCGTCCGACCAAGCCACCGCGCCCACCATCGAGATTGCAGCTCACGCCGGCACCTGCTACGGCGTGCAGCGCGCGCTCGACATGGCATTGGCCGCCGCGCCGCAGGCAGGGGAGAGCGCTCAGGTCCACACGCTGGTCCGCTCATCCATAACCCCATCGTGGTACGCGAGCTCGCCGAGGCAGGCGTTGGTCTGGCCGATACCCTGGACGATGCCGCATCGGGCACCGTGATCATCCGCGCCCACGGCGTGGTGCCGCAGGTGATCGATGCTGCCCGCAAGCGCGACCTTACCGTGGTCGACGCCACCTGCCCCTACGTGAAGAAGGTCCATGTGGCGGCCGAGCGCCTGGTGCGCGAAGGCTACCGCGTGATCGTCGTGGGCGAGCCGGGCCACCCAGAGGTCGAGGGTATTCTAGGCCACGCCGGCAATGACGCGCAGGTCGTGAGCTGTGCCGCCGACGCCGATGCCCTATCGCTCAAGGGCAAGGTGGGCCTCGTTGTGCAGACCACCCAGACCGCGCAGAACCTCGCTGAGGTCGTGGCCGCTATCACCCCGCGCGTGCAGGAGCTACGTGTGATCAACACCATCTGCGCCGCCACGAGTGAGCGTCAACAGGCAGCAGCCACACTTGCCAACCGCTGCGACTGCATGGTCGTGGTGGGCGGCAAGAACTCGGGCAACACCCGCCGCCTGGCGCAGATTTGCGCAGACGCCTGCGAGCGCACGTATCACATCGAGGAAGCTTCCGAGCTCCAGGCCGCGTGGTTTACCGACGCTCACCACATCGGCATCACTGCCGGAGCCTCCACCCCACAAGAACACATCGAACGCGCCGTTGCGCGCATCAAGGAGCTTTGCCGCTAATCATGGACCAGACCGTACCCGCATACGCCGCCGAGGTGGCCGATTACGGGCGCAGCCGCGACCCCGAGCCGGGTGAGGGCGCGCTCGTAAAGAACGTGCGTCCCGAATCGCCCGCGTGGGATGTGGGTATCGAGCCGGGCATGCGCGTGCTCACGGTCAACGGCGAGGCGCTCACCGACATGATCGTGTGGCTCTGGGAGGCCGACGATGATACCGTCGACCTCGAGGTTTTCGACCCACGCGACAACACCGTCACCTCCGTCGAGCTCGACCGCTTCCCGGGAGAGGACTGGGGGCTGGAGTTCGACGGCCCCATCTTTGACGGCATGCGCACCTGCGTGAACGCCTGCGTGTTCTGCTTTATGACCATGCTGCCCAAGGGCGGCCGTTCCACGCTCTACATTCGCGACGACGACTATCGCCTAAGCTTTTTACAGGGCAACTTTGTCACGCTCACGAACCTCACCGACAAAGATGTTCAAAACGTCATCCAACGCAACATGAGCCCCATGAACGTGTCGGTCCATGCCGTAAGCCCCGACGTCCGCCGCCGCATGATGGGCCGCAACGCCCAGCGCGGCATGGACGTGCTCGAAGCCATCATGGCCGCCGGCATTGAGATTCATGCGCAGATTGTGCTGTGCCCCGGCATGAACGACGGCGAGGAGCTGGAAAAGACTCTGCGCTTTTGCGAGGAGCACGAGCAAATCACAAGTCTGGGCATTGTGCCGCTCGGTTTTACCAAGCATCAAAACCGTTTTAGCTGGTCCTACAGCGACAAGCCCGAGCTAGCGCGCGAGACCATTACCATGATCCGTCCCTACCAGGACCGCGCCTATGAGCGCTTTGGCCGCCACACCTTCCAGATGAGCGACGAGTTCTATCTGGACGCCGGCATCGATCCGCCCGAGGCAGACTTTACGACGGTTACCCGCAGTACTACGACGCATCGGCATGATCCGCTCGTATCTGGACGAGACCGACGACGTGCTGGCTACCGACGCCGAGCGTCTGGCCCGCGTCCGCGAGGCCGTCGCCGCCCGCAACCAGCGGCTTCTGTGTCTCTCGGGTGCCAGCGCACGCGACACCGTGGCGCGCTTTGTGGAGTCGCCGCATGGTCTCGCCGGCACTGTCACGGCCATCAAGAACCGCTACTTTGGCGGCAACGTGGACGTGACCGGCCTCATCGTCGCGTGTGACATTCTGGAGCAGCTGCCCCAAGATCTGTCGGGGGTTATGCTCTTTGTGCCTAAGCTCATGTTCAACGCTGACGGCATGACGCTTGACGAGTATCATCGTGACGATTTACTCGCAAGCCTTACCAGTCGCGGCGCCGAGGTTCATGTGGTGTCGACCATGCCGCATGAACTGCTCGATACCCTGGAGCACATCCTTGGCATTGTGCCCGCGGACTCTAACATTTCCACTGACCCTACCCATTAAAGGAGTGCAGATGAAACCTATCGTCGCCGTCGTCGGACGCCCCAACGTGGGCAAGTCCACGCTCGTCAACCGCCTGGCCCAGACCTCGGACGCCATCGTCCATGAGTCCCGCGGCGTCACGCGCGACCGCTCGTATCACACGGCCGACTGGAACGGCCGCGAGTTCACCATCGTCGACACGGGCGGTATCGAGCCGCTCAAGAGCGACGACGTCTTTGCCACGTCCATCCGCGACCAGGCGCTCGCCGCCGCCGAGGAAGCCGCCGTCATCCTGTTTGTGGTCGATGGCCGCACCGGCGTCACCGAGGAGGACGAGTCGGTCGCCCGCATGCTCAAGCGCTGCGACAAGCCGGTCTTTCTGCTGGTGAACAAGCTCGACAACCCCGATCGCGAAAACGACAGCATCTGGGAGTTCTATTCGCTCGGCATCGGCGAGCCCACGCCGCTCTCGGCCCTGCATGGCCACGGTACGGGCGACCTGCTCGATGACATCGTGGCCCTGCTTCCGGAGGAAGAGGACGAGGTCGCCGATGAGTTCCCCGACGCGCTGAACGTAGCATCATCGGCCGCCCCAATGCCGGTAAGTCGTCGCTGTTCAATCGTATCCTGGGCGCCGACCGCTCTATCGTGTCCAACATTGCCGGCACGACGCGCGACGCCATCGACACCGTCGTGGAGCGCAACGGTAAGCACTACCGCATGGTCGATACCGCGGGCATCCGCAAGAAGAGCACTGTGTACGAGAACATCGAGTACTACTCCATGGTCCGCGGCCTGCGTGCCATCGACCGCGCCGACGTGGCGCTGCTCGTCGTCGATGCCTCCGTGGGCGTCACTGAGCAGGACCAGAAGGTCATGGGTCTTGCCATCGAGCGCGGCTGCGCCATCGTGGTGCTGCTCAACAAGTGGGATCTGCTCGACGACGACCGTAAGCGCGAGGCCTGCATGGAGACCATCGACCGCCGTCTGGGCGTTATGGCTCCCTGGGCCCAGTACCTGCGCATCTCTGCCCTGACCGGCCGCAGCGTCGAGAAGATCTGGGCAATGGTAGACGCCGCCGAGAAGACGCGCTCGCAAAAGATCAGCACCTCGCGCCTCAACACGTTCCTCACCGACCTGCGCGAGTTCGGTCATACCGTGGTGGACGGCAAGCGCCGCCTGCGCATGCACTACGTGACCCAGACGGGCGTCAACCCGCCGACGTTCACGTTCTTCGTCAACCACAGCGATCTGGTCAACGACACCTATCAGCGCTACGTGGAGAACCGCATGCGCTCGACCTTCGACTTTGCCGGCACGCCCATTCGACTCTTCTTTAGGAAGAAGGAGCAAAAGGATGCATAATCCGATTCTGCTGACCGCCATCTGCGCCGTGGTCTCGTTCTTTATCGGGGCGATTCCGTTTGGCCTGATCCTGGGCCGCGTGTTCAACCACACCGACATTCGCAAGGCGGGCTCCGGCAACATCGGCACCACCAACGCCCTGCGTGTGGCCGGCCCCAAGGTCGCGGCGCTCACGCTGCTGCTCGACTGCCTGAAGGGCGCCATCTGCGTCCTTATCGCGCGTCCGTTCATCGCGAGCGTGGGCTATGGCTTCCCCGTGAGCATCATGCTCCCGGTGCCGCCGGCGACTGGATGCTCGGCGTCATCTGCCTGGCGGCAGTGTGGGGCCATATCTTCTCGCCCTATCTCAACTTCCACGGCGGCAAGGGTATCGCAGTTGGTCTGGGTGTAATCCTCGCCTGGTACTGGCCTATTGGCCTGTCGCTGCTGGGCATGTTTATCGTGGCCGTCGCCATCACCAAGTATGTGTCGGTGGGATCGCTTGCCGCTGCCATCGGCCTTCCCATCGCTGCTTGCGCGGTCTTTCCGTACAGCAGCCTGGGCCTCAAGTTCTGCATGGCGATGATCGGCATCACCGTGGTGTGGGCCCATCGCGCGAACATCAAAAAGCTCATGACCGGTAAGGAGTCCAAGCTCTCGTTTACCAAGCGCGTCACCGAGCCCGACGATAAGTAGGAGAGAGTCATGAATGTTGCGCTAATTGGCTCTGGCTCCTGGGGAACCGCCGTCGCCGGCCTTGCCGCCGCGCGAGCCGAGCGCGTGACCATGTGGGCCCATGGCAAGCAGACGGCCGCCGGCATCAACGGCGAGCACCGCAACCCGCGCTATCTGGTGGACTACGTGCTGCCGGAAAACGTTGTCGCTACGACGGACCTGGCCCAGGCGCTTGACGGCGCCGAGGCATCATCTTTGCCGTGCCCTCCACGCACCTTCGCAGCGTGTGCCACCAGGCCGCGCCCTTTATCGCCGCCGATACCCCGGTGCTCTGCCTCACAAAGGGCATTGAGCCCGAGTCCGGCCTGCTCATGAGCGAGGTCATCGCCAGCGAGATCGGCAACGAGGCACGTGTCGCGGCTCTTTCTGGCCCCAACCATGCCGAGGAAATCTGCCGCGGAGGTCTTTCTGCCGCCGTCATCGCCAGCGAAGATCCACAGATAGGGGAGACCTTTAAGGACCTGCTTCTGTCAACGGCCTTCCGCATCTACCTGTCGCAGGACATGACCGGTGTCGAGGTCTGCGGCGCCATGAAAAACGTAATCGCCATCGTGTGCGGCATCTCCGCCGGCACCGGTGCGGGCGACAACACGCTCGCCCTTATCATGACACGCGGCCTGGCAGAGATCAGCCGTCTGGTGCACGCCCGCGGCGGTCAAGCTATGACCTGCATGGGGCTTGCCGGCATGGGCGACCTCATTGCCACCTGTACCTCGGAGCATTCGCGTAACCGCACTTTTGGCTTCGAGTTTGCCCACGGCGTGTCGCTCGACGAGTATCAGGAGCGCACGCATATGGTTGTCGAGGGCGCCGTCGCGGCCCGCAGCGTCAGCGAACTTGCCCGTTCACTGGGCGTAGACATTCCGCTCACCTTTGCCGTGGAGCAAACGCTCTACAACGGTGTTACTTTGGATAGGGCGCTCGAGATTCTTACCGACCGCGTCCCTTCTCAAGAGTTCTACGGACTCACCGACTAGCGTAGAAAGGCTACTACCATGGGTTCCATCAAAATCGCTCCGTCCGTCCTTTCGGCCGACATGGCCAACCTCAAGGGCGAGCTCGACAAAATCGCCGGCGCCGACTTTGTGCACTTCGACGTTATGGACGGTCACTTTACCGGCAACCTCACCTTTGGCGTTGACATCCTTAAGGCCGTCAAGCGCTCCACCGATGTGCCGGTCGACGCGCACCTGATGGTGTCGAACCCCGACGAGACGGTCGATTGGTACGCCGACGCCGGTGCCGACATGATCACTGTGCACTACGAGGCCTCCACGCACCTGCACCGCACGCTCACGCATCTGCAGCAGCGCGGCGTCAAGGCCGGCGTGGTGCTCAACCCCGCCACCCCCGTGTGCGTGCTCGAGAGCATCATCGACGTCGTCGATATGGTGCTGCTCATGAGCGTGAACCCGGGCTTTGGCGGCCAGAGCTTTATCCCGGGCACCATCGCAAAGCTTCACGAGCTCAAGGCCATGTGCGAGCGCCACGGCGTGTCGCCCCTGATCGAGGTCGACGGCGGTATCTCTTCCAAGAACATCGCCGAGGTCGTCAAGGCCGGCGCCAACGTGCTCGTGGCCGCTCCGCCGTATTTAAGTCCGAAGATCCCGCTGCCGAGGTTGCGCTGCTGCAGAAGCTGGGCAACGAGGCCGCACAGGAGGCATAAACCCTTATGACCGCAGGTCAAAACCGCATACCCGTGAATCTTGACTATGCCGCCTCGACGCCAATGCGCGCCGAGGCGCTCCTTGCGCAGCGCGAGTACGACGACAGCGAGCTTGCCGGCGTCAACCCCAACTCGCTGCATTCGCTCGGCCGCAAGGCTGCCGCGCGTCTGGAGGTTGCACGTCGCGAGATCGCCCGCAGCTTTGGCGCGCACGTCCGCCCGTCCGAGATTGTACTGACCAACGGCGGCACCGAAGCCAACCAGCTGGCGCTGCTCGGTCTTGCCGAGGGCGCTCGTCAGCGCGATCGCAAGCGCGGTCGCGTAATCGTTTCGGCCATCGAGCACGATTCGATTCTGGACAACCTGCCGCTGCTGCGTGCCGCCGGCTTTACCGTCGACCTGGTGCAGCCCTGCCGCGCGGGCTACGTTGAGCCTGCCACGCTTGTCGAGCTGCTAGGCGACGACGTGGCGCTCGTGAGCATTATGGTCGCCAACAACGAAACCGGCGTGGTGCAGCCCATCCGCGAGCTTGCCGCAGCTGCGCACACCGCAGGTGCCCTGTTCCACACCGATGCATCCAGGGCTACTTGCATATTCCACTCGATGTCACCGAGCTGGGCGTCGACGCCATGTCCGTCGCAGCCACAAGATTGGCGGTCCCGTGGCATCTGGCGCACTCTACCTTAAGAGCCGCACGCCGCTGCGCCCGCGCATCTTCGGCGGCGGACAGGAGGCCGGTCGTCGTGCCGGCACGCAAGACCTGCGCACGCAGCTCGCCTTTGCCGCTGCCGCCTCGTCTCTGACGCCCCATGTGGCTCAGGAGCGCGCGAAGCTGCAAGCCCTTTCCGACAAGCTCTACGCCACGCTTACGGCCCATCCGCGCATTCACGCCACCATGGGTGACTACGCGCAAGCCGACCGTCTGCCCGGCATGTTATCGATCTACATTGACGGCATGGACTCAGAGGAACTCATCATCAAGCTCGACGCCGCCGGCTTTGAGGTTTCGGCCGGCTCGGCGTGCTCGAGCGGCAGCATGGACCCGAGCCATGTGCTCAGCGCCATGGGCATTGGTCGCGAGCAGGCACTAGGTGCACTGCGCATTTCCTTTGACGACCGCGTGAATCCGGACGATCTGGACGAGTTTGCCCAGACGCTGCTCTCGATCGCAGGTGCCGCATGATCGTCGCCGAGCTCGAGCGCGCGCTACTGGCACGCTATCCCAAGACGGACACCGAGCCCTGGGACCACGTAGGACTCTCCGTTGGCGATCCGGCCGCGGAGATCACCGGCGTTGCTGCGCACTCGATGCGACTGAGGCTAATGTTCGCCGCGCCCAAGAAGCAAGCGCCAACGTGCTGCTGACGCATCATCCCATATACATCAAGGCACCCGAGGCCTTTTGTCCGGCGGATGCCACACGACCCCAGTGCAGTGCGGCCCTCTACGAGGCTGCCCGCTGCGGGGTGAGCATTATCTCGCTCCACACCAACCTGGACCGCTCGCACGAAGCCCGTGTCTGCCTGAGCAAGCTGCTGGGTGCCGCACCCGTGAGCTCACTGGAGCACGTGGACGACCCCGAGGCCACCGGCCTGGGCGCACTTGCAACGCTCAACGACCCGTGCACGCTGCGCGATCTTGCCACCCGTGCTGCCACGGCCTTTGGTAGCGACCCGCGTGTGTGGGGCAAAGCTGATCGCCCGTGCCGCACCGTCGCCATTTTGGGCGGCTCCCTGGGCGACTTCGGAGAGCTCGCCATCGCCGCGGGCGCAGATGTTGTCGTGACGGGCGAGGCGGGCTACCACGTGGCGCAAGACCTTGCCTTGCGCGGGCTGTCGGTGATCTTGCTCGGCCACGACCGCTCCGAGGAGCCGTTCGTTGATATATTGATGAACTCTGCAGTTGACGCCGGGGTCGACCCCGTCATGCGATTAAAATACTGAACCCTTGCCAATGGTGGACTGTGACAAAAGGAGAGAACTTATGAGCGCCGGCGCTACGCTACTCAAGCTGCAACAGATCGATTTGGAGCTCGCCCGCAACAAGAGCGAACTTGCCAATATGCCGGAGCTCAAGGAGCTCGCTTCCAAGCGCAAGACCTATGTAAAGCTCAAGGCCGAAATGACCAAGCTCTACGCTCAGCGCAAGGACCTGGATATTGAGCTCGACGATCTCAACACCACCGAGATCCAGACCAATAACGCCATTGAGGCCGCTAAGAAGCGCCACGTCGACGGCTCTGACTATCGCGAGGTTCAGGACCTGGAGAACGAGCTCGCCACCCTGGCCAAGCGCCTGGACAAGATCGAGCACACCCGCAAGGACGTCGTAGTCGCCCACAAGGAGGCGCTCGACCGCGAGGCTCGCGCACAGGCAATCATCGCCAAGTTCGAGGAGGGCGTGAAGGCCGACACCAAGGCCGCCCGCGCCAAGGCAGCCGACCTCCAGGCCCAGATCGATGCCGCCACCAAGGAGCGCACCGCGCTGGCCGCTACGCTGCCCACCGACGTGCTCAGCGACTACGAGCGTCTGCTCAAGCAGTTCCGCGGCTTGGCCGTCGAGACCATCCAGGGCAACATCCCCACGGTCTGCCACACCGCGCTGCAGGCATCGTCCATGAGCGACCTCAACCACGACGGTAGCGAGATTACGCACTGTCCGTACTGCCACCGCCTCCTGGTGCTCCCGAGTAAGGAAGCCTAGCGATGACGGCGGCATCCAACAATTCAATGCAACTTGAGGGAAAAACGATCCTGCTGGGCATTACCGGCGGGATCGCCGCCTATAAGTCGTGCAATATCGTGCGCCTGCTGCAAAAGCGCGGCGCACGTGTCAAAGTCGTTATGAGCGAGCATGCCACGGAGTTTGTGGGGCCGCTTACCTTCCGCGCGCTCACCAACGAGCCGGTCGCGGTTGGGCTATTCGACGATCCTTCCGACCCCATCCACCACATTTCGCTGGCGCAGGAGCCCGATCTGGTGGCCGTGGCGCCCGCGACGGCCAATATCATCGCCAAGATGGCCAACGGCATTGCCGATGACCTGATTTCTACGACGCTACTCGCCACGCCGCGACCCATTGTGATCGCGCCGGCCATGAACAATGGCATGTGGAAGGCGCCGGCAACCCAGGCCAATATGGCCACGCTGCGCGACCGCGGGGTGCACGTGGTTGGGCCCGGTAGTGGCTACCTTGCTTGCGGCGACGTGGACACGGGGCGCATGAGCGAGCCCGAGGACATCGTCGAAGCCATCTGCGAGGTGCTCAATCCCGTGCCGCAAGACCTGGCGGGCAAGCGCATCGTCATCACTGCCGGTCCTACGCACGAACCGATCGACCCCGTGCGTTTTATTGGAAACCGATCGTCGGGCAAGATGGGCATCGCCTGGCGGGGAAGGCCGCTCGCCGCGGTGCCGAGGTCACGCTCGTGCTGGGACCGACATCGCTCGATGTTCCCCGCGGCGTGGCGTGCGTAAGCGTGCAGACCGCCGCAGAGATGCTGCAGGCGGCGCTGAGCGCCTTCCAGACGGCCGACGCTGCCATTTGCGCCGCCGCCGTCGCCGACTACACGCCGGCGGCCCCGGCGGACCATAAGCTCAAAAAGGCCAACGAGCGCCTGGATCGAATCGAGCTCGTCGAGACCGTTGACATCTTGGCCGAACTCTCACGCCAAAAGGGCGATCGCCTCGTAATCGGATTTGCTGCCGAGACCGATAACGTCGTCAAGTACGCCGAGCGCAAATTGGCACGCAAAGGCTGCGATGCCATTATCGCCAACGATGTCTCACGCGCCGATTCGGGCTTTGGAACCGATACCAACAAGGCCTGGATTGTGAGCACAACGGGTACGAAAGAACTTCCCGTTCTAACAAAACCCCAGCTCGCAGATACAATTTTGGACTTGCTTCAAAATTTATAAAAAAGTTCTTGCACAAGTCTAAAGTTTCGGGTTAATATACTCCCTGTTGCGAGCGAGAGCAGAGCAACAAACAAAAGCTTCGGGACGTGGCGCAGCTTGGTAGCGCACTTGACTGGGGGTCAAGGGGTCGCTGGTTCGAATCCAGTCGTCCCGACCAGAAGTTTGCAGGTCAGGCATCTAGTGCCTGACCTTTTTTGTTTTAAGCAATTGCTTAATTTTGATTAAGCAACGGGGTGCCAAAAATCTACCTGAGCGATAATCGCCTTTTGCGGTTACTTGCGCGTTTTGCACACGCTTGAGCCGATTTATTAACGCGATATGAATCTACATACGCGTAGTTGGTATACAGCCGAGTACAGGCTGTATTTATCGCGGCGATTTACACAGATATAGCGACTGTAACGGACAAGCGTGTCGCTGTATTTATTCCAGTAGTTCACTTGACCGGTGGACAAGTGGGCGATTGCAACGATATGCCAAACGGTATGGGCTCTATACGAGGACGCCGCAGAGGTAATGGCGGGGGAGTGCGGCAAGCGCTCTGAGAGCTGCTGTATGACCCCATTTCTCCTTAACTCGATAATTTGTGTTTCAAGCCACGAATCGGTCGAGCAATTGCCAAAAGTAAGGCCCATGCAGGATTGCACGGGCCTTACATCAGATCAAATTTGAGCTAGAAGCACCAAACGGGGCAGACGCAACACCATCTCGTCGCGGCCTCGGCGAGCGACATATCGCAGTCGAGGTAGACATCGAGGAAATCGTCAGATCCCGCACAGGGGGACCGCGATGGTGGCCACCGCACCGCCCGAGGGGCCGTTGGCGAGCGAGACGGATCCCCCGTGGGCGCTCGCGGCCTCGGAGGCGACGTGGAGGCCGAGCCCGTAGTGGCGGCCTTCGTCACGCGAGGAGCGGGAGGAGTCGTCTGTGAAGAGGCGCTCGCAGCCGCGTTCGAGGGCGGCGGGAGAAAAGCCCGGTCCGTCGTCGGCAACCTCGATGACGAGGTGCCGCCCGCGACGTCGCAGGAGACAGCCACGCGCGAGCGTGCGTGCTCGGCGGCGTTGG
>ENA-OQDE01000418-OQDE01000418.1-human-gut-metagenome-genome-assembly--contig:-NODE-418-length-25911-cov-5.030057_pt1 | contig 25911 bp, 28 predicted proteins | sample MGYA00242768_ERZ504595 | MGnify/ENA primary metagenome ERZ504595 (study PRJEB26092, sample SAMD00036307) | human gut metagenome | host: Homo sapiens | study: EMG produced TPA metagenomics assembly of... | reverse complement strand
ATTCTCACGCTCCTTCTCCCTGATTTCATTTTAATCATTGGTTTTCTGGTTTCCTTTGTGTACACTTTTATTTTGTTATATGGTTCTTTTTTCTTTATTATACTGCAATTCTCTGTTTTTATCTATATTTTCTTTATATTATTTATTTTTCATATTTTATCTGATTATTTACCTTTAAAAAAACCTCCGCATATCATGCGAAGGCTTTTTCTCTTTATTCTTCTATTGGAGTTTCTGTCTCTTCCTCATCCTCAGAAATTTCGATTTCTTCTCCATCGATCTCTGCAGATGCTTTTCTTACTTTTGCGATACTTGCAACTTTTTCATTCTCAGGCAGATTGATCAGTTTTACACCGGATGTGATTCGTCCGTATACAGAAATGTCAGAACACTTCATACGGATCACGATTCCTTCCGTATTGATCATCATGATCTCGCTGTCTTCATCGACCGCTTTCATGCCGACCACATCGCCTGTTTTTTCCGTGATCTTATAGCATTTTACACCTTTTCCACCACGGTTCTGTCTTGTAAATTCATCCATATCGGTAAGTTTGCCCATACCTTTTTCAGATGCAATGAGCAGATATTTTCCTTGATTGCTGATCTGCATTCCGATCACTTCATCATGATCTCCAAGGTTCATGCCGCGCACTCCCATAGAAACACGGCCTGTCGGACGCACATCCTTCTCACTAAACCGGATACACATACCGTATTTTGTAACCAGGATCACATCCTGTTCATCATCTGTAATCTTCACTTCGATCAGTTTATCATCTTCTCTGAGAACGATCGCAGCCAGTCCGGTCTTTCTGACATTTGCATAATCTTTAATCGGAGTCTTTTTCACAAGACCTTTTTCTGTTGCCATCAACAGATACTGTCCATCCTCGTACTCCCGGATTGGAATCATTGCTGTGATCTTCTCATCCGGCATCAACTGCAGCAGATTGATGATTGCAGTACCGCGCGCAGTTCTGCTTGCTTCCGGAATCTCATAGCCTTTCAGACGGTACACACGTCCTGTATTTGTAAAGAACATGATATAGTGATGTGTTGTCGTAATAAACAGTTCCTTGATATAGTCATCATCCAGGATCTGCATTCCTTTGATTCCTTTTCCGCCTCGGTTCTGACTCTTGAATGTATCCATGGACATTCTCTTAATGTATCCCATTTTTGTCATGGTGATCACCACATTTTCTCTTGGGATCAGATCTTCCATGGAAATATCAAACTCATCAAATCCGATGGATGTTCTTCTCTCATCTCCATATTTCTCGGAAATGACAAGAATCTCCTTTTTGATCACACCAAGAAGCAGTTTTCGGTCAGCAAGGATCGCTTTTAATTCCCCGATCTTCTTCATCAGTTCTTCGTACTCTGCTTCCAGCTTCTCACGCTCCAGACCTGTCAGTGCACGCAGACGCATATCTACGATCGCACTTGCCTGTACTTCTGTCAGGTCAAATCTGGCCATCAACTCTTCCTTGGCAGTCTGAACATTCTTAGATCCGCGGATAATCCGGATTACCTCATCAATGTTATCCAGTGCAATCAGTAATCCCTGTAAAATATGAGCACGCTCTTCTGCTCTGTTCAGCTCATACTGTGTTCTTCTCGTCACAACATCTTCCTGGTGCTTCAGGTAATGCTTCAGCATATCCAGGATATTCATGACTTTTGGCTCATTGTTGACTAAAGCCAGCATGATCACACCGAAGGTATCCTGCAGCTGTGTATGTTTATAAAGCTGGTTTAAAATTACATTCGGATTGACATCTCTTCTCAATTCGATACAGATGCGCATTCCCTCACGGCTGGACTGATCGCTTAAATCGGTGATCCCATCTACCTTTTTATCACGTACCAACTCTGCGATCTTCTCGATCAGTCGGGCTTTATTTACCATGTATGGCAGCTCCGTTACGATAATCCTGTTCTTACCGTTTGCCATTGGTTCAATATTGGTAATCGCACGCACACGGATCTTACCGCGTCCTGTGCGGTATGCTTCTTCAATTCCTCTTGTTCCAAGAATCTCTGCTCCGGTTGGAAAATCCGGTCCTTTGACGATCTTTAAAATATCATCAATACTTGTCTCTCCGTTTTCATCGATCTGGTCGTCAATGATCTTCACGACCGCGCCAATGATTTCACGCAGGTTATGCGGCGGAATGTTCGTTGCCATTCCGACTGCAATACCGGATGTTCCATTTACCAGAAGATTCGGGAATCTGCCGGAAGAACTGTCGGTTCTTTCTCTGTCTCGTCAAAGTTCGGTGCAAAATCTACGGTATTTTTATTGATGTCAGCAGTCATCTCCATGGAAATCTTGCTCAGACGTGCCTCTGTATATCGCATGGCAGCAGCGCCATCACCGTCTACAGACCCAAAGTTCCCGTGTCCGTCAACCAGAGGATATCTCGTAGACCATTCCTGTGCCAGATTTACCAGTGCTCCATAAATAGAGCTGTCGCCATGAGGATGATATTTACCCATTGTATCACCGACAATACGCGCACATTTACGATGCGGCTTGTCAGGTCCATTATTCAGCTCGATCATTGAATACAGGATTCTTCTCTGTACCGGCTTTAATCCGTCTCTGACATCCGGCAGGGCACGGGATGCGATAACGCTCATCGCATAGTCGATATAGGAAGTCTCCATTGTCTTTTTCAGGTCAACTTCATGGACTTTATCAAAAATATTATCTTCCATGTTCCTTCTCCTTGTTTTTTAAGTGTATTGCAATTCTATATATCCAGATTTTTAACAAATCTGGCATTTTCTTCAATGAACTCTCGTCTTGGTTCTACCTTGTCTCCCATCAGTGTAGTAAATGTCAGATCCAGTTCGGAAGATGTCTCGTCATCCATAGTCACCCTCAAAAGTACACGATGCTCCGGATCCATTGTTGTCTCCCAGAGCTGATCCGCATCCATTTCACCAAGACCTTTATAACGCTGAATCTTATTATTGCTGTCACGTCCTACTTCTGTAAGAATCTCATTTAATTCCTCATCACTGTATGCATACCAGACTTTTTTATTTTTTTCCAGCTTATACAGCGGCGGCTGTGCCAGATACACATAGCCTTCTCTGATCAGATCCGGCATAAAACGATATAAAAATGTCAGAAGCAGGGTGCTGATATGCGCACCATCCACATCGGCATCAGTCATGATAATAATCTTATGATACCGCAGCTTGGAAATATCAAAATCCTCATGAATTCCTGTTCCAAACGCCGTGATCATAGCCTTGATCTCCGCATTGGCGTAAATCTTATCCAGCCTTGCTTTTTCTACATTCAGGATTTTTCCTCTCAGTGGAAGGATCGCCTGTGTCGCACGCTGTCTCGCTGTCTTTGCAGAACCACCCGCTGAATCTCCCTCGACGATGTAGATCTCACAGTTTTCCGGATTTTTGTCTGAACAATCCGCCAGTTTTCCAGGCAGGGACATCCCCTCCAGAGCTGATTTTCTTCTGGTCAGATCTCTGGCCTTTCTTGCTGCTTCTCTTGCTCTTTGTGCCATCAGAGATTTCTCTACTGTCTGTTTTGCGACAGACGGATTCTGCTCCAGGAAAATCTCAAGCTGAGTGCTGACAATGTTGTCCACTGCTCCACGCGCTTCACTGTTTCCGAGCTTCTGCTTGGTCTGACCCTCAAACTGCGGCTCTCCGATCTTAACACTGACGATCGCTGTCAGACCTTCACGAATGTCATCACCTGACAGATTCGGCTCATTGTCCTTGAGCAGTTTATTCTTTCTGGCATACTCATTAAAGGTCTTCGTCAATGCCTTTCTGAATCCCTCAATATGAGTTCCCCCTTCCGGAGTTGTAATATTGTTTACAAATCCATACGTATTGTCACTGTAGGAGTCGTTATGCTGCATGGCCATCTCGACAACTACTCCGTCTTTTTCGCCTTCACAATAAATGATCTGGTCATACAAAGGTGTCTTGCTTTTGTTCAGATAAGTGACAAACTCTTTGATTCCACCCTCGTAATGAAATGTATGCTCTCTGATTTCTTCTTCACGAAGATCCTGCAGAATAATCTTCAGCCCTTTTGTGAGAAATGCCATCTCACGCAGTCTCTGCTTTAATACATCGTATTCAAATACAGTCTCTTCAAAGATCTCGCCATCCGGAAGAAATGTAACTTTTGTTCCGGTTTTATCCGGATCACATTCACCGACTACTTTTAACGAATACATCGTCTTTCCGCGTTCATATCGCTGTTTGTAAATTTTTCCTTCGTTGTAGATCTCAACTTCAAGCCATACAGAGAGTGCGTTTACAACGGACGCACCTACTCCGTGCAGACCTCCGGATACTTTGTATCCTCCTCCGCCGAATTTTCCGCCGGCGTGAAGAATCGTAAATACAACCTCTACCGCAGGAATCCCTGCCTTGTGGTTTAATCCAACCGGGATTCCTCGTCCGTTGTCAACGACCGTCACAGAATTGTCCGGATTGATACTCACATTAATCGTATCACAATATCCAGCCAATGCCTCATCTACCGCATTGTCTACAATCTCATATACCAGATGATGAAGTCCTCTTGCAGAAGTGCTTCCAATATACATTCCCGGTCTTTTTCTTACTGCTTCCAGCCCCTCTAATATTTGGATCTGGTCTGCTCCATATTCTGCATCAAATTCAGTACCTGTTGCACCCATTTAAAAACCTCCTAGTTTTCTTTTGTCACACTTCCGCTGCTTACACGGAAAATTTTATTTATAGAAAATCGATGATTCACAAACTCATCCAGCCCAGTACATGTAATCACGGTCTGTATATCATGAATACTGTCTAATAAATAGTTTTGCCTGTGCTTGTCCAGTTCAGACAATACATCGTCCAATAATAAAATCGGTGTATCTTTGATCACTTCTTTCACCAGTTCGATCTCAGACAGCTTTAACGACAGTGCTGCTGTCCTCTGCTGCCCCTGTGAGCCGAATTTGCGAATATCCAGATCACCTGATAAAAAGCACAAATCATCCCTGTGCGGACCGACAGAAGTGCTTTTCATCCGAATGTCTCTCTCCCGGTTTTTCTTCAAAGCCTGCTCCAGAGAAAGACTTCCAAGACTGCTCTCATAAGACAGTTCAATCCGCTCTCTCCCGCCTGTCAGCCTGTAATGTATGTCGCAATGATCTGATTGACCTGCCTGATAAATTGTTTTCGACTCTCGATCACTTTTGTCCCATACTCAGCAAGCTGCATATCCCAGATATCCAGCGTATCCATTAAGTGATCCTGATGATAAAGCTCTTTTAACAGAGAATTTCTCTGATTGATGATTCGATTATAATTTGATAAATTGCTCAGATATACTTTGTCGATCTGAGATAACTCCAGATCGATAAATCTTCTTCTGCCGGCAGGTCCGTCTTTGATAATATTGAGGTCCTCCGGAGAAAAAAAGACAAAATGTACAATTCCAAACAACTCACTTGCTTTTCGAATTGGAATTTTATTGATTGCGATTCCTTTTGGACTGTTCTTTTTGAGATGCATATCAATCTGGAATTCCATCCCCTTTTTCTCTACGATCGTCTCCAGATGTGATTCCTCTCTGCCGAACTGTATCAAATCTCTGTCTTTTGTCCCTCTGTGGGATTTTGTCGTACCCGACAAATACAATGCCTCAAGGATGTTGGTCTTTCCCTGGGCATTGTCTCCATACAGGATATTTGTCTTTGAATCAAATGTCATATCCAGTAATTCATAATTCCTGTAATTTTTGAGCTTTAAAGATTTGATAACCATAATTTCTCCATCAATATGTAACTATTTTACACGTTTTTTCGTTATTTTCAATTTTTATTTCCTGTCCGTCAAATGAAGCAGTATCTCCCGGATATAATTTTCTGCCTCTTCTTGTGTCAACCTCTCCGTTTACCGTGACCATTCCATCCTGAATAACTTCCTTGGCTTCGACTCCTGATTCTACCAGTCCGGCTGCCTTTAACGCCTGGCCAAGCTTAATAAACTCATCTGTTTCTCTTAATTTAATTGTTTCCATATGCACTCTCCTTTCTACGCAACTGCGTTAAAATTTACCGGAAGGATCAGATAAATATAGCTCTGATTTTCATCCTTGATGAAACACGGAGCTTTTGCGTTCATAAAATACAGATCCACTTCCTCATCATCAATGACACGAAGAGCATCGATCAGGAATTTCGGGTTAAATCCAATGAGCAAGTCTTTTCCTTCTTTGGTAATAAAAATAGTTTCATCCATAGAACCGATCTGGGATTTGATCTTTAATTCCATCGTTCCGTCTTTGATATCAATAATGATCGGTTTTTTGTCCCCCTCTTTGATAAGCAGGGTGGCACGGTCAATACAGTCTAGAAGTTCTTTTTTATGGATTCTGACTTTTGTTTCATAGTCACTGGATAACATCTGATCGATTTTAAAATATTCTCCTTCGATCAAACGAGATACAACAACTGTTTTGTCAAATTCAAATACGATATGATTCTTTGTGAAAGAAATATCAACCAGTGCTTCCGCCTCTCCACCAATGATCTTGCTGATTTCCTGAAGCGTTTTTCCAGGGACAATGACCTTCTTCTGACCGTAATCTTCTTTTAATTCTATCTTACGAATTGAGATTCTGTGACCATCTAGTGAGACAACTTTCAGTATGTTGCCCTCAATTTCAAACAATTCACCCGTCATCATCTTATTTGTATCATTATCTGCGATGGAGAAAATTGTCTGACGAATCACTTCTTTTAATGTGAATTCTGAGACAGTAATGTAATCTTCTTTCTCTATTACAGGAAGGTATGAAAAATCTTCTCCGGACTGTGCTGCAATATTGAATTTTGCTTTTTCACAGGTGATCAGAGTCTGATTGTCAGATGTTGTTTCGATTACAACATCACTGTCCGGAAGCTTTCTTACAATTTCCGAAAAAATCTTAGCATTTAATGCGATGATACCTCTTTCTAAAATATCACCTTCAATTCGGGTTTCAATTCCAAGTTCCATATCATTTGCTGTCAACTTAATAACATCTGTCGATGCGTCAACTAAAATACATTCTAAGATAGGCATTGTTGTTTTAGAAGGAACAGCTTTAGAAACAATACTGACTCCTTTTACAAGATTGGATTTCGTACATACGATTCTCATCTGTTGATAATCTCCTTTCGAATTTGTGAAATATGATTTGTGGTGGAAAACTTTCAGCAGTCGAATCTTATAAAGAGAAATATAAAAGTTTTCGCCTTAGCCGCCGTAGGGGGTGTGGATATGTTGATAAATGCTTCAAAGCCTTATAAATCAAGGGGTTGTCCACTTTCATAAGTCTGTAGAAACAGTATGGAAAACAAGGGGACGGTGTTTGTATAACTTTTACTGCCTCCTTGAGAAATTATTTTATTAACACTATAATCCACAGCATTTCCACAGAATTATCCACACTTAAACGGAAAGAATCTGAGGGTCAAAAAACCCTCAGAAAATAAACGTTTAGATTCATAATAGTTCTGTATAAACTCCAAATTAAATGGGGTTCAGTTTCTTCTTAATGATGTTAACGGTATTGTTCAAAGCCTCATCCGTCTTTACATCATGTTCAATCTTCTTGACACCATGGCTGACGGAGGCATGATCTTTGCCGCCAAGAATCAGACCGATGGTCTTTAACGGGGTATCGGTCATTTTACGGCAGAGATACATAACAATCTGACGAGGCAGAACAATCTCAGCGTTTCGTTTTTTACCTTTTAACTCGGCAGCAGGTACATTAAAGTGGTCAGAAACGACCTCGATAATGAGCTCAGGTGTAATTTCCCGTGTATTATTCGGAGAAATCATATCTTTTAAGGCTTCTGCAGCCAGAGGAATATCGATCGGCTTGTTCTCCAGGTTGGCAAGCGCGATGAGTTTGTTCAAAGAGCCTTCCAGTTCACGGATGTTGGATGTGATATTATTGGCAATATACTGCATGACCTCATCCGGAATGTGGTATCGCTCCAGTCCGTCCAGTTCTTCTTTTTTCCGGAGAATGGCCATTCTGGTCTCATAGTCCGGAGAGGAGATGTCCGCGATCAGTCCCCATTCAAACCGGGTACGCAGACGTGCCTCCAGAGTCTCGATATCTTTTGGAGGTTTATCACTGGAGATGATGATCTGCTTTCCGGAAACATGAAGATGGTTGAATGTATGGAAAAATTCTTCCTGTGTACTTTCTTTTCCGATGATAAACTGGATATCGTCAATGAGCAGAACATCATTATTTCTGTATTTTTCACGGAATGTCGTCATCGCAAGTTCATTTCCGTTTTTACCTATTTTCAAAGCATCGATTAGTTCATTCGTAAAAGTCTCACTGGTTACATAGAGGACTTTTTTCGTCGGATCCTTTTCCAGAATAAAATGAGCAATGGAGTGCATCAGGTGGGTTTTTCCAAGTCCTACACCTCCGTAGAGGAAGAGAGGATTGTAAATCTCACCCGGAGAATCCGCAACAGCAAGGGATGCAGCATGAGCAAAATTGTTATTGCTTCCTACAACAAAAGTATCAAATGTGTATTTTGGATTCAGGTTGGCCTGTTCGAAAATCGCATTTGACTGCTGTTTTTTGACTGCCGTATCTTTTTTTCCTGGATGACAACATGATCGTCGGTCACGAAAGAGACTTCATATTCGTATCCTGTGACTTCTGCAATACATACTTTAAAAGGAAGCAGGTATTTTTCTTCAATGTGCTCCAGGCTGGCACGTAATTTTACAAGAATATAGACGGTGTCATCGGTTACTTCGTAAACGGTAAGTGGTGCGATCCACGTATTGTACGAAATATTGGATGAGCAATATTCTAGTTTCATCTTATTCAAAATCTGCTCCCAGTTTTCTTCTACAATGTTCATCAATGGTAAACTCCTAATTAATATAAAATGAGAGATAAGCAGAGTATCTCAACTACATTCTACATCAAAATGAAAATAGAAGCAATGTAAAAATAACAGGAAACAATTTGATAGGTGGAAAACTTTGTTGATAATGTGGAAAACTTTTTAAACACTATCAACGCCGATAAAAAGGGAAACTTAAAGAGAAATAAAAATTTTTCTACAGGCTATCTACACAATATCCAGTGGTTTTCTACACTGTTTTGCTGGTTTATCCACAAATTTGGATAAAGTTATCCACAAAATGTGAATAACTGTGGATAAATCCTCTTACTGTGGGTAAGAAAAATGTAGATAATGTGGAAACTCGAAATTTGGTGAAAATCAGGGAAATTTGTAAATGAAACAAAAAAGTGAAAATCTCAGGAAATATAAGGCGTTTGAGAATATGGGAAAAGAAATGAGCGAAGAAACAGAAATGTAGATAATTCTGTGGAAAAGATTTGGATAACTAAAAAAATAAAAGGAACAGGTGTGAAAAAAAGCGGTAATAAAAAAATTTCTAAAAAAATATGTGAAAAACTATATTTTAGTATTTTCGCTGCTAATGCTTGACTTTATGGGCTTTTTTGCATATAATTAAGAGCAGTGTCTTTCTGTTTATCAGCAGTAGTACTATATAAACACTATATATAGTAGAGATACGAAAAAAAGAGGCAAATATTGTAAATACTTTATAATAAGTATATCAATCACAAGGAGGTGTATGTACCAATGAAAATGACATTTCAGCCAAAGAAAAGATCCAGAGCAAAAGTTCACGGATTCAGAGCAAGAATGAGCACACCAGGCGGAAGAAAAGTTTTAGCTGCCAGAAGAGCAAAAGGAAGAAAACAGTTATCAGCTTAGGCCGCATATATGTGGCCTTTTCTTCTATAAAAAAGTGCAGTATTTCCAGGGGAAAGAGCTGCTAAAAAGAGGTTATCGATGAAATTTTCCGAATCTTTAAAAAAAAATAAAGATTTTCAAGTCGTATATAAAAATGGGAAATCCTATGCCAACCGATATCTGGTACTGTATATCAGAGAAAATGGGATGGACAAAAATCGTTTGGGGATTTCAGTCAGTAAAAAAGTAGGAAACAGCGTTGTGAGACATCATCTTACAAGGCTTATTCGAGAGAGCTATCGACTTCAAGAAGAACATTTCCAATGTGGATTTGACTTAGTAGTGATTGCAAGAGCAGGCGCAAAAGAGAGAAGTTATCATGATATAGAAAGCGCGCTCATCCACCTGGGAAAACTTCATAATATATATGCATGATTTCAAAGGAAGTGACGCAGATGAAGAAGATTTTGATAGGGATGATACGGTTTTATCAGAAGTATTTATCCGGTTTGAAGACGACGTATCACTGTATTTATACGCCGACCTGCTCCCAGTACGGGATTGAGGCAATTGAAAAATACGGTGCAGTTAAGGGACTTGCCCTGACCGTCTGGAGGATTCTGCGGTGCAATCCATTTGCAAAAGGCGGATATGATCCGGTACCTTAAGGAGGATAAAAGATGGAATTTGGTTTAATCGCTGCGACAGCGGCAGACTGGCCGATTGTCGGACAGATTGCATGGGTATTTGGTAAGCTCATGGATGCAATCTATAATTTTCTGAATTTATTTGGAATTCAGAATATCGGAATATGTATTATTCTGTTTACAATTATTATTTATACATTGATGATCCCGCTGACGATCAAACAGCAGAAATTTTCAAAAATGCAGTCTGTGATGATGCCGGAAATTCAAAAACTGCAGAAAAAATATGCAGGAAAAAGAGATCAGGCATCCATGCTCAAGATGCAGGAAGAGCAGCAGCTGATCTACGAAAAATACGGAAGTTCTCCGACAGGCGGATGTCTGCCGATGGTGATCCAGCTTCCGATTTTGTTCGCATTGTATCCTGTTATTCAGGAAGTACCGAGATATGTAAATGGTATTAAAGAGATTTATATGCCGGTTGTTAATCAGATCATGGCGACAGACGGATATCAGAAGATTCTGGAAAAGATCGGAAATGCAGCTCCGGTGTATATGCCTGCAAATGCATATGATTATACAGACCCCAATATTCTGGTGAGGGTGTTATATAAATTCCAGGACTCCACATGGAATACTCTGGTGGACAAGATGCCGTCTCTTGAGACAGTTGTAGATAAGACAACTGCAACGATGGGACATTTGAATACATTCCTTGGCATTAACATTGGTGAGCAGCCGCTGACAATGTTGATGGATGCTTTGAAGGATTTTTCAATTGTTGGAATTATTCTGGCAGTGATCATTCCGATCATGGCAGGTCTGACACAGTTTATCAGTGTAAAACTGATGCAGCAGCAACAGACAACGACGATCGATCCGGACAATCCGATGGCAAGATCCATGAATTCTATGAACTATATTATGCCGTTGTTCTCTGTATTTATGGGATTTACACTGCCGGCAGGTCTTGGTCTGTACTGGGCGATCAGTGCGATTGTAAGATGTGTACAGCAGATGGCGATCAATAAATATCTGAGCAAGAAATCAGTAGAAGAGATGATCGAAGAGCAGCGCAAAAAAGCAGCGAAGAAACGTGAGAAAAAAGGTGCTCCGGCAAAAGAAATCAACCGGATGGCAACAAAGAGCACTCGAAATGTAACAGAACAGAAGACAAGTGTTTCCAGCAAAGAAAAAGAAGAAAAGATCCAGCAGGCAAAAGAGAATATCAAAAATGCCAAGCCGGGAAGTCTCGCATCAAAGGCAAATATGGTAAGCCGTTATAACAGTGGACAGAATGCCAAAGATAAAACGGAAGAGAGCGAGAAATAGAGAGTCGGGGAAAGGAAGGATTCACGATGGACGGTAGTATCAGAGTATCAGCAAAAACAGTGGATGATGCAATCACAGAGGCATTGATCCAGCTGGGAGTTACCAGTGACAGACTGGAATATGAAGTCATTGAAAAAGGCAGCTCAGGTTTCCTTGGAATCGGAATGAAGCAGGCAGTGATCGAAGCCCGCAGAAAACCGGAACCTGTGGCAGAAGTGAAAGAAGAGACAATACCGGTTGAAGAAGTAAAACCAAGTGTTGTAAAAGAGCAGGTATCAGAGCCTGTACAGGAAAAGCAGGAAGAAAAAGCAGAAGAGGAGCCGGCAAGAAAGAAAGCTACAGAGCTGGCAGAAGTTTCTGATGAAGCAATCAAAGCTGTGGAAGCTTTTCTGAATGACACCTTAAAAGCAATGGACATGGATGTGGAAATTGTTTCTGAAGTGGATTCTGAAGGTGCTCTCAGTGTTGAGATGAAGGGCAGCAATATGGGAATTCTGATCGGAAAAAGAGGGCAGACTCTGGATGCGCTTCAGTATCTTGCAAATCGTGTTGCCAATAAACATCAGGACGGATATGTGAGAGTTAAACTTGATACAGAAAACTACAGAGCAAGAAGAGAAGAGACGTTAAGACATCTTGCAAAGAACATTGCGTTCAAAGTGAAAAGAACGAGAAGAGCAGTTTCTCTGGAGCCAATGAATCCATATGAGAGAAGAATCATTCATGCTGCACTTCAGTCAGATCCGCATGTGACAACACACAGTGAGGGAGAAGAGCCTTACAGAAAAGTAGTTGTGACATTAAAAAGATAGTATAAAATGAAGCGAAAGAGGACGTTTTACGCTTCACGGAGGCTTTCGTGAAGCGTAACAACGTCCTTTTTATCAGACAAAATAGAATTTCCAAGAGGTGGAAGATGAAAAAGGATACGATTGCTGCCATTTCTACAGGTATGACCAATTCAGGAATTGGAATTGTTCGTATCAGCGGAGAGGAAGCATTTGCAATTATTGACAGAATTTATAAGGGAAAAGAACAGTTATCTCAGGCAGAGAGTCATACGATACACTATGGATTTATCAAAGATGGGGAAGAGACGGTCGATGAAGTTCTGGTCAGTGTGATGAGAGCACCGAGAACTTTTACGGGAGAAGATACCGTGGAGATCAACTGCATGGAGGAACGTTTGTGGTGAGAAAGGTTCTGGAAACTGTGATCAAAAACGGGGCCAGACCGGCAGAACCGGGAGAATTTACCAAGCGCGCATTTTTGAATGGAAAGATGGATCTTTCCCAGGCAGAGGCGGTAATCGATGTGATCACATCTCAGAATGAGTATGCGCTGAAAAGCTCCATGAGTCAGCTCAAAGGCAGTGTAAAGCGAAAAATTGAAGAGATGCGCAAGGAGATCCTGTATCACACGGCATTTATTGAAACAGCGTTGGATGACCCGGAGCATATCAGTGTGGATGGATATGGAGAGACGCTGCAGACAGTGACAGAAGGGATTTTAAGAGAACTGGAGGATCTCATCCGGTCATCAGATGACGGCAGGATTTTAAAAGAGGGAATCCAGACCGTGATCGTCGGAAAACCGAATGCAGGAAAATCCTCTTTGTTGAATGTGCTTTCCGGAAGAGAGAGAGCCATTGTGACAGACATTGAAGGGACGACCAGAGACGTTTTGGAAGAACAGATCCATCTGCAGGGGCTTAGCCTGAATATCATTGATACGGCAGGAATCCGGGATACGGAAGATGTGATTGAAAAAATGGGTGTAGAAAAAGCAAAAGAGTATGCAAAGAGTGCTGATCTGGTTATCTATGTGGTGGATGCGTCACGGTCATTGGATGAAAACGACCAGAAAATCCTGAATCTGGTACTTGATAAAAAGGCGATTATCCTGTTAAATAAAACTGATCTGGAGACTGTCGTGTCGAAAGAGATGCTGGCAGAACAGCTTCCGGGACGAGAGATTCCGATGATCGAGATATCAGCAAAGGAAGAACTGGGAATCCAGGAGTTGGAAAAGACACTGGAAAAAATGTTTTTAAAGGGCAGTCTGTCCTTTAATGATGAAATATACATTACAAATATCAGACAGAAAGCAGCACTTCAGTCTGCGAGAGAAAGTCTGCATAAAGTGATTGAAAGTATTGAAAATGAGATGCCGGAGGATTTTTATTCCATCGATCTGATGGATGCATATGAATCACTCGGAAGTATTACAGGAGAAACGATAGGAGAAGATTTGGTCAATGAAATATTCAGCAAATTCTGTATGGGAAAATAAAGATGAATATGATGTGGTGATCGTAGGAGCAGGGCATGCCGGATGTGAAGCAGCGCTTGCGTGTGCGAGGATGGGATTTCAGACACTGATGTTTACAGTAAGTGTGGACAGTATTGCGCTGATGCCGTGTAATCCGAATATCGGGGGCAGTTCCAAAGGACACCTTGTCAAAGAAGTGGACGCGTTGGGCGGTGAGATGGGAAAGGTGATCGACCGGACTTTTATCCAGTCTAAGATGCTGAACAGTTCAAAAGGACCGGCTGTGCACTCTCTGCGTGCGCAGGCGGACAAGGCAAATTACAGTAAAACGATGCGAAAGGTGCTTGAGGATCAGGAGAATCTGGAAATCAAGCAGATGGAAGTGACAGAGATTCTTGCTGAGGATGGGGCTGACGGAAAAAAAATCATTACAGGAGTCAGAACTTATTCCGGTGCCACATATCGCTGCAGAGCGGTCGTATTGTGCACCGGAACCTATTTAAAGGCGAGATGTATTTACGGAGACGTCAGCATGCAGACCGGGCCAAACGGACTGCAGCCGGCAAATTATCTGACAGACAGTCTGAAAGAACTTGGAATCGAAATGTATCGGTTTAAGACAGGAACGCCGGCGCGTATTGACAAGAGAAGTATTGATTTCAGCAAAATGGAAGAGCAGAAAGGAGACGAGCGGATCGTACCGTTTTCCTTTACGACAGACCCTGAGGACATCCAGATCGATCAGGTTTCCTGCTGGCTGACTTATACGAATGAAAAGACCCATGAAATTATCAGAGAAAATCTGGACCGTTCTCCGTTGTTTTCAGGAATGATCGAGGGAACAGGACCGAGATATTGTCCGTCGATCGAGGACAAGGTGGTAAAATTTGCAGATAAGAACCGGCACCAGGTGTTTATTGAGCCGGAAGGACTGGACACCAACGAAATGTATGTGGGAGGGATGTCAAGCTCTCTTCCGGAAGATGTTCAGTATGCGATGTACCGCAGCGTGCCGGGGCTTGAACATGCGAAAATTGTAAGAAATGCGTATGCCATCGAATATGATTGTATTGATGCGAGACAGTTAAAGAGTACACTGGAGTTTAAAAATGTCGAAGGGCTGTTCAGCGGCGGGCAGTTTAACGGAAGCTCCGGGTATGAGGAGGCAGCAGCGCAGGGGCTTGTAGCGGGTATTAATGCGGCGAGAAAGCTGCAGGGCAAGGAAGGGATCATCATTGACCGTTCCGAGGGATATATCGGAGTTCTGATTGATGATCTGGTCACAAAAGAGAGTCATGAGCCGTATCGAATGATGACTTCCAGAGCAGAATACCGTCTGCTTTTAAGACAGGATAATGCAGATCTCAGACTGACAAAGATCGGATATGAAGTCGGGCTGATCGAGGAGGAGCGCTATCAGAACCTGCTGAAAAAAGAAGAGCAGATTCAAAAAGAGATCGAGCGTGTGGAAAGTGTGCATGTGGGAACGACCAAAGAAGTACAGGAGCTTCTGGAGTCCTGCGGAAGTACACCGCTTGTTTCAGGCGCGTCTCTGGCTGATCTGATCCGTCGTCCGGAGCTTAGCTATGAAATCCTTGCCTCAGTGGATAAAATGCGTCCAGAGCTTAAATACGACGTTGCAGAGCAGGTAAATATTAACATTAAGTATGAAGGTTATATCAAACGGCAGAAAAAGCAGGTAGAGCAGTTTAAAAAACTGGAGAAAAAGCGGATTCCTGCAGATATTAATTATGAAGAGGTACAGAGTCTGCGATTAGAGGCAAAGCAGAAATTGTCGCAGATCCGACCGGCATCCATCGGGCAGGCATCCCGGATATCCGGGGTATCTCCGGCAGATATTTCGGTTCTGCTGGTGTATCTGGAGAGCAGATGAGAGAACAGGAGAGTGTATGGAAAATAAATTTGAACAGCAATTAAGCCAGCTGGATATCCGGCTGACAGAACGCCAGAAAGAGCAGTTTCATCAGTATTATGAGCTTCTGGTGGAGTGGAATAAGGTGATGAACCTGACAGGGATCACCGAGTATGATGAAGTAAATGAGAAACATTTTGTGGACAGCCTTGCAATTGTAAAAACAGTGGATATGAATCAGGTAAATTCTGTGATTGACATCGGAACCGGCGCGGGATTTCCGGGACTGCCGTTAAAGATTGCCTTTCCTCATCTGAAAGTCGTATTGTTGGATTCTCTGAAAAAAAGAATTAATTTTTTAGATGCCGTAGTAGAAAAATTAGGGCTCGAAGATGTGGAAACGCTTCATGGAAGAGCAGAAGATTTTGCAAAGCAGACAGCATACAGAGAACAATTTGACCTGTGTGTGTCCCGTGCAGTGGCAAATCTGTCAACCTTGAGTGAATACTGCATTCCATATATACGAGTAGGCGGGATGTTCGTATCCTATAAATCAGGAACTGTTGAAGACGAATTGAAACAATCGGAAAAAGCAGTGTCTCTTCTTGGTGGAAAAATTGAGAAAACAGTAAGTTTCAGCTGCCGGATACCGAGATTGGACGTTCTTTTGTGAAAATAAAAAAGATTTCTGAGACACGAAAAAAATACCCGAGAAAAGCAGGACTTCCAGCAAAAGAACCATTGTCATAAAACAAGAGAGAAATAAAAAAATTATTCTTTAAAAATCAAGAAGTAAACAAAAAGGATGTAAAGTATTTTAATTGTACAACAATTTAAAAGTTTACATCCTTTTTTACGTTATTCACAGTTTATCCACCAAAAAAGAAGAGTTATCCACATTATTTTGTGGATAACTCTTCTCCGTTGTTGATATCAAATAAAATTTCAACCTGTTCTAAAAACGTTTCAGGGTCTTCCAGATGTGGAAAACGTTTGGTATGATCAATTTCTTGAATTTCAATAGAAGGCATATAATTTTGATATTGGTTTGCAATTAGTGCATATTCTGGATTTGCATTCCCTACAATAATAAACACGCTGTTGTTAATTCGATTTAAAGAATACATCACATTTGCATTTGTAAAGCGAGATTTGATGCTGGAATACAGATATTTTCCGGCAGTATTGTCTGTATGTGCAGCTTCAAAAAAGGTCTTTACTGTATTTGTATCAATTTTCTTGAAATCATAGTATCCATTTAAGTGTAAATCTTTTTCGATGGTTCGTTTATTAAAGCGTAAATTGTAAAGAAATGTTCCTACAACAGGCATGTTAATACAATGCTGTTTTAACTTTGTACGCTTTGTCGGTATTTTTGAAAGTTCAATCAAATCACCAGGATTAATTAAAAGAACTTTGTCAATAATTGAGTGATCATTAGCACATGCCATTAAGATAAAAGAACCGGATTCCCCCATTGCGATAATATCAGTTTTTTCACCAATGATATGTTTAATAAAATCAGTGATTAACTGGACATAAAGATAATTTGTATAGGTCAAATAGGGTTTGTCCGAGCGTCCACAGCCTAATAAATCAATTGTGTATACAGTATTTGTTTTAGATAATTGATCTACAATCTGGTTCCATTCATAGGAAGAACTGCAGACGTTTAGATCATGGATCAAGAGAAGAGGAGATCCACTTCCTGTTTTGTGGTAGCAAATGCGTCCAAAACGCCAGTCATAATATTCTGCATTTTTGTCAGACAGCATTTCATCTATTGTAGACATATAGTAAACGAAACGATTAACGATATGCATAGAAGCAACGGTTAATCCTGTCAGGATCGTACAAGTTTTCAAATTTTTCTTCCAGTTCAAAATGATACCCTCCTTTATAATTCCATTTATACTTTCTTATTATACTACAGGAGAGGTGTCAAATAAAGAAAATTTGAAAATTCTGTGAGACAAACAGTAAACAGCCAATGTTTCACGTGAACATTTTGGATTAATGAAAAATCTATCTGAAAAGTAGTTTTTATGATACAATGAGAAATAGTTTAAATTTAATAGAGGAGAGGAAAAGCTGAATTAGGTCTATGCGGGAAATGAAGAAGAAATTGTGCCGGAAACAAATATTTGGACAAACTTGGCACAAAAATAAATGGAACGGTAGATGTATGCTGAATCACAAAATGATTATAAGAATTATAGTCAAAAATGTTCACGTGAAACATTTTAAAAAGTAGAGAGAAAGTATTGAATACGAAATATCTAGTGTAAACAGTAACATTTCATAAAAATCACAATGTTCACGTGAAACATTGTATAGATAATAAAAGTAAAAGGTGATATAATAAGAACGTGTTCAATGAAAGGAGTACGAATATGGGAAGAATTATAGCGATTGCAAATCAAAAAGGTGGAGTAGGTAAAACTACAACAGCTATCAATTTATCAGCTTCACTTGCAAGTCTTGGACAAAAAGTTCTGGCACTTGATATGGATCCACAGGGAAATATGACAAGTGGACTGAGTGTAAATAAAGATGAAGTTGAAAATACAGTATATGATTTAATTATTGGGAATATTGGGATTGAAGAATGTATTTGCAAAGAAGTCTATGAAAACCTGGATGTACTTCCGTCTAATGTTAATTTGTCGGCAGCAGAAATTGAATTGATTGGTGTTGATAATAAAGAATACATTATTAAAAATGAAGTTGAAAAAGTGAAGGACAGATATGATTATATTATCATAGATTGTCCACCGGCATTGAGTATGCTAACGATCAATGCAATGACCACAGCAAATTCAGTACTTGTCCCGATTCAGTGTGAGTATTATGCATTGGAAGGATTAAGCCAGTTGATCCACACAATAGAGCTTGTTCAGGAGAGATTAAATCCAAAATTAGAAATAGAAGGCGTTGTGTTCACAATGTATGATGCCAGAACGAACCTCTCACTCCAGGTTGTAGAAAATGTAAAAGACAATTTAAATCAAAACATCTACAAAACGATTATTCCAAGAAATGTCCGGCTGGCAGAGGCGCCAAGTTATGGTATGCCAATAAATTTATATGACCCAAAATCTTCAGGAGCAGAAAGTTATTTGTTATTGGCTGAAGAAGTGATCAATAAAGGAGAAGAATAAAATGGCAGTGAAAAGAAATGGACTTGGAAAGGGGTTAGACAGTCTGATTCCAAACAAGACAGTGAAGACAACAGAAAAACAGGCTAATAAAACTCAAAAAGAAAAAGTAAAAGTGGAAAAATCCGGGGAGACTATAGTAAAGATTACTCAGGTAGAACCAAATAGTGAACAGCCGAGAAAAGATTTTGATGAAGATGCCTTCTTGAGCTGGCAGATTCTATCAAACAGTTTGGCGTACTTCAGCCACTTTTGGTACAAAAGAAAAATGATTATTATGAAATCATTGCAGGAGAAAGAAGATGGAGAGCGGCAAAGCTTGCCGGATTAAAAGAAGTACCGGTACTGGTTCGTGAATATACGGAGCAGGAAGTTGTGGAGATTTCTTTGATTGAAAATATTCAGAGAGAAAATCTGAATCCAATTGAAGAAGCAATTGCATACAAGCGATTATTGAAAGAGTTTCATCTAAAACAGGATGAGATTGCAGAACGTGTATCGAAGAGCAGAACGGCAGTGACAAACTCAATGCGTCTTTTAAAACTTAACAGTAAGGTTCAGCAGATGGTGATTGATGATATGATCTCAACCGGACATGCCAGAGCGTTACTTGCATTGGAAGACGAAGAACAACAGTACACAATTGCAAATAAAATATTTGATGAGAAGCTCAGTGTGAGGGAGACTGAGAAGCTGATCAAAATATTGAAAAATCCCAAGAAGACTGCAAAAAAAGAAAAAATTGAGCATACATTTATCTATGAAAACCTGGAAGAAAAAATGAAGGGAATCATGGGGACAAAGGTAAATGTAAATCCAAAATCGAATGGTAAGGGGAAAATTGAAATCGAATATTATTCAGAGGAAGAATTGGAGCGAATATTCGACTTGATCATGTCCATTCAAAGCTAAGAGGTGTCCCGCAGATATAAGAAGGAGACATGAGAATGGCAACAGAAGTATTACTGTATCTGGTAATTGTTTTGTTGATCATGCAGGTGGTTTTCATTGGGATTGTGATCAATCTGCAAATGAAACATAAGCGTATGCAGGCAAAATATCAGATTTTTATGCGCGGAAAAGATGGTAAATCTCTGGAAAAAGGATTTCTGGAGCAGTTTAAAACAGTAGAAAAACTGGAACGCGCAGTAAAACAGAATACAAGAGATATTGATACAATTTACAAAAGAATGAAAACACATTATCAGAAAATAGGAATTGTACGTTATGATGCATTTCAGGAAATGGGAGGAAATCTCAGTTTTGTTCTGACGATGTTAGATGAAAATAATAATGGCTGGGTGTTTAATGCGATGCACAGCCGAGAAGGGTGTTATACCTATATAAAGGAAATTGTAAAAGGCGAAAGCTATATGGAACTCGGAGAAGAAGAAAGAGAGTCTTTGAAAAAAGCAATGAAGCAGTGATATACACTGTATGAGGAGGAAAATTATGTTAGATATCAAATTTGTAAGATCAAATCCGGAAGTTGTAAAACAGAATATTAAAAACAAATTTCAGGATTCTAAGTTACCACTGGTAGATGAGGTATTGGAACTGGATCAGAAAAATCGTGAAATTAAAGGTGAAGTAGAAGCACTTAGAGCTGAGAAAAACAAAACATCAAAACAGATTGGTGCAATGATGGCTCAGGGCAAAAAAGAAGAGGCAGAAGAGCTGAAAAGAAAAGTAACAGAGAGTGCAGATAAGATGGAAGCACTTTCTGCAGAAGAAAAAGAAGTAGAAGAAAAAATTAAAAAATCATGATGACAATTCCAAATATCATTGATCCATCTGTTCCGATTGGAAAGATGACAGTGAAAATGTGGAACTGGAGCGCTTTGGTGAGCCGGTTGTTCCTGATTTTGAAGTTCCATATCACACAGAAATTATGGAAAGATTCAATGGAATCGATCTGGATAGTGCAAGAAAAGTGGCAGGAAACGGATTTTATTATCTGATGGGAGATATTGCGAGATTGCATTCTGCAGTTATTTCCTATGCAAGAGATTTCATGATCAACAGAGGATTTACTTACTGTATTCCTCCGTTTATGATCCGCAGCAATGTTGTGACAGGTGTTATGAGCTTTGCAGAAATGGATGCAATGATGTATAAGATTGAAGGAGAAGATCTCTATCTGATCGGAACAAGTGAGCACTCTATGATCGGTAAATTTATCGATACACTTCTTCCGGAAGAGCAGCTGCCACAGACACTGACAAGTTATTCTCCATGCTTCAGAAAAGAAAAAGGGGCACACGGAATTGAGGAACGTGGTGTATATCGTATTCACCAGTTCGAAAAACAGGAAATGATCGTTGTATGTAAACCGGAAGAGAGCATGGACTGGTATGAAAAATTGTGGAAGAACACAGTGGATTTATTCCGTTCTATGGATATTCCGGTTCGCACACTGGAATGCTGTTCCGGAGATCTTGCGGATCTGAAAGTGAAGTCTGTGGATGTGGAGGCATGGTCTCCAAGACAGCAGAAATACTTTGAAGTAGGAAGCTGCTCAAATCTGGGAGATGCACAGGCCAGAAGACTTGGTATCCGTGTAAAAGGTGCAGACGGAAAATATTTTGCACATACACTGAATAATACAGTTGTTGCACCACCAAGAATGCTGATCGCGTTCCTGGAGAACAATCTGCAGGCAGATGGATCTGTGAAGATTCCGGAAGCATTACGTCCATATATGGGTGGAAATGCAGTGATCGAACCGAAAAAATAAGGAGTAATATGCATCAGTATTTGAAAGCAATTGGGTTTGGTCCCATCAAGAAAAAAGCAGAGCTAAAAGAAATATTGGAGCAGACAAGAGAAACCTTTACCCATCAGATGACCGTTTCCTATAATGAAGAAGCAGACTACTGTGAATTTCAAAAGGAATACGGTCAGGATGTGGGGATTACATTGTGTGGAGAACTGGATGATCATGACCAGTTTGATATGGAATACTATTTCCCGTATTTTCAGGGAAGCGGTGTTACAACATATGCAGATGTTTCCATTGAAAAACGAATCGAGCGCGAACAGTACGTAGGAATCTGTGAAGATGCAAAAGTGGGGATCAGTCTGATTTTTACAATGCAAAATGGCGTAGAATATATGAAAGAGCGTCAGCTGGGTATGATGACAGGAGCTCCAAACGGTGTCACTTTTTCCGGTCTTGCTCTGTCCGGGAGAATCCTGCTGCCTGTAAGAAAAAGCGAGACACAGATGCGTTTCGCAAGAGAGGAAGCAAAAACACGAAAGAAACTTTTGAGTGCTGCCCGTAATGGAGATCAGGGAGCAATTGAAACGTTGACTCTGGAAGATATGGATATCTACTCAAAAGTTTCTCGTAGATTGGCCACAGAGGATGTATATTCCATTGTGGACAGTTATTTTATGCCTTATGGGGTGGAATGTGATCTGTATTCAATTATGGGAGAGATTCTGGCGATCAGAGAGCGGGAGAATACATTGACCGGAGAACGGCTTTATCAGATGAAACTGGATGTCAATGAACTGGAGTTCGATGTTTGTGTTCCGAAGAAAGAGGTTCTGGGAGAGCCAGAGATTGGAAGACGATTTAAAGGAGAGATCTGGCTGCAGGGATATGTGAATTTTTAAATATTCAAAATCGTATGTGATTTTTTGCGTTGCTTGTATTGCGGTGATAGGTGTAGTTGTTTTTGTAAGAAGAAAAGAGAAATAGAAAAATAAAACGAGGACAGTGGCTGAATAAAGAAAGCTGCTGTCCTCGTTTTGAAAACGTTCCCTGCAGGAATCGAACCTGCACTTGATCCTTAGGAGGGATCCGTAATATCCATTTTACTAAGGGAACACACTTATTAATATACCATTTTTGTCTTACTTTCTCAAGCAATTTTTTATTTTCTTCTATCTTTTCAAAATTTTAGTTACTGAGAACAGGAATGTTGTTGTACCTACCTGTTTATCTGGGAACACTTCATTTCCCGAATCATTGAATACTCATTTCATAAAGTCACACATCAAACAGCAATTGTTATGGTTGTGCTTTTGGTGATTATGCTAGCGATCGGTGTGTCAATCAGTGTAGCGGTAGGATTGTCATCCGCGCTGGCTATGTTGTGTATGCTCGATGCAAATATTTCATTTGCGACATCTGCGCAGAGATTGTTTGCCGGAGCCAATTCATTTTCACTGATTGCAATTCCGTTTTTTATTCTTGCAGGAAATATTATGAATAACGGTGGAATTGCAGAGCGAATTGTGAATGTTGCCAAGGTTGTTGCCGGACGTATGCCGGGGGCACTGGCGCAGTCTAATGTAGTAGCAAACATGTTATTTGGTGCAATTTCAGGTTCCGGTGCAGCAGCGGCTGCTGCAATGGGTGGTACGATCGGACCGATGGAAAAAAAGGAAGGATATGATCCGGTTTACAGTGCCGGTGTAAATATTGCTTCTGCGCCGACAGGAATGCTGATTCCACCGTCCAATCTGATGATTGTTTATTCGACAATTGCAGGAAGTGTATCAGTTGCTGCCTTGTTTATGGGAGGATATGTGCCGGGAATTCTGTGGGGATTACTCGTGATGTTCCTTGCAGGGGTTAAAGCAAAGAAATGTGGATATGTTGCAGAACGACGAATTCCTGCAAAAATGACGGGTATTATTACGTTTATGATTGGATTATCCTCTATTATGTCATGGGTTATGGCATTTACAGGTTTGCCGGATCTGATCGCAAATGGAATGCTTTCTATTACAGAAAACAGATATGTGATTTTGATTTTAATGAATATTATTTTGTTGATCGTAGGAACCTTTATGGATCCGACTCCGGCTGTTTTGATTTTTACACCGATTTTCCTGCCAATTTGTCAGACGTTCGGGATGCATCCGGTACAGTTTGGTATTATGGTCACGCTGAACCTTTGTATTGGAACAATTACGCCTCCGGTTGGCTCTATCTTGTTTACAGGAGCGAAGGTCGGAAATGTAAAAATTGAGCAGGAGTTTAAAGAATTACTGCCCTATTTTGGTGTGATTTTGATCGTACTGTTGCTGACCACATATATTCCTGCGATTTCTATGACATTACCAACTGCTGCAGGACTTATTCAGTAGGGAGAGAGGCGTTATGGAAAAATTATTATGCCCGTCGCTTTTGAATCTTTCGATGGATTATCTGAAAGATGAGATTATGAGACTTGATGTGAGTGGAGCGGATATTTTACATATAGATGTAATGGATGGCCATTATGTGCCTAATTTCGGGATGAGTTTTCAGGATATTGAAACAATACGTAAAAACACTTCTTTGAAGCTGGATGTTCATATGATGATGTATAATCCCGGACGTTATATAGAACGATATGCAGAGTTCGGAGCAGATATTATTTATATCCATCCGGATTCTGAAGCAATTCCAACAGAGACACTCTGCAGAATCCGTGAACTTGGAAAGGCTCCGGGGATTGTGATCAATCCCGGAATTTCACTTGACAGTATTCAGGAATTGTTGTCGTTAGTAGATTACGTGCTGGTCATGACCGTGAATCCCGGATTTGCGGGAAGAGACTATCTTCATTTTGTAGAACCTAAAATTGAGCAACTTTTGAAATTGCGGCAGAGGTATAAATTCCATATCGTGATTGACGGCGGTGTGACCTGGGAGATTCTGGAGCGTCTTTGGAAAAAAGGGGTGGAAGGCTTTGTACTGGGAAAACAGATTTTATTTGAAAAAAATGAAGATTATCGTACAATCATCCAAAAAGTAAGAAATATTTAAATGATGGAATCAAAATCCTGTTGGAAGTGGAGTAATAATTCCATTTGGAACAGGATTTTTTGAGTAGATTTTTCCAGTCAATATGATGTAGAATATGGGAGAGAATTATTTGCTGTTAAAAGGAGTATTGCGGTGAAAGATAATTCAGATTCACAATTTTTTTATAAAATTTTAAATGGAATAAATTCGAACATTCGTATCATAGATGTTGAGGCAAATAAGAGTGTATATATGAATGAGTGTTGTAAAAAGACATTTCAGGTTGAGCATCCGGAAGGTAAGCTTTGTTGGGAAGTGATGCAAAAAGGGATGAAACAAAGGTGTTGAAACCCAAAAGCAGCTTGGCGTATTAAAAGAGATGTGTTGTGATGTCATTCAAGGATACTTTTTGAATAAGCCATTATCGGAAGAAGAATTTGAAAAACAGTATTTTAGAAAGAACGGGCGGCAATAAATATGGAAAAAGCAAGAAATGATGAATTGTACAGAGCTTTGAAGGAGAAGGATTATCCTGATGACTTTTGCAGAGAAATTGCGTATAATCAAATCAGGACAGATTATACGGCAACTCGTATGCTGGGGTATCTTTACAGAACATCAAATCCGAGAGCGGAAGATGTCGTGGATGAGATGCTGGCAATTTTCAGTGATCGAGATGCCGTCATGCAGAAAAAGGAGCTGGAACATGCTCAGGCAACAATCAATCAGATTTACAGAGACGGATTATAAGGAGAGGAGAACATGAGTATGAACAATCATGAATTATTGCAGGAAATTTATTATCAGACAAATCGTTAAACAGAACAGCGCAGAGGATTTCTCTGATTGGATTACTGGGGATTGTCGGAAGAATTGCAAAAGATTGTGCAGAAAGAGAAGACGAGACAGGAAAAAAAGTGGTGAAAATTTTATTTGCGCTAATTCTGGTAAGTCAGATACTTTTAGGAATTGATGCAATTAGTGATGTGATTGAAAGAAGAAAATAGAATAAGGGATAATCAGAATGAGCAGAATAAGAATTGTAAAAAAGAACGATGAATATACTTCAGAATATCAGGTGGGGGATCTGTTTGAG
>ENA-OQDE01000416-OQDE01000416.1-human-gut-metagenome-genome-assembly--contig:-NODE-416-length-26005-cov-4.270809_pt1 | contig 26005 bp, 34 predicted proteins | sample MGYA00242768_ERZ504595 | MGnify/ENA primary metagenome ERZ504595 (study PRJEB26092, sample SAMD00036307) | human gut metagenome | host: Homo sapiens | study: EMG produced TPA metagenomics assembly of... | reverse complement strand
ATCCATTATTTAAAAAACAGTATTTTATATTACTTCAAACAGATGAAAGTATAAGGAAAAATTTCTCATATTATCGGAACGATTGCTATCTTCTCTTCAAGTGCAGTTGAATGAAAGGAAATATTATATCTGTTTGACAGATCTCTGGCAGAAAGCAAGTGATTTGAATAAAGCGTATAAACAAGCAGAGAAATTGGTTCGTCATGTTAAATTAGGAACAGAAAAAACATTATTAAAAATAAGCAATGAAAGATGTAAGCAGCCAGAAGAATATTCCGAAGAATATATTCAGAGTGTGTTCCGAGAAATCAAGTATCATAAGAATAAAGCAAAAATAATTGTGAGTAATTTTCTGGAAGAAATTTTTCAGTCCAAGAAGTCTTTAGCAGATATTGGAATCATATGTGGAAATTTGATTTCAAAGGTAAATGAGTATGCGATAAAAAAGAATGTAGACACAGACGATATTATGGCAGTTTTTTATCACAGATATTTATTTTGTGATGATATGGAAAAATGAAACGAGAATTATCTGGATATGTAGCGTTGATTATGCATTCGATTGAGATGAAAGAGAATAGCGAAAGTGATTTGTCAGAGCAGATGGAATCTTACATTCGAGATAACTGTTATAAAAAGATAACGATACAGGATATTTCTGAAAAATTTTACGTGGCACCAACTGTGTGTAGTCATATTTTAAAAGAAAAACTGGGGAAAGTTTTAATGAGTATCTTAGCGAGATTCGTATTGAAAAAGCAAAAGAATTGTTAAAAGATACAAGCTTAAGTATTGAAGTATTTCAGAAGAAATTGGATATGCAAATCCAAAGTACTTTTTCAAAATATTTAAAAAAATAGTTTTATGTACACCTCTTGAATTTAGAAAACAGAATAAAAATAGCTTCCTGTATAATTCAAAGTGTAGAGAGTAAATAATTTTACAAAAATAGATACCTAAGTTAAACTGTCATTGCTGACCGGCCAGTTAGCAAATGAACAGAATAAGGAAGGTATCTACAAATGAATTCTACACAAAACAAGAAGATTGAGCAAGTAAAAGAAACGACAATGATCGTTGGTATTGATGTTGGAAGTGAAAAGCATTATTTCAGGGCTTTTAACTGGAGAGGCATCGAGCTTACCAGAAAGCCTGTACCGTTTTCAAACTCTATGGAGGGATTCAACAGCTTTTACAATACAATAGTGGAGCTGATGAAGAAAAGTGAACTTGAAGAGGCACTGGTAGGAATTGAGCCAACAGGTCATTACTGGTTTGATCTTGGGCAGTTCATGGGGGAAAAGAACATAAAGTTTGTAATGGTAAATCCGCACCATGTGCATAAGACCAAAGAGTTAGATGACAACAGTCCATCTAAAAATGACAGAAAAGATCCGCGGGTTATTGCGGGACTTGTAAAGGATGGACGGTATTTTTATTCATATATGCCGACAGGTGTGTATGCAGAACTGCGGAATGCTTCAAACCGCCGGTTTGTGCTTGTAGAAGAACTGACCAGGGTAAAGAACCGTCTGCAGAAATGGATTGCAGTGTATTTCCCGGAATATAAGGGGATTTATACACACATAGATGCCAAGGGAGGACTGCTGGTATTAAAACAGGCACCAATCCTGAGGAGATAGTAAAGCTTGGAGTGGAAGGTATTATAAAGATATGGAAAGATGCCAAACTCCGTGGGAATGGACATAAGAAGGCAATGCAGATCTTGAATGCAGCAATGAGAAGCATCGGATTAAAAATAGGTCTTAGAGAAGCCCGAATGGAGATTCAGGATCTGATAGAGGATTATGAACTCCAGACAAAACGTCTTGAGAGGATCAATGACTGATCAAAGAACTGTGCCAGCAGATCAAGTATGCGAATAAGTTGCTTGAAATAAAAGGCATAGGAATAACAACGGTAGGTGGTTTCATAGCAGAAGTTGGAGATATCACGCGCTTCGATAACACGAAAGAACTTCAGAAACTGGCAGGATTAGACTGGTGCAGATAGTTCCGGTAAGCACAATGGAAAGACCAAGATAAGCAAAAGAGGGCGCAAGCGACTCAGATATCTTCTTTTCGAGGCTGCTATATCGGTAGTTGGAAAGAATGAAGAATTCAAAGAAATCCACAGGTATTACATTACCAGGGAAAAGAATCCATTAAAAAAGATGCAGTCACTGATAGCTGTAGCTTGTAAGCTGATAAGAGTATTCCATGTGATCCTTACAAAGGGAGTCAGCTATGATGCATCAAAGATGCTGGAAGATATACGGCATCCAGGAGTGCAGTTAAAGGCTGCGTAATTCAATAACCAAGAAACAACCATAATGATTACAGGAAGCGTCCACCGAAAGGTGCTGTAATCGGAGTGCTTGGATCAGTAATGAAAGTACAAAGAATGAGCTGGTAGCCGGCAGGAATTTTCTCCAGAGGGCATGACCCTGATGAATAGCTAAGCTGGCACCCTGGTTATGGATAGGCAGAACGAAGGAAGTGGGGACCGCCGCAAGGAGGATGATCCTGTTGGACATGAGAGGTGAGCTGCCATATAGGGATGGGTATACATCGAGGCCATTTAGAACGGATAGTGATGACGTTTTATTTGGTGTACCCATTATTACTATATATCTGCCCTGTATGAGGTAAAGATCACTCCATAACCTTAGTTCCATTCAACGATAGGTATCAAAAAGTATTGAATTTATTGAAAAAACACTTGATTATATGGAGAGTGGAATCTTACAGCTTTTTTATAAATAAATTTGAAAGTAAAATCTTTACAATTTGGTATAGCGTGTTTTAAATGTAAAAAAGCAGATAGTTCTTTACATATAGATGTAACAAAAGAGGCGTTTTTGTGAAGGTTGTTTATGAGGTGAGGTAAGAGTCTTTAGTGGGGGTAAAATCTTTACATGTAATATCCTGTGTTCAAAAGGTAGGATTTAAGCGAAAAAAGCATCGTGACCATGAGGAAATATAAAAGTAAAAAGTATTCTATGATAAAGTATAAAGGCTTAGAGGAGAATGTCTCTTCTAAGTTTTTTTAATAAGAAAGCAGTTTGGGCGTTTGCTTTTGAAGTTATAATAAGTGTAGTAAAACTTACACCAGATGGAACAGGATACCGTACTAAGATGATATTTGTTAAAGAGAAACTATTGATGGATAGAATGTCGGATATTCAGTTACGATTTTTCAATATAGGGTGAGAAAGTTTTTTTGATGAAGTGTAATAATATGTAGTCATATGCTTTGTAGAAAAATCTGTAGGAATTAAAATTTTTTGTTTTATGGAAAGATTATAATTATGATATACTGAAAGAAAACGATAAATATGAATTTGGAGAGATTAAAGTGTCAATATTTACAAAGATAGCAGAAAAATATAATTGGAAGATAATCGGTGAGCCAGTGTGCTTGAGCGGTGGCTTTATGCACAAGATGTATAAGATTAGCACACAGCAAGGGATTTTCGCTCTGAAGTTGCTAAATCCGTTTGTTATGCAAAGAGAAACCGCTATGGATAATTATGCAAAAGCTGAACGGATAGAATTTTTATTGGAGCAGCAAGGCGTTCCAGTTCTTCCTGCATTGTCTTTGTGTGGAAGAAAAATGCAGGAGATAGATGGTGAATATTTCTATCTATTTGACTATTTTCCTGGGAAAGCCTTAAAAAGCAACGAGATAACAGCAGATCACTGCAAAGAAATGGGAAAGGTACTTGCTGAAATCCATAGTGTAGACAAAAAGTATGAAAATGAAGCTTTTTATGAAATGTTTATTGATTGGAATTTCTATCTTGCAGAAATGAAACACACTGATACGAAGTTATACGCAATGCTGAAAGACGCTTTGCCGGTGATTCAAGACAGTCAAAATACAGGTAATCAGGCACGAAAGAAACTCTCCCCTATCGTGTCAATCTGTCATAACGATATGGACTGCAAAAATGTTCTCTGGAATGGGAATGATTATCGTATTATTGATTTAGAGTGTTTATCTTATAACAATCCGTTTATGGAATTGTTTGAATTGGCATTGTGTTGGTCGGGATATGAAGATTGCAAAATTGATTTTCAATTATTTCAAGCTTTTTTGCAAGGATATAAAAATGCTGATGGGGAAATGCCCATAGATTGGGAAATATTATATGACTGCAATAACGGCAGATTGGAGTGGTTAGAATATAATATTAAGCGTGTTTTAGGTATTGACTGCGGGAATGATGAAAAGAAATTGGAATAGAACAGGTTAAAGAAACAATTCAGCACATTATTTACTATGCAAAGATGAAGAACCAAATACTTGAGCATTGTATTATATAAATCCCAGCTTGTCGAACTGAAAAACACTGTAATGACATGTGTAAAACAAAATATAAAACACCCCACTGAGTAGGTTGAATTAAATACTCCTATGATTTCGATTTTGAAGTCATAGGGGTATTTTTTGTGCAGAAAAATAAAAAATTTCCTTTTCCACCCTGTATTTTCCCCTCTGAGCCTTTCGTTATATGAGGACAAAAAAATAAAATTCCTTTTTTATTTGTAAAAACCCCTCTCTACGTTCTGATATATGAGGAACAAATTACATTTGCCTTAAAAGAATCGGGCCTGATTCAAGAACAAAGAAAAAATGAAAAGAGAAAGGAGAAACTACATGAACAAAACAATCTTAATGGGAAGACTGACAAAAGATCCGGAGGTGAAATATCTCCAGGATGAAAACAGTACTGCAATGGCACGATACACGCTGGCAGTAGACAGACGATATCGAAAGGATGGAAAGGCAGAAACAGATTTTATTTCCTGTGTTACCTTTGGGAAGAATGCTGAGTTTGCAGAAAAATATCTGAAAAAGGTTTGAAGATTTTAGTAAGCGGACGGATCCAGACAGGAAGCTATGTGAATCAGGAGGGGAATAAAGTTTATGCCACCAACGTGATCGTAGAAGAACATTATTTCGCAGAAGGGAAGAAACTGTCAGGATCAGAAAAGAAAGAAGATACCGATCCAGATGGATTTATGCATCTTCCAGACGGAGAAGAACTTCCGTTTGAGTAAGAAAAACTCGGATGCTGAAAGCAGAAGAGCGCACTTATATACCTTAAAAGGTATGTGCGTCCTACGGAAGTAGCATCTTTCTGAAGGGGAATTCCGAAAGTGTTTGCGGATGATCCATCCGAAGAAGGGTTCCCCTTCCGGCAGAAATGCTATCCCGTAACAGAGAAAATGGAAGAGTTGAAAGAGGAGGAAAAGAACGATATGGCGAAGAAGAAAACATTTGAGGAATATACTCAGGAAGCACTTTATGAGATTGAAAAAACAGAAGCTGCATTGAAACAGGCAAAGCTTGAGAAGGAGCAGGCAGAGCACAGGATCCAGAGATCCTTGAATTATCTGGATACACAGAAAAAGAAAAAGCGAAAGGCACGAACATCTGTTGATCCAGAAGGGAGCAGCCATAGAAGCAATCTGTAAAGATACCAAATATCTGACAGAGGCAGAATTTTATCAGCTGATGGATGAACTTCTTCATGATCCTGCTTGTAAGTTTTGTGATGTTGTTCATGAAATGGTTCGTGGACGGGTGGAAGCGGCAGAAGCAAAGGAACGAAAATTTGCAGAAGAGGAAGCACTATTAAAGGCGATGCAACGAGGTGAACTGCCACAGGGAGATGCGTAAGATGGGATGTTATCACTTTCATTTGAATCAATTATCCAGAGGAAAAGGACAGTCTGCCATTGCCAGTGCTGCTTACCGAGCCGGTACAAAACTGGAATGTACGTATTATGGAGAAGTAAGTGATTATACGAGAAAAGGCGGTGTGGTGTTGGCGGAGATCCACCTTCCCAAACAGGCTCCAGAGAGATTCAAAGACAGGGAGACCCTTTGGAATGAGGTGGAATGGATTGAAGGAAACAAGAAAGCACAGCTGGCACACAGCTTTGATATTGCCTTGATGAATGAGTTTTCTATGGAAGAAATATTGAGCTTGCAAGAAGATTTGTGGAAGAACAGTTAGTCGCAAGAGGGATGATTGCAGATCTGACAATCCATGATCCGAAGAAGGCAAAGGATAAAATCCCAAATCCCCATATGCACATCATGTACCTATCCGTCCTTTAAAGGAAGATGGTACCTGGGGACAAAAACAAAAAAAGGTTCCAGTGCTGACCCTAGATGGACAACCGGTTCTAAATCAGAAAGGAGAGCCAGTATTTCGGGCGGTACATACAACGGATTGGAGCAGGAAAGAAACCTTGGAAGAATTGAGAAGTGTCTGGGCAAGGATGTGCAATGAACTGTACGAAGAAAAAGGATTCACAGAAAGAGTTGATGCCAGATCTTATGAGGAACGGGGGATTGATAAGATCCCAATGGTGCATGAAGGACCGAATGTACAGGCAATGGAAGCAAGAGGGATTTCAACCGTACTGGGAAGTTTAAACCGACTCATCCGAGCCTTAAATGATATGAAAGAACGGGCAAAGAATCTTCTTCAATGGTCCTTGTTTCGAGAAAGCCAACTGATGGAACGGATGGTGTTCTTACATCAGCCAACCTTAGCGGATTATCTGAGAAACTATTGTGATAAGAGAAATGCAGTTGCAGAATCCTACGCTTATGGAACACAAAAGGCGAAGAATACAAATCTGAAACAATTTGCAGAGACGATCCGCTTTCTGGAAGAGCAGGATGTGAGAACCCCAGAACAGCTGACGGAGAAAATCCAGGAATTAGATATACAGCTGAATGAGGTGAGTCAGCGGTTGAATCAACAACTGTCTGCTCTGAGAAGTGTCAACAGCAATCTTTATGCAATGAAAGAGTATTTTGAAACAAGACCTGTTTATCTGGAATTAAAGAAGAAATATTTTGGCAGGGAAAAATTCAAAGAGGAACATAAGAAGGAACTTAGCGGATATTATCGTTCGGAAAGAATCTTAAAAGAAAATCTAGACCCAAGTGGGAAGATCCCGGAAGGACAATGGAAACGAGAAGCCGCTCGTTTATCAGAAGAGATAGCTGCTTTACGAAAAGAAGATAAACGGATCCATGCGATGTTACGAAAGTATGAGGGAATCAAAAATCATGTGGAGGCTTTGATGGCAGAGGAAGGAGAAGGTGTCTCTCTTCCGGAAACAAACAAGCGGGAGCAATCCACAGAAACAAAAGAAGCAGTGAGAACCATGAAACGAAAGAAGAAACATCATGGAATGGAATTATAGGAGGGATTTTAGAAGATGGAAGAATATACAAGAGAACAGATCCAAAGAGCAGATGATACCGATTTATATGTTTTTCTTTCTGGGAGAGGAGAACAGTTCAAACGATGTGGAAAGGAATACCGGTGGTTACGACATGACAGTGTGATGATCAACAAGAGCGAATGGTATCGTTTTAGTCAGAATAAAGGCGGTCATGCCATTGATTTTATGAAAGAATTCTACGGTCTTTCTTTTGCAGAGGCAGTTAAAGAATTATTAGGAGAAGAGGGAGCTGGAGAAACCAACAGAAGAACGGCGAAGGAAGATGCAGGCAGACAGAAGGTCTGCCCCATCCCCTTGCCTGGATTGGAACTGCCAGAAAGAAATGAAAGCTGTGAGATTGCAAGGAAGTATCTGATTGAGCAGAGGAAACTATCGGAACAGCTGGTAGATCAGATGATTGCAAAGGGGGATATTTATGAAAGTAAAAACTATCACAATGTGGTATTCGTTGGAAGAGACAAAGAACAGAATCCCAGATATGCAGCTATGCGGGGAACTGATGAGAACCGATATCGTGGGGAAGCAAAAGGTTCGGAAAAAGCCTATGGATTTGGCCATATAGGAACGGATGAAAAACTATTTGTGTTTGAATCTCCCATTGATCTTTTGTCTTATATCACTGCAGTTCCGGAAGAATGGGAAAAGCATAGTTATATTTCCCTGGGAGGATTGAGTGAAAAAGCAATGAAACGGATGTATACAGAATATCCTCATATCCATTCCATCTACTTGTGTCTGGATAATGATGAGCCTGGAAATGAGAGATGCAGGCAGTTTGTTTCTCTTATTCCGGAGGAACTGAGTGTGTACCGATTAGAACCGGTGAAGAAAGACTGGAATGAATGTCTGGTAGCAGAAGTTCCGGTAGAAAATATGGCAAAGCAGATGTGTTGGAGAGATGCCAGGGAAAAACCAGTTCCGGTCATGAAAATGTCGGAGGTTGAGGAAACGGTGGTTCAGTGGTTATGGTATCCTTCATTCCCTTTGGAAAGGTTACTTTGATCCAGGGGAATCCGGGAAAAGGAAAAACATGGCTTGCAATGCAATCGCCGCATACTGTACGAATGGAAAAGAACTTCCCAATGCACTTCCCATAGAACCCTTTAATGTGTTGTATCAAACAGCAGAGGATGGGATAGCAGATACCATTAAACCTAGATTAGCAAAATGTGGTGCAGATATGACAAGGGTGCGATTCATCAATGAAGATGAAAAACAGCTTTCTATGACGGACGATCGGATTGAAAAAGCCATTCGACAGAATAATGTACGACTCATGATCATGGATCCCATACAGGCTTATCTGGGAGCTAATGTGGATATGAACCGGGCAAATGAGATCCGTCCCTTATTTCGACATCTCAGTACGATTGCCGAGAGAACTGGATGTGCCATTGTTCTCATTGGACATTTGAATAAGTCATCGGGAAGTCAGAGTGATTACCGTTCCCTGGGATCCATTGATATCGCAGCGGCAGTACGAAGCATCTTATTTGTAGAAAAGGTGGAAAAAGAGAAGGAACAGGATATCCGAGTGGTATATCAGCAAAAGGATTCTCTTGCTAAGAAGGAAAATCCGGTAGCATTTTCTTTAGGAGAAGAAGGCTTAACCTGGTTAGGGGAATACGATATATCCATTGAAGATCTGCTGATGGGGAAAGCAGGAACGAAAAAGGAAACGAAACTGGAAAAGGCACAGAAGCTGATTCTGGAGTTATTAACCAAACGAAAAGTGATGTGTTAGAAGAATTAGAGGCGGAACTACTTGCCTATGGGATTTCTTCCAGAACAGGAAGAGATGCAAGAAAGCAGCTGGAAAACAGACTGAGCTACGATTGGTGTCAGGGAAGAAAAACAGTTGCGTTAATCACAGAATAAAAGATGACATTGGCAAAAAACCACTTTGGCATTGGCAGTCTTTATAGATACCTTTGCCAGCCGCCAATGTCAAAAACAAAGATACTAGAAGGAGGCATACAAATGACAAGTTATGAAATACCTTATTGGAAGAAGTATACATTATCCATTGAAGAGGCAGCATCCTATTTTCGTATTGGAGAAGGAAAGCTTCGTAAGTTAGTCAGTGACAATCCAAATGCAGAGTATTTGCTTTGGAATGGGAATCGTGTACAGATAAAACGAACAAGATTTGAAAAATTTATTGATACACTCAGTGCGATATAAAATGAAATTTAAAAGAAGGAGGTGTTCGAATTAGGGGTTACATGATATACTAACAATATCATGTTGCGTCCCCTTGGAGGTAGGATATGATTTCAAAGAGACGTGATGATAAAGGCAGAGTTCTCCAGCAAGGAGAATGGCAGGAACCAAGTGGACGTTACCGCTATAAATATACAGATTCACTTGGTAAGCGTAAAATATTATATAGTTGGAGATTGACAGAAGCAGATAAGATGCCGGAAGGTAAACGGCAGATCTTTCTCTCAGGGAAAAAGAAAGAAAAGTTCAGTCCTTACAGATGCAAGGGATTACAGGAAGTAACATTACAGTGCTTGAACTTGTGGAACGATATCTTTCCCTGAAAACAGGAGTAAAGCATAATACTTTAGCGAATTACAAATTTGTGGTGAATGTATTGAAAAAGGAAGAATTCGCTTATAAGAAAGTGGATGATGTGAAACTTTCTGACGCAAAGATTTTTCTGATAAAACTACAAAGAGATGGTAGAGGATATAGTTCCATTCATTCCATCAGAGGTGTTTTAAGACCTGCTTTTCAAATGGCTGTGGATGATGACTTGATTCTAAAAATCCATTTGGATTTGAATTAGGTACAGTACTTGTTAATGACAGTCAGAAAAGACACGCTGTTTCTCCGGAAGATGAAGCAAAATTTCTCGAGTTTGTAAAGAATGATCCACATTATAATCAGTATTATGATGCATTTTATATCTTATTCAAGACAGGTCTTAGAATATCTGAATTTTGTGGGCTTACTGTAAAAGACTTGGACTTTAAAGAAGATATTATCAATGTGAATCATCAGTGCAAAGAACTCGAGAAATGAAGTATATCATCGTATCTACAAAGACAACAAGTGGTACTCGGTTACTTCCAATGGAAGCGGATGTAAAAGAGGCATTTCTTCGAATCTTGAAGAATAGAAGGAAACCAAAACGTGAGCCGATGGTGGATGGATATGGAGGATTTCTGTTTCTGGACAAGAATGGAAGGCCAATGGTTGCACTTCATTGGGAAAAGTACATGCAGCATGCAAGAGAAAAATATAATCGTGAGAATTTGTTGCAATTGCCGCCAGTTACTCCACATATATGCAGGCATACTTATTGTACAAATATGGCCAATTCAGGATGAACCCAAAGACACTGCAATATCTGATGGGGCATTCAGATGTATCTGTAACACTTAATATTTATACGCATACCGGCTATGATGATGCAAAGAAAGAACTTGCCAGATTAAAAGAAGCAAGGGATGAACTCGAAAAGAAAAAGTTTATAACCCAAAAACATGCACAAACAACTCATGTAAGCCTTATCTCATAAGGAATTTGGGACTTTAAAAATAACCCATTTGTACCACAAATGCCCGAAAAAACATGAGAAAATACAAGAATTTATAAGAAAAAGAACCTTTCAAGTAAAAAATGCACAAAGGCTGAAAAGCCAGTATTTATAAGGCTTTGAGAGGATATGAGGAGATAAAATGGAGAAAATAAAGGTACTATTTATTTGCCACGGCAATATTTGCCGCTCGACTCTTGCTGAGAGCGTATTCACCCACAAAGTAAATTCCCTCGGCCTTGCCACAATTTTGAAATCGACAGCTTCGCCACCAGCCGCGAGGAGATCGGCAATCCGCCGCACTACGGGACAGTCAATAAACTGCGCGAGGAGCACATTCCGCTCGTGCCGCATCACGCAAAGCAGATTACATGGAAGGATTACGAGCGCGCCGACTACATCATCGGCATGGATACCGCGAATATCCGCAATCTGAACCGGATGCTGAAAAATGATCCAGATGGAAAGGTTTACAAATTTCTTTCCTTCACCGGTTCCGGCCGCGATATTGCGGATCCGTGGTATACGGGAGATTTTGAGGCGACGTACCGCGATGTCGTGGAGGGATGCAACGGCTTTCTGGCGTATCTGCGCGGGAAGGAAAAATCTGAAAAACAAAAAGCGCCGAAAACAAGGCCAGTGCCCATTTGCAGAGAATGCGGCACTGGCCTTTTACTATAAGAAAATCCTATAGCCACTCCAAAGAATTAGCAATTAGACGTAACCAGACAGATATAGTATGATAACTGCATAGAAAACATAGCGAAATAATAGGAAAACAAAAGCTTTCCTATTTGAAAATTCATTCGATAGAACATGCGAAAGAGAGGCAGAAAATCAATGGCGAATTATGATTATGAGATTGTAAATGGAAGAAAAATCCGCGTAAGACCAAAAGAAACCGTATCGGAGATCGACAAAAACGGCTATTTCCGCAGACAGCCGAATCACTTCACGACTCCGTTCGGCGACGGTGAAAACGATCTGAAGGCAGAAGGTAATAAGAGATACCGTCTCGTCTGGGCAAAGCTGTGCCACTGGTCCAACCGCGCGGCGATCGTAAGAGAGCTGGAGGGCCTGGAAGATCAGATTTCCGTCAATATGGTAGAACATGCCCCGTATGAGAAAAACCTTGGCTGGGAATACGTTTACAATGAAAACAACATCGACGGTGCTCGGCGATCAGTTCCTCTCTGAGGCGTATTACCGTGCTGATGATGATTACTAGGGAAGAACGACCGTTCCGGCGCTGATCGACACAACGACGGGAAAGGTAGTCAACAACGATTACAACTGGCTGACCACTTATTTCGAGGTCAACTTCCGCCCATGGCACAAAAAAGGCGCGCCGGAGCTGTATCCGGTGGAGCTGCGGGAAGAGATTGATAAGATGAATCTCTGGCTCTTCGATAATATCAACAACGCGGTATACCGCAGTTCCTTCTCCAGAAGCAACGAAGGCCATTTCGACGGTGTGAACACCTTCTTTGCAGATTTTGCCGTGCCGCCGGCAGACGCCAGGGAAGAATTGAGGGAGAGGAAGACGGCTTCCGCGCCAGCACACACTACGATCTGGCACTTCCGAAGATTGACTGGGATGCGCAGTGGAAGGTTTCGACCGAGCGCGCCTACCTGTCCTCAGACCCGACCCATCCGATCTATCTTGGAAACAACCGCAGATTCGACATCGACCCGACCTGGTACGATCTGGGCGCAGAATCTCCGAAAAAAGAGGAGAAAGAAACGCCGCCGTCCTGCGGATGCTACTGCGGCTGATCAAATCATAGATAAAAAATAGAAAACACCGTTTCAGAGGCAGATTTCCAAAAGGAAATAAACTTCTGAAACGGTGCTTTTTTCCGATGCACAAACTGCAAAAGGAAAGGCATGAAATCCGCTTATCGTCCGAAATGGAAAAATCCCTTTTTCTCATACGGCTCACTCGTATACGAAACCAGCTCATATCCGATGTCCTTGATCTGCTGTTTCAGATACGGAATATCGAGCGGCGCTTCGCTGATGACAACGGTCTCGCCGTTTTTTGCAGAAGAGTTTACTTTCTTTGGAGAGCAGCTCTTGCGGACTACATCATTCATATGGGATTCGCACATGCCGCACATCATACCATCAATTTTTAAGACTGTTTTAATCATACAATACCTGCTTTCTTCCGGGAATACAGCGAAACGAAAGCGTGCCGGACTGTATTCTGGGGTTTTGATGAAAAATTTGAAATCACATACCCTATCGGGGTATCTAAAATATAGCGCGGATGAAAAGAAATGTCAATAAGCTGATAAAATATGATAATTATTATCATTTAAGAAGGAAAAATACGGTCATGGAAGGGCGATTCGCCGGCAGAACAGGGAAACTTGCCGGAATCGCAAAGTTCGTGTTACAATTGGGACAGCAGAGCAAAACAAGAGAGGAGACAAAAATATGCTCTCACAGATGAATTACCGAAAAGAAACACAGCCCCACGGTGATGAGCTTTTTCCGCTGAGCATTCACGTTTTCGAGACAGACCTGCAGAGTACCGTGCGGGTGTACTGCCATTGGCATGAGGAAGTGGAGCTCCTTTATGCAGTAAAGGGCGAAGCTGTTTTTCATATGGATACCGAGACCTTTCTCCTGCGGGAAGGGGAGACCGCCTTTGTCAATGCAAACCGTCTGCATGAGGTAGAGGGAATCGACGGACAGGAATTTACGTTTCTTGCCGTTGTATTCCAGCCGCGTTTTCTGTCCGGCACATCGCTTGACCGGATCCAGCAGCAGTATATCGAACCGGTGCTGTCCTCCGAGATCCGTTTTCCATCCAAGACAGAGCGGGGGACACGCCTTGCAGAAAAAACGGCACAGGCCATGCAGGAGATCCGAAATCTGCAGGAAAGAAAAGAACCGGGCTGGGAGCTGCTGTTAAAAGCGGAACTTCTGAAAATCTGGCAGGGATATTACAGTGCGGCAGAAAAGAACGGCGGAAAAACGGATGCCTCGACGAATTACCGTGTCAGCAGAATGAAAGAGATCCTCACATACATGAATGCTCATTTCTGTGAGGATCTCGAAATCGCGGAACTGGCGAGCCAGTTTCATATGAGTGAGAGCGCTTTCTGCCGCTTCTTTAAGTCGATTATGCATATTTCCGCCGTGACGTATGTCAATAACCTGCGGATTGCCGAGAGCTGCCGGCTGCTGCTTTCCACCGAGGAGGCGATCAGCAAGATTGCAAGCGACTGCGGATTCCGAAATATCAGCTATTTTAACCGCGTCTTCCAGGAACGCATGCACCAGACGCCGGGGCAGTTCCGCAGTTTATCCGCAGAAAACCGTACTGCGATATAAGATTCGGAACTTATGCAGGCTTCTGCGATCGGAATGCACGCCGCAGGAAGAAAAGTCCGGTCATATCAGCCAGTGCCCAGCCGATCGGAATGGCGATCCAGATTCCGGCAACGCCAAGCGCCGTGGCGGAGAAAAGGTATGCCAGCGCCACACGCATGCCAAGCGAAATGACGGTCAGAACAACCGACATCTCGGCGCGTTTGACAGCGCGGTAATACCCGTACAGCAGAAACAGCCATCCGATGCCGAGATAGAACGAGCCTTCCAGCCGCAGGTACTGTATGCCGATCGCGATGACCTCCATTTCTGATGCTTTCACGAAAATCTGCATCAGCGGATGCGCGAACAGATTGACAAGCAGAGAAATGACGATGGAAAAAGCAGCGCTCAGTGCAAAAGCATCTTTCGTGCCGCGCCGGATCCGCTCGTGATTTCCGGCCCCGTAATTCTGTGCGGTGAAAGTGGAGTAGGCATTTCCGAAATCCTGCACCGGCAGATAGGCAAAGGTATCAATTTTCACCGCGGCCGCAAATGCCGCCATGACCGCCGGACCGAAGCTGTTGACGAGCCCCTGTACCATCAGAATGCCGAAATTCATGACCGACTGCTGAATGCAGGTCATCGAAGAAAGATTCAGAATCTCTTTTAAAATGGAATGCTGAAACGCCATTCTTTTTTTGACGGCAGCCACATGCGGCAGCGGAGCAGCACATAGAGCAGAATACCGACGGCGGACACATACTGCGCAAGAACCGTAGCGAGCGCCGCGCCTGCGATGCCGAACGGCAGTACAGCGACAAAGAACAGATCCAGTGCAATGTTCAGCACAGCAGAGACAGCGAGAAAAATCAGCGGCACAGAAGAGTTTCCGAGCGCGCGCAGCATACAGGAAAAGAAATTGTATACGGATGTTGCAATAAGGCCGGCAAAGATAATCAGAAGATACGCCTGCATGCCGGGACGGACTTCATCCGGGACGCGAAGAAACGTAAGGATCGGCTCGATGCCTGCATAAACAGCGAGATTCAGCACGAGCGTAACAGCAAGGATCAGCAGAAACGCGTGGAGAATCGAAAGTTTTAAAGAAGAAAGATCTTTTCGTCCCTGATAAATCGAAAAGAGCGCACCGGCGCCCATCGACAGGCCGAGAAAAATGGAAGTCAGAAACGTCATCAGCGTATAGGAGGAGCCGACGGCGGCGAGCGCATTGCTTCCGAGAACGCGTCCGACGATCAGGGTGTCGGCAATGTTGTAAAACTGCTGCAACAGATTTCCTGCGATCATCGGCAGGGCAAACAGGATAAGAGAGCGGGAGATTTTCCCGCGGGTCAGGTCGTAATACATAAAGAAACTTCTTTCCGAACATAATTATTAATATTATAACATAAAAAATCAAAAAATGTCAATTTGCAGGATGAAGTGTACAAAAATGCAATTGTCAGAAAACTTCGAAAAATCGAAGTTTATAAAATTTTTACAGATTTTGGGACACGTTCTGTAAAAAAACGGAAGATTTTCAGTTGATTTTTTTGGCCTTTTATGTATAATTAGAGTAGAAGAGGCCGGCTGGTCCGGTTTCTTAAAAAGGATACCTTCAAATTTCTGCATTTTGCAGAATGAAGCAGTATTACTATCAAAGGAAAGAGGTTAATTACAAGATGGCACAGATCGATTTAACAAAGTATGGCATCACCGGTACCACAGAAATTGTGTACAACCCTTCTTATGAGCAGTTATTTGAGGAAGAGACAAAACCAGAGCTGGAAGGCTATGAAAAAGGCCGGGAGACAGAGCTTGGTGCAGTTAACGTTATGACCGGTATCTATACAGGCCGTTCACCGAAAGACAAATACATCGTTGTGGACGAGAACTCGAAAGATACTGTATGGTGGACTTCTGATGAGTACAAAAACGATAACCATCCGGCAACCCAGGAAGCATGGGCAGCAGTAAAAGAGATCGCCAAAAAAGAGCTCTCCAATAAAAGACTGTTCGTTGTAGATGCATTCTGCGGCGCAAATAAAGATACCCGTATGGCTATCCGCTTCATCGTTGAGGTAGCTTGGCAGGCACATTTCGTAACTAACATGTTCATCAAACCTACAGCAGAAGAGCTTGAGAACTTCGAGCCGGATTTCGTCGTATACAACGCATCCAAAGCAAAAGTTGAGAACTACAAAGAGCTGGGTCTGAACTCTGAGACAGCAGTAGTATTCAACATCACAAGCCGTGAGCAGGTTATCGTCAACACATGGTACGGCGGAGAGATGAAGAAAGGTATGTTCTCCATGATGAACTACTATCTGCCGCTGAAGGGCATCGCTTCCATGCACTGCTCTGCAAACACAGACCTGAACGGTGAGAACACCGCAATCTTCTTCGGACTTTCCGGAACAGGAAAAACAACTCTTTCCACAGACCCGAAACGTCTTCTGATCGGTGATGATGAGCACGGCTGGGACGACAACGGAGTATTCAACTTCGAGGGCGGCTGCTATGCAAAAGTCATCAACCTGGACAAAGAGTCTGAGCCGGACATCTACAATGCAATCAGACGTGACGCTCTGCTTGAGAACGTTACCGTTGATGCAGCAGGCAAGATCGACTTCAATGATAAGAGCGTAACCGAGAATACTCGTGTATCTTATCCGATCAACCACATTGAGAACATCGTTCGCCCGATTTCTTCTGCACCGGCAGCTAAGAATGTTATCTTCCTGTCCGCAGATGCATTCGGCGTACTTCCGCCAGTATCTGTTCTGACACCAGAGCAGACTCAGTACTACTTCCTGTCCGGATTTACTGCAAAACTTGCAGGAACCGAGCGCGGAATTACCGAGCCGACTCCTACCTTCTCTGCATGCTTCGGCCAGGCATTCCTGGAGCTGCACCCAACCAAATATGCAGAAGAGCTTGTTAAGAAAATGGAGAAGAGCGGAGCAAAAGCATACCTGGTTAACACAGGCTGGAACGGAACCGGAAAACGTATCTCCATCCGTGATACCCGTGGAATCATCGATGCAATCTTAAGCGGTGCTATCAACGAAGCTCCGACGAAGACTATTCCGTACTTCAACTTCGAAGTTCCGACTGAACTTCCGGGCGTTGATCCGGCTATCCTGGATCCTCGTGATACCTATGCTGATGCTTCCGAGTGGGAGACCAAAGCACTGGATCTGGCTGAAAGATTCATCAAGAACTTTGCAAAATATGAAGGAAACGCTGCTGGTAAAGCACTTGTTTCCGCCGGCCCGCAGAAATAAATTTTCTGAATTGATCGAAAGGAAGCCCCTGACATGAAAGTGTCAGGGGCTTTCTTTTATGAAAATATCTGGAGAAATAAAATAGTTCCCTGCCCGAAAGTACAGACTGATGGGACAGGAAACTATTTTACAGCACACTCTAAAATAATACAAAAAATTTCAGCACCACAGAGCGTGAATTGTTGCGTCACTGGTTTTCGCCGTACCCTGATACGCCTTCAAAATAGAAAATAAGGCAGATCAGCAGGACAAGAGCAGTTCACGTACCATTTCTGCATCAAAGGTAACAGAGGAAACATGGTTGACTTCTATCTGATATAACGCATTTGCTGCGATATGCTCAGCAGCCTGCTCAAGATCACGAATACCGCTTGTGTTTTCGTGGCAGGAGATTACGGCATCGAGTCCTTCCGGTGTCAGAATGCATTCCTTTTCTTTCATACCGATACGTTTTAACACCTTTGGAAGTGCATAGCGGGAGAAAATGATTTTCTTTTCTTCCGGTGTGTAATCCGGAATTTCAATCACAGCGAAGCGGGACATCAGCGGAGCACTGATCTGGTCCTTGTCGTTTGCGGTTGCAATCGGGTATACACCGACGGTCGGGATCATACATTCGATATAGTTATCGGTAAAACCAAGATTATCAAGAAGGGTCAGCAGAACATCTGCCGGGTTTCCATTACCCTTGCCGGAGGCAGCCTTGTCGAGTTCGTTGATGATAAAGACGAGGTTGGATTCGCCGGCCATGGAAAAAGCATCCATGATGATTCCCGGTTTTGCGTTTGCGTAAATGCGGGAGCTTCCGGTCAGCTGTTCCGGGTCATTGATTGAACTCATATCGAGTGTTGTCCACGGCAGTTTTAAGATACGCGCAACGGCATAAGCAATCTGCGATTTTCCGGTTCCGGCAGGACCGATCAGTAACAGACCATAGGCCGGCAGCGTATGAGTCCGGTTAATCTGAATGATGGTTTCGATAATTCTCTGCTTCACGCGTTCCATGCCATACAGTTCTTCATCGAGGATCCGGCGTGCTTCCACTGGATCAATGGCTTCAAAATAGTTGCTTTTCCATTGAATATTCATCATCATGGAGAGGGCGCGCTGTGCGTGACGACGTTCTTCGGGAGAGACTTCGTGGGAACGGGCAACAGCGAGGTTTCGACGAGCCCAAAGGCGGATATTGTCCGGCAGCGTTCTTCCGGCACAGTTCATAAAATCAGTGATGGATTGGATGCTGGTGAGCTTCATGCTGTCACCGGTTTCCTCCTGATCCTCATCCTCAACTTCTTCTTCCGGTGCATTGCTGGCGAGGAGACGCTCAATCATAAACTGTAAAAATCCATCCTCAGCCGAAAGCTTTGCGCCGCCACCGAAAGCGATCTCGCGGATTTTGTAAACTGCATAACCGTCGGATGTTTGTGTACCGGAAAGGCGGACATTGATATGGTTTTCACCGAGCCATTTTAAAAGGCTGACAAAACGGGCATCGATCTGAAGAATGTCGGCAATGAAGGATTCTTCTTCATCTTTAAATTCAAACGAGGTCCGTTTGGATGGGTTTGTGAAAATACCGCAGGGATGATGCGGGAAAGCCTTCTCTTTTGTATCCAGAATTAGGATCGGCTGATCCGGAGAAGTAAACGGTGCGTTTGTGCGGAAAACAGTATACGTACATTCGGAAACTTTTGTTTTTTCCGGGGAATTGCTGAAATCAAAAACGGGCATGACAGAACCTCCTAATAAAAATAAGTGCTTATTGGTACAATAAAAACAGTGTAGCACGAATTAAAAAATCCTGCAATCAATATGCAGAATTTTGTATTTTTATGCTATAAAAATGTTAGGCAGGCGGATATTCGCAATGGAAGCCGGGGACTTACTTGATTCGGTTAAATTTTCGGATGGCGTAAAAAAGCCCTCCGGACAGGATCACGCTGCGGCGGAGGGGAATTATGTCATCAAAGCAAGCTGCCGTAAGAAAGAAGCTCGCAAAACAGAAATCTTTCTTACACTGAAAAAGGAATAACATCAGGAAACAGCATTGGCTTTGTGAAGTTCGGAAGCTGTACCAGCACGATCGCTGCAAACATCAGAATACAGCCGGAGAGCTCGCGAGCGGAGAGAGCCTGATGAAGGAGAATCCAACCGGCAAGAACAGAAAAAACGGATTCCAGGCTCATAAGCAGAGAAGCTGTGGCAGGATTTAATCCTTTCTGCCCGATGATCTGCAGGGTATAGCCAACACCTGAAGAGAGAATTCCGGCATAGAGAATCGGCATCCAGGCGTGCAGAAGATCGGAGAAGTTTACGGTTTCAAAGAGAACCATACAGACAGCGGACAGGATCGAACAGGTAAAAAACTGAATGCAGGACATTTTGATGCCGCTGACAAGCGGAGAAAAATGATCAATAACCAGAATATGTACGGTAAATCCGAGCGCGCAGGCAAGCACAAGAAAATCTCCCTTCTGCAAAGAGAAGGAGCCGTCTGTCATACAGAGCAGATAGAGACCAGCGACGGCAATAAGAACTGCGAGCCAGACCTTCGGCTGTACACGCTTTCGGAGAAAAAAACCGCAGACCGGAACAAGTACGATGTAAAGTGCGGTGATAAAACCGGCCTTTCCGACGGTTGTGTACTGGATGCCGATCTGCTGCAGAGTTGAGGCGACAAACAGTGCGATGCCGCAGAGAATACCGCCCGCCCAGAGCGTTTTTGGCTGTGTGCCATTTTCTGACGAAGCATCCGGCGGTAGGGTTCGCTTTTTACGCGAGGAGAAAAAGACAATCAGCGGAAGAAGCGTAAGTCCGCCGAGCAGGTTTCGTGCCGCGTTGAACGTAAAAGGTCCGACATAATCCATACCGGTCTGCTGTGCGACAAAGGCAGAACCCCAGATCGCAGCGGTCAGAAGCAGAAGCGCTGACTGTCGGTACTTATGAGAAACAGTATTCATAATAGAAAAAACCTCCTGAAATTGATACGATATTCATCATAGCACAAAGAGATGGAAAAAGCGAACGGAAAAATGTCGGAAAAGACGGAAAAATAGCACAAATAATCATAATGACGAAATAGTGCAGATGTTGCGAAAATGGATATGTGAAAAATGAGCAGAACAAAGGGAGTTAAAAAGAGTAAAATGAGCAATTTAACCAACATAAAACAAAAAAAGAACACCAAAAACAAAAAATAGACACTGTTTTTCTAACAGTCTTTGTGTATAATGAATTCATCAAGCAAGAACGAAAACCTTAAGGAGGTAAAAAGTATGAAAAAGCGTAACATGAAAGTCCTTGCACTGTTAATGACAGTGACAATGGCAGGAACGATGCTTGCCGGATGTGGAGACAGCGGAAGCACAAGCACTAGTTCAAGCGGAGGAGCAACAGCATCCTCCAGCGGAACAGCAGATGCATCAAGCGATACCACAGCAGCATCTTCCAGCACAGCAGATGCTTCCAGCGAAGATACCACAGGTTCAGATGATGTGGTAGGAGAGCTTCCAAGAAATGAAACTCTTTACTTCGCAGGACAGCAGTGGGGTACCGTCAACGATTACAACCCAATGTCCGCAAACTCAAACAATGCAATGGTTATAGCACAGGGCGATGCTTCACGTGTACTTGTTTATGAAACTCTTTATATGTGGAATCCGCTGGATGCAAAAATGTATCCGTTGCTTGCAGACGGAGATCCAGTGTGGAACGACAATCGTACCGAGATCACAGTGAAAATCAAAGCTGACGCAAAATGGAATGACGGCACACCGGTTACTGCAAAAGATGTAGCAGCTACCTATCATGCACATGTAGATTACAATTCTTCTACCGGCGCTGAAATGAAGAGCTACATTGCAGATGTTGTTGCACAGGATGACAGTACCGTAGTCTTCAAACTGACAACCGATGACTCCGGCGAAGCAGTTAACCCGGTTCTTGCGGAAAGATATCTTCCAATGCTTTATATCATGCAGGAAAACTATCTGAAGACCGTAGCTGACAGAAACAACAACGATGCTGAAGCAATTAAAATGGATAAGATGGACGATCTGGTAACTTCCGGACCGTACAAAAAATACTTTGACAATGACCAGAACGTAGTTCTGATCCGCGATGATAATTATTGGGGACAGGCAGATTCCATGTGGGGTAAGCTTCCGGTTCCGAAATATATTTCTCACCCGATCTTTAAAGATAACGCAGCAGCTACCACCGCATTCCAGAATGGTGATATTGATGTGGCACAGATATTCATCACAGACCTTCAGAAATTGTGGTTAGAGCAGGATCTTCCGATTTCTACCTATGTTGATGAAGCACCGTATCAGCTGTGTATGACAATGCCTACCCTGTTCTTTAATACAGAAGTAGAAGGACTGGATCAGGTAGCTGTTCGTAAGGCAATCGCTATGGCAGTTGACTACGATCAGGTTATTTCTTCAGCAATGTCCGGACAGTCTCCTACCTTCGCAGATGTTCCGCGTTCTGTCATGAACCCGACCGATGCTGAGCAGGCTATGGTGGATCAGGATGCCTTAAAAGAGTATCAGTGGTCCAATGCCGATGTAGAAGGTGCTAAGAAGCTTCTGGACGATGCCGGAATCGTAGACACCGACGGAGACGGAATCCGTGAGTACAACGGAAAGAACCTTTCCTATAAGGCTGAGTGCCCGACAGGATGGTCTGACTGGAATGCAACCCTTGAAATCGTAGCAGCAGCAGGAAAGAATATTGGTATCAACATTGAGACCTACTTCCCGGAAGCAGCAAACTACAGCACGGATTACAGTACCGGAAACTTCGAAATCACCATGCAGTCCGGCCCTGGTACATCGGTTGCCAACCCGTACATGAGATGCCGTTTCTTCATGAGCTCTGATTACAACGATCTTGAGGTTAACTTCAGTGGTAACTTCGGTCATTATCAGAACGACCGTGTAGATGAAATCCTTGCAGCAATTCCTCATGAGACCGATGATGCAAAACTGAAAGATTACTATACAGAACTTTCCAAGATTATGCTGGAAGATTGCCCGTGTGTACCGCTGATGTACAGACCGCAGGTATTCCACGAAGTAAACGAGTCCGTATGGACCAACTATCCGCAGAAAGACGATGGAACCAATGTTCCTCCGATGGACTGCACCGATGGTTATGGCGTAGCAGCACTGTACAATCTGGAACTGATTGACGGCTGATTTGCCAAACAGAAAGAAAGCACACACTGAATTGTAACAGAGGCGGCCGGAGCGGGGTGCTCCGGCCGCTTTTACAAAATCAGAAGGAGGGTTCCTCTATGAAAGGAATGAAAAAGTATTATACGCAGAAGATCATGTGGTATCTTTTGACGTTAGTCTTTGCAGTGCTGCTGAACTTCATTCTTCCGCGTCTGATGCCGGGCGATCCGGTTTCAACTATTGCGTCCAAATCGGTAGAAGGTATGACCGATGCGACTGCAATTCAGAAAGTATATGAAGACTATGCAGCGAAATTTGGTATTAACAAACCAATGTATGTCCAGTTTTTTACCTGGGTAAAAAATGCACTTCGCGGTGATTTCGGCATTTCTTTCAGCCAGTATCCGCGTACCGTATCCGATATTATTTCCAGTTCGGTTCTGTGGACCATATGTTTACAGCTTCCGGCCATTATTGTTGGATGGATTCTTGGTAACCTGCTTGGTGCAATTGCAGCTTACATGAAAGGTGTTTTCGACAAGGCAATCCTTCCGGCATTCCTGTTTATCAGTAACGTACCTGCCTTTGGTATGGCAACCGTACTTTTATTTGTTTTCTCACTGAAATTACATATTGCACCTGCAGCAGGCGGCTATGCGAGCAGTATGATTCCGCATATGAGCCTTGCTTTTATGAAATCTGTGCTTTCACATTACCAGTTGCCGTTCTGGTCTATCGTAATCATCACGATCGGCGGCCAGGCTATTGGTATGCGTTCAATGTCAATTTATGAATTGAATGCCGACTATGTAAAATACAGTCGTTTCCTTGGAATCAAGGATCATACGATTGTGAAATATGTGTTCCGTAACGCAATGCTTCCGCAGATCACCGGTCTTGCAATGTCCCTTGGTACCATGATAGGCGGTAACCTGGTAGCTGAGATGGTATTCAGTTATCCGGGACTTGGAACAACGATGCTCTCAGCAGTTACCGGCCAGGATTATCCGCTGCTTTCTGCCTGTACGTTAATCATTACTATCATGGTTCTGCTGGCCAACCTGCTTGTTGAACTTCTGTATGCAGTCATTGACACGTGTCAAAGCATCCCAGCAGGATTAGAAAGGAGAATACGCTATGAAAAATACAATCAAACAGATTTTTCATTCAGGAAAATTCGTGACAGGATTTGTAATCTTCTTGGCAATTCTCCTGACTATTATCATCTATCCGCTTGTTGTGGCAAAAGATCCGCTGGCAATGATCGGAAACGGAAACTTTTTCAAACCGGGTACCTATCTTTCGATTCAGGACACCGTAAATTCCGGCAAAACGTATAAGATGAATGTTGATGCAACCGCATCCATCGTTGAAAGCAAACTGACAATGGACAACCGTTCTATGATGGCAGAATGGCTGGAAAAATACGGCGGTGTAGATGCCAGTGAAATCGATGTTACCGATGCAGAAGGTCTGATTGCTCTCTGGGAGGAAAAATATGACCCAAATGCAGAACAGAAAGGCCTTATCGCAGCAAAAAAGAAAAAATATCAGCGTCTTGACAAAGAGATCGACGGTATTTTAGAGGATGTTCCAACCATTATTGCCGAGAAAAATGAAGAGACCGGTGAGCTGGAAGAGGTTCAGAGCATCGACAGCAAGCAGTACATCAATGAAAAAGATGTCATTAACCGTCAGAACTTTGTTCTTGGTACAGATAACTTTGGTCGTGATGTTTTGACTGAGCTGATCTCTGCAACAGGTTCATCCCTGAAAATTGGTCTGGTTGCGGGAATCATTGCAACCGTGATCGGACTGTTCCTCGGACTTCTTGCAGGTTACCTTGGAGGTTTTGTGGACAACCTGATTCTGTTCTTTACCAACTTGTTCACCGTTATCCCATCCTTCGTTCTCTTGATCCTCATCTCCTACAGCGTAGGTGAGTCTCAGAGGGGAATCATGATGGTGGCACTCCTGATCGGAATTACCGCATGGCCGTGGACAACACGTTCCGTACGTTCCCAGGTTATTTCTCTTCGAAACCGTGACCATGTAAACCTTTCCAAACTGTCCGGCCACAGCATGCTGCGGATTGTCCTTACCGACATCCTTCCGTACGTTGCATCCTACGTTGTTATGGCCTTCATTCTCCAGATTTCCTCCGGAATTCTGGCAGAGGCACAGCTTTCTATGATCGGACTTGGACCGGCAACCACAAAGACTGCAACACTTGGTCTTATGATGCAATGGGCAACCCAGTACAATGCACACTTAAACGTGCATGGTGGCATATTTCCCGGTCATTCTTGTAATCGCACTTATTTCATTCTCTCTTAACCTGATGAACACCGGTCTTGACCAGGTATTCAACCCGCAGTTAAGAGACTAAGGAGGCAGCTATGGGAAAAGTAATGCTGGAAGTAAACAATCTGAAAACGAAATATGTAACTCGTTTTCATGAAGATGTATACGCCGTAGACGGAGTCTCCCTGAAGATTGAGGAGGGAAAATCCCTCGGTGTAGCAGGTGAGTCCGGCTGTGGTAAATCGACGCTGGCACTGTCCCTGATGGGCTATTATTTCGCACCGCTTCACTACATCAGCGGCGATATTATCGTAGATGGAAGAAAAATTTCCGGAATGAAACCAGACGATGTCCGGAAAAATATTCTGGGCAATGAGATCGCCTACATTCCGCAGGCAGCAATGAATGCTCTGAACCCGACACAGAAAATCATCCGATTTGTAGAAGACGTTATTCATGCGCATGATCCGAAAATGCCGAGAAAGGATATTTATGATCTGGCAAAAGAACGTTTTCAGATCTTAGGCCTGCCGGAGGAGGTACTGCAGAAGCATGCGGTTGAGCTTTCCGGAGGTATGAAACAGAGAACCGTTATCGCAATTTCGACCATTCTTTCTCCGAAGGTACTGATCGCCGATGAGCCATCGTCCGCGCTGGATGTAACTTCCCAGAAAATGGTTATTAAAATGATGCGTGATCTGATGGAAAAAGGATTTATCAAATCCATGATCTTCATCACACACGAGCTGCCGCTTCTTTACAACGTAACCGATGATATTATGGTTATGTATGCTGGACAGATTGTAGAAAAAGGTACCGCAAAAGAAATGGTATTCGATCCGTTGCATCCATATTCCAAAGGTCTGATGGGATCGATCATCGTTCCGGAGGAAGGTGTAAGAGAACAGAAGCTGACTGCAATTCCGGGAACTCCGCCAAACCTGAAGCATCCGCCGGAGGGCTGCCGTTTCGCAGACCGCTGTCCTTATGCACAGCCAACCTGCCGCGGTATGAAACCAGAGGTCATCGAACTGCCGAACGGAAGAGAGTACGCTGCCTGATGTCTGAGAGAAAGGTTCGGGAGGT
>ENA-OQDE01000412-OQDE01000412.1-human-gut-metagenome-genome-assembly--contig:-NODE-412-length-26210-cov-3.852969_pt1 | contig 26210 bp, 30 predicted proteins | sample MGYA00242768_ERZ504595 | MGnify/ENA primary metagenome ERZ504595 (study PRJEB26092, sample SAMD00036307) | human gut metagenome | host: Homo sapiens | study: EMG produced TPA metagenomics assembly of... | reverse complement strand
CGCCCGTCCATCACCTCGTGCACGTGCAGGGCGTAGTCTTCGATGTCGGTCGCGATGCGCCACGCCCCGCCGTCGGCTAGCGCGCCGTGGATGGACTGCGCGAGCTGCGGCTGCACGATGCGGCGCTTGTGGTGCTTCATCTTCGGCCAAGGGTCGGGGAAGAACGTCCAGACCTCGGCGATGGAGCCGGGGGCGGTCGCGGCGAATAGTTCGGGCGCGTTCACCTGCGCGATGCGAAGGTTGCCGAGCCGCTGCTTGCCGGCGAGCAGCAGCGTGTGCGCGACGCCGGGGTCGTACACCTCCAGCGCGAGGAAGTTGACGTCGGGGTGCGCGGCCGCGGCGGCGACGATGTTCTCGCCTTGTCCGGTGCCGATTTCGACGATCAGCGGATTGGCGTTGCCCCAGGTCACGGCGATGGTGTCGCGGTCGAGCGTGAAGTCGTCGCGCACGTCCAGCGACCCCTCGCCGTCGTTGATGTCCAGCAGATACGTGTCGGCGTAGTTGTCCCACGCGCGTTGCAGCCGCGCGTCCAGACGGCCGGATCGCCGCACGAACGACAGTACCGGACGCGGGGTGAAAGTCGGCTGTTCGATCTGCTCTGGCACGGTTTCCTCGTTTCTGGTCGGTCGTGGTATGTGCCATATTATCCGGGGCCGTTGACCTCCTTCGTGGCCGCCGTGCTTCGATGGGCCGTCTCGCCTGTCATCTGTGCATGGTCTGGAATGTCGGTAATGTTTCAATGAACATATTTTGTTCTCTTATGTTCATGTGCTACGATAAAACTGTTCGGAAAAATAACAAAAGCGAGCATAATCAAACATTCAACTATCGTTAACCATTGGTTATGGTCAGTCGTCGCGGATGCCGATGGTTATGCTCGCGGTCACGAAAGGACAGACATGACAGTTCTCGTTACCGGTGGGTGCGGATACATCGGTGCCCACGTCGTCCATGCGCTCCATCAAGCCGGCGAACGCGTTGTCGTCGTCGACGATCTGAGCTACGGAAAGCCCGCCCGCATCGAAGGCGCGCGGTTGTATGGCATGGATATCGCCGCGCCGGGCGCCGGCGACCGCCTCGCCGAGATCCTCGACGCCGAAGACGTCGATTCCGTCATCCACTTCGCCGCGCGCAAGCAGGTCGCGAATCCGTCGAGAAGCCGCTGTGGTACTACCAGCAGAACATCAACGGCATGCTCAACGTGCTCACCGGCATGACCCAGTCCAAGAACGCCAAGAAGCTCGTCTTCTCGTCCTCCGCCGCCACCTACGGCGTGCCGCCGGTCGACGTGGTGCCCGAGGACGTCGTCCCTATGCTGCCGATCAACCCCTACGGCCAGACCAAGCTGTTCGGCGAGTGGATGGCCCGCGCCTGCGAGCAGCCGTTCGGCATCCGCTTCTGCGCGCTGCGCTACTTCAACGTGGCCGGATGCGGTCCGGTGGAGCTGGAGGACCCCGCGATCCTCAATCTCATCCCGATGCTGTTCGACCGCCTGAAGAAGGGCAAGGCGCCGGCCATCTTCGGCGACGACTACCCGACCCCGGACGGCACCTGCGTGCGCGACTACATTCACGTCTCCGACCTGGCCGACGCTCACATCGCCGCGCTGAAGTACCTTGACCGCGACGAGCGCAAGTACGACGCCTTCAATGTGGGTACCGGCGAGGGCACCTCCGTGCGCCAGATCGTCGACGAGGTCAAGAAGGTCACGGGCCTGCCGTTCACCGAGGCCGTGATGGCCCGTCGCGCAGGCGACCCGCCACACCTGATCGGCTCTCCGAAGCGCATCAACGAGGAGCTGGGCTGGCACGCCAAGTACGACGTGGAGGACATCGTCAAGTCCGCGTGGGATGCGTGGCAGGCCAACCCCGAGCACCACATCGACGTCGCCACCTGGAAGCAGGTCGGCTGAACGGGTGGCCGGGTGACTGGGTGGCCGGTCGGGCTGCTGGGCGTTGACGGTCGGCTTATGGCCGGACGTACCGCCGTCTGAATGATGACTTGACCGAATACGGGGCCGGTTCGCGTCGCTTCGTCTGCGGATGGGGCGGTGCGGTCGGCCCTGGTCTGTCCGATCGTATTGCGCCGGTTCGGGGATGGCGCTGTGATGCCTTGGCGTTGAGATGAAAGCGTTGACAGGATATACTGGGCGTAGCGCCGGGCGGTGAGCGGCGGCGGGAACGATAGCGACCGAAGGAGTCCTGAGATGTCATCGAATACGCCAAGTGCCATGCCGACTGACGGTAATGACGGGCAGGTGCCGACGCAGGCCGGGTATGAGCAGGCGGGCGATGGTTCGTGGGCTCCGGGTGCCGGTGCCGCGGATGGTCAGGTGCCGCCGTATGGTCAGGGTGAGTATGGTCAGACCGGATATGGCCGGCCGGATTATGGTCAGGCCGGGTACTCGGGCCAGCCAGGGTATGGCCAGCCTCAGCACAGCCAGACCGGCAGCTATGGAGCACCGGGGTATGGCGCCCAGCAGCCACAGTACGGGGCTCCCTATGGCGCTGCGCAATATCCTCCGTATCCTCCGTATGGCGCGAACCCCTATGGCGTGCCGGCGTACTATGCGCCGAACGATCGATGGAACACGATGTCGATTGTCGGGTTCGTCCTGTCGTTCGTGTTCTGCCCGGCCGGACTGATTCTCTCGATCATCGCCCTGCGGCAGATCAACCGCACGCAGGAGCGCGGCAAGGCGTTCGCCATAGCGGGCATCGTCATCAGTGCGATTGCATCGTGATCGTTATCATCACCATCATTTTTGCGATCGCGGTGGGGGTATACATGGTGAATCATCCGGAAACCTGGAACGGGTCGTACTGCATCAACGGCGATTGTGTCTACAAGGATTACGGCGACTCCGCCTTCACCAGTCTTGCGATCATGCCGTTGGCGGCGCTGATAGGTAGGTGCGGGAAGTGCTGGAAATACTGGGATTCAGGTTCATCCTCGGTGGTGTTCGGGCCTGCCTGGGAGGCTCTGCGGGCGCTGCGACACGCCGAAGTTGCATATCGCCCAGAACTCTGTAATATATCTACTCGTTGCTTGCAAACAAGCATATGGCCCCGTAGCTCAGTTGGTTAGAGCGCCGCCCTGTCACGGCGGAGGTCACCGGTTCAAGTCCGGCCGGGGTCGCTGGAATGTGAAGACCCGGTTTTCGCCGGGTTTTTATGTTCACTGGCTCTGTAGCTCAGTTGGTAGAGCGAGCGACTGAAAATCGCTAGGTCAGCGGATCGATGCCGCTCGGAGCCACCACGGAAAACCCGTCACCCTTTGGAAACATTGGGATGGCGGGTTTCTTGCATCTGGTCGAGAAGTCGGGCGGGTCATGGGTCTTACCTGATTGCGTGAGCTAGGGCCAGCATGCGTCTCGGTCCTGCATGCCCCCAGCGCCCTCCCTCCTCCCGGTCTCTTTTTTCCCCACTCTTCCCGAAATTACGGGTTGAAATCGCCGCAATCCGTGATTCCCCGTGCCAAATCGCCGTTTTTGGACCTTAAAACGGCGATTTGGCACGGGGAATTGCCCAGAACGGCGATTTCAACCCGTAATTTGCACCCGGTGCTGGTTGGAGGCGTTACCCGCGCTAGAGTAAACCCGTGAGCATGATTGAAGAAGGCAAGAGCAAGCGTGGCGCGGGCGGAAATGTCAGACGGCGCCGTTGGGCACGTTGATCGCCGGGCTGATTTCGCCGCGTGTCGGCTCGCTGCTGTTCGCCGCATGCTTGCATTGCTGGCCGTACGCGGCGCATGGACCGCCATCAAGGTGACGAGTGCCGTGCATCATCCTGAGCGGAGCGCAGCCGGGCGTCTGATTGATGCGCAGGCATGAAATCGCCTCTTTGCATCGTCCCCAGCATGAGCATTCTGGCCACGTCATCCGTGTATGGTCGCATCCGCGCCGCGCCAAACGGATTTTGGCCGGATGGGGGTGTCGTCCGAGTGTCTAGTCCGAGCGAAGTCCCGTTTCAGCCGTGCGGATGGGACTTTGGCGGGATGAATGAGGGCGGCGGGATGCGGGGCAGCTCATAATGTGGTACGGCATGTACTGCTTTGTGGGACTTGCGATGAAGAAACTTACGCGGTGACAAATGGGATTTTTCGTAGGGGTAAGGCCGCGGGGGCGATTGTATGCTACAGCGCTATACCGCAACTGTTCTCTGCTGTGTTTGCGTTACCTTCCCAGCATGTTTCCAGTTTTCGAGGTACGATAGGAATCGTCATAGCAGATACGCCGAGCGCAACGCCCGCGCGTCATTCAAAGGAGAGCCAGCATGGTATATCGCATGATCTTCAATCAGACCGCGTATTTTGGCCGTGGAGCCATCAAGGAGATTCCGGCGGTCGCGAAGTCCCATGGCTTCACCAAGGCGTTCATCGTAACCGATCCGATCCTGCTGAAGACCGGAACTGTCAAGAAGGTCACCGATGTGCTGGACGAGGCCGGCCTGCCGTATGAGGTGTTCGACAACGTCAAGCCGAACCCGCCGGTCGAATGCATCCAGGACGCGTCAAGAAGTTCGCCGAATCCGGCGCCGACTTCCTGATCGGCCTGGGCGGCGGCTCCCCGCAGGATACCTGCAAGGGTATCGGCATCATCACCGCCAACCCGGAGTTCGCCGACGTACTGTCCCTTGAGGGCGTGGCCGACACCAAGAACCCATCCGTTCCGATCTTCGGCGTGCCCACCACCGCCGGCACCGCCTCTGAGACCACCATCAACTACGTGGTCACCGATACCGCCAACAAGCGCAAGTTCGTGGCTGTCGACCCCCACGACATCCCGATCGTCGCATTCGTCGACCCCGACCTGACCGACACGATGCCGCGCGGCCTGAAGGTCGCCACCGGCCTGGACGCCCTGACCCACGCCATCGAGGGCTACATCACCCCGGGCGCATGGAGCCTGTCTGACTGCCTGAGCATGCAGACCATCCGCATGATTGCCAAGAACCTGGCCAAGTCCGCCGACGGCGACGTGCCGGCCGGCGAGCAGATGGCCTACGCCTCCTACATCACCGGCATGGCCTACTCCAACGTCGGCCTGGGTCTCGTGCACGGCATGGCCCACCCGCTGGGCGGCCGTCTCGGCGTGGCCCACGGCGTGGCCAACGGCATCCTGCTGGCCCCGGTCATGGAATACAACAAGGACTTCACCGGCGAAAAGTACCGTGACATCGCCGACGCGTTCGGTATCGAGGACGCCTACACCGGCGACCTTGAGAAGGTGCGCGAGGAGGCCGTGCAGGCCGTCCACCAGCTGACCGTGGATCTCAAGAACCCGACCACGATTTCCGAGGTGGGTGCCACCGAGCCGACTTGGCACCGCTCGCCCACGACGCCTTCAACGACGTGTGCACGCCGGGCAACCCGCGCAAGGCCACCGAAGAGGACATCCTGAAGATCTACACCTCGCTGATGTGATAGAGCGACACGGGACCGGTCCGCGGCGGCGCGTCCATCCGCCGGCCGGCCCCGTGAGCGGGAGAAAGCCGCGATAATCCGCAACGGATGCGGCTAACAGATGATGGTGGGGTTCCGGCACATACCGTGTCGAACCCACCAGCATCTGTTAGCTGGCGTCAGCGACGTCATTCGACGGCGTCCACCTGCTCGGGATTGTCGAAATGGCTCTTGACGAGCTTGATCTGCTCGTCGAACCAGATCTTTTCGGCCGGGTTGATGTCCTTCGCGGCCAGATGCTGCTGATAAATCGGGTACAGCATGTGCAGCCACGGGTAGAGCGCATACAGGCGCCGCTCGGTGTGGTGCTCGCGCCAATGATCGGGATGTGCGGCGAATGTGTTCTTGAACCGCTGCATGTACCGGTGGAACGACGCGAAGGACGTGTCCATGCGCCGTGCGGAGATGCCGCAGATCATGCACTGCGAGTACACCGTCTTGAAACCATGGTTGAGCAGATGCAGCGACACGTCGATGTCCTCGTGCATCACGTCCTCCGGGTCGCGGCAGACCTCGCCCGAGATGGCGTGCCATGCTGAGGCGCGAATCGCCATGTTCGAACCGAACAGCAGCACCTGATCGTTGTCCGCCCGGTACGTGTGCCGGCGGATGTGGTCGTCGCCGGCGAGCCCGGCACCCTTCGCGGGCATGTCGTAATACACCACCGGTCCGGTCGCGCCCATGGCGTCCGGATCCTCGGTGAAGATGCCGGACACGACCTCCACCCAGTCGGGTTTGAGCATGCAGTCGGCGTCGATGCGTCCCAGCACGTCGCCGGTTGCGGCGTTCAGACCGAAGTTGCGGGTCGGGATCAGTCCTTGATCCTCGTTCTGCTGCAGCAGGATGACCGGAGCTTCGGGATGGTCGCGCTGGAACCGTTCGACGATGTCGCAGGTGCGGTCCGTGGAACGGTTGTTGACGACGATCACTTCATGTGGTGCGACGGTCTGGCGCGTGGCGTTCATCAGGCAGTCGGCGATGCGCTCCTCCTCATTCCACGCGGGGATGATAATCGAAACGTTGAGCATACTTACAGGATAAGCACCTGTGCGTACACTCCCGCTGGCTACAATAGGGTCTCATGAGTGAAACGGATGATCAGAAACTGGATTTGGCGTCGGTGTTCCCCGCCAAAGGGGATTCGCGTCGACCGCCGGATTGGTGGGGGCGCGCGCTGTTGTACACGGTCATCGCGGTGTTCGCCGCGATTTTCGTGTGGACATCGTGGGGCAAGATATCGACCATCGTGCTGGATGTCGTCATCTCGATATTCATCGCGCTGGCGGTCGAGCCGCTGGTGGTCTCGATGGTGCGACACGGCTGGAAGCGTGGCCTCGCGTCGGCGGTGAGCCTGATCGGCCTCGCCGTGATCGTCATGGCTTTGCTCACGCTGTTCGGCAACATGTTCGTGCAGCAGCTGATCTCCATGGTGAAGGGGCTTCCGTCGATATACACGGAGATCGTGGACGCGGTGAAGCAGTACACGTCGTTCGACATGCCGAAGATAGAGAACCTCGGCATGGAGATATTCAAGAACGTGCAGACGTCGTGGATCACCGATTTCGCCGGTCAGGCGTTGACCACCACGATGGGCGTGTTCAGCTTCCTGTTGAATCTGCTGACCGTTTTGATGGTGACGTACTATATTTCGGCCGCGGGCCCGAAGATGCGCCGCAGCCTGTGCCAGTGGCTCGGACCGAACACGCAGCGCCGTTTCCTGCTCGGCTGGACGGTGGTGCAGGAGCAGATTTCCGGCTTCCTGTTCTCCCGCTCCATCCTGGCCGCCATCAACGCCACCTGCACGGCCGTTTTCCTGGAGATTATCCACGTGCCATATTGGCTGCCGCTGGCGTTGTTCTGCGGCATCGTGTCGCAGTTCGTGCCGACGGTCGGCACGTATATCGGCGGCGCGCTGCCGGTGCTGTTCGCCTGGGGGTCGAATGGCCTGTGGTACGGGGTCGGTGTGCTGGTGTTCATCATCGTGTACCAGCAGATCGAGAACCTGATTCTCTCGCCGAAGGTCTCGCAGCGCACGATGGACCTCAACCCATGCGTCGCGTTCCTCGCCGTACTGGTGATGGGCGCGTTGTTCGGCGCTCTGGGCGCGTTCCTCGCACTGCCGGTCACGGCGAGCATGCAGGCCATCTTCAAGGTGTACACGAAGCGCTATGCGCTGGTGGAGTCGCCGCTGATGAGCGATCCGATGCCGGGGAAGAAGTCCAAGGTCGTGGAGGGCGCCGAGGCGTTCAGTGAGCGCGTGATCAAGCCGATGAGCGACCATATGCCGCGCGCCGCCAAAGGATCGAGCGCCCATGTGCCGATCAGCGACGAGCTACGTGCGCTGCGCGACCAGATATATGACCTTGACGAGGCCAACGAGACCGAGGATTCCGAAACGATTGCCATACCGAAGGACGTGCTGTCGCGCAGCGTGCGCGAGGGGGCGAAGTCGGGCAACGCCGTGAAATTGCGCGGAGTCGGTGACGGTACCGCACAGGCGCATGGCGATGATGGTAGCAGCGACGGCTCTGCAGAGCCCGGCGCCGCGAAGACCTCCTCCGATAGACCGTCCGACAGCGAATCATCCGGCACCGCCGCGAAGCCGGCAGCGACCGTCCCGCAAAGACCGCCCGCCCACGCCGTGGTGACGGGTCTACCGACAATCCGCGAAGCAGGTGGCGCTGATGGCATTGCTGACCGTAATCGACGTGCTTATGATGGTGGTGGGCGCGTCGGCATCATCTACCAGGCCATCTGCGTCATCATGTCTCTGTTCTCCAAGCCGGTGCACTTCCCGGACGCGCCGATGGACAAGCGCTACGCCGTGTTGATCTCCGCGCGCAACGAGGAGAACGTCATCGGCAACCTCATCGACTCGCTGCACAACCAGACCTATCCGAGCAAGCTGATCGATATCTGGCTGGTGGCCGACAACTGTACCGATCGCACCGCCGAAGTCGTCCGCGAGATGGGATGCCATGTCGTCGAACGCCACGACACGGAGCTGATCGGCAAGGGATACGCGCTGTCGTACCTGCTGAGCACCATGATTGACTCGGGTGTGGCCGACGACTACGATGCCTATTTCGTGTTCGACGCCGACAACCGGCTCGACCGTCATTACGTCGAGGAGATGAACAAGGCCTTCCAGTCCGGTTTCCGCATCCTGACCAGCTACCGCAATTCGGTCAACCTGGCCGACAACTGGGTGTCGTCCGGTTCGGCCTGTGGTTCATCCGCGAGTCGCGATTCCTGAACAATTCGCGCATGATCCTCGGCTCCAGCTGCCATGTGGGCGGCACCGGATTCATGTTTTCTCGCGAGGTGATGCGGCGCAACAGGGGATGGAAATTCCATCTGCTGACCGAGGATCTGGAATTCACGATGGACTCCATCCTGCACGGCGACCGCATCGGATACTGCGGCACCGCCATGCTGTACGACGAGCAGCCGGTCACGTTCCAGCAGAGCTGCGTCAGCGACTGCGCTGGAGCAAGGGATTCCTGCAGGTGTTCCGGTATTACGGCATGGCGCTGATCAAGCGGGCCGTGCGTGAGCGTGATTTCTCATCCGTCGATTTCACCCTGCTGCTATGCCCGTTCACGGTGCTGGGCGTCATCCGCATCGTACTGGGACTGCTGTTCGTGGCGTTCGGATTCGTGACGTGGCAGAGCCAGCTCAGTGCGATTGCGGGATGGGCCTTTGACATCGTGCTGGCGGTCGTGACGATGATGGCGCTGGCCGCATTGACGATCGTCGCGGAACGCGACCACATCGGCGCCACCAACAAGGAGCTGTTCGCCTATGTGCTGAGTTTCCCCATCTACATGCTCAGTTACATGCCGATTTCGTTCCAGGCCATCTTCTCCAAGGCTCAGTGGAAGCCAATCGTGCATAAGGCTGAGCGGGTTTGGGCCGTGCTTCGACCGGCGTTCGGCAGCGATGTCTGACTCCGCCGGCCGGGCCGATGCTGGCTGCCGCCGGCCCGTCATCGATCTGCGGGATGATTGGTCTATACAGCTGCATGGTCTATGCTTGAGTCATGAGTATAGACAATCAGCCGCAGATTGGCGGTTTTCCCGCGCGTACGGCATCGTCATCCGTCCCCTCCCGTCCCGCGGTTGCGACACTGCCGCCGCCCGACCCGCGCGCGGCGGTCTCCATTCGCGGCCTGTACAAGCGCTTCGACCGCAAGATTGCGGTCAACGGACTGTCCCTCGACATCCCGGTCGGCTCGTTTTTCGGCCTCGTCGGCCCGAACGGCGCGGGCAAGACGACCACGCTCAACATGGTGACCGGCCTGCTGGTCCCCGACGCCGGTACCGCGATGATCCTCGGGCAGGACGTGTGGCAGGACGTCAACGCCGCCAAACGTGAGATCGGCGTCATGCCGCAGCCCGACCAGATATTCGACCGGCTCACCGGAATGCAGCTGCTGATCTATTCGGGCATGCTGCGCGGCATGAAGCGCGATGTGGCGCACAGTCGCGCCGGCGACCTGCTGAACGCCTTCGATCTGGTTTCCGCCGCGGACACGATGGTGTCCGATTATTCCGCGGGCATGACCAAGAAGATCTGCCTGGCGTCCGCGATGATTCACAGCCCGCGCATCCTGGTGCTTGATGAGCCGTTCGAGTCGGTCGACCCGGTGTCCAGCGCGAACCTCAAGGACATCCTCGCCGAGTACGCGTCCACCGGCGGCACGGTCATCATCTCCTCGCACGTGATGTCGCTGGTGGAGAAGATGTGCACGCACGTCGCCGTCATCAACGCCGGGCAGGTCCGCGCGGCGGGCACGATAGAGCAGGTGTCGGCCGGCGAGGACCTTGAGGAGCGGTTCCTACAGCTGGTCGGCGGCCGGCATGCCGCGGCCAAGCTGTCGTGGCTCGACGGCGGATACGCGGCGAACGGCGTCGCCCCTGCCGACTCGTCTGCGCCCACCGCCCCGTTCCCATCGCCCGAGGAGTCATGATGGAAGTCGCTTTGACCATGGTGCGTCTGCGCTGGGCGCTCACCCTTGCCACCCTGCGCAAGTCGACGTGGCAGACCATCGGCTATGTGCTCGGCATCGTATTCGGCATCGGCGCCCTTGTGGGAGTCGGCGCTCTCGCGTGGTTCCTCGGCGGCCCCGTATTCGATATGGCGGGTCATCACATCTGCGGGGTGGATGTACGGGGTGCTGCACGTCGCGGTGATGTACGGGTCGACGTTCGCCGGCTTCATCATCCTGTTCATTCAGTTGATGCTCGTCGGCGACGGCTCGACCATGGCTCCGCACCGGTTCGCGCTGTACGGCATTCCCGACCGGAAACTGCAGCTCGGCATGCTGCTCGGCGGCCTGAGCGGTCTGCCTGCGATCTGTGGCACGCTGGCGCTGATGCTGTGGTCCCTCGCATACCGGTGGATGAGTGTGGGCATGGTCGTCATGCAGCTCATCGCCGCCCCGCTGGCCATCATCACGATGATGTCGCTGGCCAAGCTGGTCATTTCGGCATCGACGACGCTGGTGCGCTCGAAACGTGGCAAGAACGCGTTCTACCTCATCGCGATGATCGTGTTCATTGTGCTGTGCCAGCTGCCGAACATCATCGACAACCCCGCCGATTCCGGCAGTCTGTATGATTTTCCGTCATTGACGGATCTGAGCGTGGCCGACGCTCTGAGCTGGACCCCGTTCGGAGCCGCGTTCCAGTTGCCGTACGACCTATTGACCGGTAACCCGCTCCTGTTCGTGGCGCGTCTGGCGATCCTGGCCGTCACGTGGGTGGTGTGCTTCGTCGGCTGTGTCTGGTGCCTGCGTCATGACCGCGTGACCGCGGGTGCGCCCGAGCGTGCCGCGAAGGTCCGCGGCATCGGCGCGTTCGGTGGATGCCGGACAGCACGTCCGGCGCGATGTCCGCCCGTCTGCTGACGTATCTGCGCCGCGACCCGCGTCAGATCCTGCTGTTCGTGATGCCCGTCCTGTTCGTGGCGTTGTTCGCGCTCCAGTCGCGTGGCATCACGATCGTGATCTGGCAGGGTCTGATCTGGGGCGGATGGATGATGCAGATGACCGAGGGCAACGGCCTGGCATACGACGGCCGCGGTTTCACGATGGAGGTGCTGGCCGGCGTGCGCGGCTGGGACGACCGTCGGTCCCGCATGCGGGTGTTCGCGTCCATCAACGTGATATATATGGTGGTGCTCGGTCTGGCCTGCTTCGTGTTGACCGGCGATTGGCGCACGGCTGACGGCCTGCTCCTGGGCGTGACGTTCATCTGTCTGGCGTTGGGTGTCTCGTTCAGCAGCATCGGCGTCGCGGAGATCACCAACTGCTCGCTGATGTATCCGGTGCCGTCGATGGACAAGCCGTTCTCCACACCGCAGGGCCGTGCCGTCGCCCAGGGATTGTTCCCGTTCGTGCAGCTTTTCGGCTGTCTGATTCCGATGCTGCCGACGATTCTCGTCGCGATCGTGCTCGTTGTGGCCGATATGGGCGGTTGGCTATGGGTCATGGCGCCGGTCGGTCTCGCCAATGGCGTGGCGGCCATGGTCATCGGTTCATGCTTGGCGGTAAGCTGTTGGATGCGCGCGCGATCCGTGTCGTCCAGACGTTGGATTCGTTCGCGTCGCTGCAGCGCTGAGCCGGTTCGGGCGGCGCCCTTGCGGCGATGATGTAACGTCTGTCTAAGGAGTTCGCTCGTGGCATCAAAGGCTGCGGCCCGACATCATATGATTCGGCATCTGCCGATGACGCGGCGTACCGTCACCGTCGCGGTGTCCGCCGTCGTCGCCGTCGCGGTGATGGCGGGGTATTTCGTGGCTGACATCTATGACGTGGCACCCGGCATCCTGACGTTGCGGGGAGTGGACCGCGTCGCGATTCCCGACCCGCAGGACGCGCTCACGGGCGGCACGGTCGCCGCCGGCGTCGACGCGTCCATGCCCGTCGACGCCCAGGGCGCGAAGACCATCCTCGACGAGTTCTCCGCCAGCGAGGGCGTGGGCAAATCCTTCTCGCTGGCCATCGCGGACGGCAAGGGCAACATCGTAGCCGAGCATGACGCCACGATTCCCCGCCAGCCCGCATCGACCTGAAAACACTGACCGCGTTCGCGGCGGCGACCACGCTGGACATGGGCTCCACGCTCGACACCAAGACCTATCTCATCCAGGGCGACGACAACCGCAAGACCGTGGTGCTGCAGGGTGAGGGCGACATGCTGCTGTCGGACGGGGAGAGCGATCCCTCGCACATCAACGGCCATGCCGGGCTGGGCACGCTGGCGCAGCGCACCGCCGAGGCGTTGAAGCAGCGCGGCATCACGCAGGTCGACCTGCTGTACGACGATTCGCTGTTCGGGCAGGATCGTACGCCGGCTGGCGTCACGGAAAACAACGCGGAGCACCGGTACTATACGGCGATCTCCACGATGGCCGTCGACGGCGGACGCACCTGGACCGACATGGTCAAGCCGGCCAATCCCGACGATTCCAGCCAATACCGGTGCTGTCCCAACAGCCTGCGCTGGACGCGGCGACGACCTTCGCGAAGCGGCTCGCCGACAACGGCATCACCGTGACGTCCGGGCCGACCGCGGGCGCGGCGCCAAGCGGCACTTCAGCGCTGGCCTCGGTCAGCTCGGCGCCGCTTAACGAGGTCATGGCGTTCATGCTGAGGCATTCCGACAATACGCTAGCCCAGCTATTCGGCCGTCTGACGGCGCTCAAGCGTCAGGCCGGCAACAGCATCAAGACCGACACGCAGGCCGTCGCCGACACGCTCGCCGAGCAGGGCATCGACACGTCCGGCCTGCAGATGGCCGACTGTTCCGTCTGACGCCAGGATCGAAGGTCAGCGTGACCACGCTGATCGAGGTACAGGAGCGCAATCTCACCGCCGGCATCGCCACCGCGGCGGCGGAGGGACTGTCCATCCCCGGCCTGGTCGGCACGGCGAGGAACCGTATCGTCACCGGCCCGGACAACGGCCTGTTCCGCGTGAAGACCGGCAGCCTCGACGCCGTGACCTCGCTCGCCGGCAACGTGTCCCGCGTCAAGGGCGGCGTGCTGTCGTTCGCCGTGATCGTCAACGACCCGGAGAACCAGTGGTCGGCCATCAAGGCGATAAACGTGATGGCCGCCAAACTGGCCAAGCTGTAAAGGTTTCGACCCATGCCATATACCGCTGTGATGCGTGCCGCGATCGGCCGGATGCGATCCATGCTGGTCGATCTGGGACTACCCAGGCAGGATCCGCGCTTCGCCGAGCACGGCGACCATACCCCCGCGCCCGATGCCCCGCTGGTGCTGGTGGCCTGCTCGGGCGGTCGCGATTCGATGGCGTTGGCGGCGGTGGCCGGCATCGTGTGTGCGTCGTGGGGCATCAGATGCGGGGCCGTCGTGGTCGATCATCGGCTGCAGGAGCATTCGGATGAGGTGGCTCAGTCGGCGGCACGGCGATGCTGCGGGCTGGGGCTCGACCCGGTCACGGTGGTGCCGGTCGAAGTGTCGGGGGACGGTCACGGCGTTGAGGCCGCGGCCCGCGACGCGCGATACCGTGCGCTGGCCGATACGGCCCGAGGGAATCGGCCGCATGCGTGCTGCTCGCCCACACCGGCGACGACCAGGCCGAAACCGTGCTGATGGATGTGCTGCGGTCCTCCGGACTGGATTCGCTCGCGGGGATGCCGCGGATCGTCGAGCGTGACGGCGTGCGGTTCGCCCGCCCGTTCCTGCGTCTGACCCGCGCGGACACGACCGGCATCTGCGAGGACCTCGGGATCACATGGTGGGATGACCCGACCAACGGCGACCATATGGCTGCGGACGAACCGTTGCCGGACGATTTCCCGCTGCGCTCGCGCGTCCGCCACACGCTGATTCCCTATCTGAACGCGTTCGCCGGCGGCGATATCGTGAGCAGGTTCTGTGACGGTGCCGAACTCGCATCCATCGAGAAGTCGTATCTCGACGGTATCGCGGAATCGGTTGCGGCGCACGCGGTGACGTTCGCCGGGGATTCGTGCGGGAGCGTCGACGGAGACTGCGAGCTGTTGCGGATCGACGCGAAAGCGTTGGCGCGGGAGCCGCGGGCGATCAGATTGCGCGTGATCGCGCACGCGCTCGCGGCGGTCGGCATCGAGGCCGGGTTTCATCACGTCGACGCCGTCGACCGGCTGATCTCGCAGTGGCACGGTCAGGGTGCCGTGGCACTTCCCAGCGGTCATTCAGCATTTCGTCGGAAACACGTCATTCGCGTGTGCCAAGATGGTCTCCATGCAAATCGCTGATGTTCAAGACGAGATCGACCATGAGCTGATCACCAAGGCTCAGATCGCAAGCAAGATACACGAGGTGGCGGCGCAGGTAAGCAAGGACTATCAGGGGCGTGACCTGCTGCTAGTCGCGGTGCTCAAGGGTGCCGTGAACACCATCGCCGCGTTCTCGCAGGCGCTGAGCATTCCCGTGCAGATGGATTTCATGAGTCTTTCGAGCTACGGGTCGGGCACCGAATCGAGCGGGACGATCGCCATACGGCAGGACCTGTCCTGCGATGTCCGCGGTCGGCACATTCTTATCGTCGAGGATATCGTTGATTCAGGGCGTACCTTGGCATGGCTCGTCGAGGAACTCAAGCGCCGCGGCGCGGCGTCGGTGGAGATATTCGCGCTGCTGGAGAAGCCGTCGCGCCGCGAAGTGGACGTCGACGTGCGGTATCGCGGCTATGAGATTCCCGATGAGTTCGTGGTCGGGTTCGGCCTGGACTATGACGAGCGATTCCGCAATCTTGACTCCATCGCCGTGTTGAAGCCCGAAGTGTATCAAGGAGAATAATCAGGTATGAGCTATCCTCAAGGCCCTCAGCAGATGCCGCCGAGTGGCAATGGCAACCGAGGCAACGGCAACCCGTTCAAACGCAATTCGCCCAACGACCCCAACGGCAACCAGAAGGGAAACAACTCAGGCGGCCCGCAGCCGTTCTGGAAGTCCCCGTGGCTGTGGGGCGTGCTGCTGGTGGTCATGGCGGTCGCCGGCTTCCAGCTGTTCGCCGGCGCCGGCACGCAGACCATCGACACCAAGGACGGCTTCGCCCTGCTCAAGACCGAGAACGTCGCGTACGCCAAGATCATCGACAACAAGCAGCTGGTGCAGCTTGAGCTGAAGAGCAACTTCACGAAGACCGATCCGGACACGAACAAGCCGCACAACTACGGCAAGAAGGTGCAGTTCTACTACACGTTCGCGCAGGGCGCGCAGGTCGTGCAGGCGGTCGAGAAGGCCGACCCCTCCAAGGGGTGGACCTCTAACATGCAGCAGACCAGCATGGTCAGCTACCTGATCAGCTCGATATTGCCGTTCATCATCATGATCGCCGTGTTCTGGTTCCTGATGAGCCGCATGGGCGGCGCGTCCGGCATGTTCGGCATGGGCGGCAAGAAGAACAACGGCAAGCTGCTCGAAGGCCAGACGCCGTCCACCAAGTTCTCCGACGTGGCTGGCGAGGACTCCGCCGTGCAGGAGGTCGAGGAGATCAAGGACTTCCTCAAGGATCCGTCGAAGTACAAGGCCCTGCGCCCGCATCCCGCGCGGCGTGCTGCTGTACGGTCCTCCCGGAACCGGTAAGACGCTGCTCGCCCGTGCGATCGCAGGCGAGGCGGGTGTGCCGTTCTATGCGATGGCGGGCTCCGACTTCGTCGAGATGTTCGTCGGCCTTGGCGCCTCCCGCGTCCGTGACCTATTCGATGAGGCGAAGAAAAACGCCCCGGCCATCATCTTCATCGACGAGATCGACGCCGTCGGACGCAAGCGTGGTTCCGGCATGAGTGGTGGTCACGACGAGCGCGAGCAGACGCTGAACCAGCTGCTCGTCGAGATGGATGGCTTCGACAGCGACACCAACCTGATCATCATCGCCGCGACCAATCGCCCCGACGTGCTCGACCCGGCATTGCTGCGCCCCGGCCGCTTCGACCGTCAGGTGTCGGTGGAGGCGCCGGACCTCGAAGGCCGCGAGGCCATCCTCAAGGTGCATGCCAAAGGCAAGCCGTTCGTGCCGGACGTCGATCTGCACATGGTCGCCGTGCGCACGCCGGGCTTCACCGGCGCGATCTGGCAAACGTGCTCAAACGAGGCCGCGCTGCTGTGCGCCCGTGCCGGTGCCCAGTTGATTGACAACCGCGCCATCGACGAGGCCATCGACCGCGTCCAGGCCGGCCCGAAGCGTCAGTCGAAGGCATGGCCCTCAATGAGCTGCGCAACACCGCATACCACGAGGGCGGCCATGCACTGGTCGCCGCCGCGCTGCACAACACCGATCCGGTGACCAAGGTGACGATTCTGCCGCGTGGCCGTGCGCTCGGCTACACCGCGGTCATGCCGACCACCGACCGTTACTCGCAGTCGCGCAACGAGCTGCTCGACCAGATGGCGTACGCGATGGGCGGACGCACTGCGGAGGAGGTCGTGTTCCACGATCCGACCACGGGCGCGTCGAACGACATCGAGAAGGCGACGAAGATCGCCCGCACCATGGTCGTGGAATATGGCTTCTCCTCGAAGCTCGGCGCCATCAAGTGGGCCGACACCGACGACCAGAGCGCCGATTTCGATGGTCTTGCGCCGCACAAGTACTCCGAACGCACCGCCGAGGTCATCGACGAGGAGGTGCTCGGCCTTGTCGAGACCGCGCACACCGAGGCATGGAACATCATCAACGACAACCGCGATGTGCTCGATGAGCTGGTTCGCCAGCTGCTCGTCAAGGAGACGCTGAATGAGAAGGAACTGGCCGCGATATTCGCGAACATCAGGAAGGCTCCGGAACGTCCGGTGTGGCTGTCCGACCAGCGCCGTCCCGATTCCGACAAGCCTCCGGTGGAGATTCCGGAGTCGCTCAAACGTTCCGTCGGCATGAAGCCGGGGGAGCGGTGATTTCGTGCCCGTGCGCCCGACGGTCCCGCAAAGGGGCTCGTCGCGCACGGGCGTTTGCCGTTTGACGGCAAAGGTGTGCCTGCCCCGGTTCGGCGGGCATGACGACTATATAAGTGGTGAGGGAAGCTGGAGGATATATGGCGATTGACGAAGAGGGCGTGCGCAAGGCCGTACGGCTGTTCCTGACTTCGATCGGCGAGAATCCCGATCGCGAGGGTCTGCTGGAGACGCCTGACCGTATCGCACGTGCCTGCGAGGAGATTTTCTCAGGGCTCGGACGCAGCCCGCAGGAGGTGCTGTCCAAGCGTTTCCCGGTCGAGACCGATGAAATGGTGCTGGTGCGCGACATCGAGCTGTTCTCGGTGTGCGAGCATCATCTGCTGCCGTTCCACGGCGTCGCGCATGTCGGCTACATCCCGTCCAACGGCAGGTCGTCGGATTGAGCAAGCTCGCCCGACTGGTGGAGCTGTACGCGCGTCGCCCGCAGGTGCAGGAACGCATCACCCAGCAGGTCGCGGACGCGCTGATGGAATACGCGGACGCCAAGGGCGTCATCGTCGTGACCGAATGCGAGCACATGTGCATGGCGATGCGGGGCGTGAACAAGCCCGCGTCGCGAACCATCACATCGGCGGTCCGCGGCGTGATGCGCACCCCGGCCACCCGTGCCGAGGCGATGAGTCTGATCATGGCCAAGCACTGATCCGGCTCATCGCCGTGACTGGTCGGCATCGCCGCCGTTTCGGCGATTGACGAAGAGGAGAATTCATGACTGAACTGCAGCGGTTGCATGATACCGACTGCACACTGCTGATGGGTGTGCTCAACATCACCGAGGACTCGTTTTCGGATGGTGGCCTGTGGCTGGATCCAGGCAAGGCCCGAGACCACGGCGACGACATGCTGCATGCGGGAGCGACATCATCGACATCGGCGCGGAATCGACGCGCCCCGGCGCCAAGCGCGTCAGCGAGAAGGACGAGCTCGACCGTGTGACCGGTGCCGCGAAGGCGTTGATCGCCCACGGAGCGGTCGTCTCCATCGACACCACACGCTCTGCCGTGGCGCAGGCCGCGTTGAATGAGGGTGCGCAGATCATCAACGACGTGTCCGGCGGACGACTGGACCGAGATCTGCCGCACGTGGTGGCCGACCATGACTGCCTGTACATCGTACAGCATTGGCGTGGCTGGCTGGCCGGGTCGAAAGGCGGCGCCGCGCCGGACGCCGACACCTCGCACTACGAACACGACGTGCTCAAGGACGTGTATGACGAGCTGATGTCTCAGGTCGATGCGGTGCTCAAGGCCGGTGTCGCCCCGGAGCGGGTCATCATCGACCCTGGTCTGGGATTCTCCAAGCCCGGCATCGAGCATAATCTGCCGCTGCTCGTCGGACTGGATCTGTTCAAGCGGTCGGGATATCCGGTGCTGATCGGAGCCTCCCGAAAGCGGTTCGTTTCGGCGGCGTTGAACGATGCGGCATCGGCGAGCGACGATGGACGACCGTGACAATGCCACCGCCGCATTGTCGGCCCTGTGCGCGGAACACGGCGCCTGGGCGGTCCGCGTGCATGACGTGCGCCGCAGCCGCGCCGCCCTGACAATCGGCTCCCTCTGGCGACAATACCAAAACTAACCCTTCTCCCTCAGCCGGAGGGCCGTCGGCGAAGCTGACTGGGGTGGTCACCCACCACCAACCTAAACGAAAGGATGCAACCGTGGACACGATTCGCCTCACCGGCGTTCAAGGCATGGCACGCACGGCGTGCTGGACTACGAGCACCAGCGCGCGCAGCCCTTCATCGTCGATGCCGTGCTGCATCTCGACCTGTCACGTGCCGGTTCCAGCGATGACCTGCATGACACGGTTGATTACGGGCGCGTCGCCAAACGGATCGTATCCGTCATCGAAGGCGAGCATGTCGACTTGATTGAGCGGCTGGCGGCTCTCATCGCTGACGCGTGATAGCCGACCATCCCGCAGTCCAAGGCGTAACCGTCACCGTGCATAAGCCCAAAGCTCCGATCACCGTGCCGTTCGCCGACGTGAGCGTCACCATCGAGCGATGGCGGAGCGGACGGAATACGGACGGCAAAACTGGTCGAGCTGATGAAGGCCGTGTCACGCCCATGCACCACGCCGTGATCGCACTCGGCGGCAACAAGGGCGACGTCGCGGCGTCGATGCGATCCGCGATCGCGGATATCGACGGCCTTGAAGGCACACAGGTGACTGGGATATCGCCGTTGTACCGCACCGCCGCATGGGGCATGCCGGATGGTACCCCGGATTTTCTCAACGCTGTCATCGAGGTCACGACCGAGCTGGACGCGGCGAGTCTGCTTGGCCGCCTGCAGCATATCGAAGTTGCTCATGGACGCACGCGGGAACAACATTGGGCGTCGCGCACACTGGATCTTGACATCATCGATGTCGATGGCCTCGTCAGCGAGGACCCGAATGTGACTTTGCCGCATCCGCGTGCGTGGCAGCGGGCGTTCGTTTTGGCACCGTGCTGGCTCTTGATCCGGCCGCCCGGCTCGCGGGCCCGCACGGGGGAGAGATTGCCGATTTGCTGCACGAGGCGGCGACCGCGAGGACGTACATCGCATCGACGACAGTTGGATGACCGGCATGGCCGACGATGCCCCGGTGCAGCCGTCCGGCAGCGCAGCCGACATACCGCAATTCGATGGAACCGTCGACGGTTCGGCGCGGAAACCGGGCGACGGCGATACCGCTACCGTTCAACCGGCCATACATACGGCCGTCATCTCGATGGACAGCCGCAGTAACGAGGCCGAAACCCTGTTCCGCACGGCGATTGTCGCATTGGAGGGCATTCCCGGTGATCAGGTCGAGGGCATCTCACCGCTGTATCATGTGAGCCATCTGCATGGGTCGGATGCCATGTCGGCTGTCATGCAAATGACGTGCCGGATGGACGCGAAGGCGCTGATTGCCACGCTCGGTTCCGTCGAGGAGTCGTTGAACGGGGATGTCGACCTCGATCTGGTGGATATGCCGGGAACGGTCTGCGATGAGCCGGACTGCCGGGTGCCGTGGCCGTCAGCCCGCACCCATGCTTCGGTGCTCGCACGTGGATGGACATGGACCCGCAGGCGCGGCTCGGCGGCGACCCGGTGTCGTATCTGCTGGCCATGGCACCCGACGCCGACCGTGTGGGACTGCTGTCCGACACTTGGATCGTAGGGAGTACGGAATGAAGATACGTCGCACCCCATGGTGGCAGTATGTCGTCGCGCTGCTGCTCGGTCTGATCGCGGGCTGTCTGCTTGTGCAGGTCAGTGAGTCCTCGGGGCTTTCGTTGTTGGGGGTGCCATGGTTCGTGTCCGTGGTGCTCCTGTTGCTGGGCATTGTCGTGCTGGTGATGGCGCTGCAGGTGCATCAGTACGCCACCACCGATCCGCAGAAGCGGGCCCGACTCAAGCCGCTCGACCCGACCAAGGCCGTGTACACGCTTATGCTGTCGAAGGCGCTGGGGCTGACCGGCGCTGCGCTGGCCGGCTGGTATGTCGGGCAGATTCTGCTGGTACTCGATCATATCGAGGCGGATTACTATGCGACGGCCGTGACGCAATGCGCCGTCGCCGCTGTGATATGCCTGGCGGACATGGTGATCGGTATCGTCGGCGAATGGCTGTGCCAGCTGCCGCCCATGGAGGGCCCGGAGAACCCCAAGATGAAGGCCGCCAAACGCCGCCGCGGCATCGCCTCCGCCACCGCCAAAACCCGCCACTAAGCCCCTTCCCGCTGGCGGGAGGTGCCGCGTAGCGGCTGAGGGTGGTCCGGTGCCAATCAGGACCACGGATCCCGCACTCTGATCACCGGCAATCTCCGTGCCCCTTCAATAGGTGAACACCCCCGTCCGCGATAAACGGGGGTTTCGCAGGTGCAGGAATAGGATCGCCATGGAGAGAGCATGGAATCCGCGGTTCCGCTGATCGGAACGCACATTCTGTGATGGGCCGTATCCGAGAGGGAAAAGCATGAAGTTCTGCATGCACTGTGGCAGTGCACTTGAAGCAGGCGCTAAATTCTGCGCGAAATGTGGAACCAAGGTCGAGAATGCCGTACCGGTGTCTGGCCCGGCTGCCCAGACCGGTCCGGCAGTTCAAAATGGCACACCAATGACGCCTCATTATCAGCCTCAGCCTCAGTACCAGCCGCAACCGGGATACCGGCCGCAGCCGCAATTCCCGGCACCGAACCAGTCTCAGCCCCAGCCTCAATACCCGCCGCACTCATCGTCCGTGGCCTCACTGCTGTGGCACGCGGATCATGGCCTCCTGCGCCATCGCGGCGACGAGCTCGCCGTCCTGCGTGTACACCTTGGCCACGCCCAGTCCACGCCCGTGCGCGGCGGTCGGCGTATCCTGCACGTACAGGTGCCACTGGTTGATGTCCACGTCGCGATACCACCACATCGAATGGTCGATCGACGCGTACGAGATGCCAGGCGTCGAGATGCTCAGCCCCGCCCTGCGCAGCACCGGTTCCATCATCACCTGATCGCAGCCGAGCGCCAGCATCGCCCGATGCATTACCTGCGGCACGTCCACCACGCCGTCGGCCTTCATCCACACCAGCTGCTTGCCTGAGTCGTGCGCCGCGCTGTCCTTGTCGGCGCCGAGCATGATGGTCGGCGTGACGTGGCGGATGTCGAACGGCGACTTCTTTGCATAGAACTTGGCGAACGGCGATTTGTCGGCATATGGTTCCATCAGCTCCTTGGCACTGGTGAGCGTTTCGGGTGCCGGCACGTCCTGCGGCATCGTATCGGAGAACTCCACTCCGGACTGCCCCTGTTCCTGGAAGCTTGCGATGGCGGTCAGGATCGGCCCTTCGGACTGCGTCACGTTGACCCTGCGCGCCGAGAACGACCGGCCGTCCCGCAGTCTCCACGTCGAACAGCAAATCCTGGCGTATATCGCCCGCCGCGATGAAATACCCGTGCACCGAATGGGGGAGCCGGCTGGGCGAGACCGTCTTCGACGCGGCGATCAGCGACTGCGCGATCACCTGCCCGCCGTACACGCGTCCGGTGGGGAAGTACAGGCTCTCCCCGCTGATGTAGGTATGTCCGCGGTATTCGGAAGGGTCGCCCAGTCTCAATACCTTTACCAGATGATTCAACGGTGTCGTTCCGTCTTCGTGCGTCATTGCCGCTCCCTTCCAGTGACGTGCCGGGACGTATATCATGCGGTATATATACGGTCCGTTTATATGTTCATGCTTTCGCTCGGCTCCCAGCCGGTTTCGGTACTCACAGCAGTGTAGCGTGACCAGGTAAATTCGGTCGGCCGGTTTTGTAACGAGCGTAAGCCGATGATGAACGCGATGTGACGTGGAATATGGGTGCCGGGCGTGGAAAAGGCTGGAACGCAAGGCGACATTCATGCATCTTGCTAATTTTGTTAACACAGTGTACGTTTAATCGGTGATGATGTTGTGACGGCTTTGTCTTGCTTTGCCGGCTCGGCATCCATTGGAGACGATGAAGCTCTCCTGTCATAACCGCAACAAGAGAATAAAGGAAGTTTCAATGGAGAAAAGCTCCAATAGACGTTTCGGTGTGCGTACCGTTGCGGCCATTGTAGCCGGCCTGATGGTCGGTGGCATGTGCACCGCGATGACGGCCAGCGCCGCCGACGATAGTGCAGCCGGGTACAGTGCCACGGCTCCCGTGAATCTCACCCGCCCGGCCACCGTCCCGAGCATGGACGGCTGGACCGACGGCACCGGCGCATGGAGCTGGGTGAAGGCACCCGCGTCGTGTCGAGCGATGCACTGGCCGCGCGTGCGCAGAGCCTGGCATCCGAGCTGACCAAGTTCACCGACGTGGACATCAAGGCCGCGACCGGTTCAGCGACGGGCAAAGACATCTCGCTCACGTTGGATGCATCGAAGAAGGCCGAACTGGGTGATGAGGGATTCAAGCTGAACATCGGCTCGAAGGGCCTTGAGGTCATCGGCGCGACCGACATCGGCGTGTTCTACGGCACCCGTTCCGTCTCGCAGATGCTTCGCCAGGGCCAGCTGACCCTGCCCGCCGGCACGGTCGCCACGAAGCCGAAGTACAAGGAGCGCGGCGCTACGCTGTGCGCCTGCCAGATCAACATCTCCACTGACTGGATCGACCGTTTCCTGTCGGACATGGCCGACCTGCGCCTCAACTACGTGCTGCTGGAGATGAAGCTCAAGCCGGAAGAGGACAACACCAAGAAGGCCGCCACATGGTCGTACTACACGCGCGACGACGTCAAGAAGTTCGTCAAGAAGGCGAATAGCTACGGCATCGACGTGATTCCGGAGATTAACTCCCCGGGCCACATGAACATCTGGCTGGAGAACTACCCGGAGTACCAGCTTGCCGACAACTCGGGCCGGAAGGATCCCAACAAGCTCGACATCTCCAACCCGGAGGCCGTGAAGTTCTACAAGACGCTGATTGACGAATACGACGGCGTATTCACCACGAAATACTGGCACATGGCGCCGATGAGTACATGATCGGCACCAGCTTCGACAACTACAGCAAGTTGAAGACGTTCGCCGAAAAGCAGTACGGAGCCGGCGCGACACCGAATGATGCGTTCACCGGCTTCATCAACGACATAGATAAATACGTCAAGGCCAAGGGCAAGCAGCTGCGCATCTGGAACGACGGCATCGTCAACACCAAGAACGTCTCCCTGAACAAGGACATCGTCATCGAATACTGGTATGGTGCCGGCCGCAAGCCGCAGGAGCTCGTCCAGGACGGATACACGTTGATGAACGCGACCCAGGCCCTGTACTGGTCCCGTTCGGCGCAAGTGTACAAGGTCAACGCCGCAAGACTGTACAACAACAACTGGAACGTCGGAACCTTTGACGGCGGACGACAGATCGACAAGAACTACGACAAACTGACCGGTGCGAAGGTGTCCATCTGGCCCGACAGCTCGATCTACCAGACCGAGAACGAGGTCGAGAAGGAGATCTTCGACGGCATGCGCTTCATCTCACAGATGACCTGGTCCGATTCCCGCCCGTGGGCGACGTGGAACGATATGAAGGCGGACATCGACAAGATCGGCTACCCGCTGGACATCCGCGAATACGACTACACCCCGGTCGATGCCGGCATCTACGACATCCCCCAGTTGAAGTCGATCTCCAAAGGTCCGTGGGAGCTCATCACCACGCCTGACGGCTACTACCAGATGAAGGATACAGTGTCCGGAAAGTGTCTTGCGCTCTTCACCGGAAGCAAGCATCTCGATGTCGTCACCCAGGTCGGCGCGACGCCGGAACTGCGCAACTGCGCCGACGTGTCCGTCGGTCAGGATCAGCGCGACACCGCCAATGAGCGTAACACGCAGAAGTGGCAGATCCGCGCCGACAAGGATGGCAAGTACACCATCTCCCGGCGCTGACGCAGCAGCGTCTCGCCATCGCCACCGGCAACGAGCAGAACATCGATCTGGAGACCATCGTCCGCCGCTGGCACCGTCGCTCAGTTCCCGGCTGACCTGGTCAGCGACAACGCGCTGTTCACGCTCACCGGCCACATGGGCATGTCCGCCACCGTGGACTCCAAGACCGTGAACCCGGCCTCCCCGTCCAAGATCACCGTCAAGGTGAGGGCCGCATCCAACGCGAACACCGGTGACGTCACCGTCACCCCGGTCGTGCCGGAAGGTGGGAGATCAAGCCCGGAAGCGTCAGCCTCAAGTCGATTCCGGCCGGCAAGGCCGCCATCGCCTACTTCAACGTGGTCAACACCACTGGGACGGGCGACGCCACCGTGCAGTTCAAGCTCACCAACACCAAGACCGGTGAAGAGCTCGGCACCACCAGCGTGGCGCTGACCGGCAGCCTGACCAAGGACGTGGAAGCAAGCGACTACGCGGCGAGCTCTCAGGAGACCACCGGCGAGCATGCTCCCGTGGGCAACGCCTTCGACAAGAATGCAAACACGTTCTGGCACAGCAAGTACTCCAACCCCAGCGCCAATCTTCCGCACTGGCTGGCGTTCAAGGCGTCGCCCGGCGAGGGCAACAAGATTGCGGCCATCACCCACCTGTACCGTCAGGACAAGCTGAACGGCCCGGCCAAGAACGTCGCAGTGTACGTGGTGGCGGCCAGCGACGCCAACAGCGTTGCCGATGTCACCAACTGGGGTGAACCCGTCGCCACGGCTGAGTTCCCGTACACCAAGGAACTGCAGACCATCGCGCTGCCGAATACCATTCCGTCCGGTGACGTGTACGTCAAGTTCCAGATCAACGACGCATGGGGCCTCACCGAAACCAGCGCAGGCGTCACCTGGGCGGCTGTCGCCGAGCTGGCTGCGACGGCCAAGCCACTCCGGTCGAGCTCACCGAGCCCGAGCAGCCGAAGGACAACCCCGAGGTGACGGAGACTCCGGAGGCTACGGGTGTGACCGTTTCTGGCGATGGTGTTGCCAATGGCGCGCTGTCGCTGAAGAAGGGCACCACCGCGCAGCTGACCGCGAAGGTCGCGCCGGATGACGCGGACCAGGCGGTGACGTGGGCCTCCAGCGATGACAAGGTCGTGACGGTCGACAAGACCGGCAAGGTGACCGCCGTCGCGAAGGGCGTGGCGAAGGTGACCGCGACCACGGCGAACGGCAAGTCCGCCTCTGTGACCGTCACCGTCACCGAGGACTCTGAGGTGCCCGGCCCGACTGGCCCGACCGAGCCGACCAAACCGGGTACGGAGAAGCCGACCACGAAGCCGACCACGAAGCCGAACGACGGCAAGCTCAGCGCCACCGGCGCCGACACGGCGGTGCTCGCCAC
>ENA-OQDE01000410-OQDE01000410.1-human-gut-metagenome-genome-assembly--contig:-NODE-410-length-26237-cov-3.764113_pt1 | contig 26237 bp, 29 predicted proteins | sample MGYA00242768_ERZ504595 | MGnify/ENA primary metagenome ERZ504595 (study PRJEB26092, sample SAMD00036307) | human gut metagenome | host: Homo sapiens | study: EMG produced TPA metagenomics assembly of... | reverse complement strand
AAAGATCAGCGGAATGATCAAGATCGCCGCAAATCCTCTGCGGATCCGTTTCTTATAATTTCTCTCAAACCGTTCTGCCCTCTGGTACATCTCTTCCCGGAATGTTTTCTTGTCTGCCAGCGCACTCACAACTGCTGTCATACGGAATCTCTCTTTTGTCAGACCTTCCTCCTCACAGATCATCAGCTCAGTCTCTCCCAGTTTCTGGTCAAACATATGGTTCAGATTCAAAAGCCATGGACGTACGACAACTCCGATCAAAAGCGCAATCGGAACATACACTGCAAGACACAACAGATTCTCTGCATAATGGAATCCATATATTCCTGCTACCGCTTCTCTCATCGCATTGATTCCGTATGTAAAAGGAAGCAGCGGATGCAGCTTCTGGAAAAACGCCGGTGTCATCTCGATCGGATAGGTTCCTGCAGAACCCGGAATCTGAATGATGACCAGAATTACACTGACTGCCTTTCCAATGTGTTTGAATGTAATAGAAAGCGCATAAATAATATTCACATATACAAAGGAAGTGAACAATCCTGCGAAAATAAATGCCGCAGGTGACTTGCACTGGACTCCTAACAATAGCAGATCTCCCACACAGATGATCAGCGACTGTATCAGTCCCATCACCACATATAGCATCCATCTTCCGAAATAAGACTGAACTGCTGTAAACTTCGGCACGACTTCATCTTTATCAGACTCCAGTTTGAAAATTGCGATCAACACAATCCCCCCTACCCAGATGGCAAGGTTTGTATAGAACGGAGTCATGGCGCTTCCATAATTTTTCACCGGATAAAAGGACTCTGTTTTCAGAGCTACCGGTGCAGACATAAACTCCGAAACTGCTTCCGAATCCAATCCTGTCAGATTCAGAAAATCCTGATAGGACTGGGAACTTCTGAGCGCATTCAGATCTGCTGTTACTGAATTCAGTTTTTCCTGTACTTTCTGAAGCGCATTTCCTGTACTCTCAAGTGCCGTCTTGGAGTCATTCAGGCTTGTATTGAGATTGTCAAGAATTCCTTTCGTCTGATCCACCAGTGGATCCACTCCGCTTAACACACCGGAGAGTTTTCCGGAAAGCTGTCCGAAAGAATCCAGAGATGTGTTCAGCCCTGGAAGTACATTCTGCTCAAAGCTGCCTTTGATTCCACGAAGCTGCTGCTGATTTTCCTTTACCAGACTGCCAATCTGCTGTGCTGTATCCGTTGCCGTCTGAGCCGCATTGCCGATTCCCGCATTTCCTGCCTGCAGACTATTCAAAAGCTCCTGATGTCTCTGGTTCTCTGCCTGCAGCTGTGCGATCAGATCTGATGCCGGACTGCCTGGTATGGCACTGTCCAGCTGTGAAAGCAGATCAATGATCTTTTCATTCAGCTGGATCACACTGTTGATGGAAGACATGGCACTGTCCACTTTTCCATTGACTGACTGAATCTTTTCATTCAGACTTCCCAAATCTGCCCCTGCGGAATTCCCGATGTCGGACAGAAGATTCTCCCCATCCGTCAGCGTTCCAGATAGTGCAGAAGAAAATGATGAGACACTGTTTCTTCCTGCCTGAAGTGCAAAAGCCCCTGCATCCAGAGCAGCAGCCCCTGAGGAAGCAGCGCTTTTCACCTGATCCATGGCAGACTGCACCTCTTTGATCTGCGCATCACTGTCCTGAAAGGTTGCCTGGAACTCAGACAGTATCTGCTGATAACTTGCGATATTGTCAGATACCTTCTGAATATCTGAAACTACATTTTCCTGCAGCGAATCCAGATTGCCCGCTGCATCTGCAATCGAATCTTTAAAAATTTCTGAAACTGCTTCTGATGCAGCAGATACAAATGCCTCATTGACCTGACTCTGCACCGCTGTCGCCCCACTGTCCGTAATTTCGGTGCGATCGCATTTTTCTTCTCATTCAGATAATAAGTAAATTTAGGCTGTTCAATCGTTCCCGTCAGTACACTGGTCAGGGATTCACTGAAATCTTCCGGAATCACGATCGCAGCATAATACTTGCCGGATTTCACCCCGTCTACAGCCTCTTCTTTTTTCACAAACTTCCAGCCCAGATCATGATTCTCCTTCAACTGATCTACAATCTCCTCACCTGCATTGAGCGAACCGGTAAGTTCATTTTCTGTTCCCTTATCCAGATTCGCCACCGCGATCTGAACTGCTCCCGTATTTCCATAGGGATCCATATTCGCAGCAATATTAAACCATGCGTACAGCGATGGGAGCAGACAGACGCCGGCCACAACGATCATTGCGATTGGATTGTGAGCCAGACGCCTCATATCCCTTTTTAAAATCTGAAATGCGCGCTTCATCTTCAGCCTCCTTTAATAAACACTCTGTCCATAGTAGTGTATTGTATCATAAAAAGAACCATTTGGGCTATTGCAAAAAAGATGAATTTTGGTCAGAAATTTTACTCGTTTTTAACAACAAGCCACTTATTTTCTGTTGATTATCTCTTTTTTATCAAACGGAAAGTATATTCCACCTTCCATTCTTTTTAACAACAGGCAGGCAATCACGCTGAAACCAGTTCTGCCACCGGAAAACTGATCCAGATTCCCGCCGCTCCCATTGTTCGTGACAAAAGATATCCAAGCGGAAGGATAATGACCAGCTGGCGCAAAAGTGAAATGATCAGAGAATCTCCACCCCGTCCCAGCGCTTCAAACACACCGGAAAAGATCACACCTGCTGACGACACCAAAAATCCAAGTGAAATCAATCGCAGTGCCTCCGTTCCTGCACGCATCAGCTCTGCATCTGCCTGGAACATACTCAGAATGATGTCCGGAATTGCCAGAGAAACAACCGTTCCCACCAGCATCAGTACTGCCGCAGAAATCAGACTGTAGCGTATCGTATCCCGCACCCGTTTCTTTGATCCGGCTCCGTAATTATATCCGATGATCGGCCGCATTCCCTGTACAATTCCATTCGCCGGCATATAAATAAATGTCTGAAGTTTGAAATAAATTCCAAGTACTGCTACATACGTATCCGAAAATGCAGCCAGGATACCATTTAATCCGCCCACCAGAACAGACGGCATCGTCATCATCAGAGAAGACGGGATTCCAACCGAGTATATCTGACGGATCAGCTGCCAGTCCAGATGCAGATATTTGGATGAATCGTAACCCCCGGATTTTTTCGCAGATAAACAACAATATATAGAAGAAATGCGCTGATCTGCCCGATCACAGTTGCCACTGCCGCCCCTTTTACTCCCATTTCAGGAAATCCAAGAAGACCGAAGATCAGGATCGGATCCAGAATAATATTAATCATTGCACCTGCTCCCAGAAGTATCATTGTCGTTTTCATTGCTCCGATGCCCTGATAGATTTTTCCATCGCGATCTGAAGCAGAGAACCAAACGAAAAGCAAAGAACAATATACGTATAGTCACATGCCTGTTTCATCACCTCGGGTTCCTTTGTAAATAATCCGATAAATGGTTCTGTGATCACAAGGCCCAGGATCACAAACAGTACACAGTGGATCAGCGTAAGTGCATCCCCATTGTGGCAGCCTCATTTGCCCGTTTCTGATCCTTTTTTCCCAGACTGATCGATAAGACGGAAGCAATCCCGACACCGATTCCGACTGCCACAGACAGCACGATATTCTGCAGCGGGAATGCCAGTGACACTGCCGTGAGAGCCCCTGTTCCCAGATACGATACATAAATACTGTCAATAATGTTATAAAGAGACTGCACCAGCATGGACAATACCATCGGCAGAGACATGCTCATCAAAAGCGGAAAAATGTCCCTTGTCTCCATCTTGTTTGTTTCCATAATACCCTCCATTCCTCAAAAAAGCCATGTGTTTCTGTTTATTCTGAAACAGAAAAACCACATGGCTTTGTACATGACCTATTTTTTTAGCTTTGACAGCATAGCATATCTTTTTCTTTCTGTCAATTGCTTTTTCCAGGATACGGCTTGTGTCTCATTTTTAATTATGATACTATGATTTCGTATGGACATCAAAGCGGTCCATCAGCATACAGATAGAAAGAGGGGACATTTATGCACACACTGAAAAAATTTATCCATTACTACGGTCCATATAAAGCCGTTTTCTTTCTGGATCTGATCTGTGCTACGATCATCAGTCTGGTCGATCTGGCATATCCTCAGATCCTGCGTACCTGTACTAATACCTTGTTTACGAAAAGCAGTTCCTCTATTTTAAGCGCACTGCTTCCCATTGCAGCCGGTCTTCTGATCATGTACTGATCCAGAGCCTGTGCAAATATTATGTCAGCTATCAGGGGCATATGATGGGCGCTTATATGGAACGGGATATGCGTCAGCAGCTTTTTGACCACTATGAAAAACTTTCTTTTTCTTATTATGATCAGAACAACTCCGGACAGATGATGAGCAAACTTGTCTCTGACTTGTTTGATATTGCAGAATTTGCGCATCATGGACCGGAGAATCTGTTTATTTCCGTGATCAAGATCATCGGATCGTTCATCTTCCTCTTCCTGATCAACTGGAAGCTGGCAATTCCACTTCTGTTTCTGGTGTTTTGCATGTTTGCATTTTCTATGAGCCAGAACCGCCGAATGCAGTCTACCTTTATGGAAAACCGGAAGAAAATCGGAGATGTCAATTCCCGTCTGCAGGACACACTTGCCGGAATCCGCGTGGTTCAGTCTTTCGCAAACGAGGATGTGGAAAAAGAAAAATTCCGCAAGAGCAACCACAATTTTCTGCTCTCCAAGGATGCCAACTACAAATGCATGGGCAGTTTTATGGGCTATAACCTGTTTTTCCAGGGAATGATGTATCTTGTCACACTGGTATTCGGCGGCTACCTGATCGCAAAAGGAGAAATGCAGGCGACAGATCTTGCCATGTATGCACTGTATATCGGAATTTTCATCAGCCCGATCCAGATTCTGGTGGAGCTTACGGAAATGATCCAGAAAGGTTTCTCCGGATTCAAACGGTTCCTTGCCGTGATGGAGACAGAGCCGGAAATCCAGGATTCCCCGGATGCAAAGCCACTCAAAGACGTCCGCGGACTGGTTTCCTTCGAGGATGTATCCTTCCACTACAGTGATGACGATACCCTGGTATTATCCAACGTTCCTTCCAGATTCCGGCAGGAAAATCCATTGCCCTTGCCGGTCCGTCAGGAAGCGGAAAAACTACAATCTGCTCCCTTCTGCCAAGATTTTATGATGTGAGCAGCGGACGCATTACGATCGACGGCAAAGATATCCGTGATCTGACATTAGAGAGCCTGCGAAACCAGATTGGAATCGTACAGCAGGATGTCTATTTATTCTGCGGCACAATCAAGGAAAATATCGCCTACGGAAAACCGAATGCCTCTATGGATGAGATCGTCGATGCTGCCAGAAAAGCAAATATTCACGATTTCATCGAAAGCCTGCCGGATGGCTATGACACCTTTGTGGGAGAACGCGGAACCCGTCTTTCCGGCGGTCAGAAACAGCGGATCTCCATTGCCCGCGTGTTCCTGAAAAATCCGCCGATCCTGATCCTTGATGAGGCCACCAGCGCACTGGACAACGAAAGTGAACGCTGGATTCAGCAGAGTCTGGAAGTTCTCGCTAAAAACAGAACAACCATCACGATCGCACACCGACTCTCCACGATCCAGGGAGCAGACGAGATTCTTGTCATTGCAGACAATGGAATTGCAGAGCGGGGAACTCACGAAGAACTGATCGAAAAAAACGGAATTTATGCGCACTATTTAAGAGCATAAAAAACGTACATCCTGTAAGGATAACTCTCCTTCTGGATGTACGTTTTTCATTTAGTAGTTTTCTGCGTGAACCTCAAAATAGCTCTGCGGGTGATTGCAGGTCGGACAAATTTCCGGTGCTTTTGTTCCGACTACAATGTGGCCACAATTGCGGCATTCCCATACCTTTACTTCACTTTTGGCAAATACTTCTGCACTTCAGTTCAGAAATTTCAGAAATTCTTCTGCCTGTTTTTGAAGCATCTTTTCACTATCCATTTACATAGGCTTCCTGCATTGGCGTATCGTATTCATCTAATTCATTGTCAGTGTTTTTCCGAAGCGGCGAGCCGGGTAATTAAAGTAACACGATCTCTTCTCTCCCACCACTCTTTTATAAATTGTGTTTTATCTACATAAAACAAATCGTTTATAATAATATCCTCAAATTCCTGATATCCAATTGATACTCTTCGTGCCATACCCTAGCCCTCCCTTCTCTGCATATATTCAATTATGGCACTTTTCTTTCATAATCACAATGGGGATCTTCTTCCAACATCTGATAAGAAAAGAAACCATCAACAAACTCAAAAAATACGTCTCTTACAGTTTTACTGTAAAAGACGTATTTTATACTGCCTTACTCGATCACCTGAATCCATCCTTCCGGCGCCTCAATGTGTCCCATCTGGATTCCCGTCAGTGTGTCATACAATTTCTGAATGGTCGGACCCATCTTTTCCATTCCGCTCGGGAAGCAGATCTCTTTTCCGTGATCCACGATCTTTCCGACCGGAGAGATGACCGCCGCTGTTCCACACAGTCCGCACTCTGCAAACTCTTTCACTTCATCCAGATACACATCCCGTTCTTCCACTTCCAGACCAAGATAATGCTCTGCCACATATAACAGAGAACGTCTTGTGATCGACGGCAGAATCGTATCAGAATGCGGTGTCACCACTTTATTGTCTTTTGTCACGAAAATAAAGTTTGCCCCGCCTGTCTCCTCGACTTTCGTTCTTGTTGCCGAATCTAAATACATGTTTTCATCATAGCCGTTCGCATGTGCTGTCACGATCGCATGAAGACTCATTGCATAATTCAGTCCGGCTTTGATATGTCCTGTTCCATGCGGCGCCGCACGGTCAAAATCAGATACACATAACGTCAATGGTTTTACTCCGCCTTTAAAGTACGGTCCGACAGGTGTCACAAACACCCGGAACTGATACTCATCTGCCGGCTTGACTCCGATGACCGGATTGCTTCCAAACATGTATGGGCGAATATAAAGTGTTGCCCCGGAACCATACGGAGGCACATACGCTGCATTGGCTTTTACCACTTCTTTGACTGCCTCCAGAAAACGTTCTTCCGGAAATACCGGCATCTCCAAACGTCTCGCAGAATCTGCCATCCGGGCAGCATTGAGATCCGGTCTGAATACAACGATCTTACCGTCTTCTGTCGTATAAGCTTTCATTCCTTCAAATACAGTCTGTGCATACTGCAGGACTCCGGCACATTCATTGAGTACACACCGGCGTCTTCTGTCAGTCCTCCCTCATCCCATTTTCCGTCTTTATAATTGGAAACATATCTCTGTTCAGTCTGTACATAACCAAATCCGAGATTCTCCCAATCGATCTGTTTCTTCTCCATCAAAAACTCCTCCATTCCTCAATCGAACGTATTTGCAACTTGTTTGTTGCAATTATAATACTCTCACGCTCAAAAATCAAGAGTGCGCTCTGTTTTTTATCGTTCCATCATACTGATGGATTCAATCCCGACACTTCCGCCTCTGACGACTTCAATACTTTTGAATTCTTCTTTTATCAGCTTCACCACTGCGTCGTTTTTCGTCCCGGTCTGTACAAATTCCAGAAGCAGGCTGTCTCTGTCACAGTCGATCACTTTTCCTTTAAATGTCTCTGCGATCTGATGCAGCTCCACTTTCTGATCCAGTGTACACTTCCGAACTTTGATATAAAGGATTTCTTTCATCCGCACAAAAATATCTGTAAAATCGATGACCTTGATCACTTCTACCATTCGATTGAGCTGCTTTTTGATCTGCTCAAATGTCTCATCATCACTGACTGTGGCGATCGTCATTCGGGATACCGTCGGATCTTCTGTGGTTCCTACTGTCAGACTGTCCAAATTGTAGGATTTTCCGGAAAACAGACCGGAAATCTTAGAAAGCACTCCCACCTGATTTTCCACATACAGAGAAATCCATCTTTTTTTCATACTTTTATCTGCCATCGTCCGTCTTCCTCCTAACAATCCATAATCATATCTTCCAGTGTTCCGCCCGGCTTGATCATCGGATATACCATCTCTTCCGGATCAATGATAAATTCAATCAGGGTCGGAGTTTTTGTATTTTTCTTTGCCTCTTCAAACGCTGCCGCGATCTCTTCTGTTTCTGTCACACGGATTCCTTTTGCCCCATAACTTTCTGCCAATTTTACAAAATCCGGCGTATACTCCGGAAATTCAGCTCCATCTGTCCGTCTCGAAAGCGCTCCTGCGCGCAGATTGGTCATCCCATAGCGTTTTCCGTAAAACAGCTTCTGCCACTGACGCACCATCCCCAGATATGTATTGTTAAATACACAGGCGATGACCGGTGTCTCCTCCAGAACTGCCGTTGCAAACTCCTGAATATTCATCTGCATACCGCCATCCCCGGAAACTGCGATCACTCGTTTCTCCGGATTACCGATCTGTGCTCCGATCGCCGCCGGGAATCCATATCCCATCGTCCCCAGTCCTCCGGACATGACAAGCTGCTTCTTTTCTGTAATCTCCGCATACTGAGACACCAGCATCATATGCTGACCGACATCTGTCGTGATGATTGCATCATCAAACTGACGGTTCATCTCTTCAATAATATCCAGAGGCTCATCAATGCATGCCGTTTCATCCGAAGCGGATGCTCCTCTTTCCATGCCGCGATCTGCGCAAGCCATTTTTTGTTCTCGCACTCTTCCACATACTCCGTCATCTTCGTAAGCGCTTCTTTGGCATCTGCTACGATTGGAATATCCACATGAATATTTCTGGAAATCGATGCCGTATCGATATCAATATGGACAATTTGTGCATGAGGCGCAAATTCATGCAGTTTTCCCGTGATCCGGTCATTAAAGCGCGTCCCGATGGAAAACAGCAGATCACAGCCGCTGACTGCCATATTGGCTGCATAAGCGCCGTGCATCCCCAGATTTCCGATAAACAGCGGATGATTTGTCGCAATGGCGCCTCGCCCCATGATCGTTGTCACTACCGGCACCTGTGTTTTTTCCACCACTTCTGTAAACAATGCACTGGCGCGCGCAATATTCACCCCTCCGCCTGCCAGAAACAGCGGTCGTTTTGCCTTGTGAAGCATCTTGATCGCTCTTTTCAGCTGTCCGATATGGACACTGGTATTCGGCTTATATCCTCTGATATTCACCTCTTTCGGATACTGTGCACTGCCAAGCTCCGCCATCACATCTTTCGGAAGATCGATCAGAACCGGTCCCGGCCTTCCCGTTCTTGCGATGTAAAATGCCTCCTTAATGATCCGTCCAAGATCTTCCCGCTTCGTGACCGTCACACCGTATTTGGTGATGCTCCGTGTGATTCCCACAATATCCACTTCCTGAAATGCATCATTTCCGATCAGATGTCTCGCCACCTGTCCGGTAAAACAGACCAGCGGAACACTGTCATAATTGGCAGTCGCAAGTCCTGTCACCAGATTGGTCGCTCCCGGTCCGCTGGTCACCAGACAGACGCCGACTTTCCCCGTTGTCCTCGCATACGCATCCGCTTCATGCACCAGTGCCTGCTCGTGTCTCGGAAGGATCACATCAATCCCGCTCTGCTTATACAGCTCATCGCTGATATCGATCGTACACGCGCCCGGATATCCGAACAATACTTCTACGTCTTCTTCTTTTAATGCTTTTACAAATAATTTGTTTCCTGAAATCTGCCTCACCTTTCACACCCTCCTTATGCAAAACGCCCCAAGCTGTCAAAAAGCTCAGGGCGAATAAAATTCCTCATACACTGAATTTCAGAGGCTTTCGCTGCTGAAATTTATCCTCATTATACGGTGTATTTTTATCTTTGTCAATTTCCTTTTCTTGATCTTTTTTAATCCAATTCGCATTTACTTCCCGTTGTTTCTGTTTTTCAGGCTCCGATCACACTGTAGATAGCCAGCATTGCCATATTAACCACAACTACACTCGCACCTGCCGGTGTTGCATACACATAGGAAATCGTCACTCCCAGAATCAGGCATACAACCGATAGGATCGCTGAATTCAGAATCACACCCTTAAAGGTCTTAAACACCCGCATGGAAGTCAGCGCCGGAAAAATGATCAGACTGGAGATCAGAAGTGCTCCCATCATCCGCATTCCCAACACGATCGTAACTGCCGTCAGCACCGCAATCAGAGTATTATACAGATTTGCACGGACTCCTGTTGCCCGGGCGAAAGTCTCATCAAAGGTGATCGCAAAAATCTTATTATAGAAAAACAGATATAAAATCAGCACCGCAACCGACAGAAGAATACTGAACTGCACATCCTCACCGCTCATGGCAAGGATACTTCCGAACATATAGTTATAAACATCGGTGTTCATTCCTGTCGTCATGGAAATCACCATAATCCCGATCGCCAGTGCTCCCGTAGAAATCAGTGCGATTGCCGCATCTCCTTTGATCTTGCTGCTGCCGCTGATGCGAAGAAGCAGAACCGCAGCCACAACAACCACCGGAATTGCAACTGCCAAAGGCGCCATGTTCAGCGCAGCCGCGATCGCCAGCGCCCCGAATCCAACATGAGAAAGCCCGTCTCCGATCATCGAATAGCGTTTCAGTACCAGACTGACTCCCAGAAGTGCTGAACACAATGCCACCAGGGAACCCACCAGAAACGCCCGCACCATAAATGGATATGACATCATTTCTATAAATGTATCAAGCATTTCCCTCACCTCCCAGAAATCTCTTGCCGACTGCACTGTTTTGATATTCCTGCGCAGTTCCGTAAAACAGGGCGCTCTCCTGCAAATGCAGGATATGGCTTGCATACTGTATCGTACTTTCGATATCATGAGACACCATGACAACTGCAATTTTAGCCTCCTTATTGATTTTTTCAATCAACTGGTAAAACTCTGCAGTCACCAGCGGATCCAGTCCTGTCACGGGCTCGTCTAACAACAGGAGCTTCTTTGTGGCACACAGCGCTCTCGCCAGCAGTACCCTCTGTTTCTGTCCGCCGGAAAGATCTCGGAAGCACTGGTGTTCCATTTCCCGGATTCCTAAAAGCTCCATATTCTCTCTGGCTGCCTTCTTATCCGCTGCGCTGTAAAACGGCCGCCAGCCTCTGCTGTTGAGTCTGCCGGAAAGTACCACCTCATAAACGCTTGCCGGAAAATCTTTCTGCACGACCGTCTGCTGCGGAAGATACCCGATCTCGTCTTGCTTCAATCCGTCTCCCAGCAGAATCTGCCTTTAAAGGGCGGTTTTAATCCAAGAAGACTTTTTACCAGCGTACTCTTTCCGGAACCATTCTCTCCCACAATGCAGAGATAATCTCCCTGCTCGATCCAAAAAGACAGATCCCGAACAACCGTCTGTCCCTCATATGCGATCGAAATTCCATCACATTTTATCAATGCCATCAGTTCAAAGCCTCCTTTAATGTTTCTACATTCTTTTTCATCATGCTCAGATAAGTCTCCCCGTCTGCAAATTCCTTTGCAGTCAGATTATGACAACTGTAAAACGTCTTCACTTTCGCATGTGTCGTCTCGGCAATGGCATTTGCAATATTCTCATTACTCAGCTCCATCTTTAAGATCACCGGAATCTGTTCTTCCTTTGCTTTGTTGATCAGAAATGCCATCGTTGCCGCACTTGGCTCCGTATCGGATGCGCAGCCCGGAAATGCCGCATAGTATTTCAGACCGTATTCATCTGCAAAATACCGAAACGGAAAACGGTCTCCAAAAAGCAGCACATCGCGTTTGGCCGAACTTACCACCTCACGAAACTCATCATCCAGCTCTTCTAAAAGACTCACATACGCTTTTTCGTTCTCTTCATAAACTGCCGTCTGCTCCGGATCCAGCTCTCCCAGCACCTCGGCAATCTGTTCCACGATTGCAATGGCATTCTCTGGAGACGTCCATACATGTTCATCCGGAGTCAGCGTCTCATGTGTTTCGTGCTCCTCTTCCCCGTGCTCATGCTCGTGCTCTTCCTCTTCTTCATGTTCATGACCACGTTCTTCTTTCATCCCTTCTACGTGTTCTTCATTTACCGTATCCACGCAGTCGATCAGGCGAAGCAGTCTGATATGTTCTGTATCGATGGAGTCCAGAATATCCTCCACCCATTCATCGTTCTCACCGCCCACATAAATAAACAGATCACAATTCTGGATCTTCAGAATGTCCTGCGGTGTCGGCTCATAGGAGTGTGTCTCTTCTCCCGGCTTTAAAAGCATCGATACTTCTACATTATCCCCTGCGATCTGACGTACAAAATCATACTGTGGAAAAATGGTTGTCACGACATTTACTTTCTCTTCGCCGGTCTCTTTCACAGCCCCCACTCTCTGACATCCGGCCACACTTGTCACCAAAAGAAACACACTCAGCAGCACTGCCGCCTGTTTTCTCTTGTATGTTTTTCTAAATTTCATGATATGCCTGCCTTCACTGTCGGCGCTCGTAAGTCGAAAATACATACTCCAGATCAAAACAAGTATGCTCTTCACTGACTTCTGTCATTTCCCAGTCTTCCAGCTGATCCAGATTCGGGAAATACGTATCTGCCTGATATGCATGGTCGATCTTTGTTACATATACTTTGCTGCAATAAGGAAGCATCATACGGTAAACACTTTCCCCGCCGATCACAAAGATTTCTTCCTCATCATATTTTTCAGTTCTTCCAGCAATTCTTCTGTTGTATGCACGATCACCGCATCTTTCACATGATAATTGGGATTCCCTGTCAGCACAATATTGGTGCGGTTCTTCAGCGGCAGACCGTTCGGAAAGCTTTCCAGCGTCTTTCTTCCCATCACAACTACCTTTCCACCTGTCATCTGACGGAAAAACTTCATATCTGCCGGAATGCTGACCAGCAGTTTGTTTTTATATCCGATTGCCCAGTTTTTATCGGCTGCTACAATTGCATTCATATTCATTTCCTCCTTTTTTTACACAACACCTATACCGCGATTGGAATATTCTTGATCTGAGGATGTGCCTCATATCCATCCAGCCGTACATCATCCGGTGTAAATTCATAAAAGTCTTTTACCTCCGGATTCAGCCAGAATTTCGGTGCCGGAAGCGGTTCTCTTTTGATCAGTTCCTCGATCATCGGGATATGTCTGTCATAAATATGCGCATCTGCGATCACATGAACAAACTCTCCGACCTTCATATCACACACCTGTGCCAGCATATGAAGCAGCACCGCATACTGACACACATTCCAGTTATTTGCTGCCAGTACATCCTGAGAACGTTGATTCAGGATTCCATTTAATGTCAGTTTGTCGCTGTCCTTTTCTTTTGTCACATTAAATGTCATGCTGTATGCACATGGATACAGATTCATCTCATGAAGATCCTGATGCACATAGATATTCGTCATGATCCGTCGGCTGTAAGGATTGTTCTTCAGATCATAGATCACACGATCCACCTGATCCATCATTCCCTCTTTATACTGATGCTTTACCTGCATCTGATAGCCGTAGGCTTTTCCGATGGAACCGTCCTCATCTGCCCAGCTGTCCCAGATGTGACTGTTTAAATCATGAATGTTGTTGGACTTTTTCTGCCAGATCCACAGCATCTCATCCACACAGCTCTTGATTCCTGTCCTTCGCAGAGTCAGTGCCGGAAACTCTTTTGAGAGGTCATATCGGTTCACAACACCAAATTTTTTGATGGTGTACGCAGAGGTTCCATCCTCCCATACCGGGCGTACCTTTTCTCCCTCTGTACTCGTTCCGTTGTCAATAATGTCTCTGCACATCTCTATAAATACTTTATCTGCGTAACTCAATCTTATCTTCCCCTTCTAATATTCTCTGATCATACTGCTGATCTCAGAAATGCTGTCCATTTTCTGCAGCTCTCTCAGCGCATCCTTGATATGATACTCTTTCACTTTTTCTGTACTGATGACCAGTTCAGCCGCTTCTTCCTGTACATGCTTCTGCACAACTCTGCGGATACTTACCTTGTGACCGCCAAATACACTTGCCACTTTCGCCAGACTCCCGGTTCGTTTTTCACCTGCATTCTGAGGAAAAATTTATTTTTCACTTCATCAAACGGCTTCACCGGCAGATCCTGATAGCAGGTACAGCTGATTCTTCCGTTGCATCCAAACTGCAGGTTTCTGGCAACATCAATCACATCACCGACAACAGCACTTGCCGTCGGCATCTCCCCGGCACCTCTTCCGTAAAACATCGCATCATCCACAGCATCTCCGTGCACAAAAACAGCATTGAACGAATCCCGCACGGACGACAGGGGATGCTCTTTTCCAAGCAGCACCGGATACACTCCTACTTCAATCCCTTTGTCCGTATTGTGCGCAACTGCAAGCAGCTTGATCACACAGTCAAACTCTTTTGCATAGGCAATATCTTCTGCTGTGATCTTTGTGATTCCTTCTGTATAAACATCTTTAAACTGTACTCTGGAATGAAAGGCAATGGAGGAAAGGATCGCGGCCTTTCTTCCGGCATCCAGTCCTTCCACATCCGCTGTCGGATCTGCCTCTGCATATCCCAGCTCTGTTGCTTTTGCAAGTGCAGCTTCAAACTCATGTTTTCTTCAAACATCTTGGTTAAAATATAGTTTGTCGTTCCGTTCACGATCCCCATCACTTCTGAGATCTCATTTCCGGCAAGACACTGTTTGAGCGGACGGATGATCGGAATGGCGCCTGCACCGATGCCTCAAACAGCAGATCACAGCCATGTGCCGCCGCAAGGTCCAAAAGCTCTCCTCCGTGTTCTGCCATCAGATCTTTATTGGCTGTCACCACATGCTTTCCGGCTCCAAGTGCTTCCTCGATCATGGACTTTGCCGGTTCGATCCCGCCCATCACTTCGATCACAATCTGAATCTCCGGATCGTTTACAATCGATTTCCAGTCCGTTGTGAGAAGCTCTGTATCCGCACCTTCTCTTTTTTTATGCAGACTGTGTACCAGGATCTTTTCCACTTCCAGCTCGGCGCCAACTGTGTGTATCATACTTCTGATCTCCTCTGGATCAATTTGTACACTCCGCCTCCAACTGTTCCAAGTCCCAGCAATGCCACTTTGATCTTTTTATTTTCCATACTCTTCACCTCTGTTTTTGAATCCACTGTTTTTCTTTGCTCCGTCTACAGACTTCTGTTTCTATAGAGTAACAAAATCTTTTCGAAAAGTAAAGCGGACATTCTTCTGTCCGCTTCTATCCATAGCTGACCTTATTGAAAGGCAATACCATATAATTCACAGGCCTGTGTAAACAATCGCTCTGTGTTTTCTGTTGCCTGAGAAGTATTCAAAGATACACTGCTCACCAGAATTTCCCGGTCCTCCATCAACTGAACCTGTATGATCTCAGTGCACGGATAAGCTACTCCATCTGCCCCGATCTGATTGCAGATCAGCTGCTGCATCACGAATCCGTCTTCTGCTACCATCTCACCTGCAGTAATATCCGTATAGATTCCCGCCTGACTTTCCAATGTCTTTCGGATATTTTCCACTTCTGCCGAGATTCTCTGCTCGATCGTTTCATCCGCAGCCAGAAGTGTAAAACCTGCTTTGAGCTCAATTCCATCTTTTGCGGAAGTTGCTGTGGACTCCGTAACTGTATTCTCCCCGTCCTTGAACAATGTGACATCCGTAACCCATTGATAACCATCCAGGGATACTGTCTCAAAATCCTCATATCCTTCAATCGGAGTGCCCTCATATTCTCTCTGAACGTCCTCCTCTTCTTTCACATCTGGTTCTTCCTGTGTTTCCTCCGGAACTTCTTGTGAAATCACCGCATCCTGTGTCTGTTGTACTGTCAGCTCTGAAACTGCAAACAGGCCCAGTGCGACAACTGCTATCACTTCAAGTACCAATAGAATGATACCGATTCCGCCAGTGATCGCACTGGCTATGATCGCTCCTGTACTTTCTCCGGATCCGGACCTGTATATTCTGCCTTTCCAAACGCAAGGATTGGAAGAAAAACAATACTTAAGAAAATCAGCCCACAGGCAAATCCACCTTTCTTTCCAAATACTTTTGCCAGTTTTATCATTGTAAAAATTGCAAATATCAGATTCCCCAGCGGCAGGAATCCAAAAATAAACAGCCATCCTCTCCCCCAGGTTATCCTGGTCATTACATACAAATTATAAAACGGGATCAATGACGCCCATCCGGGTTCTCCTGCTTTACAAAATACTTTCCACATTACCGCAACACAAAAAATCAGAAGCGCCAATGCTACAATTATCATTCCTATCGCTGCTGCCATCATACCTTTTCCTCCTGTTCCTTAGCTCCCTTATCCCTTTTGATCTCTATTTCATTCTCCTCTTTTGGACTGAAGAATGATTCTTTTCGATTTTAACACATCATAGCAAAAAAGTCGATGAGAATAATTCTCTTTTTGAATATTGTAATATACAGGCAGGGATTGGTGTAAACAGTACGATTTGAACATACAATTAGAAATTCAAAAATTAATTTTTTTTCAAAAAAGTTGTTGACAGATAAGAACTCCTGTAGTATAGTATATATTGTTCCGAGGGGAACACAAAACAAACGCGATAGTGGCTCAGCTGGTAGAGTACGACCTTGCCAAGGTCGGGGTCGCGGGTTCGAACCCCGTCTATCGCTCTTACAGAACTGTGAATCGAAAGATTTACAGTCCTTTTTTCTTATTCAAATTCTGTTTTTCCCGATATTTCTGTTATTTCCGTAAAATAAGAGAAGCTGTGATCTACTCACAGCCCCTCATTTTCTGCTGCCCTTTTCGGACAAGTTTCTCTTTTATTCTTCTGTTTCTTCCTGAATATCCAGTTTCAGCCCCAGTTCTTCCAACTGCTTGTTGTCTGCCATACTTGGAGCCTGTGTCATCAGACAGGACGCATCTTTGATCTTCGGGAATGCCATCACATCACGATGCTGTCTTCTTTTGCCATCAGCATGACCATTCTGTCCAGACCATATGCCAGTCCTGCGTGAGGCGGTACTCCGTATTTGAACGCATCCAGAAGAAAGCCAAACTGCTCATATGCCTGCTCTTTTGTAAATCCAAGCACCTCAAACATCTTCTCCTGTACGTCGTTCTGGAAGATTCTTACACTTCCTCCACCGATCTCATTTCCATTTAAGACGATATCGTACGCTTTTGCACGGACTCTGCCCGGCTCGGAATCAATATACTGCAGATCTTCTTCCATCGGCATCGTGAATGGGTGATGCATTGCCAGATAACGATTCTGCTCATCGCTCCACTCAAGCAGCGGGAATTCTGTAACCCACAAGAAATTGTACTGATTCTTGTCCAGAAGTTCCATCTGTTTCGCCAGTTCCAGACGCAGATTTCCAAGAACATCCCATACAACTTTGTTCTTGTCTGCCGCAAAGAGCAGTAAATCTCCTGCTTCTCCGTTCATTGCTGCAATCAGATTGTTCATCTCTTCTTCTGTCATAAATTTGGAGAAAGAGGATTTCACGGTTCCATCTTCCTGAATTGCAATATAAGCAAGTCCCTTGGCACCGAAATCTTTTGCAAATGCCACCAGCTTGTCAATCTTCTTACGCGGCATTGCTCCCTGTCCTTTTGCGTTGATACCACGGACTGTTCCTCCGTTCTCAATCGCCCCTTTGAACACAACAAATTCACTGTCTTTCACAGTCTCTGTCACATTCACCAGTTCCATACCGAAACGGGTATCCGGTTTGTCAGAACCGTAGCGGTCCATCGCTTCCTGCCATGTCATTCTCTGGATCGGAAGCTGTACATCCACATCCAGAACTTCCTTGAACAGTTTTGCAAGGAAACGCTCGTTGACTTCGATCACGTCATCTACATCCACAAAGGAAAGCTCCATATCGATCTGGGTAAACTCCGGCTGTCTGTCTGCACGAAGATCCTCGTCACGGAAACATTTTGCGATCTGGATATAGCGGTCACATCCGGAACACATCAGAAGCTGTTTGTAAAGCTGTGGTGACTGTGGAAGTCCGTAAAAACTTCCCGGATGTACACGGCTAGGCACCAGATAATCTCTTGCCCCTTCCGGTGTTGTCTTTCCGAGGATCGGAGTCTCGATCTCAAGGAAGCCTTCTTCTGCGAAAAACTGACGTGCCAGTGTTGTGACCTGACTTCTCATACGCAGGTTTCTCTGAAGATCCGGTCTTCTTAAATCCAGATAACGATATTTCAGACGAAGTTCTTCCTTTGTCTTGCTGTTTTCTTCCACCTGGAACGGCGGTACCTCGGATTCTGAGAGGATGCGAAGTTCTTCAGCACGCACTTCAATCTCTCCTGTTGCCAGGTTTTCATTGACTGCACCGCTTCTCTTCTCCACATCTCCTACAACCGCAACTACAAACTCACTTCTTAATTTTGCAGCTTTTTCCATCAGCTCTGCCTGCTCTTCTCCCTCAAATACAATCTGAAGGATTCCGGAGCGGTCACGCAGATCCATAAATACGATTCCGCCTTTATTTCTGTTCTTCTGTACCCATCCCATGACGGTTACTTTCTCTCCAATGTTTGCACTGGACAGTTCCCCGCATCGGTGTGTTCTTTTGAGTCCCTGCATTGATTCTGCCATTTCTCTGTTTCTCCCTTCTTCTCTACAACTGCTCCACATTGTCAGCATAGCAGTCTACAATCTCTGTATATCCCTGTTCCATCAGCTGTTCTTTCTGGAACTTTTTATTTTTCTTCATGTTGACGATCATCACCTGTTTTCCAAGTGCGCGCTCTGCTTTTGCCAGATTTAGGATCTTGAGCATACCTTCCTTCGGCATCTTCTTGTCGATCAGAAATGCTTTCTTCTGTGCGGCTGTCGGTACCTGATATCCTCGTTCTAAAAGCAGCATGACAATCCGTTCAAATCCGATGGAAAATCCGACTGCAGGTGTATTCTGTCCGGTGAATTTTCCGATCATTTCATCATAACGTCCGCCGCCGCCTACCGAACCGCCGAACTCGTCCATGGAAATCTCAAAGATCGTCCCTGTATAGTAAGACATTCCCCGAACCAGTGTCGGATCAAATTTCATGCAAAAATCCGCTTCCTTGGCACTTTCCACACTTGTAATAATCATCTCGAGCGAAGCCGCCGCGTCATCCGCAAGAAAGCCTTCCAGTTTTTCTTTACAGTAACGTACGCCTTCCACGTCATTCGTAATCTCTTTGAATAACTGCAAATATTTTTCCACAGACTCTTTTGCATATCCGTTTTCCTCTAATTCTGCTGCCACACCATCCAGACCGATCTTGTCCATCTTGTCCAGGATGATGAATACATTTTCATAATCACTCTCTGCAAATCCGCTGTATGCTGCCATTGCTTTTAAAATTCTTCTGTCATTGATACGGATCGTAAAGTTTTTAAAATCCAGTTTTCCAAGCAGCGTCGTCGTTGCCAGGATCAGCTCGATCTCTGCCAGATTACCTGGCTCTCCCAGAATATCGATATCACACTGCATAAACTGACGGAATCGTCCTCTCTGCGGTCTGTCCGCTCTCCAGACATTTCCCATCTGAAGTGCTTTAAACGGAGACGGCAGTTCATTTGCATTGTTCGCATAGTATCTGGACAGCGGTACTGTCAGATCGTAACGAAGGCCTCCGTCCACAACATCTTTTTCTTCTTTTGCTTCTTCGATCTTCAGCTTTTCTCCTCTTTTTAAAATCTTGAAGATCAGTTTTTCATTGTCTCCGCCCTGTTTGCTGCAGAGATTTTCAATGTGCTCTACACATGGAGTCTCAATGGATGAGAACCCAAATGCGCGGTATGTCTCTTTGATCTGTCCGATCACATAATCGCGGATCTCCATCTCCGCCGGCATCATATCTTTCATTCCGGTTACCGGTTTCTTTTTCAGCGCCATAACCATTCTCCTTTTCTCTCTATCATCTCATCAATACGGCTTTCATACTCCGTAATATTTTTCACATTTTCTATGCGGATCAGATTCGTCTCCCGTCCATTGTCCAGACGGATCTTCTCCGGAAGCACGATCTTTGTGGAGGCACCTGCCCCTGCTGCAAGGATCGTCTGTTTTTCTTCCATAATAAGTATATTGTATATTCCGGCTTTGTCAACCTTTGCATATCCAACATTTTCAAAATTTCCCGCAATATTTTTCTGCCGGTACAGATAATACGGCACAAGTCCCATGCGTTCTGCCGCCCTGGCACTCTCTTCTACCATCTGTTCGATCTCAGAATGCAGATCAATCTTGCGCTGCTCCTGGCCGAACTTCGCCGCCCGCTTGATCGCCAGCGCATGAACCGTCAGACTGTCCGGCGAAAGCTCTTCAATCTGACAAAGCGTATCCCTCATATCCTCCGCCGTCTCTCCCGGAAGTCCTGCGATCAGATCCATGTTGATATTGTCAAATCCAAGCTCTCTGGCTGCATGGAAAATGTCTTTTACATCCTGAACGGTATGCTTTCTTCCCACCAGATCCAGCGTTTTCTGCTGCATGGTCTGGGGATTGACAGAAATCCTGGTCACCGGAAATCTTCGCATCACTTCCAGCTTTTCTCTTGTAATGCTGTCCGGTCTTCCCGCTTCGATCGTAAACTCCTGCAGATACTCAAATGAAAACGACTTCTGTATCGTATCCAAAAGCTCAAAAAGTTGCTCTGCCTCCAGTGTTGTCGGAGTCCCTCCTCCGATATAGATCGTATTAAGCTTTCTTTCTTCTGCCCGCTCTCCCAGTGCCCGGATTTCCTGACAGAGCGCCTTTAAATAATCATCTACCCGGTCTTTCCACTCCGCCAGAGGGGACGAACTGAAAGAACAGTACGAACAGATGCTTGGACAAAACGGAATCCCTACATAGAGACTGAATCCCTGCTCATAGTCCAGTCTGCCAAGCAGCTCTTTTTCCCGCTCTGCAATCGCAATGCCAAGTTCTGCCTTCTGGTGACTGACTCCGTACTCCTGCTCTAAAAATGTGCAGACTTCTTTTCGGCTCATACCGGCTTCCAGTTTCTGCATAGCCAGCTTTGTCGGTCTGACACCTGTCAGCATCCCCCAGGCAAGTATCCGTCCGGTCACTTTTGACAGCCAGTCATAGACAATCTTTGTCACCTTCTTCTTTCCATCCTGGCGGTCCGGACAGTCTGCAATTTCTGAAACAGGAACATAAAAGCAAGAATTCTCTTCCAGTTTCACTGAAACCAGAGATTCCTGCTTTTCGTCCAGATTCTGGCTGATCTCCTCATTCGGGAAAAAAGCCTTCACAATATGATATAAATTATACATATATAACGTATCTTTACTGCTGATCTGTATCATCATATTTCTCTTCCGTTTTCTTACAAAAACGGATTATTCTCCTTTTCAAATCCAATCGTTGTTGCCTCCATATGTCCCGGATACACCTGCGTATCTTCCGGAAGGCTCAGCAATCGCTCTTTTACCGAACGCACCAGTGTACTCATACTGCCTGTCGGAAAATCTGTTCTTCCAACAGATCCTGCAAACAGTGTATCTCCGCTGAAAAGAACCTTCTCTTCTTCTATATAATAACAGCATCCTCCCGCCGTATGCCCCGGAGTGGAGATCATACGGATCTGATATCCTGCAAGTGCGAGAGATGCCCCATCTTCCAGAAACTTGGCGTCCGCAAACACATAGCCCGCTCCATATGCAGCAGACAGATTCACATTGGTATCTGTCAGAACCTTCTGCTCCAGTACACTGGCATAAACAGGAACTGACCATTCTCTGCGCAGTGTGTCAATTCCCATAATATGATCAAAATGACCATGTGTCAGGAGGATTCCCTGCAACTGAAGACCCTCTGTCCGGATAAATTCGACAAGCGGCGCAGATGGTGCCGCCGGATCCACAACAAAACATTCTTTAGTATTTTCATTGTACACCACATAACAGTTGGTGCCGACCATTCCGATCACAAATTTTTTGATTCTCATTTTTCTCTACCCCGCTGTCCGTTCAATATCCAGAACTCCTTCTACATTGCGCAGTTTTTTTATGATAAGATTCAGCTGTTCTCTGCCCTTTACAATAAATCCCATTTCCAGTGTAGCGGTTCCTTTTTTGCTGGTTCGTGTATTCATAGATCTGACATCGATCTTTTCTTCTGTAAATACCTTTGTTACATCCAGAAGCAGTCCCTGCCTGTCGTTGGCATACATCTTCAGCTCTGCCAGATACTGACCTCCACCTTCCGTCTCTGCATTATTCTCCCACTCTGCATCGATCAGACGCTCCCGCTCCGCAGCAGACAGATGCAGCATATTCACACAATCTGTACGGTGGATCGTCATACCTCTTCCTCTGGTCACAAATCCTACGATTTCATCACCCGGAACCGGATTGCAGCACTTGGAGAAGCGCACCGCCATGTCATCAATTCCTTTGACCACGATCCCGCTCTTTGATTTTGCAATATGCACCTTCTGATTGTTTGCCTCAGAAATCCTCTCCAGGATCGTCGCATCCGTAATCTCTTTTTTGTGATCTTTTCCATACTCTTCCACCAGACGGTTGACCACCTGACCTTCTTTTAAACCGCCGTGCCCGATCGCCGCCAGAACCGCATCCCAGTCACGGAATCCGTACTTTCTCTGGACGATCTGCAGATACTTGGGCTTCATCAGATCTGCCTGGGTCAGAGACTTGGACTTGCAATATGCGGCGATCAGTTCTTTTCCGCGGATGATATTTTCTTCCTTAAACTCATGCTTAAACCACTGATTGATCTTGTTCTTTGCCTGCGTACTCTTTACAATATTCAGCCAGTCACGGCTCGGTCCTTTGGAATTCTGAGAAGTCAGAATCTCAATCCGGTCTCCGTTCTGGATCTTATAGTCAATATTGACCAGCTTGCCGTTGACACGGGCTCCTACCATCTTGTTGCCCACCGCACTGTGGATCGCATAGGCAAAATCCACCGGAGTAGAACCATTTGGCAGGTTCTTCACATCTCCGTTTGGAGTAAAACAATACACATCTTCTGCAAACAGATCCAGATCGCCTTTTAAGAGACTTAAAAACTCCCGATTATCTGACATGTCTCTCTGCCACTCCAGAATCTGACGAAGCCAGCTTAACTTTTCTTCTTCCCGGCTCTTATTATTCTTCGCCGGACCACCGCTTTCTTTATATTTCCAGTGAGCGGCAATACCATACTCTGCCGTCTTGTGCATCTCTTCCGTACGGATCTGGATCTCAAACGGCTGCCCTGCCGGTCCCATCAGCGTGGTATGCAGTGACTGATACATATTGGCTTTTGGCATGGCGATATAGTCTTTAAACCGCCCCGGAATCGGAGTGTACATCTCATGGATCACGCCCAGAGCTGCATAGCAGTCCTTCACAGAATCCACGATGATCCGTACTGCAAACAGGTCGTATACCTGATCCAACGTCTTGTTCTGGTTCACCATCTTCTTATAAATACTGAAGAAATGCTTCACTCTTCCGTACACCTTGGCCTGGATATGGGCGTTCTCCATATGATGAGAAACTTCTGCCACGATCTGCTGTACAAATTCTTCCCGTTCTGTCTTCCTCTCATTCAAATCTTTCACCAGTTGGAAATACACTTCCGGCTGATAATATTTCAAAGAGAGATCATCCAGCTCCGTCTTAATCTTGGAGATTCCAAGTCTCTGAGCGATCGGAGCGTAAATATCCATCGTCTCTCTGGCTTTTTCCTTCTGTTTTGCCGGAATCATAAACTCCAACGTTCTCATATTGTGCAGGCGGTCTGCCAGCTTGATAATGATCACACGGATATCTTTTGCCATGCGAGAAACATCTTGCGCAGATTTTCTGCCTGTACTTCCAATTTATCCTTAGAATAAGATAACTGACCCAGCTTTGTGACTCCATCTACAAGCAGCGCTACCTCTTCGCCAAACTCTCTTGTAATATCCTCCACTGTCATATCCGTATCTTCCACAGTATCATGGAGCATTCCTGCTACGATCGTCTCCTTGTCCATCTCCAGATCTGCCAGAATGATCCCCACCCAGAGCGGATGAATGATATAAGGCTCTCCGGACTTGCGGACTTGCTCTTTATGTGCCTCTCTGGAAAGCTTATACGCCTTCTCGATGAGAGAAATATCTGCGGATGGATGATACTTTCTTACCCTTGCAATCAACGCTTCATATAACTGCTCAGGGTTTTGATAATCTTCAGGTGCTTTCACGGCATGGCCATCCACCATTTCCAGATTTTTATTCAGAAGTTCATATTCCAGCGTACCTGCCATATCAAATCCCCCTTTTCTTTTTATCGTAAAATTCCATATGGATTAGTATATCATCATTATTGATAATTTACCACTGTAATCTGTATGCTTTTGTTTCCTCTGTATTCATTGACCGACGGATAAAATGTCAGCGCCACCTCTTCTTTTCCCTGCAGATACTCCATACACTCCTGTACCTCTCCGAAATAGATCGCCTCCATTTTCCGTCCATTTCGATCCAGAACCTGAAATTTCAGGACATTCTGATTCTTCCCGATCACACGGAGATTCTGTACTTTTAAGTTTTTTTCCGCAAACAACGGCTTTGTATTTCCTTTCCCGAAAGGCTCCAGAAGTTCCAGTTCTTCAATCAGCTCTTCTGTTACATACGCAAGAGGAAGCTGCATGTCAATGGATACCTTCGGCATCAGATCCTGACTGGTCAGCTCACAGAGTTCATTGATCGTTCTGCGGAAACGTTCCACATTCTTCTCTTCCAGAGATAGCCCTGCCGCCAGCTTATGGCCTCCGAATTTTGTGAATAACGCCCTGCATTTGCACATTTCCTCAAACATATGGTAGCTTTCAATAGAACGCCCGGACCCTTTGACGCCATGTTCTCCCTGCGTCAGAACAAACACCGGTTTATAATATTTTTCTTTCAGTCTTCCGGCAATGATCCCGGCAATACTCTCATGACAGTCCGGCAGATATACGACCAGTACTCGATCCTCTTTCAAATCCGTTGTCTCGATCTGTTCAACTGCCTGCTCTACCCCTTTTTCTGTCATTTCCTTACGGCTGTCATTCAATGCTTTTAAATCTTCTGCCATCATGACAGCTTCTCTTCTGTTCTTCACCTCAAGGAGCTCCAATGCCCGCTTTGCCGTATCCAGCCGCCCGCTCGCATTGATACATGGTCCGATGACAAATCCGATGTGATAAGCCGAAAGTCGCTCTGTCGGTACCTGGGTACATTCCATCAGCGCTTTGAGTCCTTCGTTTTGAGTGCGTTTCAGCATTTCAAGTCCCTGTTTTACAAAAATCCGGTTCTCATCCACCAGATCCATTACATCCCCCACGGTCGCAATCGCCACATTTTCCATCAGAAAATCTACATCATCTGCATCCTGCCCCATGACATTATATAACGCTTCCACCACTTTATACGCAACTGCCGCACCGCACAGACCTTTAAACGGATAAGGATCTCCCGGTAAATGCGGGTTGACCACTGCATCTGCATCGGGAATCAGATATTCTTTCTCTCCTCCTGCTTCTAGATAAGGTACTTCATGGTGATCTGTCACAATGATCGTCATCCCCTGCGCTTTCCCGTAAGCAATCTCTGAAGCGGCTGCGATCCCATTGTCACAGGTAATGATCGTATCTACACCGTCCTCCAATGCCCTGTCAATGAGCATCTGATTGAGGCCGTATCCATCCTTCATCCGATCCGGAATATCCGTATCCACCAAAGCTCCCAGACTTTCTAATCCTGTTTTCAAAATATACGTCGCATTGACTCCGTCGATATCATAATCTCCGATCACACGGATTTTTTCGTCTTCCCGAATTTTTTCCTCCAGAATCTCCACTGCCGTATCCATATTTTTCATCAGCATCCCATCGTGCAGCTCTGCAATCGTTCCATTTAAATAATAGTCAATATTCTGATCGCCTAAAATATCCCTATTTCGGATCAGGCGCGCAATGATCGGCGAAATATGATATTTCTCTGCAATCTGCACAAAATCTGCCTTTTTCATGGACACAAACCACTTTTCCATGTTACTTCCTCCCAAGTATCTTTCTTGTTTTTCTAGCTGTTAATTTTTATTGTAGCATACTAAAAAATTTTCTGTAAATCTGCCCGGAACTGGAGTGCGCAGGCACGACGATCGCGCATGGATAGGCGG
>ENA-OQDE01000409-OQDE01000409.1-human-gut-metagenome-genome-assembly--contig:-NODE-409-length-26259-cov-2.494949_pt1 | contig 26259 bp, 25 predicted proteins | sample MGYA00242768_ERZ504595 | MGnify/ENA primary metagenome ERZ504595 (study PRJEB26092, sample SAMD00036307) | human gut metagenome | host: Homo sapiens | study: EMG produced TPA metagenomics assembly of... | reverse complement strand
ACTTTCCAGAGCAACCTACCGGTACTGAAGGTTCTACAGAAGGGTTGGCTTACAGCATCAGCTCAATAAGCCCAAGTACAGACAAAATTACTATAGATCCAACAACTGGAGTATTGTCTGTGGCTGCACATCATGGTTTCAAAGATGGAGAAAAATACGAAATCAGTGTCAAAGTTATAAACGAATTCTCGACAGAAGGGGTTGTATTTGAAAATGTATTCACATTAAATGCAGTTGAATTTATAGAGCCGATAGCCAATTTCGGATATACTAATGTAGAAGAAGTCCAAGCTGTAGAAATTGATATTCAGAAGAATGACAACTTTAAAGGTGATGAAGTGAAATATGAGTTCGTAGACCTCGCAACTGAACTTCAAGGACAATTAAATCTTGATCTGGATGGCAACATCACTATTAAGAAAGGTAATACTATTCCTGTCGGACAGTATACTATTCAAGTGATGGCAACAAATACCAAAGGTTCAGAAACTGCGACATTTACATTGAAGATTATAGAAAATCCGAATTATTTCACCTTCTTCCGTTATGGAAACAATCTAAACTTACAGCCAATAGAGAACTACGCTGATCAATTTAGAATTGCAGCTGGTGCTAAACTCAACACAGTCAAACCTACGCCAATTTCAACAGATGCGCCAGGTGGATTGGAATCATTGAAATGGGAGGTTGAATTGAAACATAACCCCAAAAATACAAATGCTACTATTGATGCCACTACCGGACAAATCACTATCACAGGTTTAAAAGCCGGACAATGTGGTATGGTTATGGTTACAGCTACAGCTGGAGAGGGAAAAACTGCAGTTTCTGTGAGTCAACCAGTATTCTTCCATTTCTCTATTGTATCAGATAATAATGTACAACTGGAATATACTCCATTTGTCTTCCAAGTTAATCCGATGAAAGGTGGTATATCTGAAGCTCCAAATTTAGGAACCGGTGTAGACAAATCAACATTCAGATTAGACTATAGACGTGATTTCTTCTACTATAACATAGCAGGTCCCGATTCACATATAAGTGGTCAATTAGAACAAGGTGTTGACAATTTCTTATCTACCTTATGGAGTTCATATAGCATATCTGCAGGTGTATCCAGACAGCCAGTCTCATATTTCGATAATATAACAGATTTGAGTAAACCTCTAGGATACATAGATCAAACCGACTTCAAGGTACATATTAATCCTAATATGTGGCGCACAAAAGATGGCAATGCTAATGGAGCAATGATTGGTCAAATGACTTACAGCGTCAAAGGAGAAGATCCTCAAGGAGCTGCTAGTGGAGCACGTGTTTCTCCTATGTTTATCTGGTTTGATACTAAATTCTAATAAATACATACAAAAATACTCGTTATGTACAGTATAAATTTTATAAAATCAATTAGCGTAAGAGGGTGGTTCACCCTCTTGACACTGATCCTAACGATCAACCTATATGCGCAGAATACCACTTTAAAAGGTGTTATTGTAGACGAAACAGATACTCCTCTCATCGGAGCTACTGTACAAGTAAAAGGAACTTCAACAGGAAGTATAACTGATTTTGATGGTAATTATACAATTAAAGCCAATAAAGGTGCTGTTATTACATTCTCATATATTGGATACAAAACACAGGAAATTAAATTTACCGGTCAACCTACCGTCAACATTAAAATGGTTCCTGACAACCAAACTCTAGATGAAGTAGTTGTAGTTGGCTATGGCACAATGAAACGCAGCGACTTAACTGGTTCCGTAGCTTCTATAGCAGCCAAAGATGTAGAAGATTTAAAACCAGTTCAGTGGCAGGCGCATTAGGAGGACAAATCGCAGGTGTGCAAATCACATCAACAGATGGTACTCCAGGTGCAGGTTTCAGTATTAATATCCGTGGTGTCGGAACTCTGACGGGAGATTCCTCTCCACTTTATATTGTCGATGGTTTTGAAGTAGATGACATTGACTATCTGTCTAATTCTGACATTGAATCTATTGAGATTCTGAAAGATGCATCTTCTTCAGCTATTTATGGTGCACGTGCAGCAAATGGAGTCGTATTGATTAGCACTAAATCTGGAAAAATAGGGAAACCTATTATTAACTATAATGGTTCAGCTAGTTATCGTAAAATATCAAAGAAATTAGATGTCCTGTCTCCATATGAATTCGTTAAATTACAAGGAGAAGTAAACTCTAAATACTCAGACAGTTACTTTAAAACAGGAAATGATGATAATGGAAACCCTTATCGTTATCAATCTCTGGATGACTATATTGGTGTAAGCGGTGTAAACTGGCAAGATGAAACATTCAATCCAACGTGGTCACAAGATCATAGTTTATCAATCATGGGAGGTACGGAAGATACTAAATATAATGCATCATTCTCACGCTATATTGAAAATGGTATTTTCAAAAATAGTGGTTTTAATAAAACAACAGGTAAATTCCGTCTTGATCAGAAATTAAGTAAAAGTCTTTCTTTTAATTTTACTGTCAACTATGCATTAACAAACCGTGAAGGTGTAGGTACATCCGGTGATTCTGGACGCTTCAATATGCTTGCACAAATTTTAAGTGCCCGTCCCACCGGTGGACTAAAACTGACAGATGAAGAACTCCTTGCTTCAGCCATTGACCCTGAAATGCTCGAATCTGGTGAAAGTTTAGCTCAAGTGAACCCGGTTAAGCAAACCGAGTCAGTAACAAATAACAAACGTGCAGAAATGTGGTCCGGAAATGCTTCGGCAACATGGCAAATTATTAAAGGACTGACATTCAAGACCTCAGGGACCTACAATACAACCAACAATCGTACAGATATATTCTACAAAGATGGTTCAAAAGAAGCATACCGTAACGGTCAAAAACCTTATGGACGCACCCAAATGGGACGTGATGTACGATGGACAAACTCCAACAACCTTACTTGGAAACAGAAGGTGAAAAAGCACAACTATGACATTATGTTAGGTCATGAAGTTTCTTTTAAAAGCACAGAATATTTACTAGGTGAAGCAATGGATTTCCCTTTTGATAATTTAGGCAATGACTATCTGGGACTGGGAGCTACTCCGAGTAGAGTTGAAAGTAGTTACAGCGAAAAAACGCTTCTATCATTCTTTGCACGTGGAAACTACAACTATGATAATCGGTATTTATTTACAGCTACAGTACGTGCCGATGGTTCAACTGTATTCTCTAATAAAAATAAGTGGGGATTCTTCCCCTCATTTTCAGCCGCATGGCGTGTTTCGGAAGAAGCTTTCATGAAAGATGTTGAATGGGTATCTAATTTTAAAGTCCGTCTAGGTTGGGGTATCGTAGGAAATGACCGTATTTCCAATTATCTTTCCATGGATTTATATGAAGCAAACAAATATGGGATTGGCAACAACACTGTTACTGTCCTAACTCCCAAACAATTGAAAAATGCTAATTTAAAATGGGAAGGCGCAAGCAGTGTTAACTTAGGAGTCGATTTAGGATTCTTTGACAACAGATTAAATGTTACAGCTGATTTCTTTATCAAAGATACAAAAGATCTATTATTAGCACAGTCATTAGCACATGTTACTGGATTCGATTCACAAATGCAGAATATTGGTAAAATTCAGAATAAAGGAATTGAGCTAAGTTTTAACTCTACTAATATTCAGACACGTAACTTTACTTGGCAGACCAACTTCAACATTTCATTTATCAAAAATACGTTGAAGGGCTTAGCTTCAGGAGTAGAGTCGATGTATGCACGTTCTGGATTCGACAGTAACTTTACTGCATATGACTATATTGCCACAGTCGGACAGTCACTTGGTCTTATTTACGGATATGAATTTGACGGTATTTATCAAAGTTCTGATTTTTATACAACTCCTGACAATCAGTTGATTCTAAAAGAAGGAATCACGAATAATGCACGATATGGTACTGTTAAGCCAGGTGTTGTGAAATATAAAGATCAGGATGGCGACGGCATTATTACTACTAATGACCGTACCGTTATTGGTAATGCTATGCCCAAATGGTATGGTGGTATTACAAATACATTTAATTATAAAGGTATAGACTTCAGTTTCATGTTCCAGTTCAATTATGGAAATGACATATATAATGCTACCCGTTTGTATGCTACACAGTCTAGAAGTGGTCGTAGAAATATGTTGGCTGAAGTTGCTGATCGTTGGAGTCCGACAAATGCATCAAATAAAGTTCCTTCACAGGATGGATATATTGTTAATGATGTATATTCCCGCTTTATAGAAGATGGCTCATTCCTACGTTTAAAAAATATAACTTTAGGATATACACTGCCACACAAATGGACTCGTAAATTCCATGCATCTAAGCTTCGCATATATGCAACAGGTCAGAATTTGTTCTGCATAAGCGGATACAGCGGTTATGATCCGGAAGTTAATAGTGCAAGCAGCAATCCTATGACTCCAGGACTAGACTGGGGTGCCTACCCGAAGAGTAGAGTATTTACATTTGGTATTGATCTTCAATTCTAATCCACAAAAAATATAATATGAAAAAGATAATATACTATATAGCCATATCAGTAATGTGTTTACTTCCTTTTTCTTGTTCATTGGAGGAAGAAACCAGAACTGAAGTAGAGAAAAAAAATTATATGAACAATGCGGATGAAGCAAAGGATGTATTACTTGGCGTATACCGTACAACTATTGAGGATGCTATGTATGGTTATCATTTATCCATACTATTCAATTTAGGAACAGACATCTCACAGGTAGAAGGAAGTGGAAATGAGAACTTCCGTATAATTCCTACAAACTCATTCCCTACAACACAGTCAGAAGTACAGCAAACATGGGCTGCACTTTATGCAGGTATTTACAGGCTAATGATTTTTTAGAACGTATTTCTAACAAAATTGAATCCTATACTAGCACTGATAAGAAACTGGGCACCATATATATTGCAGAGGCCAGGGCATTAAGAGCTATGTTTTATTTTGAGTTAGTAAGACGATTTGGGAATGTAGTTTTGATGACCAGTACAGAAATGTCTAATCAGGATCCAGCAACATATGTACAATCAGCTCCAGAAAAAGTATATGAGTACATTGAAGATGATTTGTTATATGCATCTGATATATTACCATATGCAGTCGATGACCAATATCGTGAAAGTAATGAATACCGTTTTTCAAAAGGAGCAGCACTAGGATACTTACTAAAGTCTATGCAACTTGGGCAGGAGCTCCTGTGAAAGATACATCCAAATGGGAAGCCGCAGCCAAAACTGCACGTATCCTAATCGAATCAGGAAAGCATGGACTACTAACAGATTATGAGCAATTATGGAAAAATACTTGTAATGGGGTTTGGGATCCTACTGAAAGCTTAATTGAAATTTCGTTTTACTCACCAACCGTATCTGGTAATAGTGATCCAGTAGGCGTATCGGTAAATGGAATGGGGTAAAAACTACTGCAATTGCTGGTGTTCGTGGAAGTTGTGCTGCTAACGTAAAGGTAGTTCATACATTTGTACTTGACTGGAGAGAGAATGCAGCTGATATTCGTCGTGATTTGTCCGTAGCCAACTACCAATATACTGACACAAAGAAAACTCTTTGGGCAGCCAGTGCTAGTGACACAGAAGAAAGTGCAGCTGCAAAAGACGCAGATCCGACAAAAGCACAAAAAAATAAACAGAATTATACCCCAGCTAAATGGGATATTGAGAAATATGTAACAACCAACAGTTTCATTAACAATGATAAATCAAATGTAAATTGGTACTTCTTACGGTATGCTGATGTATTGTTGCTATATGCTGAAGCATTGAATGAATGGAAACATGGTCCTACAACCGATGCATACAATGCTATTAATGCAGTACGTCGTCGTGGTTATGGTAACCCGGGCAATACAAGTACATGTGATTTAACAGAAGGGCTTGATGAAAAAGGATTCCGTGAAGCAGTTCGTAAAGAACGTAGTTATGAATTATCATTCGAAGGTCATCGACGTATGGACTTAGTTCGTTGGGGCATTTATTATAATACCATACAAGAAACTGCGAAAGAATTAGGTTATTGGTGGGAAAGTGCTGGCTCTCCTAATTATTCTGTGGCAACATATACAATTAATGGTAAACATGAGTTATTCCCTATTCCACAACGAGATATGGACTTATGTATTTTATTCAATCAAAATCCTAAGTGGTAATTTAAATAAAATTTTCTCCAATATGCCTTAGATAGGGCATATTGGAGAAAATTAAAACCATTTTCAACAAAATCAAAACTTGAAAAGCAAGGTTCAAACACCTTTTAGACAATCCTGCAACGGAAAGTTTAGTCTTTCGGTTACTTTTGCATCAGTACAAAACTTCTAAAAACAATTACTTAAAATGAATAACATGAAAAAGAAACTTGTTCTCTTTGCTTCGGTTAGTATTGCACTTGCGGCGTGCCAGATAACCCCAAAGGAAGACTACAGTTGGATAAAAAAGGACTGGATGTAGCTTCTGCCCAATTACAACTTTCTGCTGAAGAAGTTAGTGGTACAGGGATGTTGCCACGCTCCATCCGTACCGGCTATGACATGGATTTCCTTTGCCGTCAGTTGGAAAGTAGATTCATTAACATTTAAAGATTCACTACGTGCACAACCTACTGCCGAGCAATTAGGCAAACGTCGTCTCTGCAACGTTTATGACTGGACGAGCGGTTTCTTCCCCGGTTCACTGTGGTATGCATACGAATTGACAGGAAACGATACACTGAAAACTCAAGCCATCCAATATACAAATCTACTGAATCCGGTACGCTATTATAAAGGTACGCATGATTTGGGATTCATGGTCAACTGCAGCTATGGCAATGCAGAGCGTCTTTCACCCAACGACACCATTGCCGCTGTGATGAGAGAAACAGCCGATAACCTCTGCGGTCGTTTCAACGACTCTATCGGCGCTATCCGTTCATGGGATTTCGGAACATGGAACTTCCCGGTTATCATCGACAATATGATGAACCTTGATCTTCTGTTCAATGTAGCAAAAGCAACAGGCGACAATAAATATAAAGACATCGCTATCAAACATGCCATGACAACGATGCATAATCACTTCCGCCCGGATTATACTTGCTGGCATGTAGTAAGCTATAACAGCGATGGTACAGTAGAACGAAAACAAACCCACCAAGGCAAGAACGATGATTCTTCATGGGCACGCGGACAGGCATGGGCTGTATACGGATATACCGCTTGTTTCCGCGAAACAATGATAGTATCTTCCTGAACTTTGCAAAGGACATAGCCGATATGATTATGGATCGCGTAAAAACAGACGACGCTATTCCTTATTGGGATTATGATGCTCCTGTAACCAAAGAAACTCCACGTGATGTATCTGCTGCTGCTGTCACTGCTTCTGCAATGATCGAACTAAGCACAATGGTTCCCGATGGACAGAAATATCTGGATTATGCGGAAAAGATTCTGAAGAATCTGTCAAGTGATGCATATCTCGCAAAAGTGGGTGACAATCAAGGATTCATTTTGATGCACTCCGTAGGTTCACTACCCAATGGTTCTGAAATCGACACTCCACTGAACTATGCTGACTACTATTATCTGGAAGCATTAAAGAGATTCATGGATCTGAAAGGTATCAACTACAAAGATATCTAATACATAAAATTATAACACCTATTATATCATGAATAAAACTTTAAAGTACATCATTTTGCTTGCAATCGCATGTTTCGTAAGCAAGGGTTACGCCCAAGAACTGAAAAGCGAAGTCTTTTCTCTCCTTAACCTGGATTATCCGGGACTGGAGAAAGTAAAAGCTTTGCATCAGGAGGGTAAAGATGAGGATGCTGCCAAAGCATTACTGGACTATTACCGTGCACGTACCAACGTAAAAACTCCGGATATTAATCTGAACAAAGTGACCATCAGCAAAGAAGAACAGCAATGGGCAGATGATGGATTGAAACATACATTCTTCGTACATAAAGGTTATCAACCTTCTTACAATTATGGAGAAGATATCAACTGGCAATACTGGCCGGTGAAAGATAATGAGCTGCGCTGGCAGTTGCATCGTCACAAATGGTTCACTCCGATGGGAAAAGCTTACCGCATATCCGGTGATGAAAAATATGCTAAAGAATGGGCACACCAGTATATCGATTGGATTAAAAAGAATCCGTTGGTGAAGATGGACAAGAAAGAATATGAGCTGGTAAGTGATGGAAAAATCAAAGGTGAAGTAGAAAACGTACGTTTTGCATGGCGTCCTCTGGAAGTGAGTAATCGTCTGCAAGACCAGACTTCACAGTTCCAGTTATTCCTTCCCTCCCCTTCTTTCACTCCGGACTTCCTGACAGAATTCCTGGTGAACTATTACAAACATGCTGTACATATCCTTGCTAATTACTCGGATCAAGGCAACCATTTACTGTTTGAAGCTCAACGCATGATTTATGCAGGTGCCTTTTTCCCTGAATTCAAAGATGCTCCGGCTTGGAGAAAAAGTGGTATCGACATTCTGAACCGTGAAATTCACCTACAGGTATACGAAGATGGCGGACAGTTCGAACTTGATCCACATTATCATCTGGCAGCTATTAACATTTTCTGTAAAGCTTTAGGTATCGCAGATGCCAACGGATTCCGTAAAGAATTCCCTCAAGATTATTTGGATACCATTGAAAACATGATTATGTTCTATGCAAACATTTCTTTCCCTGATTACACCAATCCATGTTTCAGCGACGCCAAGTTGACAACAAAGAAAGAAATGGTGAAAAACTACAAGTCATGGAGCAAACTGTTCCCGAAGAACCAGGCAATCAAATACTTTGCTACAGAAGGAAAAGAAGGTGCATTGCCGGATTATATGTCTAAAGGTTTCCTGAAATCAGGCTTCTTTGTATTCTGTAATTCATGGGGAATGGATGCTACCCAAATGGTAGTAAAGGCAGGTCCGAAAGCTTTTTGGCACTGTCAGCCGGATAATGGTACATTTGAACTTTGGTTCAACGGCAAGAATTTGTTCCCGGATTCAGGTTCGTATGTATACGCCGGTGAAGGCGAAGTAATGGAACAACGCAACTGGCACCGTCAGACTTGTGTTCACAACACAGTAACCTTGGACAACAAAAATCTCGAGACAACAGAATCTGTTACAAAGTTATGGCAACCGGAAGGTGCTATCCAGACTTTAGTGACTGAAAATCCGAGTTACAAGAATCTGAAACACCGTCGTTCTGTTTTCTTCGTTGATAACACTTACTTTGTCATTGTAGATGAAATGGCAGGTAGCGGTAAAGGTTCTATCAATCTTCACTATCAGATGCCGAAAGGAGAAATTGCCAACAGCCGCGAAGACATGACGTTCCTGACACAGTTTGAGGATGGAAGCAATATGAAACTGCAATGCTTTGGCCCTGCTGGCATGAGTATGAAGAAAGAACCAGGATGGTGTTCAACAGCTTATCGCAAACGCTACAAACGTATGAATGTATCGTTCAACGTGAGAAAAGACGGCGAAGAAGCTGTACGTTACATCACTGTTATCTACCCGGTTAAGAAAAGCGCAGATGCCCCTAAATTTGACGCTAAATTCAAGAACAAAGCGTTCGATGAAAACGGTCTGGAAGTAGAAGTGAAAGTAAACGGAAAGAAACAGTCATTAAAATACAAACTATAAAAAGCCTCAAAGCCTCTCCCTGCCCCTTTTCTTAGGAGAGGCTTCTTATCATTATGGAAAACTATTACACCTCCTCTACCTACTCCTCCCATTGGCAGCACTAAGTCTCGTTTCTTGCAGCAGCCAAAAGAAAGAAGAAGTCAGACAGCCGAACATTATCTTCATGATGACGGATGATCACACCACTCAAGCGATGTCCTGTTATGGAGGAAATTTGATTCAAACTCCTAATATGGACCGGATTGCCAATGAAGGTATTCGCTTTGATAATTGTTACGCTGTCAATGCTCTTTCGGGACCTTCGCGCGCTTGCATCCTCACCGGCAAGTTCAGTCACGAAAATGGTTTTACCGATAATGCAAGTACATTCAACGGCGATCAGCAGACATTCCCCAAACTCCTTCAGCAAGCCGGATACCAGACTGCATGATTGGCAAATGGCATCTCATCAGCGAACCGCAAGGTTTCGACCATTGGAGTATCCTTAGCGGCCAACATGAGCAAGGTGACTATTACGATCCTGATTTCTGGGAAGACGGAAAACATATCGTAGAAAAAGGATATGCTACGGATATTATTACCGACAAAGCAATTAAATTCCTTGAAGGACGGGACAAGAACAAACCGTTCTGCATGATGTATCACCAGAAAGCCCCACACCGTAACTGGATGCCCGCTCCCCGTCATTTAGGCATATTCAATAATACAACTTTCCCGGAACCGGCTAATCTGTTCGACGACTACGAAGGTCGTGGAAGAGCTGCTCGCGAGCAGGATATGTCTATCGAGCACACGTTGACAAACGACTGGGATCTCAATTGATGACTCGTGAAGAGATGCTGAAAGATACAACCAACCGTCTTTATAGTGTATATAAACGTATGCCTATTGAAGTTCAGGATAAATGGGATTCTGTATACGCCGGGCGCATTGCCGAATACCGCAAAGGTGACTTGAAAGGCAAATCTTTAATCAGCTGGAAATATCAGCAATATATGCGTGATTATCTGGCGACAGTTCTGGCAGTAGACGAAAATATCGGCCGACTGCTGAATTATCTCGAAAAAATTGGTGAGCTGGACAATACAATTATTGTCTACACCTCCGACCAAGGTTTCTTCCTTGGAGAACATGGCTGGTTTGACAAACGCTTCATGTATGAAGAATGTCAGCGCATGCCTCTTATCATCCGTTACCCGAAAGCAATCAAAGCAGGAAGTACCAGTAATGCAATCAGCATGAATGTAGACTTTGCTCCTACCTTCCTCGACTTTGCCGGAGTAGATATCCCGTCAGATATTCAAGGAGCTTCTTTGAAACCGATATTGGTCAACGAAGGCAAAACCCCGGCCGACTGGCGTAAAGCTGCTTATTACCATTATTACGAGTACCCTGCAGAACACTCTGTAAAACGTCACTATGGTATCCGTACACAAGATTTCAAACTGATTCATTCTACAACGATATTGACGAATGGGAAATGTATGACATGAAAGCTGATCCGAGAGAGATGAACAACGTCTTCGGCAAACCGGAGTATGCTAAAGTACAAAAAGAGCTGATGGAGCTACTTCAGGACACTCAAAAACAGTACAAAGATATTGACCCGGATGAAAAGGAAAAAGTCCTCTTTAAAGGTGATCGCCGACAAATGCAAAACCGCTAAGAGGAGGACATATAAATAAGAATTAATATGCTTCATTATTAGTTTACCGAATAAATTAGATAAAACCATGGATAGAAGAAAGTTTTTAAAAAACACAGGCTGGTCTTTCCTCGGATTGGCAGCTTCAGGCAGTTTGCTGGGTTCTTGCGCAGCTGGAAGCAAAGAAGCAAAAAAGATTATGCCGTCAGCCAGTAACCTCAAAATGTACTGGGGCGACTTACATAACCATTGCAACATCACATACGGACACGGCGACATGCGCGACGCTTTTGAAGCAGCGAAAGGACAATTGGATTTTGTCAGTGTCACTCCTCATGCTATGTGGCCGGATATTCCCGGAGCAGATGATCCCCGCCTGAAATGGGTGATTGATTATCACACAGGAGCTTTCAAACGTTTGCGTGAAGGCGGTTATGAGAAGTACGTAAAAATGACGAATGAATATAATAAAGAAGGTGAATTCCTTACTTTTGTCGGATACGAGGCCCACAGCATGGAACATGGTGACCATGTTGCATTGAATTATGATCTCGACGCACCGCTTGTGGAATGTACTTCTATCGAAGACTGGAAACAGAAGGCAAAAGGACACAAAGTATTTATTACTCCACATCACATGGGTTACCAGGGCGGCTATCGCGGTTACAACTGGAAATGCTTTACCGAAGGAGATATTACCCCATTCGTAGAAATGTATTCCCGTCATGGTCTGGCAGAAAGCGATCAGGGAGATTATCCTTATCTACACGATATGGGTCCGCGCCAATGGGAAGGAACCATTCAATATGGTCTTGAATTAGGCAACAAATTCGGTATCATGGCTTCTACCGATCAACATTCCGGTTATCCGGGAAGCTATGGCGACGGTCGTATCGGTGTCATGGCTCCGTCATTGACTCGCGACGCTATTTGGGAAGCTCTCCGCACCCGCCATGTATGTGCCGCAACCGGTGATAAAATTATTATCGACTTCCGCCTCAACGACGCTTTCATGGGTGACGTGGTTCGCGGTAACAGCCGCCGTATCTATCTGAACGTTACAGGTGAAAGCTGTATCGACTATGTAGATATTGTCAAGAACGGACAGATTTTAGCTCGCATGAATGGCCCGCTGACTCCGATTGCCCCGGAAGGTGATACGGTACGTTGCAAAGTTAAAGTTGATTTTGGTTGGAATCGTGAAGAGAAATACGTACATTGGCAGGGTAAACTGTCCGTGGAGAAAGGACAGATCCATAGTGTAACTCCTTGTTTCCGTGGCGCAGCGTTCACTTCTCCGCAAGAAGGTGAAACTGAATTCCACACGCATGTCAACCGTATCGTATCCGTTGGCAACAAGGAAACCGAACTGGATATGTATAGCAGCAAAAATCCGAATACGACTACAGCAGCCATGCAAGCCGTCATTCTGGATGTGGAAATGCCCAAAGACGGTAAGATCATTGCCGAATTCAATGGCAAGAAGTTTGAACATACGTTGGGCGAGTTGCTCGAAGGTTCACGTTCACACTTCATGATCGGTTGGTTGAGCGAGGCGATCCTTTTCAATCGTGCTATGCCGGAAGCTGTTTCACTTTGGAACACTACATGAAGATAAAGAGCCGCAACGTGATACGGACTACTACTATGTACGCGTTCGCCAACGTGACGGACAATGGGCTTGGAGTTCACCGATTTGGCAGAAAGAGTGTGATTTTTTAAGTATTAAGTATTATGTATTAAGTATTACTTGGTGATATGGAAAAAGAATACGCTATAGGAATTGACCTTGGCGGAACTTCTGTAAAATACGCCCTAATTGATAATGAAGGCGTATTTTACTTTCAAGGGAAGTTACCGTCGAAAGCCGATGTATCAGCAGAAGCTGTCATCGGACAGTTGGTTACTGCTATCAATGAAGTGAAAGCCTTTGCACAGGAACAAGGCTACAAAATCAATGGTATAGGAATCGGTACACCGGGCATCGTAGATTCTACAAACCGCATAGTTCTGGGAGGTGCGGAAAACATCAACGGTTGGGAAAACATACATCTGGCGGACCGCATTGAAAAGGAAACCGGACTCCCGGCTTTATTAGGAAATGATGCCAATCTGATGGGATTAGGAGAAACAATGTATGGAGCCGGACAGGGAGCCACTCATGTTGTTTTCCTAACAGTAGGAACAGGCATTGGCGGTGCAGTAGTCATCGATGGCAAATTGTTCAACGGTTATGCCAACCGGGGGACAGAACTGGGGCACGTGCCTCTCATTGCCAATGGCGAACCTTGTGCCTGTGGTTCCGTCGGCTGTCTGGAACATTATGCTTCCACTTCCGCTTGGTACACCGTTTCAGTCAACGGATAATAGACGCAGGTATCTCCTACCCGAATGAGGAGATTAATGGAGAACTGATCGTCCGCCTTTACAAACAAGGAGATAAGATTGCACAACTATCGCTGGAAGAACACTGTGATTTTCTGGGACATGGAATTGCAGGATTCATTAATATCTTCAGCCCTCAAAAGATTGTGATCGGTGGAGGACTTTCCGAAGCCGGAGACTTTTATATTCAGAAAGTAAGCGAAAAAGCCCGCAGTTACGCCATCCCCGACTGTGCCGTGAATACTCAAATCATAGCTGCCGCTCTTGGAAACAAGGCCGGAAGTATTGGAGCCGCTTCACTCTTTTTCAAATGAAAACAAAAATAAATGATAGTTGATAGCTGATAAATGATAGTTAGTAAATGAAAGTTATCCCAACATACAAATACTCAATCATCAATTAATTATCAACTTCCATCTATCAGTTATCATTTATCAACTATCAACTATTTAAGATTATGAGAAAAAATTTAGGGAGCTGGCGCTGATTATGGCGTTCTGGTTTACCATCTCGTTTATCACCAATATTCTAGGCCCACTCATTCCGGATATTATCCACAACTTCAATCTAAGTGACCTGGCAATGGCGGGATTTATCCCGACTTCTTTCTTCCTGGCCTATGCATCATGTCTATCCCTGCCGGATTGCTCATCGACCGTTTCGGTGAAAAGCCGATATTATTCGGTGGATTTCTGATGCCGTTTATCGGCACCATCCTATTTGCCTGCATGCACACGTATCCGATGTTATTGGCTTCTTCTTTCATCATCGGACTGGGAATGGCCATGTTACAAACGGTATTGAATCCACTCCAACGTACCGTAGGAGGAGAAGAAAACTATGCATTTATCGCTGAACTGGCACAGTTCATGTTTGGCATTGCTTCTTTCCTAAGTCCTCTGGTATATACTTATCTGATTCGTGAACTTGATCCGGCAACATATACAGCAGGTAAGAGTTTCTTTATCGACCTGTTGGCCGATGTCACTCCACGGGAAATGCCGTGGGTATCTCTTTATTGGGTATTTACAATCCTGCTATTGGTCATGCTGATAGCTGTCGGTGTATCCCGTTTTCCCAAGATCGAGTTGAAAGAAGACGAGAAAAGCGGGTCTAAAGATTCATATCTGGCTTTATTCAAACAGAAATATGTATGGCTGTTTTTCCTGGGAATTTTCTGCTATGTAAGTACGGAACAGGGAACTTCAATCTTCATGAGTACCTTCTTGGAACAATATCATGGAGTTAACCCACAAACAGACGGTGCACAGGCCGTAAGCTATTTCTGGGGATTGATGACAGCCGGTTGTCTGGTAGGTATGATTCTGCTCAAGTTAATTGACAGTAAACGATTGTTGCAAATTTCCGGATTCTGACGATCATCCTATTATTATCGGCATTATTCGGAAGTAAGGAAGTATCCATGCTTGCTTTCCCTGCTGTTGGATTCAGCATCTCCATGATGTATTCCATCGTATTCTCATTGGCACTGAACTCTGCGTCACAGCACCACGGTTCATTCGCAGGTATACTATGCTCGGCAATTGTAGGTGGTGCCGGTGGTCCGATGATTGTAAGTACACTGGCAGATGCAACATCACTCCGTACGGGTATGCTCTTTATCCTTGTTTTTGTAGGATATATCACCTTTATCGGTTTCTGGGCATGTCCACTGATTAATAACAAGACTGTTCGTCTGAAAGATTTGTTCAAACAACGCTGAATAACAAAGCGATGAATAATAAAAGCAAAGTTATATGATGAAACAACGAATATCTATTTTTCTCTTGTTCACCCTTCTGCTATTCGCCAATGGATATGCACAAAAAGGAATCATGCGTCTGACTCAACAGACCTTGATGCATGAAGTCCGCGAAACGCCTTCGCCTCTGGACGGACAGCATATTACTGTCAATCCCCCACGTTTTATGTGGCCGGATAAGTTCCCGCACCTCGGTGCTGTATTGGACGGAGTTGAAGAAGAGGACTACAAACCCGAAGTAACCTACCGCATCCGTATTGCACGCGACCCCGAATTTAAATCGGAAGTGATTACCGCCGAAAGAAAATGGGCATTTTTCAACCATTCAAACTCTTTGAAAAAGGGAAATGGTATTGGCAACATGCCTACGTTAACAAAGAAGGAAAAGAAGAATGGTCACCTGTTTATCATTTTTATATAGACGAACACATACGTACATTCAACCCTCCTTCTCTACAGGAAGTATTAACCAAATTGCCCAAGACTCATCCCCGCATCTTGCTTGATGCCGAAGATTGGGATAATATCATCGAACGGAATAAAAACAATCCGGAGGCACAGGCTTATATCCGAAAAGCCGATAAATGCCTGAACCACCCGCTGAAACATCTGGAAGAAGAAATTGATACAACCCAAGTTGTCAAGTTGACAAATATTGTTCAATATCGTTCTGCCTGATTCGGGAAAGTCGTAAGATTGTAGACCGTGAAGAAGCAAATATCGAAGCCATGGTACACGCTTACCTGCTAACGAAAGATGAGGTATACTACAAAGAAGGCATTAAGCGTCTTTCCGAAATTCTTTCCTGGAAAAAAGTAAGTACTTTGCTGGAGATTTCAATCGTTCTACTATTCTGTCCATGAGCACTTCAGCGTATGATGCATGGTACAATCTGTTGACTCCGAATGAGAGAAAACTACTCCTAAGAACGATTCGTGACAATGGAAAGAAGTTCTATCATGAATATGTCAATCACTTGGAAAACCGCATTGCTGATAATCATGTCTGGCAAATGACTTTCCGTATCTTGAATATGGCGGCATTTGCTACGTATGGCGAACTCCCGATGGCTTCCACCTGGGTGGATTATTGCTACAATGAATGGGTATCCCGTCTGCCGGGCCTCAATGCGGATGGAGGATGGCACAATGGTGATTCTTATTTCCAGGTCAATCTTCGCACATTGATTGAAGTTCCCGCTTTCTACTCCCGTATCAGCGGATTCGATTTCTTTGCTGATCCGTGGTATAACAACAATGCATTTTACGTCATCTACCAGCAGCCTCCATTCTCAAAATCTGCCGGACAAGGTAATTCACATGAAAGCAAGATGAAGCCGAACGGTACACGAGTAGGTTATGCGGATGCCTTGGCACGTGAATGTAATTATCCGTGGGCGGCCGCTTATGTACGTACCATTCTGCAAAAGGAACCGGATATCATGGAAAAAACTTTCCTCGGAAAATCCGGAGACTTGACCTGGTATCGTTGTACAACCAAGAAAGCTCTCCCCAAAGAAGGACATACTCTTGCCGAACTACCCATGGCGAAAGTATTCAATGAAACGGGAATCGGTACGATGAATACCTCTTTGGGAGATATAGATAAGAATGCCATGTTATCGTTCCGCTCCAGTTCTTATGGTTCCACTTCCCATGCGCTGGCCAATCAGAATGCTTTTAATACATTCTATGGAGGTAAAGCCATTTTTTACAGCAGCGGACATCGTACAGGTTTTACGGACGATCATTGTATGTATTCTTACCGTAACACCCGTGCACACAACAGCATTTTGGTAAATGGAATGACTCAAAAGATTGGAACGGAAGGATATGGATGGATTCCGCGTTGGTATGAAGGAGAAAAAATCGCTTATATGGTAGGAGATGCTTCCAATGCTTATGGTAAAGTGACTTCTCCTCTATGGCTGAAACGTGGCGAACTATCCGGTACGCAATATACGCCTGAAAAGGATGGATGAGAACAAACTGAATATGTTCCGCCGTCATATCATCCAACTGGGAAGTACCGGAGTTTTCGTGATTTATGATGAACTGGAAGGAAAGGAGGCTGTTACATGGAGTTACCTTTTACATACTGTAGAATTACCGATGGAAATACAGGAACTGACCGATGAGGTGAAAGTAACCGGAAGGAATAAAGCCGGTGGTATCTCTGTTGCCCATCTTTTCAGTTCGGCAAAAACGGGACAGGCAATGGTAGATACTTTTTTCTGTGCTCCGACCAACTGGAAAAATGTGACGAATGCACAAGGAAAAGCAGTGAAATATCCTAATCACTGGCATTTCTCTTCTACAACTGTTCCTTGCAAAACCGCCCGTTTCCTGACTGTGATGGATACACATGGAGACAACCGTCCGGATATGCAGGTAGTTCGCAAAGGCAATATCATTCAAGTAGGTGACTGGACTATCACTTGCAACCTTACGGAAAAAGGAAAAGCCGCTATTCACGTTAGTAATAAAGTGGAGAAAGTTTCCTTAAACTACGATGCCGGTAAAAAGGAAGGTGCAACGACGGTAACAGATCAGGTAAAAGGGAAACAGGTTAATAAAGTCCTGACAGACTATTTACCGGATTTTGAGATTTAATCTCTCCCCCCAAAAAACTGTCCCGTTATTCAATTTTCTATAAATTGAATAACGGGATATTTTTTATAGAGAATAAAAGATAAAGAACAGAGTATAAAGTACATGATCCTATGAATTGTAACCAAGAAGAGTTCTCTCTACAAACATATACTCCTTTAAAAACGTTATATTTGCAGAGTAAAATAAATTAAGAAAGAACAATGAAATATATCGGAGCACATGTTAGCGCCTCTGGTGGCGTAGAGTTCGCACCCATTAATGCGCACGAAATAGGAGCAAATGCTTTTGCGTTATTCACCAAGAATCAACGTCAATGGGTAAGTAAACCTCTAACAGAAGAAAGTATCAGTCTCTTCAAAGAGAATTGTGAGAAATATGGTTTCCAATCGGAATATATCCTGCCACATGACAGTTATCTTATCAATCTGGGACATCCGGAGGAAGAGGGACTTCAAAAAAGCCGTGCCGCTTTTCTGGATGAAATGCAACGTTGCGAACAGCTTGGATTGAAACTTTTAAATTTTCATCCTGGTAGTTCTCTCAATAAAGTATCGGTAGAAGATTGTCTGTCACTTATCGCAGAAAGCATTAATCTCGCTTTAGAGAAAACAAAGGGTGTAACAGCCGTTATTGAAAACACTGCCGGACAAGGAAGTAATTTAGGAAGCGAATTCTGGCAATTGAAATATATCATTGATCGGGTAAACGATAAGAACCGGGTAGGTGTTTGTCTCGATACCTGCCATACCTATACCGCTGGTTACGATATTGTCAATGAATATGATAAAGTATTTGATGAATTTGATAAAGAAGTCGGATTCAACTACCTCCGTGGTATGCACTTGAATGATTCTAAAAAAGCATTAGGCACCCATGTTGACCGCCACGACAGCATTGGTAAAGGATTGATTGGCAAAGCTTTTTTTGAAAGATTAATGCAAGATTCCAGATTTGATAATATACCGTTAATACTCGAAACTCCGGATGAAAGTAAATGGAAAGAAGAAATTGCATGGTTAAGAAGTATGGAATAAAAGATTAGAAAATACAAGTTATAGAACATATTTTGAAAAAAATATTCAACTATTTTATGGTTGTGTTGAATATTATATATATCTTTGTACCCGTAAGCCTTTGAACTTCAAAGAACTTACGGGTTTCTTTTAAAAACAAAACGAACTAAAGTATCGCATAAACAAAAACTATTAGATATGAGAAGATTTTGGTTAGCATGCACAATGGTAATTGTAGTGGGTATAAGCAGTTGTGTGGATAGTGATAAAGACTTATACCAAGAAGCTCCAGGGGCAGAAATTAACACCTCTAATTTTTCTACTATACAAAAAGTACAAGTAGAAATTGATTATTCCAATTCCGAATCAAGAGTTCCTTTTTCCATTTATGATGGAAATCCATTGATTGAAGGTGAAAACACCACCATTCTAAAAGAAAACGTTCAGGCATTAGATGGTGCATGGACAGATGAACAAGGTAAATTCACCGCAACGGTTGAATTGCCGGCTTATGTATCTAATGTGTATATCGTTTCTACATCACCTTTTGCCAGACAGGCAATCCCTGGAAAAATAGTTAACGGTGTTTTGAAGTATCAGACACAGATGAACAACTTACTACCAGAGCATCCTACAGAGAGTCAACCCGGTTTGATAGAAATCGGTTTAATAATCTAGGTTGGAATACTAATCTCGGTTCATTCGACGATCGCAGTGGAGTTATTGATTATGCTTATAAAGGTAATGATCCTAAGCTCACTTTAAGTAAATCTGAAATGAACGAATTACGTACTACTGTAAGCAAGGTGTTGAATACATTAGGAAGTTGTCCAGAGGAATATCGTACTCAAGCCGACTTATATGTAGAGGAAGATGAAACAGCGTAGTACTAACTGCATTAAGAGGATGGACCTGTTGGAACAGTTCATTAGGCTACTACTATTACAGATACGATCAAGCTCCTGCCAGTCTGAAAGACGTAAAAGTATATGCTGTATTCCCCAATACTCAAATGATCTGGAATAATGGAAGCCTTCAAGCCTCTCCCCAAGGTATAAAAGAAGGTACAGCTGTACAACTAAAATATTTTGATGATCCGGAATATCCAAAAGGCAAGAACTTCCCCAAAGGATACTACATTGGTTTTATTCTCGCTTGCAACGCATGGAACACCTATTTTACAGGTTTCAACAGTTATACTCTAACCGAAGGATTTTATGCCAGTTCCACAAAAGGATTAGTACTAAAGTTAATAGCGGTATAGATGTACGTACAGCTATGTTTAAAGATAAAAACAGTAACATTGCTATCGCCTTTGAAGATTTCATGGATGATCAGAATTTTACAGATGTTGTATTCTCATTAAAAGCCAATCCTGAAATCACTAATGTTCCTCCTGTAGATGAAGACTTAAATACAACTATTGAAAAGACAGGTGTATACGCATTTGAAGATGAATGGCCTAAAGCTGGTGATTACGATATGAATGACGTATTGGTTCAGTATACTTATCAAAAAGTATTCAATATATTCAATGAAATCTTAAGCGAGTCATTTACATTTAAAACTTTATATAATAAATCGACTGTATTCACTAACGGATTAGGTTTCATTCTTTCAAATGAGGGAAATGCACAGTCAATTGAATACTTTATTAGAAAAGAAAATGAAAAGGACTTTACTGTAGCTTCGGGAGCTGACAAATTTACTCGTGAAAGCAATGCAATCATATTGACAGATAATGTTAAAACAAACCCAAATGCCGAATATAAAGTAACATTCAAATACGGAGATAAAAACTCGAATAAAAAACAGGAAACATCAATCGATGCATTCATATACCGTCCTAGCAAAGAAGGTAATCGCCTGGAAGTTCATTGTCCTATGAAGAAACCAACTTCTAAAGTCGATACTTCTCTCTTCGGACAATATGAAGACTGTTCTAAACCTAATGAAGGCATTTACTATGTATCGAATCAAGAGAATATTTATCCTTTTGCATTCTATTTGTCAAATGCCAATGCTAATGATATTGCAGAACTAAAGAACTTCGATAAAAACGAGAAGAAGTCTATCAGCGAAATCTATCCTAAATTTATAGACTGGCTAAATATGGTACAAACGCCGATTGGTATAAGAAAAAATAAGTACTTAATATACTGAAACAAGAATAGCTGGAAGAATCTCTCTTTCAGCTATTTTTGTATATATCAAAGGATAAGAGCCAGACACTTAATAAATATTCGCCATACTGACTAAAGGTTCATACAGTTTCTCTATATCCTGCGAATCCATCTCTATTTGCACCTGATCGCCGGGCATTAATGTCTGCCCTTTAGGAGGCAAATTCTTCCGGTCACGATGAACATTAATTATCACACAACGCTCCGGTAAACGAAGTTCATCTACTATTTTCCCGTCTAAATAAGAGCCGCTCATTATTTCTACAGACAATGTGTAACGCGGTTCTTCCTTAAATGCAGGCGAATGAATCATATCGTCATACAAAATAACATTGAACGGTTTGATTTGAAGCATTTCCGTAAAATAATAAGTTAATCCTCCTACAACAATAGAAGGATAAAAGACTTCCAAATGCCCCGTAATCTCGGTTATTAGTACAATAGCTGTCAAAGGGGTACGGATTACTGCAACAAGGAATGCAGACATACAAATCAACATGATATAACTAATATTCTCATAAGCAATAACACCCTGTTGAACCATAATTAATCCCACTATTTGTCCAAGAAGTCCTCCCGTCACCAGCGTCGGGATAAAACTTCCTCCCGGTAAACCCGAAGAAAAAGAAAAAGTGCTAAAAACAAAATGCAACAACATCATGCCGACAATCCAGAGAATATGTGTGTCCGGATGCATAGCTTGCGATAACAAGAACTGTTCCCCTCCTCCGGTCAGATTAAACTCGGCCATAGAAATCAGAAAAGCGATAAAAAGCAAATACAGCATCTTCACGTATTCCGGATGCTTAATAGCAGGGTAAATACGTTTCACCTGAAGAGTGGTGACAGAAAAGAACTTTCCAAAGACAGAAACCACTGCTGCCAGCAAAAGAAACAATTTCACTTGCCCCCAGAAAGTCATCCCCGGTACAATAGCATCAATATGAAAATAAGGATTGATCGGGAAAATCCAACTGGCAACTCCACCTGCCACTACTCCTGCCAAAAGAGTGGTAATAGCTGTTTTAGGTGCATCGAACCGCTCGATAGATTCGATCACCAACAATGATGAAGCCAATGGGGCAGCAAAAGCAGCAGCTAACCCGGCACCGGCGCCGGCAGACAATAGTTGTTTCCGTTCACCACTAAGCACCCTCCCCCATTTGGATACCAAATATCCAACATACGAACCTATTTGCACGGAGGGACCTTCACGCCCCAAAGACAATCCAGTACTTAATGCAAGTATTCCACCTACAAACTTTGCCACCAATTCCAGAAAAGGATGTTTATAATCAACCCTGCCATTGATAACTCCACGTGTTTGCGGAATACCCCCACCGGTAATAAGCGGCATTTTCTTTACCAACCAGGATACGAATACAAGTATTCCCCACATCAAAAGAAAAAGAGGTATGTACCAATACCATTTGGGACGAGAATCAAAGAAATCGTGACGGAGATTAAAGAAAAACTGTAATAGGTAATGATAAGGCACAGCCACAAGTCCTGTCAGTAATCCTACGAAGATACTGACAAAGTACAGTCGGGCATCAATCAACTTCAGTTTAAAAATGCGCCAACGACCTTTATCTTTTATCATTTTTATCAGTCGAAACATTCAGCCAGCCTTACATTGTTTTTATACGTAGGACATACAACAATCAAAACCCTGCTGTGGTTTTCAAACTAATGAAGATTTAATTTCTAATTATTTTCCCATCATATTCAAACGAAAGATAGCATGCACCATAAAGTAAGAACCCAGTGCATTATAATCAGTGTCACGAATGGCAGTAGCGGTTATCGTGCGAATCATAGAAATGTCCTGATGAAGAATATCATATATTTTGAAGCGGATTAGTAACTGTTTCCTCTTCAAAAAGGCTTTTGACAGCTGACAGTTCCACATGAAATTTGCTTTGGCATAACCCTCATAACCATATCCGGTACGAAGGAAATAAGTCAGGTCATTATATAACTCCATCCCCCAGGGAAGATAAAGCTGCAATTCAGTTCCTGCCTGATAATCAAAAGTTTCAGTACGTTTCTCCCGTACGTCATTATAAGAATTGTTATAAGTCAGGCCAACAAGCCTGTAAGTTCCATTTGGCGGGTACGATAAGTAATCCGTAGACGTTCACGTCCCGTTAAATGCTGTACGGAAGTTTTCACCGGTTCTTCTTTATTCAAGGTTGTATAGCCATTCTGATTCCGATATTGCAGATAGGAGTAAGTACGAAATATCCAGTTACGATTCTTAAAAGGGGTATTGAGAGAAAAAGAACCCATGGCCCGCCAATTACCATTCATATTGACCGGAGATGTAGTTCGTACACCGGTTTCACTATCATAAGTCACCTGATTAGTTACATTGTTAATGGTATTCTCGAACAAAGCGGTAGCTACCATATTTCGCTGATATTTGGTATTATAAGAATTGAAATTCAGCGTAAAAGTATTCATATATGAAGGCTTCAACGAAGGGTTTCCGACACGGATATTCAAAGGGTTGGTACAGTCGGTCACAGGTTGGAGATCACGTATATTAGGCTGTTTCCCTTTTCCCCTATACACAATTTGCAAACGGGTGCGTTTTGAAAACTTATAGCGGAAATTGACAGTAGGCGAAAAATTCATGACCGATCTTTCCAACTGATCTTCGGGAGCATCACTCAACAATGAATGGCTAACAGACTTTTGAGGTTCAAAATCAACACCAATATTATAATTATACTTCTTTTGTGAAGTACGTATGGCAAGGTTCACTAAGTGATTACTGTATTGATTTTCAAAACGGTTACTAGAGTCTTCATCAAAGTCAGGAGCAAACTCTTCCAGTTCCTTATCCCAGTCATAGACAAAACGATCCGAATTGTTCACTCTATACTGATAGCTGTAACGAAGTTGCAGGAAATGCCGCCACGGCAATGGTTCTACATACACCAGTTGCACCCGGTAATTATAGCCGTCAACATCATCCTCTATTTTCTGATTCTGAATCTTCTTCGTATTATTTTTGAAGTACCGGGTGGTGGAAAGGCTCTTTCGGTCTGTAGCTGAAGCATTAGTACCATAGTCTACCTTCAAAGCAACATTTCTCCCCAAACGACTCAATTTCCGGCTAAGTTGCAACATCATCGTCAGATTATACCGGGAATTATGATTGGTGCCGGAGGACTCTCTTTCATTCAACAAGACATCATTCCCCCACCCTTCCTGAAAGCCACTATTCTCTCTGTCATTGGCTGAGAAACGATATTGAGGACGGAAAATCAATGTAGTAACAGAATCCATTTTCCATTCAAGAGAAGCATTGGCTACCAGTTCGTGATTCTGTTGTCGCTATGACTCGTGCCCAGATTGATTGATTTATCTTCCCGGAGAAAGTTGTCGACTGTGGTACGGCTATCTTCCAAACGATCGGTGCCGACATATTGAATATTTGAACGTAATTTAACGCGCTTCCAATCATAAGTCGCATTAAGCCCCAATGAGCGGGAGGTAGTCAGTCCCATCCGGCTACGGATATTGCCTGTTGAACTGGAAGATTCATTCTGTAATTCCGAGAATCCCTGGTTATTGGTATTATTCAGATTCCCGATAATGGTTAATTGAGAGTTTTCACGAAAACGGTTCAAGGTATTGGCTAATTCATAACGATCTTTACTTCCATATCCTCCCATAAAATTCTCCATCCAGCCCCGTTTCATATTTTTTTCACAGACAAGTCCAGAATCATCTCTTCCTCTCCGTCATCTATTCCCGTAAGACGTGCCAAATCCGATTGGCGTTCATACGCTTTTAACTTCTCCACCATCTCCACAGGAAGATTTTTAAGAGCGGCTTTCGGATCATCAGAGAAAAACTCTTTACCGTCCACCAAAATCTTTTTTACTTCCTTGCCATGTATCAGCAACTTACCGTCTGCATCTATTTCACCTCCCGGAAGCTGTTTTACCAATTCTTCAAGCATTGAACCTTCGGGAGTACGATAGGCAGAAGCGTTGAATACCGTTGTATCGCCCTCTGTCACCGCCATTGGAGCCTGCCCCACTACCACTGCTTCATCTAAAGCATAACTTTCCGGAGTCAGATTTATATCCCCCAATTCATTAGAAGAACTTTTGCTGGAAATGGAAACGGATGAAAAACCTGCTTATATCCGATATATGAAACCTGTAATAATAAAGACTTCGCTTTAGTTGCATGATTAGGAATGGAAACGGAAAGTTGAAATTTACCGATAGCATCCGTAGCGCCGCCGCCCAACAATGTACTATCCGGTAAAGCTAAAAGCCGGACCGTAGCAAACGGTACCGCTGATAGGTTTCAGTATCAATCACACGACCGGAAAAACGCTCTTTGCCGGACTGAGCAAAAACAGTCAAACTAATCAGTAACAAGACATAACAAGTAATCAAACGGTACTGAAAAGAATAAATATGGCTGTCTATGTTCAAATTGTGTTGATTTAGTAAAATAAAACTATAATAAAATAAACCTAATATTTATTTCTGGTCCGGACGTGGAGCGCGAGATCTTTGCCCCTGGTGATGTCCCTGTCCCGGTTTCTGTCCTTTTCTTCGGTCAAACTCTTTCTTAAACTTATTAGCATTCATCTTCTCCTGCTGATAAATCTTCAAAATCTGCTTCTGCGAAAGTATCTTGCTGAATTCATTGTAATACTTTTCACGAACATCCAGCATTTTACGGCTTTGAGTAAACTGGTTCCGTAACATGGTCGCAATCTCGTCATCAGTCATGGACGGACGTTCTTTCTTAGCGTCTGTGCCTTGTCCTTTAGTTTTCTCTGTTCTCGCCTTATGAGTCATCATACGACATTCACGCAATTCTTTCAGATACTTCTCGTATACCGGAGTAAACTTAGCTGCCGTTGCATCATCCAACATCAATGTTTTTACTATTTGTTTAGTCTGCATCTGCACC
>ENA-OQDE01000408-OQDE01000408.1-human-gut-metagenome-genome-assembly--contig:-NODE-408-length-26291-cov-3.809395_pt1 | contig 26291 bp, 36 predicted proteins | sample MGYA00242768_ERZ504595 | MGnify/ENA primary metagenome ERZ504595 (study PRJEB26092, sample SAMD00036307) | human gut metagenome | host: Homo sapiens | study: EMG produced TPA metagenomics assembly of... | reverse complement strand
TAACTTGACGGAACTGTCTCTTTCTTTACTTTTCTACCTGCATAAGAACTTGTTAAGGCTCTCATAACAGACTGTTTTGCAACACGGTACTGTTTAGAACGAGCTCCTCTGTAACCTTTTGCTAATTTTAATGTTCTATTATGTCTTTTTTTAGCGCCTAAACCGCCTTTAACTCTTGCCATGATCTATTCCTCCTTAACAACTTTCTTACATGTATGGTAAAATCTTCTTCATATTCTTAACGTTTGTAGCATCTACGATAGCCGGTTTTCTAAGATTTCTCTTATTCTTTGTTGTTTTCTTTGTTAAGATATGTCTCTTGTAAGCTTTATTTCTCTTTAATTTTCCTGTTCCTGTTACTTTGAAACGTTTTGCAGCTGCTCTGCTTGTTTTCATTTTTGGCATGATATATTCCTCCTTAAAATTATGATTTTTTTTCTGCCAACACCATGCTGATGCTTCTGCCTTCAACCTTTGGTGCTTTTTCCACTACTGCAACCTCTGCAAGACTCTCAGCAAAGTCATCCAGAATATGCTTGCTGGCATTCATATGTGCCATCTCACGTCCGCGGAATCTTAAAGTAATCTTTACTTTATCACCTTTGCTCAAGAATTTTTTTGCAGCATTCATTTTGGTGTTCAAATCATTTGAATCAATATTCGGTGACAGACGAATCTCTTTTAACTCGACCACTTTCTGTTTTTTTCTGGCTTCTTTCTCTTTTCTAGCCATCTCATAACGATATTTACCGTAATCGATAATCTTACATACCGGCGGCTTTGCGGTCGGAGCAATCTTGACCAAATCAAGCTCTGCTTCCTCAGCCAGCTTCATTGCTTCTCTTGCTGACATAATGCCAAGCTGTTCTCCGTTTTCTCCGATCAGACGAACTTCTCTGTCTCTGATCTGTTCATTAATCATTAACTCGCTAATGGTATTGCACCTCCAAAATATTATTCTTTACTTGCATCAAAAAAGTGGATAGGCAGACTATCCACTTTTAATACTCAATACTCGCAAGGTGCGGTACTTCAAACAACAGGAATATTCCCGATGCCTTGAATATAAAACCATGAGTCACACGAATGCTGGTGCTCCGGTGAGAGTGGATACTCTACTTTGTTTTCAACAACTATTATACTATACCACTTCAAAAAATCTCTGTCAAGTACTTTTTAAAGTTTAAGAATGTCCCCTGCTAAGACATTCTTAAACTTTCTATCCTGATATTAATTATTCCTGTGGAAGAATGTATTTACTGATCAGTTCATCTAAGGATACTGCCTGAGCAGAAAGCTCCTCACTGGTAGCAGAGGACTCCTGTGCGGTTGCGGAGTTTGCCTGAACAACCTCCGAAATCTGGTTGACACCCTGTTCTGCCTGATCCATGGCAGTTGCCTGATCTCTGGATACCTGGCTGATATTTTTGGAAGACTCTGCAATCTTGCCGATTCCTTCTACAACCGTTTCAATGGATGCTGCAGCTTTGTCTGCCGCCTTGTTTCCTTCTGCGATCTCCTCTAAGGATCCTTCGATCAGTTCTCTGGTATCTACTGCAGATTTTGTACTCTGCTCTGCTAACTGACGGATCTGGTCAGCAACAACCGCGAATCCTCTTCCTGCCTCTCCTGCTCTTGCTGCCTCAATGGAAGCATTTAAGGAAAGCAGGTTTGTCTGGGATGCGATATCCTCAATCTCAGAAATGATGTTCTCGATATTTTTGGATGTCTCGTTGATGCGTGTCATTGCATCTACCATTGCTGTCATCTGCGCACGGCTGTTGTCCGCTTCGTCTGCATACTGTTTTGCCTGTACATAGGACTCATGTGCCTGATCTGCAGCTTTTTCAATGTTCTCTGTGATGCTTGTGATCGTAGCCTGTAACTCTTCTACTGCACCTGCCTGCTCAGTAGCACCCTCTGCAAGACTCTGTGATGCCTCTGCAAGGTTTGTAGATCCTGCAGATACCTGGCTGGATGCATCTTCAATAGAACGTAATGTAACGATCATCTGATTCTTCATATCACGCATAGCGAGAAGCAGCTTCTCAAATTCACCCTGATATACTTCCGGACAGTCTGTTCTGATATCGAAGTTACCACTTGCCATATCTGCAAGATGTTTGCCACAGTCAGCAATAACAAGCTTTAATGTTTCTTTCATCTCATTTGCTGTATTGATCATATCTGCAACCTCATCCTGGGTATCTACTACCGGGAACGGATCGGTAAGGTTACCTTTTGCAAATGTTGTAAATCTGTCACTCAACTCACCAAGTGGTACTGCGATACCCTTTGCAATGGAATTGCCCATTCTCATTGCCTGCATCATGGCAAATACAATCATTGCAACAATCACAATAAGGAAAATAATACTCATGGCAGAAAGCTTTGCTCAAGGGAGTTTCCTTCGTTTACGTTTGCATCCAGCAAGCCCGCTGTAAGGCTGTAAACCTGCTCATACAATGGATCTACGGTATCGTTCATCATTTGCTGGGCTTTGATGCTGTCTTCATTGTCCGTGGAAGCGCCGATCTCCATCGCTTGGGCTTCTGCATCCCAGTACTGCTGAACAAGTGTGTTCACCTGCTCATAGAGATCTTTCTCAGTGCCTGTCACACAGGTGTTCGCAACTATAGCCCAGTAATCATCAAACTTCTGTTTCTTTTCATCATGTATCTGTTTCATGGTTGCGATCATATCAGTATCATTGTAACCAATCACACCGCGCGCTGCTGATCTCGCATCTGCAAAAACGATCATTGCCTTTCCGATATCACCCTGCGAAAAACCATAATTAGTAAGCGCTTGTTTATACTGCGTAGATATAATAAGCATCATAATTGCTCCAATAACACCTGCAATGGATGCAAGCAGCGCAACGACTGTGAAACATTTTTTCAGCCGTTCCTGAATTTTTAGATTCTTATACATAACCTTTTCCTCCTGTTTGTACGCTTTATTTACTATGTCTGTCAGGTATTGTCATCGATAAGCTGCTTTATCCCCTGCTGCTCGGACTGTGGCATCAGTTTTGACACCTCAAACATCACGATCAGCTGCTTATCATAGGATGCCACATCATTAAAGCAGCTCTGATTGGCATTCATGATCGTCGGCATCGGAATCACCTGTTTTTCATTTACATCAATGATCTCACGGACACTCTCTACTTCAAGACCAATCTTCATGCCATTCATACTTGCCACAATAACATTTTTTATATCCTGTTTTGGATATCCGAAATAGTCAGCAAGATTACATATCGGAACGATATCACCATGCAGATTCACGATTCCTTCGATATGCGCAGGTGCATTTGGAACACCTACCACACTCATTCTGGTTTCAATCGACTCGACATCATCCACCGGTATTCCAAAACGGACATTATTGAGCATAAACGTCAGTAATTGCATTCTCTCACCTTCTTTGCTGTATTTTTGCCTCTAAAAAGCCATCTTGTGATTATTGTACCATTTTAGTAAAATATGTAAACTATTTTTTTATACTTTTTTTAATTTTTTGACAAATATATTTCATTCATGCTACGATAACACCATCTGCTGACTGTTTTTACAGTCACCTATTAATAATATGAAAGGACTTACAGACTATGGATAATAGAATTGTTGACCTGCATGTACATTCCACAGAATCAGATGGAACCTTTACCCCCACTGAGGTGATCGCAGAAGCCAAAAAAGCCGGTCTTTCCGCTATCGCCCTGACTGACCATGATACCGCCACAGGTATAAGAAAAGCTATGGGTGCCGCAAAGGAAGCCGGTATCGAGCTGATCCCGGGCATTGAGCTTTCCACTGCTTACACGTTTCCGGGAAAAAACAGGAAAAGGAAATCCACATCGTCGGTCTCTACATTAACCCGGATGACCCGGAACTCTTAAAAATGACTGCTGAATTCCGCGAATGCCGGGATAAACGCAATGAAAAAATGATCGCTGCCCTGCAGGAAGAAGGATTTCCAATTACTATGGAAGCCCTTCTGGCAGAGAATACGGACAGTGTCATTACGCGTGCAAACATCGCACGTTTCCTTTATGAACATGGATGGATCAAATCCGTTTCCGAAGCCTTCGACAAATACATCGGCGATGGCTGCCGCTGCTATGTCGGACGTTTTAAAGTATCTCCCATGGAAGCCGTTTCCCTTATCAAAAGAACCGGAGGGATTGCCATCCTTGCACACCCGCTGCTTTATCATCTGGGTGTAGAACAGCTGCAGCTGCTGATTGATGACTTAAAAGCTGTGGGACTTGATGGCATCGAGGCAATCTACTCTACCTATACCACCGGGGAAGAACAGCTTGTCAAACGCATTGCAAAAGAAAACAAACTGCTCATCAGCGGCGGTTCTGATTTCCATGGTGAAAACAAACCTGCCATAAAGCTTGGAACCGGACGTGGGCATCTTTATATTCCATATTCTGTCCTGACCGATATCAAAGCGCGCGCCAGGAAGTAACACCATTTCACGGATTGCAAAAAACGTCTGTCCTATAAAATAAATTTCTCGATCACCTCGGCAATGGCGTCATGATTATTGTCATTTACTGTGACATAATCCGCTGCCGCCTTTGCTTTTTCGGTGGCATTCTTCACTGCGACCCCGATACAGGCCGTCTTTATCATCGGCACATCATTATCCTCATCCCCGACTGCAACCGTCGCATCCATCGGCATATTAAGGATCTTTGTCAGTTCTAAAATACCAGTTGCCTTGCTTGTATTTTTCGGACTGTACTCTAAATACTGACTGCTGGAAAAAAAGCTGTTACATTTTCCCTTTTCCCAGTTCAGATTTTTCTTTTGAAAACGTTCTAACTTGTCTCTCTGATCTAATGAGATCAGCATAACCTTCTGTGGTTCTTCCTCTAAAGCATCCAGGATATTTGGTGATATCTTATAAGAAATACGCGCCTGTTTCACATAGTATCCAGTTCTTTCGTATGCTTTGTGGTAATAAGATCCGTGCTGTTATATGTCTGCACATACAGGCCCGCACGTTTTGCCTTATCAAAAAGTTCCTGCACAATCTCAATCGGCAGCGAACGCTTTAACAGTACACGGTCTGCTGCGCAGTCATAAAGTACTGCGCCATTAAATGCGATCATATAGCAGCCCGGTGTGTTTAACCCCAGTTCTCTTGCAACTTCTCTTGCTGTTTCAACCGGTCTTCCGGTTGCAAGTGCTATGTAATGCCCCGCCTCTAACATTCTGTGGATAGCCTCACGGTTTTTTTGCGTGATGCTTTTATCATCACACAATAATGTGGCATCCAGATCCACACATAAAATTTTGTGATTCATAAACCTCTCCCCTTCTTATCGGTAAAATACTGCTATTCTGCAGGTTCCGCCGGAATAAATACCCGTTCCCGGTACACATGATCCTGTTTCGGAACTGCTGCAACCGCTTCCTCACAGAACTGCATCTGTGAATTGACTAAAACTTTTCCTCTTTTATCAATTTTCTCATAATTTCCATCTGATTTCAAGAGATGAGCCTTTGTATTATCAGATAATTCAACTTCGAGAATGTGTTTTGCAGATTTTTTTGCCTCATCATCCAGAACAGGGAACAATATTTCAACACGGCGGTCCAAGTTACGCGGCATCCAGTCCGCACTTCCCATATACACCTCGTCTGCCCCGTTATTCTCAAACCAGAAAATTCTGCTGTGCTCTAAAAAATTTCCGACAATCGAGCGCACTTCTATATTTTCACTCACACCCTTGATGCCAACCTTTAAGCAACAGATACCACGCACGATCAGCTGAATTTTTACCCCTGCTGCCGATGCCTCATAAAGTGCCGCAATGATCCCCGGGTCACAGAGCGAATTCATTTTCGCGACAATGCGTGCCGGCTGTCCGCATTTCGCATGTGCTGTCTCTCTGCCGATCAGTTTCATAAATTTATTACGAAGCCAGATCGGGGCCAGGGAAAGTTCATTCCAGGAAAGCGGCTCGGAATAACCGGACAGCATGTTAAATACCGCTGTCGCATCTTCGCCGATCGCCTCGTTACAGGTAAAAATTCCACAGTCAGTATATAATTTTGCCGTCGAATCGTTATAGTTTCCGGTTCCAAGATGAACATATCTGCGGATACCGTCCTCCTCCCTGCGGACAACAAGCGCAATCTTACTGTGCGTTTTCAGACCCACCAGTCCATAGATAACATGGCAGCCTGCTGCTCAAGTTTTTTGCCCAGACGATGTTATTCTCCTCATCAAAACGTGCTTTTAACTCCACTAAAACCGATACCTGTTTACCATTTTCCGCTGCCTGTGCCAAAGATGCAATGATCGGCGAATTGCCGCTGACACGGTAAAGTGTCTGTTTGATTGCAAGAACATCCGGGTCTGATGCCGCCTGACGGATAAAATCAACGACCGGATCAAAGGTCTGATAAGGATGATGTAAGAAGATATCGCCCTTCCGGATCAATTCAAAGATATTTTCTCCCGGTTCGATCTTTGGATTTTTCTGCGGCGTATACGGTTTATAGCGCAGATGATCACAGCCGGGAAGTCCATACATTTTCATCAGAAATGTCAGATCGATCGGCCCTGGATACAGAAGATATCTTCTTCTGCAACTTCAGTTCATCCTTTAAGAAACGCAGCAGGCGTTTGTCAATTCCACTCTCCACCTCAAGACGAATCACTTCTCCCCACTGTCTCATTTTTAACTGTTTCTGTATCTCTTTTAACAGATCCTCCGCCTCGTCCTCATCGATCGTCAGATCGGCATTCCGCATGATACGGTACGGATAAGCACAGAGCACTTCATAATTTAAAAACAGTTTGTCAATATTTTTCTCGATGATCTGCTCTAACAGAATAAAACATTTTGCATTTTCTTCCTCTGACGGGATCTGTACCAGTCTCGGAAGGACCCCCGGAACCTGTACCGTTGCAAAATCCAGTTCCTGTTTTTCGCTCTTTGTATTCTTTTTAGAAAGAAGTGCCGCAATATTTAACGTCTTATTGCGGATCAGCGGAAACGGACGCGATGCATCTACCGCCATCGGTGTCAGTACCGGATAGACATTTTCCTCAAAATAACGGTCCACAAACTTTTTCTGTTCCTCAGTCAGATCTTCAAACGCATCTATAATATGGATCTGTTCTTTCTTAAGTAACGGAAGCAGCGACCTGTTATAAGTGTTGTACTGCAGATCTACCATCTCCCTTGTTTTTTCGTTGATGGCAGCAAGCTGTTCTGAAGCCGTCATTCCGGCAATGTCTTTCTTCTTATAGTTAGCATGTACCATATCTTTTAAGGAAGCAACACGCACCATGTAAAATTCATCCAGATTTGAGGAAGTGATACTGACAAATTTCAGGCGTTCCAAAAGCGGGATACTCTTATCGCGTGCTTCATTTAATACGCGGTTATCAAATTTTAACCAGCTTAATTCTCTGTTTTCGTAATACTGTGGATTTTTAAAATCTTTTTCTTTTTCCATAGTGTCCTCCATTTAATACACACGTTTCTCCTTTACCACCGGTTTTATGCTGAATATGTTTTCAAAGTAAGAAACCTTCGCATCAAACAGTGCTTTTTCCAGTGCGATATCATCATCTGTCTCGATTGTGATCACCAGTTCTTTTCCTTTTACTGCTGCACGCACATTTTTGAATTTCTGCTTATGGCTGCGGTCCATCGCATTGGATACGCGTAAAATTGCAGAAAGTTTTGCAATGACAACATAACTCTCACGGCTGATATCACTCTCAAAATCTTCATAGGCCGGCAGCGGATAGGTATTGTATAAAACCGTATACGCCACGATCTCACGTTCCATATGTGTAAGACCGATGATTTCCGACGCCATAATAATGTCATAGGAACACAGCGGTCCGTTTGCAAGACTGATATACTTTCCGCAGTCATGCAGGATTGCTGCCACCTGAAGTAAAAGCCGCTCTCTCTTTCCCAGTCCATGGATTTTTTTCATTGTGTCAAAAATCAGCGTTGCCATCTGTGTCAGTGCATCAATATGCGGTGAGTAGCTCATATAGCGGGCGGACAGATTCCTTGCAGCCGAGATGACATCTGCATCAAAATCATGGACCGGTTTGCATAGCTTATGCTTCTGTGCATAATCATATGCAATACCATCGCTCACAATGACACCCGGTGCCCAGATTTTTTCGGCTTTCATTTTGCGCGCCATGCATTTAAAAATGATCATGTACGGAATGATCAGGAATCATTTTCATTTGATAAATTTAATTCTTCCGAAATCTGTTCCACAGTTTTTTTGTCAAGATCATCCAGAAATGCCAGAAAATCATTGGTTTCCATCAGATTTTCATGTTTCTTCCCGGTGACTTTTCCGGCAACCTCCATGATATAATCTCCGATTATGATCAGATTCTTCACTTTCACCTGTTCCGTGAACATTGCCATAAACACATTTAACTCTTTTTCTACCAGTCTTCAATCTGCAGCTCATACTGCTCTAAGCTGCAGCTTTTTTTGCAAGCTGTTCCTGCATGCGTATGGTGCCAAGTCCAAGATGCTGTGTCGTAATGACTTTGCCCTTTGAAAAGATAGTAATCTGCATGCCGCCGCCACCGACATCCACGACTGCTGCCCCCGTTTTGATCAGTTCCTCAAACTCACTTCGCATCGCAACCGATTTGTAGCTGATAAAGCGGTGTTCCGAGTTGCTTAAAACATGTACCGTCAGTCCGGTACGAATGCGGATCTGGTCTAAGATGAACAATTCATTGCTCACATCGCGGAGTGCTGCAGCCGCATATGCCTCGTAGCCATCCACCTGATACTCTTTCATGATCTTCGTGAACTGCTCTAACGTGTCACAGAGTGCTTCCACCAGCTCATATCCGATCACACCGCGTGAATACGCATCCCGCCCAAGCTCGATCCTGCTTCTGATATAATCAATTTTGCGGATGTTTTTTCTGGCAGAGATCTCAAAAAATTTTCAGGCTCACCTCATAAGAGCCGATATAAATCGCTGCAAATGTATGAATTGCCATATTTTATCCTCCTGCTTCATGCGTACATGTTATTCCTGTTTTCCAAGCAGATAATTAATAAACTGCTGTGCTGTTCTTCCGGAGAGTCCGCCGTGGGCAAGTTCCCATTTATTTGCCTCGGCAAGAAGTGTCTCCTCATCCATGGTGATACCGTTTTTCTCTGCAAGGGATACCACGATATGCTGGAATTCTTTTTTGCCCGGTGCACCAAAATAAATGGAAACGCCAAATCTTGCATACAGAGACAACTTTTCCTGTACGGTATCGGAAGTATGCATGTCCTCTCTCACTTCCTCTTTGTCGGAGAATGTCTCGCGGATCAGATGACGTCTGTTTGAGGTCGCATAGATCAAAACATTGTCCGGTTTCTTCTCAAGTCCTCCCTCGATCACTGCTTTTAAGTATTTATACTCGATCTCAAATTCCTCAAATGACAGATCATCCATATAAATGATAAATTTGTAATTGCGGTTTTTGATCTGTGCAATCACATCATTTAAGTCGCAGACTGATGCTTGTACACCTCGATCAGACGCAGTCCCCTGTCATAATACTGATTGGCGATTGCCTTAATACTGGTGGACTTTCCTGTTCCTGCATCTCCGTAAAGCAGGCAGTTATTTGCCTCCTTTCCGCGGACAAAGCTCTCTGTATTGTCGATCAGTTTCTGTTTTGCGATCTCATATCCGACCAGATCATCTAATTTTACATGTGCAATGTTTGTGATCGGTACGATCTGTGCTCCATCCTCTTTATGCAGCACACGAAATGCTTTATGTAAGCCTAATTTTCCAACACCAAATTCTCCGTAGAACTCTGTAACAGCATCCTTAAAATCACCTGCATCTGCCGCCTGCTCTAATTTTACTGTCAGTTCACAGATACGGTCACGGATTCTTTTATTAAAAAGCTTTCCGCTGTCGCCTGCACTCTCATAATGAAGCAGTGCATCCATGCAGTCGATCTCATAATCTTTTGCCAGCTCTGTAAAATCAAAATCAAATAAATCTTTCATGATCTTAAAATCATGCAGTGCAATCTGATTGACGGAGCCTTCCATACCACCCCGGATCTCACATCCACGGCTGTATGCGTTCTCGTTATTGACCAGAATAAATGCAATAAAATTATGCCAGAGATTTCCTTTAAATCCATGACTTACTGCAAGTTCGGACAACTGGTTAAAACATTCGTAAAGCAGTGCCTCGATATCCTCTCTGTTATAATATTCATTCTCATAGTTTTCCATGATCCATGCCATGTTATAAAATAATTTTCCATTTTCAAAATTTTTATATAAGATCAGGTTTTTTGTACTTTTCATGTTTTGCTCCATTTCTTCGTGTGCAAATCTTATTTCCACACATTTCTTTCGTTCTAATAATTTCCAAGAATCTTAAGTCCAAGCGTTTCCTCTGCCAGACCTCTTAAGGCATTCTGCACTGCTGCATCATTTAAATTACCCTCAAAGTCGACAAAGAAACGGTACTCCCAGTTTTTCCCCTGTACCGGTCTTGATTCAATGTGGTTCATGTTGATGCCATTGTAAATAAAATGGGACAGCATATGGTAAAGGGAACCACTCTCATGCATACCTTCAAAGCAGATACTGATCTTTTCCGCCTTTGAAGTGAAAACGCGTTTGCCGGATACGATAATAAAACGGGTTGCATTCATCTTATTATCCTGAATACATTCATCCAGCACTTTCAGTCCATAGATATCAGCAGTCAGGCTGCTTGCGATCGCCGCCTTATGTTTTTTGCCGTCCTCTTTTACTTTTTTTGCCGCCATGGCAGTATTTTTCAGACTATGTTTTTCCCATTCCCGGTGGCTCTCAAGATATCTGCCGCACTGCATCAGTGCCTGCGGGTGGGAATAGACATCCGTGATATCGGAAAGTTCTGCATCCGGAAGTCCAAGCAGTGCATGATTGATCTGGATAATCTGCTCCCCGACGATGCAGTTATCGTATTCTACCATCAGGTCATAATTTTCAGATACGATGCCCGCTGAAGAATTCTCAATCGGAAGCACCGCATAATCTGCCTCTCCGTTTTTGATCGCCTCCATGGCATCACGCCAGGTTTCCACATGATAACTGTCCGTCTGCTCTCCAAAGTACTCTCTCAATGCAAGCTGGCTGTACGCACCCTCTGTCCCCTGAAACACAATACGCGCATTGTGATAATCTAAACTTTCCACTTCTGTAAAATCCGGTTTTTCATACATTCCATGCGCTGTCAAAAGCTGATACTGGCGTTTTCTGCTCATCGACATAATCTGCTCAAACAATTCACGGATCCCGTGTTTATTAAAATCTGTTTTGCCAAGTGCTGTCAGCGTTGCAAGTTTTGAATCTTCGCGTTCTTTATCAAATACTTTTTTGCCGGTATTGATCTTATATTCTGCAACACCCGCAGCAATCTCCATTCTCTCCTGATATAAATCTACGATCTGTCTGTCAATGACATCAATCTGGTCTCTTAATTCTTTTAAATCTTTCATGGATTCCACCTTTATTTTTAGTATTACTTCTACTATATTACATTAACGTAGCAAAATCAAGGGCAGAAAAAGTCATATTCCATATGAAAAATATAGTATTCGTGCTCTGAAAATGCTATAATAAACACAGATGAGAAGCAAATCAAACACATTGTCACGTCAGCATAAAATGCTCTCAGAATGGAGGCCTTATGAAAAAAGTTATCACGATTCTCTTAATTATCCTCGTACTCGCCGCCGGTGTCGGTTTTGGTGTCTACCACCACAAATCAAACGAGACAAAATTCAATGACGATTACATAAACGGCAACACGGCTGGCAATCTCTACAATGCCGGCATCTTCTGCACGGCAGCTGATGGTACGATTTATTTTGCAAACCCTTCCGACAGCAGCAAACTATACTCAATGAACAGCGACGGTTCAGACCTTACAAAGATTTCTGATGATGTTGCCACCTTTATCAATGCAGATGACAATTATATTTACTATGTGCGCAACAATCCGGTTTTTACCGAACCGTTTTCATTTTTGACGATCAATACAGACAGTCTCTGCCGGCTTGACCGCAGCAAACATAAAAAGAGCATTCTCCTTGATTCTTCCGCGAGTCTTTACGCCTCTTTAGTCGGAAATAAAATTTATTACCTTCACTATGACGACAAAGACTTTACCACTTTCTATGAAGTCGGCATCGACGGGGCAGACAGTCATCAGGTAGACAAGACACCGTACCGTCCATGCTCCGTCGTCGGACAGTACATTTATTTCAATGGCGTATCAAACGATCACAATATCTGGCGTTTTGACACTGTTACTGACACCTCGGAGCTCGTTCTGAAAGGCAATTATTACATGCCAGCCGTAATCGGTGATACGATCTTTTTCTTGGACAATGAAAACAATTATACACTTGCAAGCACAGATCTCTCCGGCAGTTCGGCCATCACAACACTCAGCGACGACCGCATTGACTGTTATAACATTACAGGAAACTATATTTATTTCCAGCGCAACAGTACAAGCACTCCGGCACTCTGCCGGATGAAAACCGACGGCAGTGATTACACCGTGATCGCAGAAGGCAATTATACCAACATCAATGCAACGGAAACAGATGTCTATTTCAGGGATTTTGCATCCGGTGTGATGTATCGAACACCGATTGCTGATCCGTCTGACGTTGAGGTCTTTAATCCGGGAACTGGTTCTTCTGACAAATAATCCTGCACCGGATCCACAGGTTCGTTTTATGTTCAAAAAACACAGGGGACTTCCGTTATCCCCTGTGTTTTTTCTATGCAAAATCAAACAGTGAGAGCTGATTGGACTCCGGCATATCACCGAGCAGTCCTAAATCTCCCATCAGATCAATGACCGTCTTAGTTGCCTTTGTTCTCTGTCTGAAATCGTCTCTGGATAAGAATTTTCCATCTTTTGCCGCTTCCGCCACAGCGATCGCAGCATTATCTCCCATACCGTCGATCGTATTTAATGCCGGCATCAGTTTTCCGTCAATGATCTGGAAACGGTCCGGTTTTGCACGGTAAATATCGATCGGTGTGAAATCAAATCCCCGCGCATACATTTCCTGTACAATCTTCATGTCACGGTATACATCCTGTTCCTTCTTGGAAAGCGAATCTTTTCTGCGCTCATAATCTTTCTGGAAATAGGTAAGGCGCTCTCTTCCCTGACACATGATCTCATAGTTGAATCCAGTCGCACGGATTGAAAAATATGCCGCATAATAGGCAAGCGGATAATATACTTTACAGTATGCGATACGCCATGCCATCATAACGTAAGCCGCCGCATGTGCTTTCGGGAACATGTATTTAATCTTTAAACATGAATCAATGTACCACTCCGGCACGTCATGTGCACGCATCTCTTCTTTCCACTCTTCCTTTAGTCCTTTTCCTTTTCGAACCGACTCCATGATCGTAAAGGACTGCTCACTGTCAAGTCCCATCTGGATCAGATAGATCATGATATCATCTCGCGTACAGATCGCAGTGGAAATCGTTGCCAGTCCCTGTTCGATTAAAGTCTGCGCATTGCCGAGCCAAACGTCTGTACCGTGGGACAGACCGGAGATACGGATCAGATCCGAAAACTCCTGCGGCTTGGCATCGATAACCATCTGCATGGCGAACTCTGTACCAAACTCCGGAATACCGAGACATCCAAGCGGGATCCCGCCGATATCCTCCGGCGTAACACCAAGCGCTGACGTATTTTTAAACAAAGACATGACCGCCTCATCATCAAGCGGGATCGTAACCGGATCGATTCCCGTTAAGTCCTGCAACATACGGATCATGGTCGGATCATCGTGCCCGAGAATATCGAGTTTCAACAGGTTGTGGTCGATCGAGTGGTAATCAAAATGTGTGGTGACTGTCGCAGTCGTCATATCGTTTGCCGGATGCTGTACCGGGGTAAAAGTATTGATCTCCTCTCCCACCGGAAGTACAACGATACCTCCCGGATGCTGTCCGGTCGTTCTGCGGACGCCGACACATCCCTGTACGATACGGTCGATCTCACAGTTTCTCTTGTGGATGCCGCGCTCCTCGTAATAATTCTTGATATAACCGAATGCCGTTTTATCGGCAAGTGTACCGATCGTACCGGCACGGAAGGTCTGTCCGTAACCGAAAATAACCTCACAGTACGCATGCGCTTTACTCTGGTACTCACCGGAGAAGTTCAAGTCGATATCCGGCTCCTTATTTCCCTTGAATCCAAGGAATGTCTCAAACGGGATATCAAATCCGTCCTTGACTAGTTTTTCGCCGCAGACCGGACAAATCTTATCCGGCATATCACAGCCGCTCCTGCCGGAAAATGCCTTGACCTCCGGCGAATCAAAATCACTGTATTTACAATTTGGGCAGCGATAATGTGCCTGGAGCGGATTGACCTCCGTGATACCGGACATTGTCGCCGCAAAGGACGAACCTACTGAACCACGCGATCCTACCAGATATCCATCCTCGTTTGACTTCCATACCAGTTTCTGTGCAATGATGTACATAACCGCATATCCGTTGGAAATAATAGAGTTCAACTCACGATCCAGACGCTCCTTTACGATTGCAGGAGCTCTTCGCCATACATACTGTGTGCTTGGTATAACAGATATCACGCAGCATCTGGTCAGAATTTTCGATGACCGGCGGACATTTATCCGGGCGCACAGGTGCGATCTTCTCACACATATCCGCGATCTTGTTCGGGTTAGTAATGACGACTTCCTCCGCTTTTGCCGAGCCAAGATATTCAAATTCCTTTAGCATCTCCTCTGTCGTCCGAAGGTAAAGCGGCGCCTGGTCATCCGCATCCTTAAATCCTTTTCCCGCCATGATGATACGGCGGTAAATCTCATCCTCCGGGTCAAGGAAATGCACGTCACAGGTCGCAACAACCAGTTTTCCAAACGTTTCTCCCAGTTTTACAATACGGCGTTGATATCCTGCAGTTCCTCGATCGTGCTGACGGATTCTTTGTCGCTTTTTAACATAAACTCATTATTGCCAAGCGGCTGGATTTCTAAATAATCATAAAATTTTACCAGTCTTATGATTTCCTCCTCCGGCCGTCCACCCACGATTGCACGGTAGAGTTCTCCCGCCTCACATGCTGATCCAAGCAGCAATCCTTCACGGTATTCTACAAACTCACTCTTTGGAATACGCGGTCTCTTGTTATAGTAGGTCAGATGTGACAGAGAAATCAGACGGTACAGATTGATGCGCCCGATATCGTTTGTCGCAAGAATGATCGCATGATAAGTGTTCATTTTCATGATGGTCTCCGGCGAAGCCTGTCCCATCTGGTTGACCTGATCTAAGGTTTCCATGCCACGGTCGTGAAGCATCTTTACAAATTTTACAAAGATCTCCGCCGTACATCCCGCATCATCCACGGCACGGTGGTGATTCTCCAGAGAAACTCCCAGCGCTTTTGCTACAGTATCGAGTTTAAAACGGTTTAACTGTGGCAGCAAAATTCGTGCTAAAGCAACCGTATCAATGATCGTAAACTCTTTCTCGATTCCCTGTCTCTCACAGTTTTTGATGATAAAACTCATATCAAAATCTGCATTGTGTGCGACCATGATTGCATCCCCACAGAACTCCATAAACTGTGGCAGGATCGTCTCTATCTTCGGTGCATCGATCACCATATCGTCTCGGATGGAAGTCAGTTCCTCGATCCGGTACGGGATCGGCACTTCCGGGTTGACGAACGTAGAAAAACGTTCTGTGATCTCGCCGTGCACCACTTTCACTGCACCGATCTCTATGATCTTATTTTTATCCGGCGAAAATCCGGTCGTCTCAAGGTCAAACACCACATAGGTATCATCGAGATTCTGGTTTTTTGAGTTGGTGATGATATCCTTTAAATCATCCACCAAATATGCCTCCACACCATAGATCACCTTGAAGTCATCATCCGGTGAGATCGCATGGTTTGCATCCGGGAACGCCTGTACATCCCCATGGTCGGTGATAGCAATCGCCTTATGTCCCCATTTCATCGCACGCTTTACGATATCTTTTACCTCAGAGACACCATCCATATCGCTCATCTTGGTATGACAGTGAAGCTCTACGCGTTTCTCCGGGCTCGTATCCATACGGACTGAGGTAATCCGGGATTTTTTTGATGCCGACGATCGAACCTATCGTAAGCTCACTGTCAAATTTGTCGATGGTCGTGACGCCTTTGATCTTTAGGAAAGCACCTTTTTTCACCCCCTCAAGCAATTCCGGAAGCTGGTCATTTCTGGTAAAAATCTTTAAAACAATGGAGTCCGTGAAATCCGTGACTGACATGATCACGATCGTTTTTTCATTACGGATCTCTCTCGTCTCAAGTGTCATGACCTGACAGCGTATCGTAACCTCTCCCATCTCCCCGACAATCTTCTCGATTGGGATCGTCTCATCTTCAAAATCTTTTCCGTAGAGCACATCTGGGTTATCTGATTTTTTATATCCACCGTAGGATCCGCCATCGTATTTTTTGCGGAATTCTTTTTTGCCAAACGAATTTTCTCCCTTTCCGTTCGCGTTTCCTGCATTATTTCCTGCAGCAGATTCTTTTGAATGATTTTGTTCTTTTGTGGCAGTTTTCGTGGATGTGTCAGCCGTCTGTACGTCATTCCCGGGCTGTACTTCTTCTGCCTTTGCCGGTGCACTCTCCTCATGAAGCTGTACACGTTTTAAAATATTTTTGATTTCAAACTGGATCTGTAAATCACTGTTTTTCTTGTGTTTGCTCTCTTTCGGTTCCTCAAAAGCAAGTTCTACGGAAAGGTCAAGTCCACAGCGTTCACACACCACTTTCTCTAAAAATTCAACGATCTCATGTGATCTGGTCTGTGCAATGATCGTGTTTTCAAGAGTCAGGAGCAGATGGGAATCTCCTGTAAACTCCATTTTGGCGGAGCGCAGCAGATTATATTCCATCAGACTGTAATTTTTTAATTCCTCTAAAATACTGTCCTTATACAGATCCATCAGTTTTTCTGCAGTATACTGCTCTGACAACTGGTATTTTTCAATGACTTTAACGTCATATGCCGGTTTTTAAAAATCTGATCATGTATGTTTTTTTCCAGCTGATAGATATTCTTTTTATGGATAAGACGTGTTCCATTTAAATAGATACGGATATGATCTTTCTCATGATTCATTCCGACCTTGGTAACTTCCGTCTCTGATAACAGTTTTTCATATCTCCATTCACTTCCAGTGTCGGAAATACATCAAAAAACATTTTTGTCATGTTTTACCCAACTCCAACTTACTTAATTGTTGCTTGTTCACACATTCCGTGTGACCAGTAACACCTAATTTTCATTCCAGTGCAGCAGTTCATAGCGAAGGCTCTCTAACAGTTCGGATTCCGGTACTTTCTTGTAGACCTCTCCATGTTTGATGATCAGTCCTTCCCCGATACCTCCGGCAATTCCGATATCCGCCTCTTTTGCCTCACCCGGTCCGTTGACCACACAGCCCATAACGGCAACTTTGATGTCTAACGGGATATCGGCAACCATATTTTCGACCTGGTTTGCAAGTCCGATCAGATCGATCCTGGTTCTTCCACAGGTCGGACAGGATACGACCTCAATACCACCCTTGCGCAGTCCTAATGTCTTTAAGATCAGCTTTGCGGATTTGATTTCCTCTAACGGATCTCCGGTCAGTGAAACGCGGATCGTATCACCGATGCTGATGTAAAATCAGTCCAAGTCCGATTGCGGATTTGATATTTCCACTGATGATCGTTCCGGCTTCGGTGATGCCTACATGCAGCGGGTGATCAGTTTTTTCTGCGATCAGCTCATGTGCTTTCACACACATCATAACGTCCGAGGATTTGATGCTGATAACAAGGTTATCGTATCCCATATCCTCAATCATTTTTACTTTATCCAGCGCACTCTCAACGATTCCTTCTGCCGTCACGCCATGGTATTTTTCTACCAGATCTTTTTCTAAAGAACCACTGTTGACACCGACACGAATCGGGATCTGCCGCTCTTTTGCCGCATCCACGACTGCCTGTACGCGCTCTCTGCTTCCAATGTTTCCCGGATTGATGCGGATCTTATCTGCACCGTGCTCGATTGCTGCGATCGCCAGACGGTAATCAAAATGAATATCTGCACGACCGGGATCTCCACCTGTTTTTGATCTCTGTCAATGCTTCGGCAGCTTCCATTGTCGCACTGCACATCTTATGATATCACAGCCTGCTGCCGCAAGTTTATTGATTTGTGCCACTGTCGCAGCGATGTCCTCTGTCTTTGTATTTGTCATTGACTGAATCAGGATCGGATTACCGCCCCCGATCACTTTCGAACCGATTTTTACTGTTTTTGTTTTCACTGTACTTTCACCTCTACATGAAAATTTTTCGAATATCGTTAAACATTACAACCACCATCAAAAGCATTAAAAGCATAAGTCCTATAAAATGCACCATGCCCTCTTTGTCCGGATCAACCTTTTTCCCCCGGATCGCCTCAACGATCAGAAACACCAGTCGTCCACCGTCCAATGCCGGAAGCGGCAGCAGGTTCATAACACCAAGGTTTGCCGAGATCAGAATACAGATATAGAGCATCTGTAAAAATGCCGCATAATAACCGTAGGAAACACTCTCCTCATAGCTGTCACCGATCGCATCGACAAGCCCGACCGGACCACTCATATCATTTAAGGTAACACCGCCTGTGGCAAGCATTTTTAAGCTTCCAAACGTCGTATCGATCCAGTATTTTACCTCATATCCACTGTACAGAAGATTCTTAAACACATTTCCTTTCTCCACTTCACCGCCGACAAAACCATAGCGGTATCTGCCAAGTTCTTCATCATACAGCGGTGTCAGCTCTGCCGTATATCTTTTTCCGTCACGCTCATAAGTCACTTCCACGGTCTCCCCCGCATGGAACATGGAGTAAGAACTGACTTCCCGGTAAAAATGAATATGTTTTCCGTTCATTTTTACAATGACATCCCCCGCCTGCATACCTGCCTGTTCCGCTGCAAAGCCCTCGCTGACCTCTGTGATCTTAGGGACATCATATCCATTGCAGGAAAGAAGGATAAAAGAAAAGACAAATGCCATGATAAAGTTAAACACCGGTCCGGCGGCAACCACACTGATCCTTGCCCAGACAGACTTTTTGCCAAATGCCCGGTCATCTGTACTCTCGCCGTCTTCTCCCTCCATCATACAGGCACCTCCAAACGGAAGCAGTTTTAAGGAATATTTCGTTTCTCCCTTCGTCATGCCCAAAATCGTCGGTCCAAGTCCGAGACAGAACTCATTGACACGGATCCCATTTGCCTTTGCCAGTGAAAAATGTCCAAGTTCATGAAATATAATAATGATACTGAAGATCAATAATGCGATAATAATTTTCATCCGTTTTTAATTCCTTTCCATTCTGCCTCTAAGCCCATTTCTGCCCGATATATTCGTATACTGCCTGCTCTGTTTCTAATACCTGATCTAAAGTCGGATCGCTGATATATGCCACATGCTCCATGCAGTCCTCAATGATCTCCGTGATCTGCGGATAGCTGATCCTACGGTCTAAAAACATTGCCACTGCACGCTCGTTCGCCGCATTAAATACGGTTGGCTGACTGCCACCCTTTCTCATTGCATCGTATGCTAACGCCAGTCCCCGGAAGGTCTTTGTATCCGGCCGTTCAAACGTCAGACTTCCCAGTTCAAAAAGATCCAGTCTCTTTCCTGACATTTTTCTGCGCTCCGGATAATAGAGTGCATACTGGATCGGCAGACGCATATCCGGTGTTCCAAGCTGGGCAATCACTGCTCCATCCTCATACTGCACCGCAGAATGGATCACACTCTGCGGATGAACGACCACTTCGATCTGATCTAATTCCACACCAAAAAGCCATTTTGCCTCCATGACCTCAAGTCCCTTGTTGACCAGTGTCGAGGAATCAATTGTTATTTTTCTTCCCATCGACCAGTTCGGATGTTTTAAGGCGTCCTCCACTTTCATCTCTGCAAGATCCTCCGCGTTTTTTCCGCGAAATGGTCCGCCGGATGCCGTCAGAAGGATTTTTTCAATACGGTTGCTCTCATTGCCCTGCAGTGACTGGAAAATCGCGCTGTGTTCACTGTCCACCGGAAGGATCGGCACATGATATTCTTTTGCCAGCGGAATGATGATGTGTCCTGCCGTCACTAGTGTCTCTTTATTTGCAAGTGCAATTTTTTGCCAGCTTTGATTGCTGCAACTGTCGGACGGATCCCCATCATGCCAACGATCGCGGTAACTAAGATCTCACTCTCCGGATGAACTGCGACTTCAATCAGTCCTTCCATCTTTGAAACCACTTTTGTGTCCGTATCCGCAATTTTAATCTTTAATGCTTCTGCGGCTTCCTCTTTGAAAACACATACCAGTTTCGGGGAAAACTCCCTGATCTGCTGCTCTAATAATGTAATATTACTTCCTGCCGCAAGTGCAACGACCTCGATATCTTTCTGTTCTCTTACGATATCAAGTGTCTGTGTTCCGATTGAACCTGTCGAGCCTAAGATTGCTATTTTTTTCATACAAATCCTCTTTTCTAAGCAACTTGTTGCGAAGAGGCGACGAGAATCTCAAATTCTCGGAGGCATGTTTTTTATGCCTTGCCATCAAAGCTATTTGTTTTGCTCAGAAACAAATAGCCGTGCGAAATAAGCTATCAGGCTTATTTTTCATACTAATATCCTCTGTTTACAATACAATAAAATTGCTGCAAGAAAATAAATCATGGCGCCGTAAAAATCACACTGTCAAAGCGGTCCAGAATACCGCCGTGTCCCGGGATCAGTTTTCCATAATCCTTGATCTCATAGTTTCTCTTGATCGCAGACGCAGTCAGATCACCTACCATGGAGATCAACGCTCCAACCGCACTGATCGCCGCCATGATCCATACATGCTGTGTGGTAACACCCATCGCATTTTTAAAGATCATGCCATAGATCACAGTTAAAAGTGCAGCACCGACCACTCCACCGATTGCTCCTTCCACAGATTTTTTCGGACTTAACTTCGGAGACATTTTATGTTTTCCAATCAGCATACCAACACAGTACGCACAGGTATCACATCCCCAGGAGCACAAAAAGATCAGCCATACGATATAGGCACCCGCGGTGAGCATTCTCGTCTGATATACATAAGAAAGCATCACAGCCACATAAAACACACCGAAAAATACAGCTAACATCTGCTCCGTCTTATATTTCGGATAAGTAAATACATAGACAAACATCAATGCCATCAGGAATCCTAAAACGACTACCATAAGATCCGGCAGAAATGCCCATTTCAGATTACAGTAAAATACGGTCGCCGCAAGATACCCCACGATTCCCGGCAGTTCTTTTTCCACATGAAAAATGCGGTATAACTCAAACATTCCTATATAGGAAATAAGTAACGTCGAAAAGAGTAACACATCTCCCCCCGTGATAATAAGTACTAACGCGGCTGCCACCAACACGATGCCGCTCAACAGTCTTGTCTTAAACATATATGAAAACCTGCCCTTTCTTCTTTCGGTCTATTTCGCTTCCTCTGCCAGTCCGCCAAATCGTCTGTCTCTCTTATTATACGCTTCCACAGCTTTTTCTAATTCCTCTTTTCCAAAATCCGGCCATGGCACATCGGTAAAATAAAATTCACTGTACGCAAGCTGCCATAACAGATAGTTCGAAAGACGCTGCTCCCCGCTTGTGCGTATCAAAAGATCCGGATCCGGAATTCCTGCAGTATCCAGATATGAGGCAAACAGATCTTCATTTAATTCCGAAACCTGCCTTGTACCATTCTCCATATCCTGACACATTTTTTTCATTGCGCGGATCATTTCATCCCTGCTTCCATAATTGATGGCGATCTGCAGGTTCAGACCATCATTTTTTGCAGAAGCTGCTTCCAGCTCCACGATCTGTTTCTGGAACCGGGCACTCAAACGTGTGGTATCCCCAATCACGCGTACACGCATATTATTTTTATCTGCTGTTTTAATACAGTTCTTCAGATAACTTTCCAGCAGCTTCATGAGTGCTGCCACCTCTCCCTCCGGTCTGTTCCAGTTTTCTGTCGAAAAAGCATACATAGTCAGATATTTAATTCCCATATCATGTGCTGCTTTGCAGACTGTTTCCACATTTTTTGCCCCAACCGTATGACCATAGTTTCTGGGCATTCCCTTACTTTTTGCCCATCTTCCGTTCCCGTCAAGGATAATTGCTACATGCTGCGGAATTTTCATTGTAATCACCACGCCTTTCCATAACCTGCATACTTTGTGCCTGCATTCATTCATAAAGTGAAAATGAGGACACGCCATTGTCATGTCCTCACCTCTATGTTCTATACAAAAATCCCTAAACTGTCAGGATCTCTTTTGTTTTTGCCTCAACAGCCTTGTCGATCTCAGTGATATATTTATCTGTCATTTTCTGTGCGCCGTCCTCTAACTCTTTCACTTCGTCCTCGGACACATCGGCAGACTTGCTTAATTTCTTGAAAGAATCATTGGCATCACGACGGATATTACGGATTGCTACTTTTGCATTCTCGCCTTTTTTCTTAACATCCTTTGCCAGTTCTTTACGTCTTTCCTCAGTGAGTTCCGGGAAAAGAAGACGAATCACTTTTCCATCATTTGTCGGATTGATTCCAAGATCTGACGTTAAGATCGCTTTCTCGATTTCTTTTACCATAGAAGCTTCCCATGGCTGGATCTGAATCATTCTCGGTTCCGGAACATTGACGTTTGCCACCTGCTGAATTGCAGTCGGTGTTCCATAATAATCAACTTTTAACTTGTCAAGGACATGCGGATTGGCACGTCCTGCACGGATGCTTCCGAACTCCTCTGACAGGTTATTCATTGTTTTCTGCATTTTTTCATCAAACTGAACTAATCTTTCATCCATATTTTTACTCCATACCTTTCACGGTTCTTTGTTACACGGTTACTTTTGTACCGTTAAAATCGCCAGTCATGGCTTTTACAATGCTGTTTTCCTCGTTCAGTCCAAAAACGAACATCGGCATTTTATTTTCCATACACATGATCGACGCAGTCAGGTCAACCACTGCAAGTTTACGATCGATCACTTCCTGTATGGATACTTCGCTGTATTTTACAGCAGAAGGATTGATCTTTGGATCACTGTCGTAGACACCATCGATTGCTTTTGCAAGATAGATGCCCTCTGCCTCCATCTCAATCGCACGGAGCACAATGCCTGTATCTGTGGAGAAATACGGATGTCCGGTTCCTCCTGCAAAAAATACGACCATTCCTTTTTCAAAATACTTATTTGCACGATCCTTTGAAAACAGTTTTGTCATGCTTCCACACTCAAATGGTGTCAGGATCTGTGTCTTCATTCCAACAGAACGGAAAATTTCAGAAACATAGATACAGTTCATAACTGTTGCAAGCATTCCTATCTGGTCTGCCTTTGTACGGTCGATGGTTTCACTGGTTCTTCCTCTCCAGAAATTACCTCCGCCGATCACGATGCCGACCTGGATGCCTGATCTGTAATCTGTTTTACCTGTCTTGCCACTTCTGTGACAGTCGGTTCATCAAATCCGGTATGTTTTTCACCGGCTAAAGCTTCACCGCTTAATTTTAAGAATACTCTCTTCATATTCGATTACTCGTTTCCTTTCTGAGCATTACCATTGAACAGGCTCTGTACATCCACGTCAGAATAGCACTGTGAGCAGAATCCTTCGATTACCGCACCATTGTTGATCTGTACAGAACGTGATTTGATGTTACCCATAACAACTGCGGATGTATCCACAACAACCGGTCCCTGTACATCAATATCACCTTTGATGGCTCCGGCAATCACTGCAGAAGTAGAGGTCACATTACCGATGATCACAGAACCAAGACCGATCTTAATGGTTCCTGTACTGACAACCTCTCCCTCAATCTTTGCAGCGTCTGCAAAAATTCAGATGCACTGCTGTTTCCATTTACAACGCCGGTTACAACTAATTTGCCGTTGCATCCCACATTTCCTTCTACCTGTCCTCTTACATCCAAGGAACCGTTTGATACAATATCACCTTTGATGATCGTTCCCTCTGTGATTACGGATACCTCATCAGATACCGGTGCGCTCTGGTTATTAGTTACAGGTGCTGTTGTATTGTCAGCCATTTTTCTTTCCTCCTGGGTTGCTTTTGTAATATTTGAAACTGTTTCATTTCTTTCTGGTTCAGGTACAGATGCAGGCACAGGTACTGCTGCTCTTTCTGTCGGGGCACTTGCATTCCTTGCTGCCATCTCTGCGGCGCTTCTTGCTGCAGCAACTTTCTCAGCTTCCTGCTTTGTCACCTGTTCCAACAGACCATCCAGCTTGGAAAGTTCTGTCTCAACATCCACTTCGCCTTCTAACGTATTAACCTCAACGTCATCTTCGTTCGTGCTGGTTTCCAGGTTGTCATCTGCAGGCATCAGTCATTGACTGCCTGTGAGAAGTCATCTTTAAAATCCTTGAAAAATCCCATGTTCATTCCTCCATTTATTCTCAGTTATTCCACTGTGTCTGCTTTCACATACTGAATAACCTGTGTATCTTCATCAATCGGTAATATTTGTGCGCCCATTCCCTCTAAAGCTTCAATCAAAGGTCCTAAAGCTTCTACCGTTGCTGACTTATCCGTTCCGTCATGCAGTAAAACCACCGACGTTTTATATTTTACTACATCATCTGTCACATTTTCAACTATTTCCTCAGAAGTATATGCGGTCGAGGCGCCATCTCCTGCCGATACATTCCAGTCATAATAAATAATTCCCTGTGTATTAAGATAATGAATAAAGTAATCCATCGGTACGTTACTGATGAGATTGCTGCTTCCTCCCGGAAAACGATAGTAAAGACTATCCACTCCTGTGGTCTGTTTCAAAAAATTCTTCAATGTCATATAATCCTGTTCGAACGCATCTTCCGACTGGTAGATCACACTATACTGGTTGGAATACGAATTCATGCCAAGTGTATGTCCCTCATCCACAATACGTTGATAGACAGAAAGCATTTCTTCATCCTGGTTTCCATTCACAAAAAAAGTAGCTTTTACGCCATATGCCTGCAGCACATCCAGAATCTCAGATGTGTGTTCCGACGGCACATTATCAAACGTTAAGTATACTTTATGTAAATCTCCTTCCGATGCCAGATTGTCCTCATCGGAAATCCCGGATGCAGGAGGTGTTACTTTATCCCATGTCATCTCCGTCTGCATCTCTTCTGTTGTCTCTGTCTCCTCTGCTATCACACCACCATTCAGATCTGCGGCCGCTCCGGCATTAATCTGATCCGTGTTCTGCTCACTGCTGCTTGTCACCAGCTGATCCAGCTTATGTTCCAGCGACGTCATCTTCACAAATAGCACCACAACCAATATCATGGACAGAACGATCCATCCTGCCACAATCAGTATGATACTGTATCGGATTTTCGTGATCCGCTTTCTCCGCTTTCTCTGGTAATTCAGTACTTCTGAATCTTTATCCTGCATACAATACCCCCAAGGTAATCGTTAGTACCTATCTATTGTAACACATTTTTCTATTTTTCAAATAAAAAAGCGCAAAAAAATTGATTAATTTTTTCGCACTTTTTTTATTATTGTCTGATTATTTTTATTTCTATTGTACTATTTTATTTTCCAAGTATGTTTGCAATAAAAAAACCGCCAATAAAGAGTAATATTCCAAGCAGCAGCTGTCCAAAACCGATAGAAACGATATTCATCCCGGATAACACTGCAATCGGCGATGAAGTGACCAGCCCCATAATTGCAAAATACGTTTTCCTCTCCTGTTTCTTCAATAAATATTCCACAAGTTTTGATACAAGAAATATTCCAAGCACCACACCGATACCAAATGGATGAGCACTGCTGCACAGGCGAACAGCTCCTCCCACTTAAGAGCCGGTAATGCTGCCAAAAAACCGCTGATTCTGTTTATGATCGGCGTATAATATCCCAGAGACATCAACAGCATTGAACCACTGACCCCGGGAATCACCATCGTTGCCGCAGCTACCGTTCCAACCACAAACAGCGAGATACTGTTTTTTATTCCCGGCTCTAAGGCCAACATCTGTTCCCTGTTTCCAGAACTG
>ENA-OQDE01000406-OQDE01000406.1-human-gut-metagenome-genome-assembly--contig:-NODE-406-length-26434-cov-7.761166_pt1 | contig 26434 bp, 32 predicted proteins | sample MGYA00242768_ERZ504595 | MGnify/ENA primary metagenome ERZ504595 (study PRJEB26092, sample SAMD00036307) | human gut metagenome | host: Homo sapiens | study: EMG produced TPA metagenomics assembly of... | reverse complement strand
GCGGCGGATGACACGGACGTATCGGCAACCGCGGCGGTCGCGGCGGACTCGTCCTTGAACGGGTCGAACGCTGGGTGCTTTCCAGGGCGGCGGCCTGCTCATCCAACGGAATGCCCTTGCCCCAGGTCAGCGTGTCTTCCAGCGGCGCAAACGTCTCGCCATAGCGGCCGGTGCGGCCGGAATGCACGGAATTGGCCAAACGGGCGATGCCTTCAGACGGCTCGTCACTGCCTCGATGGCCTTGGTCGCCGCCGCCAGCACATGATGGGCGGTGTCGGACTTGGCTTCGACTTCGGCATCCGGAAGAACAGGGCGGAATCGTAGGAGCATGAGCCTCGTCACGCACGATCTTGCCGTTGTGCAGTTCGACCACGCGCTTGCGCATCGAGTTGACGATCTCTTCGTTATGCGTGGCCATGACGATGGTGGTGCCGGTGCGGTTGATGGCGTCCAGCACTTCCATGATGCCCAGCGAAGTGGTCGGGTCGAGGTTGCCGGTGGGCTCGTCGGCCAGCAGAATCTGCGGGTGATTCACGTAGGCGCGGGCGATGGCCACACGCTGCTGCTCGCCACCGGAGAGCTCATGCGGATAGTTCTTTTCCTTGCCGGTGAGTCCCACGGTATTCAGCACCTTGGGCACCAACGATTTGATGGTGGACCGCCGCGTGCCGATCACCTCAAGGGCGAACGCCACGTTCTCCCATACGGTTTTGTTATTGAGCAGCTTGTAATCCTGGAACACGAAGCCCAGCGAACGGCGGTACTGCGGCACTTGACGGTTGGTGATGCGCCGCAGATCGTTGCCGGCCACGCGAATCTCGCCGCTGGTGGCCTCCTCCTCGCGCAACAGCAGGCTCAAGAGCGTGGTCTTGCCGGAGCCGGACGCACCCACAAGGAACACGAAATCACCGCGTTCGATATCGAGGTTGATGTCGTCAAGCGCCGGTCGGGTGCCTTTGGGATAGATCTTGGACACATTGTCCAGTGAGATCAGTGCCATAATGCTGTTTACTCCTCGGTTTCGGCGGCGCGGCGCTGTTCATGGCGCCAGCGGATGCCGGCCTCGATGAACGCGTTGATGTCGCCGTCGAACACGGCCTGAGTCTGGCTGGTTTCGTAGCCGGTGCGCAGGTCCTTGACCATCTGGTAGGGGTGCAGCACGTAGGAGCGCATCTGATCGCCCCAGCTGGCCTTGATGTCGCCGGCGAGCTCCTTCTTCTTCTTGGCCTCCTCCTCGTGGCGCAGCACGAGCAGTCGGGACTGGAGCACGGCCATGGCGGAGGCACGGTTCTGAATCTGCGAACGCTCATCCTGCATGGTCACCACGATGCCGGTGGGAAGGTGGGTGATGCGCACGGCCGAGTACGTGGTGTTCACGCCCTGGCCGCCGGGGCCGGAGGAACAGTAGGTGTCCACGCGGATGTCCGTATCCGGAATGTCGATATGGTCGGTGGCCTCGACCAGCGGCACCACTTCCACGGCGGCGAAGCTGGTCTGGCGGCGGCCCTGGTTGTCGAACGGGGAGATACGTACCAGACGGTGGGTGCCGCCCTCCACGGACAGACGGCCGTAAGCGTAGGGGGCGTCCACCTGGAAGGTGGCGGACTTGATGCCGGCCTCTTCGGCGTAGGAGGTGTCCATGACCTTGGCCTTGAAGCCGTTACGCTCGCAGTAGCGCAGGTACATGCGCAACAGCATCTGCGCGAAGTCGGCCGCGTCGACGCCGCCGGCACCGGAGCGGATGGTCACCACGGCGGAACGTTCGTCGTATTCGCCATCGAGCAGGGTCTGAATCTCCATCTGGTCGAGATCCTTCTGAATCTCGCCGATTTCGCTTTGCGCCTCGTCCAGAGAGTCCTGGTCACCCTCCTCGTGGCCGAGTTCAACGAGCGTTTCCACATCGTCGATGCGCTGGGAGGCGGAGTTCAGACGCTTCAGCTGCGATTCCGCGGCGGACAGCCGGCTGGTGATCTTCTGGGCGTTTTCCGGATCATCCCACAGGCCCGGGGCCGCGGCCTGCGTTTCGAGATCCTTGATATCGGCCTTGAGCCGGTCGACGTCCAGCGCCTTGGCGATGGATTCGTATTTGGCGCGGCTTCGCCGATCGCCTGGGTAAAGTCAAATTCTGCCATCGTGGTTTACCTTACTGTTGATTCTTTGAGATTCTTTGGGAAGTCACGTCCTTGTTGACAGCCTTCGCACATTCCTCTGGCGTTGGCGGGCATTGCCGCGCCACACACGCATCCGCCTGCAATCCATGCTGCCAGAAGGTTCCGGGCCTGCCTTGCCGATAGCCGGCCGGGCGACCTCACAAATCCCTCGCATCAGACGTGTTCAACTGCGGGCACGAATATGCGAAGCAACGTCAAAGCCCCGCGTAAATCGCCGGGATGATCAGGGAGCCGAGCATGGCCACAGCTATGACGACACACACCACACGCACGATGGTGCGGCGGCGGTTCTCACGCTGCTGTCGGCCGTCCTGATAGTTACTCACGAGACCAATAGTGTACTCACCGCTTACGACCGCAGGACTTGCCGCCGACGCCAGCCCTGCCGGCGGGCCCCCACGGCCCTTTCCTTTGCGCTTTCAGCGCCGCCAGATGGTGTTTCATGGCCACCAGCATGATGTGCGAATCCTCAAGGCCCAAGTGGCGTTCGTTGTGGGCGGAATCAAGCGCGCCCTGACGTTTGGCGTAGGCGTCGAGCGTGTTGTCTCCGTAAGGATGCTCGTTGGTGGGTACCGCGCCGGGGTCCCACTGCCGGCTCATCGGCAGGGTATCGATGATGGTGATGCGCCCGGCACGGTAGCTTTCCGCGTATCCGGCGACGTTCAGCATGAACCAGCTATGTTCGAAGGTGGCGTTATGCGCCACGTACGGCTGCTGGGTAAGCCGCGCGAGCAGGCCGGCCTGGGCTTGGGGCCATTCGTCGAAGAGTCGGTACCCGGCCTCGCTGCTGCGGCCGCGTACATCGATGCCGGTGAGTTTGGCGATGAGGCGTTGCCGAGCGCCGCGTTTTCCGGCGGCACGCCAAAAGCGAGACGGGACTGGCCGTAGGCGTCGCCGGCGGCGTAATAGCCTGCTCATAGGCGTATGTCTCAGGTTCGCCGGCCGGGCGCGGACTGGCCATGTTCATGAACTCGAAGCCGACGTCGATGATGTAGTCACGCGCGGATCGATGCCGGTGGTTTCGATGTCGATGCCCATCACCGCGTCCACGTCGCGGCCGGGCAGATAGGCGTCGCGCCAGTCGGGCTTGGGATGGTGGCCGGTAGCGTTGCCAGACGAGGCGGCACCACCCGGCGAAGTCGCGCCGGAGAGATTGGCGCGGGCCATCGCCGCATCGCCCGCACGCTTCTGGAAGCGCTGGGCCTTACGTCGTTCGGCGCGTGCGTCAAGAATCGCCGCCGTACGGTCTTGGATATCGTCCAAGGCGACTGTTGTGGGGAACTTGACATCGCTGTTTTCGGCAGCAGTGTTTCCGGCAGATGCGTCACCGGTTTCACCGCTCAGATTCAGCATGCCTTGGTCATCGTTCGATGGGCGGCTGCCGGAGTACGGCCTGAGCACGGCAACGGTAGTCCTCCCCCGCCGTTCGCGACTGACCACCCATAGGTGTTGCTGTTCGCCCAGACGCAACAGCGTGTTGATGTTGTCGTTGAGCCGACGATTGGCGTAGGCGAGCGCGCGAGGCAGACGATAGGAGCCGATGAATCGATCGTAATCGGTCATGAATGTGCTGTTGCATTGGGCGATGATTGATTCCAGATGCTCGCGTGTGGCGTAATCGATCTTCAATGCGTCGTGGATAGCTTGTGGCGTCAGTTCCAGTTGGTCCAACCCGAGCTGAGGCTGTGCTGCGGTTTCGACATATTGCTCACCATCTGCAGCAAGCGCCAGCAATACGCTGATGCCATGCATCAGGTCCAGCGAACGCACCCAGTCCCAGTCAATGGTGGTGCCGTCGGCGTCTTTGGGCATGGACGCCGCCCATTGGGGAATGTCTCCCTTGGCGGCGTCCAGCCATGTGCGGTCGATCATAGTGCGAAGCCGAGTTCTTCGGCGGCCTCGGTGGGTACCGGGTCGTCGCACCAATAATCCTCGAGGTTTTCGGTGGTGGTCAGCGAACGGATTTCGGCGCGATCGATATACAGTTCGCCGCTCAAATGATCGGTCTCGTGCTGGAAGATGCGTGCGGGCCAGCCGTGCAACGGCTCGCTGTGGTGCTTGCCGTCTTCATCATCCATTCGGCGGTGATGTCGAGCCAACGCTTGCGCACGGCCTGGTATCCGTCGAAGCTCAGGCAGCCTTCGTAGAACGAGGCGGTTTTGTCGCTGGTGGGTTTGTAGCTCGGATTGATGATCACGTGGAAGGGGAATTCCGCGATTTCGCGCGGATCATCCTCGTCGTCGCGCACGTGTCTTCGACCACGGCGAGCGCGAGCCCCAAGCCGATCTGGGTGGCGGCGAGCCCCACGCCGGGCGCCTCCAGCATGGTGGTGTGCATCGTATCGATGAGTTTGGCGAGCGTACGCTTGGAAAGCTGGCCATGGTAGGCCACCGTCCGTTGGCGCAACACCGGTTCGCCGGCCTGCACGATGGGCAGGAGCTTCTCCTTGCCGCCGGTTTTGATGAGTTGTTCGACATCACGGTTGAGTTCGAGGTTGACTTTGGCGTTCTTTCCAAACATTGCTTTTCCTTAGGGAAGGGTGCTACAGCGCGAGTTCTTCGGCGACGATCTTGGCGAGGCGGGTGCAGACTTCGTCGGCGTAGGCCTGGGTGGCGGCTTCGGCCATCACGCGTACGAGCGGTTCGGTGCCGGAGGGGCGCAGCAGCACACGGCCGGTGTCTCCCAGCAGTTCCTCCTCGCGGGCCACGGCATCCTGGATGCGCTTGTTGGTGGCGGCGGCTTTCTTGTCCACGTTCGGCACGTTGATGAGGGTCTGCGGCAGCTGCGGGAAGTCGGCGGCGAGCTCCTTCAGGCTCTTGCCGGACTTGACGACCTCGTTGCACAGGTCAGTGCGGTCAGGGTGCCGTCGCCGGTGGTGGCGAATTCGCGGTTGATCACGTGGCCGGACTGCTCGCCGCCAAGCGAGTAATCGCCCTTGAGCATTTCCTCAAGCACGTAACGATCGCCCACGGCGGTTTCCACGGTCTTGATGCCCATGTCCTTCAGGGCGAGCTTCAGACCGAGGTTGCTCATCACGGTGACCACGAGGGTGTCGTGGTTGAGCTTGCCTTCGCGCTGCTTGGCACGGGCCAGAATGCCCATGATCTGGTCGCCGTTGATCATGTTGCCGTCTTCGTCCACGGCGAGGCAACGGTCGCGTCGCCGTCGAAGGCCACGCCCATCACGGCATCGGTGGCCTTGACCATGGCCTGCAGCTGCTCGGGGTGGGTGGAACCGGCGTTCTTGTTGATGTTGTAGCCGTCCGGCGAGGCGTTGATCACGATTACATCCGCACCAGCACGGCGCAGGGCTTCGGGAGCCACCACGGAAGTGGCGCCGTTGGCGCAGTCGGCCACGATCTTCAGGCCCTTGAGCGGCTTGGGCTGGGTTTTGTCATCGTTCAGCGGAGCGATGGTGGCCACCAGATGATCGATGTACAGGTTGGTGGCGGTGGTCTGGTCGTGGCTCACGCGGCCCACGCCGGCACCGGTCGGGCGGTCCCAGTCCTGGCCGAGCACGGCCTCGATGTCGTCTTCCTTCTGGTCGGGCAGCTTGAAGCCGCCGCGTGCGAAGAACTTGATGCCGTTGTCGGGCATCGGGTTGTGGGAGGCGGAGATCACGGCACCCATCTCAACGTTGAGCACGCTGGTCAGGAACGCGATGCCCGGAGTGGGGATGATGCCGGCATCGATCACGTCGAAGCCGCCGGCAGACATGCCTGCGGACAGCGCGGAAGCCAGGAAATCACCGGAAACGCGGGTATCACGGCCCACCAGCGCACGGCGGCGGCCTCGGGCTGGTCGTCCTGCGTACCGGCGTCGCCGAGCACACGCACGGCGGCGTCGCCCAAATCCAACGCCAGACGTGCGGTCAAATCCCTATTGGCCAGTCCTCGAACACCATCGGTTCCAAACATCTTCGGCATATGAAGTTCCACTCCTTGTATCGCGTTACCCGCACCATCGTAGTCGTTGTGCTCCACCCTAGGACCCGACTCGGCAAAAAACCGCCACGGAATCTGCTCCAGAACCGGAAATCAGCATTCAACAGCCGCAATGGCATCACCCACAAACCCGCATATTCATCTTGTTCGGCGGATGAATGATGAGATACATTCGTTAGCGGGCATGCCGGGCGGACCGATGCACTCCGGCACGGGAACGAAGCCATCGCACTAGTAAGAACGGGCCGGCAAACGCGCCTGTAAACAATACAGCGGCAAATACGACGAACGGAACTACCCAGCGTACATCGATAACCGGCAAAGCAACACCAAACAGAACGACGGCGAGGAACACGCTGAGCCATGCGATGAACATGCCCAACGGCATCTCCTCTACCGGGGTGGTCTCGGCCATGAATGCAACGATCTATTACTCCGATGTTGTGGTCAGTATGTGCGGCAGTTGCTCGTCGCGGTTGAGGAAAGAACGCGTTTGGCAGCGAAGTAGCGTATGCGACCTTCCTCAGTGCGGGCGTATACCATGGTGCAATGCGTCAGGCAGCGGTCCAACTGCCGGCTCAGTATCTCGGCGTCCTGCTGGCGGCGGGCAAATACGGACGGGCAGGGGAAGCTCACGCAGTAAGCGCGCACGCCCCATTCCTTACCGATGATGACATATCGCGGATTGTTGATGGGCGCGAGTAGCTCCTTCATAACGCCGGCGAACAGCACCTGCTCGCGCCGCGAACCGCCAATCAGCATGACACGCAATGCCGTGAATCTGCGACGTGTCTGGCGGATCGAGGAAGTCGTTCACCGCTTCGCCTGCCGCGCTGGTTTCTAGGCGCTCAGGTTCCGCAGTCGCCAAATGCCAGACATTGGCCACCTTATCGGGGTCTGCGACCACGCTGCGGTTGACGGCCATGCTGTATGCTTCACTGCATCAGTGTAAGGCACGAATCAATAGGTTTTGAGCCCCAGATCGATGGTAAGAATGATGCCGGCGATTACGGCGGCGGCGCGCATGATGTTTGCGGGAATCTTGCGGGTGATGGACGGGGCGATGTACCCGCCGATGAAGCATCCGATGCACAGCATGATGGCGGCCGGCCAATCGACCGCGCCTTGGATGATGAATACCACTGAGGCGCTGATGTTCGCGCCTGTGCCGATCAGGGTTTTCAATGCATTGATCTTGTGGAATGGGCCGATTTTGGCGGCATCAAGCACGGCGAGAGCCAAGGTACCGGCGCCCGCGCCGAAGTAGCCGGAGTAGATGGCGACCGCCGCTACGCCCAGCCATACCCACCAGGAATCCTGACTCATGGGCTGCACGAGTTGTTCCGGCGGGCGGTGAGGTGCGGTAGGGGTGGTTGCGCGCTTGGCGGCTTCAGTGGCTTCAGTGGCTTCAGTGGCTTCGATGTGCTTGAGTTGCGCGGTGGCATCCGCGGCGGCTTGCTTGGCCTGCATGCGGCCGCGCGGATTGATGGCGATGATCAGCGAGCTCAGCAAAATCAGCACTGGTGCGGCAAATTCAAAGACACTCGGGTCGAGTTTGAGCAACAGAAACGCACCGGCCACCCCGCCGAATGCGCCGATGACCACATACGTAATGGAGCGTACCGCTTGGCCTTTGAGTTCTTTGCGCGCACCCATCACGCCACCGATGCCCGTGCCGACCACGCCAACGGTGTTAGAAGCGTTTGCCAATACAGGCGGAATGCCGAACGCGAGCAGGGCCGGGTATGAGACCAGTGACGATGCGCCTACCGCATAGCCCACGAATCCTGCGCCGATTCCGGCCAACAGAATCAGCAGTAATGAAGTTATGGAAAAGCCCGCAATCATTCCCCGTATCCTTGTCGCTCATCGACCGGCATATTGCCGGCCTTGAGCGAGAATACGCTGTTGAGGATTGGTTGCGGGTTTTATGTTGGAATGTGGACGTAGCTTCTCGCGGAAGCGACTCCCCTCAGTCGCCTGAGGCGACAGCTCCCCTCGCGCCCGAGGGGAGCCAGAAGGAAATCAGAGCGCTTCGTTGTATTCGCGAACCTTGAGGGTGCGGTGGGAGGATGCCACGTTTTCGACGATCAGACGCTTCAGGGCATTGTCGGCGGCAATGTGCTCGTCCAGCCAGGCGTCACCGAGCTTGACCAGCGTGGCGGGATCGGCGTAGCCCGGGTACAGGCCGTTGAGCAGGGCGTCGGCCATGTGGTAGGTCTTGTTGGCCCAGACCCAGTCCACAGTCTCGAAGTACTTGGCGGCGAACGGCTCGGCCAGATCGGAGCGCGGGGTGGCGGAGAAGCCACGGGCCACGGCCTCGAGCTGGGAGTTGGTCAGCTCGTCGTTGTGGAGCGCCTGATCCCAAGCCCATTCCTTGGCCTCAGCGGTGGCCATGGAGGCACGGCGCCGTAGGCGAACTCGCGGTTTTCCGTGGTCTCCTTCTTGGCGAGCTGCGCGTCCACGTCGTCGTTGGTCATCTCGTTGACGGAGGTGAGCGCTTGGACGATGGTCCACGTGAAGTTGTTGTCGATTTCGAGGCCTTCAAGACGCACGGTGCCGTCCAGCAGACCGTGTGCGTTGGCGGCGAATGCGGCGTCGCCCTCCTCACCGTAGCCCAAGTAGGCGGTGACGAGCTGGAACTGGGTGTCCGAGCCGGCTTCGGCGGCGTTGGCCAGAGTCCACAGTTCGGCGGCCACGTGGCGCAGCACATCGTCGCGGCGGGCGGGCGCACGTAGTGGTGGGCGGTGGTGCTCATGCAGGCCAGCGCGTAACGGAAGGTGGTGGATTCGGTTTCCGTGGCCAGAAGACGCAGGGTCATGTCCACGAAGCGTTCGGCCGGGAATTCGCCGTCACGGGTCATATCCCAGAAGGCGAGCCAGGTCACGGCGCGGGCCAGGGCATCATCGAAACGATGCAGGTTGGCTTCGGCGAATGCCTGGGATTCGGCGTCGAAACGAATCTTGGTGTAGGTCAGGTCATCGTCGTTGACCAGCACGAATGCCGGGCGCGGCTTGCCGGCTGCGGCCTCGACGATGGTGGTTTCGCCATCTACATCGAGTTCGAACTGCTCGGTGCGCACGATCTTGCCGGTTGCGGCGTCTTCGTTGTAGAAGCCGACGGCCAGGCGATGCGGGCGCAGCACCGGGTGTTCGGCCGGCGCGCTCTGGGTGAGCTTCAGTTCGGCGATGGTGCCGTCCGCGTTTACGGTCAGGCCAGTGGCGATCGTGTTGATGCCGGATTCCTCCAGCCACTTGGCGCTCCAGGCCTTGAGATCGCGGCCGGAGGTCTTTTCCAGTTCGCTCAGCAGGTCGGCCAGGGTGGCGTTGGAGTAGGCGTGACGGTTCAGGTAGTTGTGGATACCTTCGAAGAACTGCGTGCGGCCCACGTAGAATGCCAGCTGCTTCAGCACGGAGGCGCCCTTGGCGTAGGTGATGCCGTCAAAGTTGACGTAAGTGTCGTTGAGGTCGTTGATCGGCGCGACGATCGGGTGCGTGGTGGGCAGCTGATCCTGGCGCAGCGCCCAGCTCTTCTCGCCGGAGCAGAAAGTGGCCCAAGCGTCATGCCATTCGGTGGCTTCGGCAGTGGCCAGCGTGGAGGTGAATTCAGCGAAGGACTCGTTGAGCCACAGGTCGTTCCACCACTTCATGGTCACATAGTCGCCGAACCACATGTGCGCAAGCTCGTGCAGCACGGTCACCACGCGGCGCTCGGCCAGCGCGTCGGTCACCTTGGATTCGAACACGTAGGAGTCGCGGATGGTGACCATGCCGATGTTCTCCATGGCGCCCGCGTTGTATTCGGGCACGTAGATCTGGTCGAACTTGGCGTACGGGTAGGGCACGCCCCAGGTCTTGGCGTAGAACGCGAAGCCTTCTTGGTGATGTCGAACAGGTAGTCGACGTCCTTCGCGAAGGCCTTGGCCAACGACTGTCGGCAGTACTGGGCCATTGGCACGGTACGGCCGTCTTCGTTCAGGTATTCGGTGTGCCATTCGGCGTACGGGCCGGCGCAGATGGCGGTCAGGTAGGAGCTCATCACCGGGGTCGGCTCGAAGTCCCACAGACGGGTGCTTTCGTTCGGCTTGTCGCCGAGGGTGCCGTCGAGGGTTTCGCGCGGATCGTCCTCGATGGTGGCAACCGGCATGTTGGAGGTGACGATCCAGCTGGCGGGAGCGAGCACCTTGAAGTCGAAGGTGGCCTTCAGGTCAGGCTGGTCGAACACGGCGTAGACGCGGCGAGCGTCCGGCACCTCGAACTGGGAGTACAGGTAGATGTTGCCATCGGACGGGTCGACCGAGCGGTGCAGGCCCTCGCCAGTGTTGGAGTAACGGCACCTGGCTTCGACGGTGACCTCGTTCTTCTCCTTGAGGTCGGTCAGTTCGATGCGGTTGTCTTGGAAGGCCACGGCCGGGTCCAGGGACTTGCCGTTGAGGTCGATGGAGGTCACTTCGTCGGCGATCAGGTCGAGGAAGGTCGACGAACCAGGCTTCGCGTTGAAGCAGATGAACGACTTGGAACCGAAGTTCTTCGCGCCGACCGTCAGGTCAAGGTCGACGTGATAGTGAATCGGCGCTTCGATAACGGCCTTACGTTCTTCGGCTTCAATACGAGTGAGATTAGAACCGGGCATGACTTCAATTACTCCTTACGGTCGTCCCTGGATAATCCGGACTACTTGGTTTCTACGGTTTCGACGTCCTGGGCGATGTCGGCCACGACGGGCACGATCATCGGCTTGCGGTGCAGCTGGCGCGCAACCCAGCTGCCGAGCGTGCGGCGCATGGTCTGCTGCAGCTTGTAGGTGTCGCGCGTGCCCTGCATCATCTGGTCGTTGAGCTGTTCGACGATCTGGTGACGAACCTTGTCGAACTCGCTTTCGTCCTCGGCCACGGCATTCAGGTAGATCTTCGGGCCGGTGACGACCTCGTGATTGTCGGTGTCGACCACCACGAACGCGGAGACGAAGCCTCGGTGCCGAGAATGCGGCGCTTTTCCAGCTCGTCATCGGTCAGCTCGCCGACGGAATCGCCATCGACGTACACGTAACCACACGGCACGGAGCCGACGACCGCGGCCCTGCCGTGGTACAGGTCGACCACATCGCCGTCTTCGGCCAAAACCACGTTCTGCGGGTCCACGCCGGTCTTGACGGCGATCAGCCGTTGGCCACCAGATGGCGGTTTTCGCCGTGGATCGGCATGGCGCACTTGGGCTTGACGATGTTGTACATGTACAGCAGCTCGCCCTCGTTGCAGTGGCCGGACACGTGCACGGCGGCGTTGTCGCGGTTGACGACCTTGGCGCCGAGCTGCACGAGCTTGTTGATCACCTTGTAGACGCCGTGCTCATTGCCTGGAATCAGGGAGCTGGCGAGAATCACGGTGTCGAACTCGTTGATGTGGATATCGCGGTGGTTGCCGTCGGCGATGCGGCCGAGTGCGGCCATCGGTTCGCCCTGGGAGCCGGTGCACATGAAGACGAGCTTGTCGTCCTGAATGTCGTTGGCCTGCTTCAGGTCCACGACGGTGCCTTCGGGGATGTGCAGGTAGCCGAGGTCGGCGGCGATGGACATGTTGCGCACCATCGAACGGCCGACGAACACGACCTTGCGGCCGTACTTGTGGGCGGCGTCCACCACCTGCTGCACACGGTGCACGTGGGAGGAGAAGCTGGCGACGATGATTTTGCGGGTGGCCTGGGCGAACGCTTGGTCAAGGGCCGGGCCGATGGAGGTCTCGGGCTTGACGAAGCCGGGCACCTCGGCGTTGGTGGAGTCCATCATCAGCAGGTCCACGCCCTTTTCGCCGATCTTGCCGAATTCGACGAGGTCGGTGATGCGGTGGTCGAGCGGCAGCTGGTCGAGCTTGATATCGCCCGTGTCGATCAGGGAGCCGGCCGGGGTCTTGACATAGACGGCCAGGGCGTCCGGGATGGAGTGGGTGACGTTGACGAATTCGAGGTCGAAGGGACCACCTTGAGCTTCTCACGGCCGGCAACCTCAACCTTGGTGGGGTTCTGGTGGTGTTCCTTGCACTTGGCGTCCACGAAGGCGAGGGTCAGCTTGGAGCCGATCAGCGGGATGTCCGGGCGCAGCTTGAGCAGGTAGGGCACGCCGCCGATGTGGTCCTCGTGGCCGTGGGTGAGCACCAGGGCGTCGACCTTGTCGAGACGGTTCTTGATGTAGCTGAAATCGGGCAGGATGAGATCCACGCCCGGCTGCTCCTCCTCGGGGAAGAGCACGCCGCAGTCGATGAGCAGCAGGTGACCGTTGTATTCGATCACGTTCATGTTGCGGCCGATTTCACCCAAGCCGCCGAGCGGCGTGATGCGCATGGAGCCTTGCGGTACTTCGGCGGGGCGATCAGCACGGCATCCTGCTGGGGTGCGGTGGCCTGCCGGGTGGCGTTGATCTTACGGGACGGCGTACGGCTGTTGGATCCGTTGGCGTTGCGGCCGCGCGCGGAACCGCGACGGCGAGAATTCGTGTTCTTGCTTGTTTTCTTTTGTTCTTGTGCCATAACCTTTTTGGGATTTCTGTTGTGGTGCCTCTGCTCTGTCATGCAGGGGCGGCGGGCTGGCAACCCGTATGCAGCGTTTCGGGCTTACAGCAGTCCGGCAGCGCGCATGCCCTCTTCAGCCTTGTCAAGCTGAGTGGCGTCGGGACCGATGTTCGGCAGACGCATGGTGGTGGAGGGGATAACGCCCTTGACCTTGAGCGCAGCCTTGGCCATGACGGCCTGATAGCCGTCGCCATTCAACGCGTGGACAAGGGGGGCGAGCTGGTTGGCGAGGCGACGGGCGGTGGTGATATCGCCGCGATCGAATGCCTGGACAAGCTGCTGCATGGGGTTGGAGCGACGTGGGCAATCACCGAAATGATGCCGACGGCGCCGATGGAGAGGAACGGCAGGAACAGGCCGTCATCGCCGGAATACCAGGCGAGGCCGGTGCGCTGCTGCTTCTCCACTGCGGCTGCAAGATCGCCGGTGGCGTCCTTGACAGCCTTGACGTGTTCAAGTTCGGCCAATCGGTCGTAGGTTTCGACCTTGACCTTCAAGCCGGTACGGCCGGGAACATCGTAGACGATGATCGGCTTTTCGGCGGATTCGTCGACGGCCTTGTAGTGGCCGACGATACCGTCCTGCGAGGGGCGGGAATAGTAAGGCATGACGACGAGCACCGCGTCGGCGCCCGCTTCCTGAGTCTGTTCGACCATACGCACGGTGTGTGCGGTGTCGTTGGAGCCGGCGCCGGAAATCACCGGAACGTCGACGACCTCCTTGACGGCCCTGACCAGCTCGACCTTCTCATCCATATGGGTGACGGGCGATTCGCCGGTGGTGCCATTGACCACCAGACCATCCGCGCCATCGGCGACGAGGTATTTGGCGAGCTTCTGCGCGGCGGCGAAATCGACGCTGCCGTCGGATTGCATCGGGGTGACCATAGCCGGCAGAATGCGGCCGAAAGGTGCTGAATCAAGAAGGTGCATGTCATGCTCGCTCATAGTGTTCACCGTACTTCCCATTGTGGACTCTTATACTACGTACCTTGATTGTTGCTGAATGCGTGGCATTATGGCCGGAGCCGGTGGCAATGCCGTGATGCGCGTCCCGGCGCGCTTCCCTGCCTGAAATGCGGGGGCGACTACTGGTCGACTGCGGGTCGATTACAGGTCGAGGAAGCGGTCGAGGCCGATGGTCAGGCCAGCCGGAGCGTCGCCGGCGAGCTTGCGCACGGCAAGCAGGACGCCGGGCATGAAGCTGGTGCGGTCGAAGCTGTCGGCCCGAATGGTCAGCTGCTCGCCGGCATTGCCGAAGAGCACTTCCTCGTGGGCGTGAGGCCGCGCAGACGCACGGCGTGCACGTGGATGCCGTCGACCACCTGGCCGCGTGAGCCGCCATCGGTTTCGGTGGCGTCCGGCACGGGGGCGAGTCCTGCGGCCTTGCGCGCTTCGGCGATGCCGTGGGCGGTGTGGATGGCGGTGCCGGAGGGGGCGTCCACCTTGGTGGGGTGGTGCAGTTCGATGACTTCGGCGGATTCGAAGTATTTCGCGGCCTTGGTGGCAAAGTAGTCGGCCAGTACGGCGGAGATCGCGAAGTTAGGTGCGATGAAGACCTTCTGGGTTTCGGGCTTCGGACCGTTGGCGATGGCGGATTTGATCTGGGCGAGTTTCTCGTCGGTCCAGCCGGTGGTGCCGACCACCACGTCCACGCCTTGGCCGATCAGGGTCAGCACGTTGTTCAGGCTGACGGACGGCACGGTGAATTCGATGACCACATCGGTGTTGTCGGTGGTGATCTGGGTCAGGTCGTCGCCGGCATCCAATGCGAGCGCCAGCTGCGTATCCTCGGCGTTGTTCACCGCTTCGACCACGTGCGAGCCCATGCGGCCCTTTGCTCCGACCACCGAAACCTTGATCATGTCTTCTTCCCTGTCTACCCGTACCTGCCCGGCAATGTACCCGGGACGTTTTCCAATCGGCAATCAGCTATCACCGCAGGCCCCTCACGCCAATACCCCGTCCACAGAATCAAGCTCCCTCTGACGAGCCGAACCGTGAAGTCGAGCTCCCTCTGATGAGCCGAACCGTGAAGAAAACGCCGGAGGCGTTTTTAGGTGAGGGCGAACGACAGTGAGCAATAATTCAGTTGGCTGAAAGCCATCATTAATTGCGTTCGAGCTGGACGCGAAGCGGACTGAGGGAGAGACCCCGGCGAAGCCGCCAACCATCCATCGGGCGTAGCCCGATCCCGTTTCACCCACGCCGCTTGGCCAAGGCCCATCCGGCCAACGCCAATGGCACGGACGCCAGCGTGAAGATGAATGGCAGCATCATGCCCACATGAGGGTTGGAGGCGTCAAGCACAATGCCGGCCACGGACGAGCCGATCGACGTGCCGACCGTGCCTGCGGTGGTTACCCAGCTCAGTCCTTCGGTCAGGGATTCCGCCGGCACCAGATCCTTGACGATGAGGTTGCCGGTGGCGAACGTCGGCGAGACGGTCAGGCCGGCGAGGATTTCGAAGACGCCCAGCAGGATGAGATTGTCCATTGACAACCGGAAGAACACGTAGCCGACGGTCAGCAGCGACAGGAACATCACCATATGCGCCCAATGGGAGCCTTTGAGTTGGCAAGAGCCGAACACCAGCGCGCCGATGCACGAGCCGACCGCGAACATCGCCAATTGCAGACCGAGGAAGGCTCAAGTCCCATGGATTTCATGGTGGCGGTAATGGACACGTCGAAGGACGTGAAGCTCATATTGAACACGATGAACACGGCGAGCAACGGCAGTACGCCGGCATAGAGCAATACACTCTTGGGCTTGGCACCACTGCGTTTGAGTTGGCGCAGGGTCAGCTGGTCGGCATCTTCGCTTGCAGCGGGGCTGCCGTCATCGTGCGCGGCCACGCTGACCTGTTCCACGATGACCGGCGGCTGGGTGGATTTCAGCGAGAAGAATATGGTGCCGCCGATGCCGCATGCCACGGTGGGCACGAACAGTTGGGATACCGGATGCACGGAGGTGGCCAGCCAAGCCGCCAGAATCGGCCCCAGAATAAAGACGATCTCGTCAATGGCGGCTTCCATGGCGTAGGCCGTGTTGAGCAGCTGTTCGCCATCTTCCACACCGCGCAACGCATAGGACCAACGGGTTCGGACCAATGCGCCGAATGAGAACTGCGTCAGACCCATGATGATGGCCAGAGCGAACAGCAGCGGAATCGGCACGCGCACCAACGCCGCGAAGGCGAAGGCGAGCATGGCCACGATCTGCACGGCGAGCGCAAGCCGGCCCACGCGGGCTTGGCCGAAACGGTCGAAGGCGCGGGCGTAGAACGGGGTGACGCAGCTCATGGCCAGCACATAGGCGGCGCTCATGGTGCCGGCGATGGTCCAATTGTCGTAGAGATGGTTGAGCGCCAGAACGATGCCGAGACTCATCATGGAAATCGGCAATCGTGCCACCGCACCGGACAGGCAGAACGCCTTGGCTCCGGGCAGCATGAACAGGCGCTGATAGGGCGAGTGGGCAGCGGACGACTTCGAAACCGCGCGAGTCGTGGACACAATAACTCCTTACTGGTGCGTTGTCCGGCACGTGCGCCCGCCCACACGTGCCATCCGAGGGTAGCGGTTCCCCAGCAACGTCACGCGGTGCGTTTCAACCGCGGACCGGTACGTGGCCAGTCGTCTTCATCGTCGGAGATGCCTTGCGATGCATAAGGTCTCTCCACCGGTGAAGGCCGTCCGATGCTGTACAGGTCATGAGCCTTTGGCTCAGTCGTTGTCAGATTGTTCGGGAATGCCGGAGCTCAACTCGGTAAGGATTTCCTGTTTGGTTTTCGCACGGGCGTGAAGCTCGCGCAAGCCTCGTCGGGCTCACTGACATAGTAGAGAGTGGCGTCGATACTGTCCAATTCCACACCTTCGACCGCTGCCAGCAGCAGTCGGTACATGTCGAGCTGGGCAAGTTTGCGGGTGATGTCGTCTGGCTTGGTGGGCCGACGACCGGTTTTCCAGTCGACCACGGTAAAGCGTGCGGTGGTGCTGGACGGGTCAAGTCCACCGATGAATACCGCATCGAGTTTGCCATTGACTAGGCCCACGCCCGGCACGTCCACGACAATGGCACGCTCCGTCCACGCCGGGATGCGCTTGGCCCACGATGATTCGGCCAGTCTGCGCTGCCACGCCACCAGCTTGGACTCGGTGGCATTGTCGCTACTTATGGAAGTGGCGGAGGCGGCGGATACGGCGGATGCGGATTGTTGAGCCGTGGGCTGTGGGACAGCGGGCTGCCGTGTGGATGGCTTGCGGCATTGCCGCTCCCGTTCGGCCAAATCGGCCAACATGGCTTCCCGGGAAACGAATCCCGCATCCTGACCTGTATGCGGCATACTTGATTCGGCTTCATATGCCAGTACCGCTTCATCCGGCTTACCGGCATTGATGAATTGCTCAGCCCACGCATGGAACTGCGTGCCGGCTTCGGCCGCCGGAGACGATATTCGTGGAATCGGACGGATAATGCTACGCCAGTAGAGGCGCTCCTCCCGTTCGCTCATGCCACCTACGCGGGCTTGCAGGCTTGTCACGTTCTGACGTCCGGCGGCCAGAATGCGTTGCGCCTTGGCTTTGACTGCCTCATCAAGCGACTGGCCGCTGGCGGCATCGGCCATCAAATCGGCGTCGTCCACCAGCAATTGCGCCCGTTGCAGCAGTGGACCGGCGTCTTGGTGCTGCTCAAGTGACGAGGAATCTGCGGCGATAACATCGATGCCACGTGACAGCTGTTCATGCACTGCGTCGCTGAGGGTAGCCGGCCACGGCAATTCGACAGCGGCATCCGTCTGCGTAATCGGCGTCTGCCATGCCTCCCCCACCACGGCGTCACCGTATGCCGCGGCATGCTCTCCGATAAAGAACTTCGGGAGGGGCAATCGCTTCGCCTTGCGCCGAGATCAGCATGGGCTTCCCGGCATTGGCGGCTTGCAGCCGTTCCACACAGTCCTGAGCCGATATCGCATGTTCACGGGCTTGGAGCGCGTCATGCACTTCAAGCCAGAAATTGGATGGCTGAGCGGCGCGAGAGCCTTTGGGCACCACTGACGGGTCCCGCCCGGATTCGCCCGTATAGGCGCAATAGGTCATCAGGGCATCTTCTCGCGCACGGGTAAGCGCCACATACATCAATCGACGTTCGTCGGCATGCAGCCGGCGCCCATATTCCTCCGCCTGCGTCAAATACCAGCCGGATGCATCCACTTCTTCCACGCCATCGCCGAATTCGCGCATGGAGCCGAACACTTCATCATCAATAAGCTCCACATCATCCAAAGCCGCCAACGATGCGATGGGGTCGGCTTCCACATCGGTATCATGGGGGAATCGCGGCAGAATGCCGGCATCGGCACGCATAGGCACGGGTACGGCGGTGGGGTTGGTGAGCCAGGAGTCGGCGGTCTCATGATATTCGGGTGCGGTCCAGTGACCTTGCTCGGTGCCTCCCGTATGGTGCTCGTCCAGCACGATCTTGAGATGGTCGCCTGATTGCTGGGGAATCCGACGGCGGTAAGCCCCACTACCGCAACGGCATCCCATTCCAACCCTTTGGACTGGTGTACGGTCATCAGTTCCACATCCACCGGAGCGTCGGGGAGACTGGCGGCTTCATCCTCCACCGAAGCCAGATGATCCACCCATGTGATGAACCCATGCAACGAGGGAGTTTGCTCAGCGGCAATCTCTTGCGTGTACGTATCCACCAAATCCACAATCGCATCCATAGGCATATGCGCCAAAGCGGGATTGGCGCGGTGCTGCGGATTATGCAGCACACCGGCCAATACGGTGTCGATGTCAAGATCCAACGCTTCTATGCCGGCGCGAATCACGTCGCCCAGTGGACGCCCGACGGCATCATGCACCTGACGGAGCATCACCGCGGCCCGGGTTATGGCGTTGCGCCCGTGTGCGCTCAACCGTTCAAGCAGTTTTACCAGGTCGCCGCGTAGCAATACGTCTGGCAGGAATACCGCATTGGCCACCTGATCGCGGTACTCACGCACCACAGCCGCCCATTCATTCGCTGGTGTATCCGGTTGGGCAAGGCCGGCCTGCACCAATGCTTGGAAGCGTTGTTCCGTGTTCTGTTCTTCAGCAAAACGGGCCAACATGGTCAAATCCGCTGCGGACATGGTGAATCGTGGCGTGGCCAGCAAGCGCATCAGCGATCCCGTATCGGTGTGGTCGGCGGCCACGTGCAGCAACGCCATCAGATCGCGGATTTCCGGACGTTCCAACAGCGCGGAATAGCCGACCACGAATGTGGTCAATCCGGCCTGTTCCAATGCCGCCTGATATTCGGGCATATGTGATTTGGACCGAAACAGCACGGCGACCGGCGCTTTCTGTTCGCCCGGCATCTGTTCCTGTTGTTCGGCTGCGGAACGGTGCCGTGCGATGGCCGTCTTGCAGAAACGCACTACGCGTCGATCTCCTGCCCGGCCGTGGCGAAGCCCAGTACTCCCAATGTTCCTTCGGGGGCATCAGGCATGGGGTCGAGCGATGAGACATCGACCTCACGCATCAATGAGCTGGAAGGACGCGACGGGTTGGAGCGCAACGGCAGCGTGAGATTATTGGCGGCTTCGAGCACTATACGGCTGTTTCGCCTGGTGACGGACAGCGGGAATGGCTTGTATCCGGCAGACAGGTGGAAATCTTGCTGGAACATACGGAATGCACCAGGCTGGCACCACGCCATGCGTAAATCGACTGGAACGGATCACCCACCGCGTTGACGGCGGACCTCTGTGACGCATCCACGTGGAACAGTGCTGCCAGCAGAGCGGCCTGCGTGGTGGAGGTGTCCTGATATTCGTCGAGCAACACGTGGCTGTACCTGCGGCGCGTACGCTCTCCGATGGAGGGGAAGCGCTCGATAAGCTGATACGCGGCAATGGTGAAGTCGGAGAATTCGGCCATATTGCGTTCCCGCTTGGCTTGGGCATAGGCCTCCACCAGCTGGAGCAGAATATCGCGTTTGCGTGTGGTCTCCAGCAGCGCACCGCAATGATAGGTGCAACGGGCGTGCAAATGTTCGGCACGGTCATCGAGCTTGGCTTGCCAGCTGGCGTCGGTATCTTTCTTCAGTCGTTTGATCTTGGGGATTTTCGGCTCGTCCTCGGGCATGGGTTCGTCTGCAACGGCTTGTTGCAATCGATTGATGAATGCCGAATCCCATTGCCGTACTCGATTGATCGCATCATCGAAGCTGGTGCAGCCGGCACCGATCATGGCACTGCCAATGCATCCGACAACGCCAGAACACGGTTCGCCAAACTGGAGAAGGCGCCAAAATCCTCACTGAACGCCAGATCCATGTGCCTGTCGATGACTTCGGTGGCCAGTTGAAGCGCTCCGGCTGCGCTCAATGGTTGCGTGTTCTGATCGAATCCGACAAGCAGTCCATATTGGCGCACGATGGTCTGGAAGAAGGCGTCATACGTGAAAATGGCCGGCTTGAGGAATGCCCGATCAGACACCGTGGCGGTCGTAGAGCCCGCCATATCACCGGCCACTGCGGCGGAGACGCGTTCCAGCAGTTCGCCTGCGGCCTTGCGTGTGAAGGTCAGGCCAAGGATGCGTTCAGGTGCCACACCTCGATTGATAAGCGCGATGATGCGTTGGGTCATCGTAAAGGTTTTGCCGGAACCGGCACCGGCAACCACCAATACGTCAGCATCGACTGGCGCATCGATGATGGCGGCCTGTTCCGCACTGGGAGTGAACGTGCTCATGCTTGCCTCGTTTCGAAAATCGTGTCGATCTGGCCTGCACAGGCAGGGCAGACGTTCTTCATACGGCAGAATCCGATATGGGTGTCTTGCGGATGGGCCTCGATGATGGCTGATCTGCTGGCCGCCGCGGCATAGAATACGCGGGCGATCATGGTCAGCGACCATAACGTCTGCGTACCGGCGAGCGCGGCGAATTGCGCCCACGCTTCGGCACTCACACCTTCGGGAGGAGTAGCCGGATCTATGGCGGGTATGTCGAAGAAACGGTTGGGGTCTTTATACCAGTATCGGGGCGTGAACGGTTCGGCATTCAACGAGCCATCAGTGAACAGCGGCGGCTGGAAGGCACCTTCCGGAGCGTAGCTTCTGGCTGGTGCCGCATTCTGCCCGACATGGAATAGCGCGCTTTGGCTGATATGCGGCATTGCGGCAAGTGCCTTGGCACCGCGCGGCCCGTCTTCGGGGAACACGAGGCCAAGCTGATAGCACACGAGCTGCAAATCATTGAAAATCTGTTTGACCGTAGCGTTCTGCCTGTTTTGTAGTCAATGAGGCGAATGCATTCGCCGCCGTCTGCGAGTACGCGGGTTTCCATACGATCGATACGCCCGGACAGTCTCACGGTCAGATGCTCGTCCATGCCTTCCGGCCATCCTCCGACCAGTGCTCCCATCAGACGAACCAGCGTGTTCCGATCGATCGGGTGCATGCCGGGCACGGCATTGTATGCGTCGAGTATGTCACGCACATCGAAACGTGCGGCAAACTCCCGTTCGCATTCGGCACCGGCCAATGCGCCAATGCTGAAGTTGCTGGAGTTCTTGCAAGATACGTTTCCGGATCGGCGTCGCTGCGCACAAAGTAATCGGCGATGTTGCGCAGGGCATCCGCCGCGGACTCGTCCTTACGGGTGGCCTCATAGCGGTTCCGGGTGTCGGCTATGGCATTCGGATCGGGACGTTTGCTCTGATAGATGGCATTAAGCGTGCCGCGACAGCTCGATGCGGCGTTCCGTGCCGGCCGTGGAGTCCAAGCCCAGTGCGGCCAACGCCTGGGCATTGTGGGAAAGATGGTCCAGCCCTTCCTCGCTGCCTTGCTGCGCAACCGCATGGATGAGGGTTCCGAAACTGGTGGCCACGGAGCTGGGGCGAGGACCGGCGAACCGGTTCTCCAGCATCCAGCACACCGGGCACGCCCATAGGCTGTCGACCGCCGATGGAGATAAGGTGACCATGGGTGCGGCCTGCGCATCCGTCTTGCCTTTCCCTGTTTGGATACCGTCAGACTGTACACCACCAGATGATGCGCTGTCAGATGAGGCACTGTCAGATGAGGCATCGCCAGATGACGCGCTATCCGATTGGGCCGGCGATTCCACAAACGCCCAGCTCTGCGGATTTGCGGCGCGCACACCATGCTCTAACAGGAGTGTCAACGCAATCGCGGCGTCCTTTGCGGCAGCCTGCTGCGGTTGAGCAGTGGCCAGAACCGCGCGGGCGGCGCTGACCAACCCACGTGGGTCGGCGTCCAATCCGGCCAGATCATATTCGGCGGCGAATCCCGCATGTGCCCCCACTGTGGTGAAAGGCGCCTGTTGCCGGTTGCGCGGATAGTATTCCGGCAGATACCCGAAGAGAAAGTCCGAGGGCTCATGCTGTCGTTCCATACCGCGCTGATCATGATTCGCCGTGCACGGGTCAGCGCGACCAGGAAACTCTTCTTCTCGCCCGACAATACAGCCGCGAACCGCGGATCATGCCCGGTTTTGTCGCTTTCTTCAAGCGCTCCCCTCAGCACGAGCTCGGCAAGGTCTTCACCACCGAACATGGTGTTGCGCCCGGCGAGGTTCGGCCACACGTCTTGCTGGACCACCGGTATCCACGCATATTCCCAGTGGCGTCCGGCCGCGCCTGCCGGCGTAGTCAATGTCACCGCGTCTTCCACCGGTCCTATGTGGGCCAAGGAATCGGCCTGCACTTCCATGCCCCGAACCTGTGCCATGAATGACGTGATGTCTCGACTGGCGGTGGAATCATCGGCGAACTGGAACAGGCGCATTGCCGCGTCCAGCCGGTCATTGGCCGTACGCCCCTCTGCCGTGTTGAATAATGCCGCACGCTGCCAGACCGGTGCCAGACCGGTGGCGTTCCACGCAACAGACAGCGCATAGCGCGGCTGTACGCGCTGGCTTGCCGGCAGCCGCTCCAAGCCGGAAGCAACGCTGCCCACCAGATGCCACAGGTTCGCAAAAGCGCGGGCCTGAGGGTCGTTGCCGAGCACCGCGTGGATGGATGCGAGCGCAGCCTGCGCCGGCGCGGCGGCATCATCAATGGCAAGCATCACGTACAGCGCGTCAACGCCAAAGGCCAAGTCATCGCCGGACGGTTCACCGAGTATTTCGACAGACACTGGCAACGAAGTCACTGACGACGAAACCGCTGACGTCGAAACCACTGACGAGGATGTTTCACGACCTGTTTCACGCCGTGTTTCATGGTATGTTTCACGCAATGTTTCCCATGCCGTCGTCAGAGAGGTCAGCATGGCATCATCCGTGGCGAGATGCGCCAGCGACTCCAACGACCCCATGGCCGATTCGATCGGCGCAAGCCTTGCGGGACGCCCCTGACCGGGTTTGGCCCCGGCACTCACCAACGGGCCGTTCATCAACGTGGCCACTCTAGTCCTTATATATGCCGCGCAGGAAGCCAACGTCATCTGGCATTCCGCCATTCCCTCGGCACGCAATCGGGCGAGCTCCACAAGCGCGAACAACCCCTGCACGAAAGTCTCGTCCTTCAAGGGACGGGTGACCGACGAATACCGCACCGGTACACCATCTCGGCGCAGTCGTTCGCCGAACAGCCGCACGGCGGCATTGTCGTGGGTGATGACCGCCATGTCGTTCCACCGAATATGCCGGTCAAGATGCGCCCGCTTGATGCGCCAGACCACATCATCCAGCTCCTCACGTGAGGATCGGTACAGGCCGGCGGTCACTGTGCCGTCCGCCTGATAATTCGCTGCATCGACTCCGCCCAGTATGGCGGTCAGCTTGCCGGGACGCTCGGCCGGAGGCAGCGGCTCGTCTTCCGGCGAGGGAATCGACAGCGAAATACGAGACGCAATCACATCAGCCATCGTCATGTGCGACTGATCAGCGACGGCACTGCCGCCAACCAGCTGTTCTTCCTTGGCCTTCAGCGCCCTTCCACGGCACGGCGCATCAGATATTCCGGATACGATCCGCGGAAGGTCTGCACCGATTCATCCGGGTTGCCGACCAGCACCAACTTGACGCCGGCATTCCCCAGCTCCTCCAAGAAGCGCATGCCGGCCAGCGTGGTGTCTTGAACATCATCCACAACCAGCAGCCGGGGCAAGCCCAACGCCTCCACACGCATAGGCCGGCCGGAATCATCCGCGTGATCGGCGGCGAATGTCTCACGCACCACACGAGCGCCTGCCACCAGCAAATACGAGGCATCCAAACGGTATTGCCCCGGATATACCGCGCTTTGGGCTGCAATATATTCGCGGCGCAACGCGAAAGCCAAACGCCATTGCACCGACAATCGTGCGTCCTCCGTCACGGCGTCCAAAAGACGTGGCTCTTCGTGAACGCCTACACCGAGCTCGTCCAATCGGGCCAGCATATCGCGCAACTGGCTGATAAACGCATCTGAAATACCTCGCGTGAACCTATCCGCGCTGGTCGAGCCGCCTGCGACGTCGGAGACGGCGAATCCGACCCTTGTTGCGGGAGGCTTGATTGTGCGGAAGCGGCCGAGCCGGGTATCTCGCCGGCACCGGCATCGCGTATGAGTTTCGCCCAGTCATCCTGGGCAAAGTAGACGCGCAGCAAATCACAGGTGCCGCAATCATCTCCCGCTACGGCATGGCGCAGATGCACGGCCATGACTTGACGCAGCAAAGCATCCTGTTCCGCACCGTTCAGCAATCGAGGCGACGGCAATCCAGTTCCCTCGCGCGAAGCCGATATGGCCCGGAATGCCACGGCACCCAGCGTGGTGACCGGCCTGGCCTGCACGGAAAACCCGAGCTCACGAATCACCCGATTGCCCAATGCGTCGGCGGCCACACGGCCGGATACGGCCATCACCGCCTGCGTGCCACCGTAGCGGCGCAGCCCCGCCACCAACACCGATAAGGCGAATTCAGTTTTGCCGCTTCCAGGCGTGCCGACAATCAGCCTCGCCGCTCCATCACGGTCGATGCCGTCCAGCACTGTTCCAGGTTCAAGTCTCGTCATCATGCTCCAGCCTAAACCCGACCGTCACAGAGGGAAAAATTTTACTGAACCCGACGAAGAATCGTACCCTTGACGGTATCCTGTAGAACGAATGCAGGGAGAGCGCATTTTCCAAGGAGGGAGGGAACAGATGGACAACATTCCGATGAGACCGCCGAAGCTGCCCGGATATGATTTCGTCCAGATGTTGGGAAGCGGTGCCACCGCCACGGTGTACCTATATAACCAGCGTATGCCCGCACGCCCGGTGGCGGTAAAGACCAGCGCCAAGACCCTTGACCCACGGGCCGCTGTCCTGTTCAACCGCGAGGCCAACTTCATGGCCAAGCTGTCATCCCACCCGTACATTCTGCCGGTATATGGTGCCGGCGTCACCTCCGATGGCCATGGCTACATCGTCATCGAATATGCGCCGGGCGGCACCTACAACAGCATCATGAAGGCCCGGTCCATGACCTGCGAGCAGGTACTCGACCTCGGCATCAAGCTGTCAAGCGCGCTGTTCACCGCGCATCGCAGCAATATCATCCATCACGACATCAAGCCCAGCAACATTCTCATCACCTCGCAGGGCTTGCCTGTTCTGGGTGATTTCGGTATCTCCACCGATGTGTATGACCGTACCGAAACCGGATTCTCGCCGCCGTGGGCACCGCCTGAAGTGCTTCAGCATCTGACCAATGGTTCGGAAGCCGCCGACATCTATTCACTGGCGGCCACCCTGTACGCCATGTTCGTCGCTGCTCGCCATTCCAGCACGATTATCACCCGCGTTCGCAATCGGAACTGATTTCGCTGATCGTCAACCAGCCATTGCCTCGCCTCAACCGCCCCGACGTGCCGGCCGATGTGGAAGCGGTGCTGCGCCGGGCCCTGAACAAGGACCCCGACCAGCGGTACTACTCCGCGTTGGAGTTCGCACGTGCCATGCAGCGTGTGCAATTCGCATATTTCGGGCATGCCACTCCCGTTACCGTGGAAGGGATGCCGGCCTATCCCAAAGACATCGAGCGTCGGCGCCGGGCCACGGACCAGCGAGATCAGATCACCCGTTCGTCACGACGATGGGTCAAACCGGTGGGTATTACCGTCGGTATACTTGCGGCGATCACCGCAGCGGCACTGATATTCGCCTTCGTGGTCGTTCCCCGCATGGACAGCGCCACCGGATCAGATACCAAACAGGTGGCGACGCCCGGCACCAAGGATGATGACAACAACCGCAATAATCAGGATGACGTGATCACCGATACCGCGAACGCCCAGATTCCTTCCCCGGAGAATCTGAACGGCACCTATGCGGCGGATGGGTCATCCGTGACGTTCGCCTGGACGAATCCAGACCCGCAAAGCGGTGATACCTATGCGTGGGCCATAGTGCAGGGCAGCAATACCGACCAGAGCGCGCAAACCGTCACAACGTCAGATCCCACGGTGACCGTCAACGCGCAGGAAGGCTCGCAGACCTGCATTCAGGTGTCCATTGTGCGCAAGAACCGCCAGATGTCCGTCAGCCCCGCCATCGCCTGTGCGGCCAAGCCGCAAGAATGATCCGCTCGCCACTGCCGGGCATGCCACCCTGGCATTGCGTATCGCATCAGACGTGCGCCCAGCAGCGGCGAATTCACCAAATGGACAACAGGAACGGCAGGTATTGGAACCGTAAAGCGTTGTCATTACACCAGCAACCAGAGAAAACAGGGGTCAGGAGTTCAGATGGCCAGCATCGTCCC
>ENA-OQDE01000405-OQDE01000405.1-human-gut-metagenome-genome-assembly--contig:-NODE-405-length-26485-cov-4.729190_pt1 | contig 26485 bp, 24 predicted proteins | sample MGYA00242768_ERZ504595 | MGnify/ENA primary metagenome ERZ504595 (study PRJEB26092, sample SAMD00036307) | human gut metagenome | host: Homo sapiens | study: EMG produced TPA metagenomics assembly of... | reverse complement strand
ATAAAACTTCGTGTGTTCATTATATCAATTTCTTCCCTGTATTTCCAGATAGTTTCTTCCTGAAATTCGTATTTTAAGGAGCATATTTTAGTTATTGTTCACACACCACTATTCCGCGAGGTGTTTTTGGCATGAATATGCCAAAATCCCGAGACATACAAGCCAAAATTCCATTGCCGCAGGCAATCTGGAATGAATTTTGGCTACGTTACTGTGAACGGAATGAACAGTAATATATTTTATTTTGATTTTTCTGTTTTTATTTACTTCAAAATGTTATAATCGTAAAAGATAAAAAGTAAATAATCCGCTTTAAGAAGGGAGACATTCTTATGGATTTAATAAAAGAAGCACTTTCCATGGGTTTCGCAGATGCTGCGATCATGGATACAAAGGATCTGGTATTTGTGCCGGAATACAGACAGTTCTGCGAGGACAATCTCTGTGGAAATTATAACCTGGTTCCTGCATGTCCACCTGCCTGCGGTACTGTAGAAGAAATGCAGGCAAAAGCATTGAAATATGAAAAGGCACTGGTTCTCCAGACTGTTCTGAAGGATCCGATCATGGATCCGGTACTTTTCAAGCAGGCGAAACATGCACAGAATATTCTTACAGAACAGCTTGCCAGACAGATGCAGGAAGCGGGAAAAGAAGATATCCTGATCATGAGCGCAGGACCGTATAAGAATTGTTCCTGTATGTCCGCCTACAGTGTAGATGCACAGAAAATGGCTGATGCAGTAGGTATGGTCTGCTGGGCAGATGACTCAGATGTAAGATTCTTTACACAGATTCTGTTTCACGAAGATTATAGCAAGCCTCATAAATAATGCATATTGATTAAGAGGCTTGCTATAGTATAAAATACGGCTGCACTATATCCGCATTTAACCCGGATATAGTCAGCCGTATTTTTATACCCTGTTTTTATATTTATGTCGAACCGATAAGCTCATTTGCTTTGCTGTTCACTTGAGTTGGTCGAACCCATTTCTGTCTTACTTAAGTATTTATTTATCCTCATGATGCTTATGATGTTCATGCCGTTTATGATGTTTTTCCTCTGATTTATGATGATGGTGTCCATGCTTATGTTTCTCATTTCCGCACACTTCACATCCTACTTCAATCTTACCCTGTGTATCCTCATCCCAGGTACCATAAGAAACCATCGGCGTATCCTTCATAATGCACAGACTGATGGTCTGATAAAGAATAATACCACCCATTTTGGCTCTGTATACAAACAGTTCACGTCCAAAATAATCGCAGATTCTTCCCAGTACTTCGCCTTCTTTAAAGGTCTCACCGGGCTGTTTCGCCGGATACCAGCAGCCTGATACCGGGGCATCTTCATAGATCACAGGACTTACTTCTATCGGTGGTTTGCCATGAATATGGGACTTCCCGCGAAGGATTCTCAGATGTCTGAGGATATTCTTCACATCATGAACATCCTCCGCTACCAGATCTTCGCACCAGCGGGAACTGTGTCCACGTTCCAGCAGGATACTCGGGATTCCCATGCTTCCGGCATAGTTATAAGCTCCGCCTGTTCCACACATGGAAATTACCAGATAGTCCACATGTGCGATTTCCGCCATCTCCCGGCTTTTTGCAGCTACTTCCGGAGTTGCTGCACCTGTACAGTATACATAAGATACCAGTCCCTCAAATCCATCACCGCAGTGCAGATCCACATAGTAATCTGCCTTCGGGAAAAATTCTGTCACAACAGTATAAGCGATCCTGTCACTAAGTGTACCATTCGGATTTCCAGGGAAAACTCTGTTCAGGTTTTTTCCATCCTCATAAGTAAGACTCATGGTACGGTGTTCGAATCCAGTTCGGTTCATCAGACGGATCACTATGATATTTCCTGCGATCTTCTTCGGATCCAGCTCATCTGCAAGCTGCATAGCTGCCTGAATTCCTACATATTCTGCATTATGTACCCCACCGGAGATCAGAACAGTCTCCCCCTCTTTTTCTCCACAGATCAGTGTTACCGGAATTCCGAATTCTGCCCCGATGATGTGCACAAATCCTGATACTTTCTCACCCGGTTTTGCTTCCAGGTCTGCTACTCGTAATGTTCGCATCAAATCTTCTCCTTCCACTCATTCCATCTCTGCCAGATCTTATCATCCACTGGCAGGCTCTTATTTCATTCTGTAAATTCCACTTTCAATAGTTAGTTCTATAAAACTTTTATATTTTCAAACAGGGAGCCAATACTTGAAATATCAACTCCCTGCTTTTTACTTTTACCATACGTTCACATCGGATTAATTTTCTTCTATATGCTCTCTTCCCTGATTGATAATCGTCCGCACATGATCATCTGCCAGAGAATAAAAAATGGACTTTCCCTCTCGTCGGTTCTTCACCAGTTTGTTTTGCTTCAGGATTCTAAGCTGATGGGAAATTGCAGACTGTGTCATATTCAGTGCTTTCGCAAGGTCGCATACACATACCTCTGTTTCGAAAAGCACAAACAGAATACGGATTCTTGTAGAATCTCCGAAAATCTTAAACAAATCTGCCAAATCCTCAAGTTCCGTCTCTTCTGGCATTGTTTTATTTATAATTTCCATTGAATCTTCATGAATTTCATAATAGTCACAAGCCTCGTCTTTATGTTTTTCCACGCTTTCACCATTTTCCTTCCTGTCTGCAACTGTCTGTTATTCTATAAATTTTTGTAACTGTTCAGTACCTTCACAGTTACAGGTTTTTACAAATAAAGTACGGATTGCGTTTAATACCGCAATGATCATAACACCTACATCTGCAAAAATAGCCATCCACATATTGGCAATTCCCAGCGCACCAAGTATCAGACACAAAATCTTAATGCCAATTGCAAAATAAATATTCTCATATACAATATGAATACACTTTCTTGCAATCTTAATCGCTTTGGAAATTTTCAGCGGATCATCATCCATCAGTACGATATCTGCTGCTTCAATCGCTGCATCAGAACCCAGTGCACCCATAGCAATACCAATATCTGCTCTGGACAGTACCGGCGCATCATTGATACCGTCACCCACAAATGCAAGCTTCTCTTTTTCGGATTTCTGATGAAGTAATTCTTCTACTTTACTTACTTTATCAGCCGGAAGAAGTTCACTGTAAACTTCCTCAATTCCCAGTTCTTTTGCTACCTGATCTGCAACACGTTTAGAATCTCCGGTAAGCATAACTGTTTTCTTGATACCAGCTTTCTTCAATTCAGCAATTGCTTCTTTTGCATGAGGTTTCAGAATATCAGAAATAAGAATATGACCTTCATATCTTCCATCTACAGCCATATGAATTACTGTACCAACATGATGACATTCCTGATAGGAAATTCCAAGGCGTTTCATTAATTTTGCATTTCCTGCTGCTACAGATATACCATCCACTTTCGCAGTTACACCATTACCACTGATTTCCTCAATATTCGTTACTCTGTTTCTGTCAATTGGTTTTCCATATGCTTTCTGAAGACTCTTACTGATCGGGTGGGAAGAAGAACATTCTGCAAGAGCTGCATATTCCAGCAGTTTTTCATCTGAAATCTCATTATGATGAACTCCGCTTACTTCAAAAACACCCTGTGTCATTGTACCAGTTTTATCAAATACTACATAGCTGGTCTGTGCAAGTGTTTCCAGATAGTTGGAACCTTTAACCAGAACGCCCTGATTACTTGCTCCACCGATTCCTGCAAAGAAGCTTAAAGGAATACTGATCACCAGTGCGCATGGACAGCTGATTACCAGGAAAGTAAGTGCTCGGTAAATCCAATCACCCCACATAGCCGGTTTTCCCATAATCAAAAGTACGATCGGAGGAATAAAAGCAAGTGCAAGTGCTCCGTAGCATACAACCGGAGTATAATATTTGGCAAACTTTGAAATAAAATTCTCTGATTTTGATTTTCTGGAACTGGAATTCTCCACAAGTTCCAGAATCTTGGATACGGTAGATTCTCCGAATTCTCTGATCGTACGGATTTTCAGAACACCTGTCATATTGATACATCCGCTGATCACTTCGTCTCCGGCTTTTGCATCTCTTGGAAGGCTTTCTCCGGTCAGTGCACTGGTATTTAAAGTAGAAACACCATCAATGATCACACCGTCGATTGGAACTTTTTCTCCTGGCTGTACAACAATTACAGTACCAATTTCAACTTCATCCGGGTCTATCTGTTCAAGTTTTCCATCCACCTCAATATTTGCATAATCCGGACGAATGTCCATCAGTCACTGATGTTACGTCTGCTCTTTCCTACTGCATAACTCTGGAAAAGTTCTCCAATCTGGTAGAACAGCATAACCGCAACACCTTCAGAATAATCTCCGAGCAGAATTGCTCCCACAGTAGCTACTGCCATCAGGAAATTCTCATCGAATACCTGTTTATTTCTGATACCTTTAAATGCCTTCTGAAGAATATCATAGCCAATTACCAGATATGGAATCATAAACAGTCCAAATCTGACATATCCATCTATCGGTAATTTAGAAAAAAGCACGATCAATACCGCCGCTACGATGATTCTGATCAGCATCTTCTTTTGCTTCTTATTCATCTTAATACCTCACTTCTTATAAAACAGGACCGCCGCCAGAACATATATCAGTGGATAACCATAACCGTCTGACATATCTCTGTGCTGCAGTCCCTCTCTGCTAATTTACGACAATTCCCGTAAATATATCATCAACAGGAATCGCTCCTGAATTAAAGATAGATTTCGCAGTCGTCTTCTACCTTCTTGCAGTTTGCCAGAACGTCTTTCATAACTGCTTTCGGATCCTGTCCTTCTTCAAATTCAACGATCATTTTCAGCATCATGAAGTTTACTGTTGCATCCTTAACACCAGCTGTATTCTTAGCAGCTTCCTCCATTTTGTTTGCACAGTTTGCGCAGTCTACGTCGATTTTGTAAGTCTTTTTCATTGTATTTTTTCCTTTCCGGCTCATGAATAGATTTTCACATCATCATATGAGCACTTGTTCATTTGTTAATTTTATTATAACAGCTTTTTATTCTCTGTCAATAACTTATTGTTAAAAAAATTGCAAATATCAAATTCTTATATCATAGGAACATTACGGAATCATTTCCTATGATATAAAAACAGAGGATACCGTCTGATTCTTCTTCCTGCTGCACCCTCTGTCTCATCTATCATTTGCGAAATGATTATAATCTTTTTATTTACTTTTCTTATGGTAGAATTTTTCGACCTTTGCCAGATATAAAATAGCAAAAGTGACACCTGACACTATCCATGATCCAATATAAATCCATACAATACATTCCATTGTTTCAAATGATGGTAAAACAACCAGAATGCAGACTACTCGAAACAGGCAGATTGTAAGTAATGTAGTAACCATTGACACCAATGTTTCTCCAAGGCCGCTGCATGCTCCTGAAAGAGCTTCTGCAACAGCATAGAATACAAAGAACGGTGCCATCATCTGCATATATCTTATAACCAGCGGTATCAATGTCGGAACGTCTTTCTGATCGATAAACAACGGTCCGATCAGTCCGGAACCGAAATAAAGGACAATACTGATAATTCCTACCGCGATCACAGATAAGCCCGTACCGATCAGGGCTCCCTTCTTTACTCTTTTCGCCTTACCGGCGCCCAGATTTTGCGCGGTATATGTAGTCAGTACAGGTCCCATGGAATCCGCTATCAGCCAGATCAGTAAATCCAGTTTATCACAGATTCCCCATGCTGCAATACTGTCAGTTCCCATTGTGTTAATACTTGCCTGAACAATAGAATTGGCAATTGGAAACAGCATGGACTGAAGAGCTAACGGGAAACCTTTGTTTATCATCATTCCCATATGCTCTTTGCAGATTCTCATAGTTCTGATTCCTATCTTTTCTTCCAGGAAATCAGATTTCACAAGAAAATATGCGGTAAGTACAACACTTACAATCTGAGAAAGTACAGTAGCTGCTGCCGCTCCTCCAACACCAGTATGCAGAAGTCCTACCAGTATGAGATCTGCAACAATATTGACCACACTGCATACGACCAGTACATATAATGGCTTTTTAGAATCTCCAAACGCACGCAAGACTCCTGCCATCATGTTATAAAGGATCATTGCCCATATTCCGCCAAAATAAATTCGGCAGTAGATCAGTGATCCTGTACGGACTTCTTCCGGAACAGACATAATATCAAGCAGCCATGGGGAAAAAACAGCCCCGGCTGCTGCACAGATAATTCCCAGAATACCTGCAAGTAAAAGAGCTGTCCGCACTGCACAATGCAGTCCTTCTTTATCTTTTGCTCCAAAATATCTGGAGATCATAATCGTCGCACCTGTTGCAAGTCCGTTCATAAAATTAAGCGGAAATTTAAAAAGCGTATGCACAGAGTCAATTGCTGCAAGTCCGATTTTTCCGCTAAACTGACCAACAATAACCGCATCAACCGTTGTGTACAACTGCTGGATCAAGCTTCCCGCAATCAGTGGAAGTACAAAAAGTAATAATGCTTTTCCTATATTTCCAGAGATCAGACTATCTTTTTTCATTATTTACTGCCCTTTTGGAACAAATGGCAGGCAACACTGTGTCCATTTTCCACTTCTACAAGATGCGGATTCTCCTTTTTGCAGATATCCATGCAATGCTCACATCTTCCCTGGAACGGACATCCCTGTGGAAGATCCAGTGGGCTCGGAGCCTCACTTTCAATACTCTCGATTGGTTTGGAAAAGTCCATATTAATATCAAATACTGCACCCATCAGTGCTCTTGTATATGGATGCATTGCTTTCATATCAAGATCTTTTCCCGGAAGAACCTCTACGAGGTTTCCAAGATACATAACGGCTACCTGATGTGCCACTAACTGAACCAGCGCAATATCATGACAGATAAAACCAAATGTGATGTTCTTTTCTCTCTGAAGCTTCGTGATCAGTTCAATTACTGTTTTCTGAACAGAAACATCAAGAGCGGAAGTTGCTTCATCCAGAACAACGATTTCCGGTTCCAGTGCCAGTGCTCTCGCGATTGCAACACGCTGACGCTGTCCACCACTCATATTGTGAGGATAACGATCCGCAAAATCTCCCGGTAATTCTACCATCTCAAGAAGTTTTCTGCAGACAGCATCCTTCTCAGATTTCTTAATCTTTTTGAAATTCATCAAAGGTTCGCACACAATATCACGAATGTTCATTTTCGGATTAAAAGATAAGGTCGGGTCCTGAAATACCATCTGAATGTTCTGACGGTTATTTCTCAGTTCTTCTCCCTTTAATTTCGTGATATCTGTACCGCGGTACAGAATCTCACCCTCTGAAGGTGTATCAAGAGAAACCAGAAATCTCATAAATGTACTCTTACCACATCCGGATTCTCCTACAAGACCCAGTGTTTCGCCTTTGTACATTTTCAGATTGATGTCATTGTTCGCCAGCAGAGTACGTCCATGTGATGCCGCAAATCTTCTGGTTACATGTTTCGCTTCCAGTATGACTTCTCTTTTTTCAGACATATCGTTCACCTCCCCGGGATGGAACTGCTTCCAGAAGTTTTCTGGTATATTCGTTCTTTGATTCTTTCAGAATATACTCTCTTGTTCCCTGGTCTTCCATTTTTCCGTTCTTCATTACAACAATATAATCTGACATGTAGGCAGCTACACCCAGATTATGGGTTACTACAATAATGCCTGTATGATAATCATCTCTGAGCTTCATCATCTGACGCACGATCTGTGCCTGCGTTGTTACATCCAGTGCAGAAGTCGGTTCATCTGCAAGAAGAAGCTTCGCTGATAAGTCATTCCCATCGCAATACCAACTCGCTGTCTCATACCACCGGATAACTGGAAAGGATAAGATTCCATAATATTATCCGGAGACGGAAGTCTCATTCGCTCCAGCATTGCGATTCCCTTACTCCATGCCTCTTTTTTGGAAATTTTCTCATGAGTAAGAATATATTCTGTGAATACTTTTCCGACTTTACGTGTCGGATTCATCATTGCACCACTGTCCTGAAAAATCATGGAAATATCAGAACCACGAAGTTTTCTCCACTGTTCCGGTGTATAGGATAAGAGGTCTTCTCCTTCAATGTAATACTTCCTTCTGTGACCTTACCGCCACCTGCAAGAAGTCCCAGAACAGCACGGATAACAGTGGTTTTTCCACTTCCGGATTCTCCTACCAGAGAAACGATCTGTCCCTCTTTCATATCCAGATTAAAATTCTGAACAGTTGGAACATTTTTGTAGGAGATTGTCACATTATCTAATTTCAGCATGTTTATTCCTCCTACTCATTTCTTGGATCGAGGATATCACGGATGGAATCCCCAAGCATATTAAATACAACAACTACTACAAAAATAGCAAGACCCGGGAAGATCATCAGCCACGGAGCGGACTGCATACACGCTCTTCCTTCATTCAGCATATAACCCCATTCCGGTGCCGGCGGCTTCGCGCCAAATCCCAGGAAGGACATTGCTGCCAGTTCCAGCATCATGGAACCTATATCTGTCGCAGCAGTAATGATCAGTGTAGGAAGTGCATTTGGAAGCATATATCGAAACAGCATATACGGTGTTTTGGAACCGGTAACGATCGCTGCTGATACATAATCCCTGTCACGGATCTTCATAACCAGGCTTCGTGCCAGACGCGCATATTTGGTCCAGCTTACTACTACAATAGCGATGATCGCATTTTTGATACTTGCGCCCATAATACCTGCAACAGCAAGAGCAAGTACCAGTCCTGGGAAAGCAAGCATCATATCTGCAATTCGCATAATAACAGCATCAATGACACCTCCGAAATATCCTGCAAGGACTCCGGTAACAGTTCCCACCAGAAAGATCAGGGCAACAACACCAAAGGTTGCTGACAGAGATGCACGTGCTCCATAAATAACTCTTGAAAAAATATCCCTGCCCATTTTGTCGGTTCCAAAAATATGTTCCTTGCATGGCGGAAGCAGTGCATCTACCAGAGAACCTTTTAACGGGTCAACCCCTCTGGTTACCACCGGTGCAAATACTGCTGTCAGAATAATACAGACTGCAAGAATAGAAAACACGACAAAAGTTTTATTTGCTAAAAATCTGTTTTTCTTTTTCATGATTCTACTCCTTTAAACGCATACGTGGATCAATATAAACATAAGATGCATCAACGATCAGGTTAATGACCATATAAATCAGGGCAAGCCATAATACATATCCCTGGATCAGATTGTAATCACTGGATGTGATTGCTGAAACTGCAAGGTTTCCAAGACCCGGATAAGAGAAGATTACTTCTACAACACTGGTTCCTCCAAGAAGTGATCCTATGGAAAGACCAAACATTGTGATCAGCGGAAGCAATGAATTTGGAAATACATTGCCCCAGATAATCTTTGATTTCTTTACTCCTCTTGCCTGTGCACCGATCACATAATCCTGACTCAGTTCATCCAGCACCGCTGTTCTTACCTGTCTGGTATATTTGGAAGACATTGCAATCGCAAGTGTCAAAGCCGGAAGAAACAGACTCTTAAAGTCTCCCGCAGAACTGATAACCGGAAATGCATTGATATAAACACAGAATGCCAGCATTAACAGAAGTCCAACCCAGAAGTTAGGCATCGCACATCCGAGGAATGTAATTCCCCGGACGAGATAATCGATCCATTTATCTTTATATATGGCAGACAACATACCTAAAGGTACAGAAATAACCAGCATAAGGATCATGGCCATTAATGTAAGTTTCAAAGTCGGCCATAATCTGGCTGCAAGAAGTTCTGTAACTGGTTTATTTAAGCTGTATGATTTGCCAAAGTCACCTTTCAGACAGTTCTTAAGCCATCTGGTATACTGCACCAGAAACGGATCATTCAGACCAAGTTCCTCGCGTGTCTCCTGAACCATTTCTTCAGTAGGCATTACACCGGTTGCCGTGTACATGTTTCGTACAGGGTCACCTGGTGACATAAAGGTCAGTGCAAATGTAATAAAGCTGATACCGATCAATACGATCACAATCTGTAATAAACGCTTGATTATTTGCTTTTTACTCAAAAAAGACACCTCTTTTTATTTCTGTTTGTAACTATTCAGTAACTTCACAATTCGCAGACTTTTCTTATTCTGCAGGAGTAATTTCTGTTGACAGCCAGTAGTAATCTGCTGTATGGATATGTGCAGAACCAACTTTCTTACTGTAGATCATAGATGAGTTGTAGTATCCATCAATCAGAACCGCTGCATCATCTACCAGAATCTGCTGCATCTGGAAGATCAGATCTTTTCTCTTTTCCGGATCCATTTCACCTTTTAATTCTTCATATAACTTGTCATAGTCCGGGTTGGAGTATGCGCAGTAGCTGGTATCAGTTGCCCAGTTAGCCATATATGCCAGAGGATCTCCGGTACCAACAGTGATCCAGTTATTGTTATTAAAGTCATAATCCAGTGCTGCAAGTTTACTCCACTGATCATCTGAGCTTCCGTATTCAGGAACAACACCAATACCGATTTCTGCAAGATACTGTGCCTGAGCATCTGCAAAGTCATTCAGAAGACGGTTTTCATAAGAAATATATCTGAGGTTGATATTCTGACCATCCAGTTCACGGATTCCATCTCCGTCTGTATCAACGATTCCTGCATCATCCAGAATCTGTTTTGCTTTTTCCGGATCATAGGTATATGGATTTTCCAGTTTGTCATAGTCATAGTTCAGAGTAGAAGCAGTACGGAGAATCCTGGTGTATAAAGTCCACCGATTGTTCTGGAATTACAGATTGTATCATTATCAATTGCCATCAGGATTGCCTGACGAAGTGTTTTGTTTCCAAGAACACCATCAAAGTTCATCCATGCAAATCCGCAGCGTACACCGGATGCAATATCAACAGTAAAGTCATCACTGTCCTGGAAATCCTGAATATCTGCTACATTTGTGATATTCTCAACCAAGTCTACCTGACCACTCTGGAGAGCCATTGTTTTTGCGGAGTTATCTCCCATGAACAGCAGATTGATCTTATCGTATGGAACATCTTCACGATAATACTCATTTGCAGCTAATGTATAACCAACACCTACACCATTGAATTCTTCAATCTTGTATGGACCTGTTCCAATAATTCCATTATCGTAGTTTTCAATATGTTCTACATCTGTGATTCCCATAGTTGGGTGGCAGAGCTGTCCTACAAGGTTTGCATATGGTTTGCTTGTTTTGATGTTAATAGTATTTGCATCATCATCTACAGTAACTTCTGCTTCAAATTCCAGATATTTCTCCGGTTTGGCAGATCCGGAAGGTCCTACCTCTTTCATGTGATCAAAATACTCTTTTACCTTTGTCGGAGTTAAATCACATCCGTCAGAGAATTTAATTCCGTCTTTCAGCTTGATCGTCCATTCTGTATGCTCGTCATTTACTTCATAACTCTCAGCAAGCCACGGGATAACTTCCATATTGTCATCGAATTTAAATAATGCTTCAGCAATACCATATCTCATAGCATTCCATCCACCGTTTTCATCATTTGCACTGTTTACACATCCATCTGTGTACATCTGACATCCGAAGTTTAAAACCTTCTCATCACCCTTCGCCTGTACAGTAACTCCCATTAATAATGCAACTGTTGTTGCCGCTGCTAACACAAGTAATTCTCTTTTTGTTTTTTTCATCCTTTACTTCCTTTCTTTTTTTGTTTCTTCGTTGTTTTTCTTCCTTCTCATACTGTCCATTCCTGTGATTTTGAACGAAAAAAAAGACAGATGATCCCACATCCGTCACGAAATCTTACCATTAAAGAATCAAACATATATATGCAACACATGAAGTTGTAACTCTTAATCAGGATTTCTCGTCGTCCGCAAGAATCTCTTTTACCAGAAATAAGCAGGTCTCCTGACTTAAGCTTACCCATTTTCAGCACCTTCCCAGAAAAATATCTTCCAGTGGCATTCAGCTGAAAACCAACTATCACAGTGACGGGATCGTACCGGATTTACACCGGTTTCCCTTTTAATCAGACCAGCAGGACGCTTCTGCTGGTCTGAACTTATCTCTAAAATCATTAAATGACCGTATGAATACTCATTTATCATAACATACCATCATGTATACGTCAATTATTTTAGACTCTTATTTTCTATCTATTTTTCCGTAAATTTCCGGAATTTCTCAAAATTTGTTTCCGGTGTATAGGATTTCAGAACTTCCATCATGTCCTCTACACTATATGTATTATCATACATTCCAATAGATAACGCATACTGCTTATTAAACTCATCTACTGAATCCGCTGTCCAGAATGACTGCTGCAGCCGGAAAGCACTTCCATCTTCACGGTAATCTTCTGCAAAGCCTTCCAGAGCATTTTTCATGGCAACAAATGATGGTGCAACGATAGCACCGTATTTTCCTACAAGATAGTCGATTCTTTCCTTGCCGTTATATCCCTTTTTATTAAACATTTCGTATGTATCTTCTGTAAAACAGTCAATGGAACCCAACAATACATCTGTACTGTTCTCTTCTTCATAAGCATCAATTATCTTGATAAAATCACTTGCGCTCACTACACTCAGAATAACATTATACTCTCCTGTATTCAGCGAATCAGCCAGCTTTTCATCCAGGTGATCTTTTGGATACCCCGGAACCAGAGTAATCTTAATGTCACTGCCTGTTTCAATTTCTTCAGTATCCTGCGTATTCACCAGTTCTTCTACAGACTTCTCATATGACAGGCCATATGCTTCCTGAAGCTTATTCAGAATACCAATCGTTCTCAGACGATGCATCTCATTACCGATAGCAGATCCTCCACATGCTATTATGTAATGATTCTGGTTATTCTGATCCTCTGAAACAAAATACTCCGCCATATTGGCAGCCGCATCCATTTCTGTTTCAACAGATGTTCCTATTGTTCCCAGAAAATAAGGATTATCCTTTACTTTCTCATACATTTCATCACTGATCGTTCCTGAGCCACGTACATAATACATACCATATTCTTCACATACCGGAAGAACTTCTTCAAGATCTGAGGAAAGGAAAGAAATAATTCCCTTTACATTTCTTTCATGAAGCTCGTTGATAAAGCTGATTTCTTCTTCTGCTGTACTTATACTGGAAGAATATAAAAACTCGACATCAAAAGCCATCCCGACATAATTTTCAAAATAATTTCTAAATGCTCTTACTTCTGCATCATTCAGATTATATACGGACACTCCTATTGTCATTTTTCCGTCCTGATTTGTTGTATCACTCTGAGTATCGGCTGCCATAACTGAAATACTGGTGCAGGTGAGCAGCATAATCATTGTCAATATAAAACTTATTATCTTTTTCATTCCTTTTTTACCTTTCTATCGTATTTGTATAAAAGTTCAAGTTTTCTTTTCTCACATCCTTTCCTGAAATAAAAAGATTCTTTTCTTAAAATGTATTTTAGGTATAAAAATAAAGCCTTTCTTATACACCGTAAGAAATAACCTTTTTTCCAATGCAAGCAGGTCTCCTGACTTAAGTTCATCGCATTTTATCGTCTTCCCGCCTCTTCAGCAGTGACGTATATGATAAAAAGCTCCCTTTTACAGTGGCGGGACCGTACCGGATTTGCACCGGTTTCCCTTTTAATTCCATATTACTGGAAACATGCATTATTTTTATAATATGATATCAGGGGCTAAAAGTCAAAAACTATTTTTACTCCGCGCTAAGGCTTTTCCCCAACTTCATTATATTTTTATTATATAATTCCATTTGGTTAACGTCAATAATTTACATCTAATATTTATATGTTTTTTTATTCACTTTTACTATGGTCTTGAATATTCAGATTCCAGTATCTATTCCATAATAAGGGTCTCTTTGCAGCACTACCTTCTCTTGTGGCATTTCTTTGTTTATGCTAAAATATTTTTACTACTATAAATGAGCAAGTTCGTGATTTTGCATAAAAGAAAGACACCTCGATTCCGTGTGTTGTATAATGAAAGTGCCTAAACAAACATTTGCAACATTTACGAAAGAAGGTGTCTCTCGCAAATACTATACATCATTCCGCATTCATATACAACCAGCTTAAGAAATTAAATTTATGCAAATTTTATTCGAACCGGGTGATAAACCACCTTATAAGTATCCTGATCAGCATTTTCATTTCAGGATATCATGGAAAAACCACGGATTTTGCTAAAAACAGTTCCTGTCACAGAACTACGATTGCACATTTCCTTAATTCAGGGAAATGGATGATTCTCTACTTTCAGATACGTTAAAACGTTCTGTTATAGAGATTATTTATTCAGAAGCAGCACGCACCGGAAAGCCTGTTTTCTGCATTGTAGACGATACGATAGCTTCAAAGACAAAGCCTTCGTCACAGGCTCTGCATCCGATTGAAGATGCGTACTTTCACCAATCCCATTTAAAGGGGAAACAGGACTACGGACATCAGGCAGTAGCTGTTATGCTTTCCTGTAACGGCATTGTCCTGAACTATGCTTTTGTAATGTACAATAAATCAATTTCCAAGATTGATATTGTACAAAATATTGCAAAGGAACTGCCTGTTCCACCAGTAATGTCTTATTTTCTTTGTGACTGCTGGTATGTTTCTGAAAAAATAATCAATACTTTTGTACAGAAAGGGTTCCATACCATTGGTGCTTTGAAAACAAACCGTCTGCTGTATCCATCAGGAATGAAAAAGAAACTCAGTGAACTGGCTGCTGAACGATCCACAACACATAAAGGATTTGACCTCGTCACAGTCAAAAAACGCAACTATTATGTGTACCGGTATGAGGGAAACCTCAGCGGCATAGAAAATGCAGTTGTTCTTTTAAGCTATCCTGAAAAAGCATTTGGTAATCCTAAAGCACTACGTGCTTTCATTAGCACAAATGTATCCTTATCTACACAGGAGATCCTTTCCTGTTATGTTTGTCGATGGCCGATTGAGATATTTTTCAGGCAATGCAAAAACCATCTGGCCCTGGATACATACCAGATACGCTCCTCAAAGGGAATACAGAGGTACTGGCTGTTGATGTCACTGACACATTATATTTGTGTCACAGGAACTGGCGGATATCGGTCTTTTCAAGATGGATATCATCGAATCTGTAGTGCCGTTCATCAGGAAAAGTATCAGTATCTATTCCTATGTGCAAAAGCAAGTGATGATTTTGAAGCATTTATGAAATTAGCAGGATAATTTTGTGCATTTTTTCAAATTTGCTCATTTATAGTAATTAAATAAGGTAATTTTAGTTTCTAAATATCAAAACGTAACTCTTTCAGTTTACTGAAAAAGATAATTTTTCCCTTCATTATAAGTTCCTTTCATTGAAAATCGAACAGCTAATTTCCCAGTCATCGGATCTTCAATACCTATACTGATCTTATATTTCTTTCCGGCCAGTGAGATCAGCTTTTTTACCTGCATTCTTGTTTTTGTCTGTAAAGTTTCTTCCGGCAGAAGTGATTTTAACGAAATGTCAACCGCTTCTTTTTCAAGACTATTTCCATCCTCGTCTTCTACCAGAACCCATACAGGCCAGTCTTCATAAAATGGTGCAACTCCATCATTCTTCCATTTAAGATTCAGGCTGACATAACCCGGCATCTGAATAAGGCTTGCTTGCGAAATCCACAAACGATATCCCATGCTTCCTAAAACTTTCCTATAACCGTTTTCATAAGTTTTATCCGCTATTTTCGGTCCAAGAAAAGTAGTATGTGCTTTCTTTATCAGATTTATTGTCTGATCCAGATTTGTGTCAAGCAAATCTTTCATTGTAATTGAACTTGTAAACTCACCTCCGGAAGGAAACTTTTTCCAGAAATCTTTCATTGCGGATAACCCTTTTTTCTCATGAGTCTGGTCAAACTCACCGCCTTCATTAATCCAGCGAAACCATTCCTCTGTGCTCTCTGGCTGTCCGGTCATATCGTTGTAGAGACCTGTTCCATAATGTTCTCCCTCACTAAAAGGTCTTCTCATCAGTATCATGGAATCAGGGAAGGCCTCTGTCCATGGAATCATATAACGTTCTCTTACAGATTCTTCCGGCAGACTCTGTATTCCTGCGGAAATATTTACATGCCATTCTCCCAGTGCCCCAGACTTCCAAGTTCGATATAACTGACCAGTCCATCTCTGCCAAAATGCTCTCCAAGTGCATTAACTGCCCTTTTGTGATATTGTATCATCTGTTCATTATTATAATCAGGAGCATATCCCTTTCCATACTCCATATCATACCAGGTTCCCGCATGATCAGTTTTGTCATATAGCCATTGTGGAATGTCCATATGCTTTTCCTCCCCGGGAATATCACACACAAACCTCAGTACCAGGTGTTTCCCTTCTTCTCTCCATCTGTCAGTCTGATTTTCTCTTTCGATTTTCTCCCAGTCATATTTTCCTTCCTCCGGTTCCAGTTCAGCCCAGGTAATATCCATATACAGTAAAGATATATCCTCTCCTACTGTTTCTTCCCAGGCACAAGGTGCATATCCCATTAATGGATTTCCAAAAACTTCTTCTGTTTTTTCATATATCTGAGTTTTTCTTCCAAATACCATCCATACTCCTGCTGCTATAATAACTAAAAGTCCAAAACCCAACAGAACCAGATATCGTTTCTGACTTTTAGCCATGATATTCTCCATTATACTGAATCAATGTAACATCTTCCACTCCAACGATATCCCGGATTTTTTCCATAAACTCCATATCATTCTGTCTGCAATATATTTCCACTGCCATTTCTGTTTTTTCATTGCGCATAGTTTTTGATTTTACGAAATATTTTCTTTTTCCAAAACAACGGATAATTTCATCTCCCGCCTGAGTTCCCTGATAATGAATCACTGCAATATAAATTCTTCCATTTTGTTGTTTGTGATAAAACAGGGTGATCATCAGAATGATAATCACAGCTGTCAACAGAGTTAATGCATACATACCTGCGCCGGCTGTAATCCCCGATGTGATTGCCCAGAACAGATACAGAAGATCCATCGGATCTTTAATTGCTGTACGAAAACGTACAATAGACAATGCACCAACCATACCAAGAGAAATCACAATATTGCTGCTGATCGCAAGTGTTACCATACAGGTAAGCACTGTCATTCCCACAAGTGTAACTGCAAAACTTCTGGAGAAAATAACTCCAACATAAAATTTCTGATAAACCAGATAAATCACACTTCCCAAAATCAAAGCCACTGCCAGAGCAGCCAATATCTTAGGTATATCATACTGACTGAACATTCCTGATTCCAGTACAGATTTTTTTATCATATCCTGTACACTCATCTTATCATCCTCCCCTGTGTATCATACCAATACTCAAATCCATTCATGTACCGCGTTTTTTCATAACACAGTACATATTTGGAAACTGCTGTAAATTCTTCTGCCTGCGGCGGCAGAAGATTTCTCAGAATCTGAGGCAGCAGCTCTGTAAATTTCACTTCCATGATCAGTTTTCCCGGTTCCAGTACAGATAAAGCCGGAAGCGTACTGTCGAAAATATCATAGCTTCCAACAGCAGCTCTGACATCTGTATCAAATGTGATCCTGACTGTTCCCTCATCCATGATCCATGGTTCTCTCTCATAATCTACGATTGTTCTCGGCCGCATCATATTACTCATACATTCTGTGTAAAATTCCCTACAAAGATTATACGGACTTTTCAGAAGAAATTCATACTCGCCGGAAAGAATTTTTTGCACCTCATCTTTTGTCAGCGGAGCATCTTCTTTATAAATATAACTGCCGAACTTCTTTTTTCTCTCCAGCTTGATACTTTCAGCACTATAATTATAAATTCGTATCCTGTATTTCTTCCTCATAAGAACGCCGCTTTCCTTTTCTTCATATGCACTGTTCCAGTAATCATCAAAATACAGGCTCCGTATCAGATATCCTCCATTTTCTGCATGAGGATCCAGTTTCATAAGTGGCTTCATCCGAAGATTCAGGACTTCTTTCTCACTGGTACTGATAAGATATTTCCATTCATTACGAAAATGTTCTTTCTTCCTGTCAGCCTTCTTCATAATTGTCTTCCTCTACCGTACTATCTTCTGTTATGTAAAAGCACTTCATACCATAATGCTTTCCTTCGTCTGTTACATAATAATCAAATGCATCCTGCGTTTTTCCAGATGTATTTGTTGCTCTTATTCTCACAAAGTACTGTCCTGCTTCCGGAAGGTCCATCTCAGTTTCCGGAACAGTCAGGGTTGTATTGTGATAGATTACATCCTGAAACAGATAATCTCGCGCAACCTCCACAGAATACGTAATGTCCTCTGCGTCCAGATCATAAGATACATCCCAGTTAAATTTCAACTTATTACCGTCTATTGTCGGAACACCTATATAAAATGGCATTGGTGTTTCCAGGCTTTCCAGATATAACTTATAGTTCTTCTCTATCTCATCAGGAAGTGATGCTACAATCTGATCGTATTGTTCAGATGTAAGCGGTTCATACTCTGCATCAGGCATCGAATATAAATAGGGCTTCAGTACGTTCTTATAGCTCTCTATCTTTGATATGAGCATATCTTTGTTCAGATATTCCCTCAGTTCCAGAATGGCATCATTTAATTTTTCCCGGAAAGACCGTGACTTCAGACACCTTTGAAACAGAACATTTCCCCAGTAATTACTGATTCCCTTTTCCCAACTGCCCTGATCCGAAAAATTCTTTAATTCATATTCCGATCTCATCAGACAGCCATCGTTATCCCAGGCAATAAAGTACCAGATATCTGAATTCAGAGGACTGTATAAATAAACATTTCTGTTCTGTGTGTCTACGTTTCCCATCAGAATCTGAAATGCCATCCAGTAAACAATATTTTCTTCATCAAAATGTTCTTTCAGTACATCTTCAATCCCTATAGAGTAATCATTCAGATCTGTCAGCATATCGATCAATTTGGTATGATCTGAATCCCCTTTTATTTCCAGCATTTTTTCAAAGGCTGTTTTATCATATCCTGCATCATCTTCTTTTTTTATAATATCTTCGTAACGATAGAATTCAAAAGAATTAATCTTATACAATTGTCCGTTTGAATCCAGTCCATGACTCTTTAATGCTGTCTTATTCAGTTGTTCAACCTGTGTATAAATTCCATAATCCTCAAATTTTCCACCTGATTCTTCTGTATTATCCTTTACATACAAATGCACAAACTGTGTACGTAAACCAACCATCTGAGGAATTCCCCTAATCAGATCATATGCCAGCTTATTTCGAAAGCGCATTCCTTCTGTCATATGTTTATTCAGGTTAATGGTTCTCTGTCCTCTCCACGTTCCTTTATTCTTTTTTAACTCAATTTTATAATTTTTTTGTGCATTCTGGCTGGATGTCTGGCCTCTGATCTGAACAGTTGCATTAGGCACGCTTTCTCCATATCCGACTTCCCCTTCTATCGGTCCATTCTCATCTCCCACCTGTAAAAGTCCTGCCACCTGATATCTCTCCACTCCCATATCTTCGTAGTCATAAACAGAATAGCTGTTGATTTCCTTCCATGTATGATATGTATTTTCGGATGAATTTCCCTTAGATACAGTAAGATACATGGTAACAACACTGGTATCATCAGCATTTTCATACAAAGAATCCTTATCTCTTAAATGCATCTCATTGATTTCTTCTTTCTCTGCTTTTTCTGTCTTTACCTGTTCTGTTTCGTTATCTTCCTGTACTGCCTGATCCTGCGAAGAGTTTCCCGCTTTTTCCAGAGTGCAGCCTCCACAGAGAGAAAGGCTGACTAATACTGCACTTATCAGATTTATTTTTTTAATTCCTGTCAACGTTCGTTCTCCTTTCCAGTTTCTCATCCATAAAACATCCGATTCTGGTAAATACCCCCGATTTGTCTTCTGCTACCACCGGCTGTATGCTGAGAATATAATATGGCAAACGTCTGGTATAACGTTCCAGACGGATCATAACTATAAAATAAAACAGTACACATCCTGCAAGAAACCCAAAGCCATAATATACCTGCGGACAAAACAGAGAAATCACAGTAAACACAGAAGTTCCCACGGCAAAAATTACAGAAGCAGCCAATGCTCCCCTGTAATCTGTAAAATATAAAAGAAGCAGAAGCATCGTATTTGCAACTGCATAAATGCCGTAACCAACACAAAGTGTCCGGAAATATCCATACATCAGATCATTAAATCCCAAAGGAAGGTACTTCAAAAGACTCTCACCCATTGAAATCGCCAGCGCAGTAGTCAGTAACTGCTTCAAAGCGGTATACTTCAATTCTCTGTTCAGTACATCCAGCATTTCTGTACCGGCCTGCATAATATCCTTAATGGTTCCCCCATCATTGAATAAACTGTAATAATTCCTGTATTTCGGATAAAAATTAACTTCTACAGAAACCACAAAATTTACAGTGGTGATCAGAATTGTCAGAAATGCAATCAATGCCGGTACGTCATGAGACGGTGCCCCATAAAAAAGTCCTTTTACCTGTTTCCCCAGCGGTCCGGCCCACATAATCACAAGGTGGGCAAACAGCCCGATATTAATGCAGAGTCCTGTAAATGCCAGCGGCAGAAACTCATCTGCCCACCTTAAAAATAAGAATGCACTGATATCACTTTGTGGAAAATACTCATACAGTAAAACAACATCCCATAAAAGCATGATCCATATCCAATGCATACCGCAGCCATCAATGCTTCCACATGGGAAATTCCCAGAAACAGCAATAAAGCTCCCGAAAGAAAAGTAACAGCGATCGCAGCAAGAAAGGATAACATAATTCCTCTGTAATCTTTAATTGCAGTAAGATAACTCATCGCATTCCATGTAACGATCAGTTCTCCAAACAACTCAAAACATAAAAACTTATCTATAAGCCCAACTCCGGAAAATATCAGAAAAATCCCATATATAATTCCTCCTGCAATAAGCATTAAGCCTGTCGAACCCCAGAAAGATGACAGAACAGCCTCATTTTTTTCTTCATAAAGCATATCTGCAATAAATCTTGTTACTACCATTGACAAGAAACTGGTTACCGTCAATGATGCAAGAAGTGTATATGTGATCATGCAGACCAGTAATTCTCTGCTCTGTTTCGGAGCGCCTGTCCTGTCACACAAAAACATAACCCCCAGCAGAAGTACGATACCAAGCAACATGGGACCGGTACAGATAATCCCTGCATATCCATAGGCGCGGAAAGAAGCAAACAGCCCTCTTCTGCTGAACAGTTTTTTGAGTTCAAATCCAATCCCTGCCATATGCTTCCTCCACCTCCCTGTAAGTTTTCTGTATTCACTGATCATGCGCTCATGCCTGTATATGCCTTAGTTCTTGCCTGTCCGCTTTTCCCATTCTGATCCGTCTTCTCCTGGATTCACACATTTTTTCCATAGCGGCAGCAAGTCCATCCCTGTACATGGGCGGAACACAATAACCGGCACATCCAAAATCATCTCCTTCTTTCCCATTCAGAAGTTCCCGGCAACACCCTACATCAGTGGTTACACATGGGCGTCTGGCTGCAAATGACTCCAACACGGATAATGGCTGTCCTTCTGATATACTGGTAAGGATCGTAAAATCCAGTTTTCTCATATACTGTACAATATCTACCCTTCCTGTAAAAACAAGATTTTTGATATCCAGCTGTTTCACCAGTGCATAACACTCATCTGCATATTCCTCGTCATCTACCCCTCCCAGAATATGAAGTCTCACATTCTCCATTCTGGATGAGAGTTCATAAAATGCATATATCATAGTCTTTATATCTTTAATGGGTGCGAGACGGACTACCGCACCTATGTCTACCCATCCATCTTCCTCTTTCAGAGGAATCTGTGACAACCTGTCATAATTAATACCATTTTCAATTACTCTGCATTTCTCTGCATCACAGCCAATCTGTATTTGCGTAAGCATCGCATTCGTAAATAAACTGGTTACCCGAAAAGCCCTTTTATAAATTGCTTCTGATAACATATAAAAGAAAGAAATCCACTGTTTTTTAAATGATGGGATTACCCATTTTGCCCTGATGATCTCTTCCTCTCTTTCTCTTGTGTATATCCCATGCTCTGTAAGTAATACCGGTCTCCTGTAAACATATCCTCCAAGGCAGGCAAGAAGTCCCCCATATCCTGTTGAAATGGCATGATAGGTATCTGCCAGAGGAACCTCTGAACCCAGAAGATATAAAACCGGAAGCAGCATGGAACGCATTGTATGAAACGCATCCGCAAATGCAATATACGGATATTTTTCCAGACAGCTCTCTGTTAATATATTTAAAAACTGCTCACTTTTCAGAAATGACATCGGATTCATTTTCCGGTCGTGATATAAATGAAACAATACTTCCCAGTCAGGATGACTGCATTCCATCAATTCTCTTAGACTCTTTGTTTCTTCTTCCGAAAAACGATTGATTCTGTGCAGCTGTCCTTTTTGATTTCCATGTTCCTTCAGTTTTAATGCATCATCCAGAAATACCTCATGGACTTCCACCACATTATCCGGCAGTTCATAGACAAATTTTCCACGGTCACATGCATGTGCTCCTATTACCCACAGCACAAACTCATGCTCTTTCATAACAGTGATATACTGATGCATCCATGTAGAAACTCCACCATGTACATACGGATAACAGCCTTCTAAAACCAGACAGATTCTCAATTCTCTCACCTTATTTCTATTTTCACTGATTTCTCTTTTGCCCGAAGCAGATAGAGATTTCCGGTAATATGCGTCAATTCTCCACCTTCTATATTACCCGGAGTCCCTTCATTCATTCTTATCATAATATAAGCTTCATCATAAAAATTATCTAATTTAAGATTAAGTTCCTGATCTGATACATCCTTATCGATCACCAGTGCCCCATACCGCTGTATTGCACCTGATAGTTCGGAAGCAGTAAGATTTCTCAGACATGGAGCTGAAGTATACAGCCAGTCCATATATTCATCCAGCCGTTTTTTCAGTTTCTTCCATCCCAGTCTGGCACCTCTGTCTTCGTCCAGCAGATCATCCGGATGTATAAAATGTGTATTGACAAAATGCATATTCAGTTCAGATACAGCCGCAAGTTCCATATAATCATCAATCACTGCACCGGAAATAATACGGGGCTGTTCCACAATTCCATCTTCTGCGGCTTCAAACTCCTGTGTATATGCCATATCTCCGACAAAATAATTACTTGCAATTGTACGTATCTCCGGAAATTCTTTTACGATCATTTCCCGCCCTTCATCTGACAGCACATTAGACGGCGGTACATAAACAGACAATTCTGTCCCCGGAAACATCTCTTTTCCAAACCGTATCAGCTCCGCCATGGCTTTTTTCATTGCATCATAGCTTTCCCATGTTTTATATGGAAGGATATTTGCATAATCCACATTTGACAGGCTCAAAGGCTGATGATTATATCCATGATATCCCAGTTCTCCTCCCTGATGAAGCAGCATATTCCCAAAATACTGAAATCTCTGCACATCTTCCTGTTCCACAACATCTCCGGACACATCATCCTCATAATTATCAATAATAACACCTGTATATTTCACACCGTGTTCCTCTGCCATATCCAGCATATCCGGCCACCAGATATTTGTATAAAACTCTTTGATGCTGAGACCATAATCACGTTTGATATATGTTCCGTCTCCACTCGGTACAGGAGATGGAAAATCATCCAGATAGAATACAGATCCATTAAGCACCGGGTAAACCATCACATCTGTCAGCAGGCTATAGGATGCCGCAAAAAATCCTCTTGTGGCTTTTTCACATAATCCAAAATTGTCAACTACAAATTTACCTTTTCCATAACTGTTTTCCCAGATAAGCGGAACCTTCTTTTCATCATCTGTCCATGCATAAACCTTCGCCGTTTCTCCAACACTTACTTCCCATGCTGAATCATATGCGTCCGGAATCTGGAAAGATCTTCCCCCTCCAATCATGAAATCATCATCAATATAGATTTTATCTACCAGAACATTTTCATAATCAGAGTCTGTAATTCCCAATTTCTGCTCAATGATCGAAACATATGTATCCTTCTGAAGTGTTAACGCAAAAAGAACACTACCTCCACTTTCTACCCAGTTTCCAATCTTTATAACTGTATCCTTTAATGGATTCAGATCCGACATCAGTACTACTATTGTTTCATAACCTGAAAAATCAGGAACTTCATTTTTTCTGACATCTATCATATCCGCTCCTGTTTTCATATCCATGAAAATTCTTTCAAACTGTTCCCATGCCACCACACTGCCTGCCTGACTGCTGTCCATCAGCACCAGACAACTGCTCTCAATATTTTTGACTGCCTGTGTTTCAGTTACAACCGTATCCCTGTCCAGATATGCATTCTTCTTAACATCTGCCTGATACTGAATTCCTGAACGCTCTGTCCAAAGCACCACACTAATTGCCAGAAAAACTCCCAGAATAACAGTCAGACCCTTAAATCGAAAAGACTGTAAATATTTTATCATTCCTGCCAAAAAGCCAATGCCTCCTTTCCTTTCGCCGACAAGTAAATATGTTCCTGCTGAATCTGCTCTAATGTTTCCTTTAATTCTTTCCCCTGTTTCAGTTCTACGTAATATCTGATCCTGAGTATCCAGTATTCTTCATTTCTGTGCCACTTCTTATCCATTCTTTCCAGACTTTTAAGCACCTGTTCATACTCCTTCATCTGCATTTGATTCTCAGCCAGACATACATATGTATGAAGATCCTCTTTAAATTTCAGTTTTTTCTTCAGAAGTTTTATATATTGATTTCTTTGCACCAGTTCCATCTGTCCTTCCAGAAGTCCCTGAGATAAATACTCCTGAAGAAAATCACAGTACTCTGAAATAAGCTGTTGATTTTCCGGTTCTTTTGCATATCTGTATTCTATCTTCTGCAGTCTGCTTTCATATTCCTTAGACAGCTCTACCATTCCTGTGATCGCATAATGCACAACCTCTACATCGTCATTCATCCTTGCCTGTTTAAGCATATCGATGTAATTCTCCGGATCATCATTCAATACATTCATAATCAGATCACGCCTCATAGCAGCCTCATCAATAAGAAGCACTTCCTCCAGTGGCACAATATTTCTGTCACTTTCTTCTTTCGGTGCTATAATGCTTCTGTAAATTTCTTCATTGATCTTCATTTTTTCTATTCCGATTTCACGCTTTTTATCCTGGTGAAAAAATATCTGGAAATGGAGAAGCAATACACAGATCATACCCCATACCGGTACAAAGATCACAGGTAATATGAGATACCTCTTCACCTTCAGTAAATGGGAGTTTATTCCTGTCCATACTAAAACACAACAGATAATATGGAATATAATAAAAACAACCCCTGTTATATTCTGTATCATTCTTCAGCTACCTGCTTTCGTTACGGGTGTCAATCACTCTGCAATGAAGTCCGTTCTTTTCGAGCCTTTCAATTACTATCGGTAACATGGCATCATCCACCTGTGACAGGATCAGATAAAGTTGTCCATCCTCCGATATTCCCAGTATGTCATTCTCTCTGATTTTATTTTTTAATATCCTGTCTGTTTCCTCCAGTGTCATTTCCGGGTTCTCAATCTGCAGCAGAGCATATGATCCTATTTTCTGTTCTTTTATGGAATGAAATAACTTCAGCCTTTCCATAAAATACTCTGTTTTTAATATATGAGTTCCTTCCAGATATTCCCTGTCTCTGACTGCTTCCTGATATTCCAGTGCACGCAGCAGAGAGACTTCTACCAGACCGCATAAAATTTTGATAAGATTCAGATAATACAATGTCATCTGATTACTGGTTGCATCCTGGATAAATACCAGCATTACAAGTTCTTCATTTCTCTTTATCCCTGCAATATATGCCGGATATCCGGCAAGCAGTTCCCTGTTTCTCCAGACCTCACCCTTTTCCAGCGTTTCTATCGCATTCTGATACTCTTCAATCCTTATAGAATTCGGCATTTTTCTGCGAATTTCAGGTGATGACATTTCCATCCTTCCAAAACGTTTCCATGAATCAAGTGAATAAAGTACAATTGTATGATTTTCCAGAACATCTTCCATTACCCTTATGGTTTCCATAAACAGTTTCTGAGGCTGTATCACATCCAGCTTTCTTGTTATATCAAAATTTTTCCAAAGCTGTCCCTGCTTCCGAGAATCTGCTTCTTATATTGTCTTTTATCCTGAAGCGTCTCCTGATACATTTCCTGCATAAAGAAAAATTTTTTCCTTAATCAGTTTGTTTTCTTTTGTTACAAATTCTATATCCTCTTTATTCTTCAGCCTTATATAACCACAGACAGCACCTGCTGCAAAATAAAAA
>ENA-OQDE01000404-OQDE01000404.1-human-gut-metagenome-genome-assembly--contig:-NODE-404-length-26491-cov-38.394857_pt1 | contig 26491 bp, 29 predicted proteins | sample MGYA00242768_ERZ504595 | MGnify/ENA primary metagenome ERZ504595 (study PRJEB26092, sample SAMD00036307) | human gut metagenome | host: Homo sapiens | study: EMG produced TPA metagenomics assembly of... | reverse complement strand
GACCGGCCCGTCACGGGTCAATCTGCAGTGCGGCCCGAACCCCGTGAGGCCGGCGCCTTTAGACGCGTGCCGGAAATCCAAGGGTTACACCCTAAGAGCAAACCACCCCTTTTAGGGTGGTTTTGATGCCAACTTGTTCGCTCTGGGCGGCGCTCGCTGGCATTGCCAAAACATCGACGCTCCCAATGACTACCGTGTGTCTATTAATTTTTCGAGCTTGTGCTGCGCTGCTGGTCGCTGGCGTATATCCTGTTAAGTCGTCAGCATACGATTCAACAGGGAAGGCAGATTATGCATTCTCCCCATCAACGCGACGCGCATCCACAGCCGGTATGCAGCCGTCGCATCTTTTGGGTAGCGCTCTCGCTGCGAGCGCTTCTGTCGTCGCCGGCGCACTTGCCGGCTGCCAGCGTCCCTCCACGCTGGAAGTAGTTCAGTCCACGACGGGCGGCGGTCGCGACGACCTGTCCGATTCTGTGATCGGCAAGGATAAGATCCGCATTGGCATGGAGGCGGCCTACGCCCCGTACAACTGGCAGGTTTCCGAGGCCAGCGAGTTCACGATCCCCATCGATAACGTGCAGGGAGCCTACGCCGATGGCTACGACGTGCAGATCGCCAAGATCGTCTGCAAGGCTCTCGGCGGCGAGCCCGTTGCCGTCAAGCAGAGCTTCTCGGGCCTTATCGACTCGCTCAACAACGGCCAGATTGACCTCATCATCGCCGGCATGAGCGCCACGCCCGAGCGCGAGGAGTCCGTCGGCTTTTCCGACCCGTACTTCATTGGCTACTTTGGCCTGTTCGTAAAAGAGGGCTCGCCCTACCAAAACGCCACCAAGCTCAGCGACTTCAGCGGTGCCACGGTGCTCGGCCAAAAGGACACCATGCTCGATACCGTCATCGACGAGATTCCGGGCGTTGTGCGCAAGAACCCGGTCGATTCGGTCCCCACGGTGTTCTCGAATCTGCTGCAGGCACGTGCGACGCCGTGACCTACAACACTGAGAACGAAAAGGCTATATGGCCCAAAATCCCGGTATCGTCCCCATCCACTTTGCCGAGGGCGAGGGCTTTAAGCAGGAGGTCACGGCGAATGTCGGTTGCCGCAAGGGATCGGACAAACTGCTTAAGCTCATCGACAAGACACTCAAGGGCATCAGCCAGGAGGAGCGCGACCAGATGTGGGACGCGTGCCTCGACCGTCAGCCGGCATAGGGAGGCAGCATGAAAGGCATCAATCGTCTGGCCTCCTTTATCAAGGCCGACCACCGTTATGTGTACCTGGGCACGAGCGTTATCGCGGCGCTCGGCTTGGCATTTAGCCAGCGCAACCCCACGCCGCTGAGCTTTTTGGCGCCCACCGGCATCTTCCAGGATTGCCTTTGGGCGATTCTTTGGGCCTGGATCGTCGTGTCGGCGGCAGCGCTCGTCACCAAGGTTATGCACTGGAGCGACTATCGCGAAACGTCGCCGTTTGCATCCGAGCGTTTCCGTCGCGGCGCGCGCCTGGGCAGCTATGTCGTGGTTGCCATCGCGGCGATCTTCTTTATCGACCGCTGCGTCATGTCGTTTGTCGACCTGGTGCAGGTGAGCATTGTCTCGGACTCCAATCCCAGCGACTTTCTGTCGAGCTTGGTCTACATGACCTACAAGAGCGGCGACTTCTTTATCCGCGGTATCGAGATCACCATCGCGCTTGCCACCTTCGGCACGGTCATCGCCTTCTTCTTGGCGCTGCTCTTTGTGTTCTTGCGCACCCAGACCTTCGATCGCGTCGACAACGACCTGGTGCGCTTCTTTAAGAGCATTGGCCGAGGCTTTGCGACCGTCTATTCCACCGTCGTGCGCGGCACGCCCATGATGGTCCAGGGCCTGCTCATCTATTACGCGGGCTTTACCGTTCTGCGCGGCATGGGCTTCGAGACCGCCCAGGCCAACCAGATCTGGAGTACCTTCACCGCCGGCCTCGTCACCATCTCGCTCAACTCTACCGCCTACATGATGGAGGTCCTGCGCGGCGGCATCGAGTCCATCGATCCCGGCCAGGCCGAGGCAGCGCGCTCGCTGGGCCTGTCGCAGTGGCAGGCTATGCGCAAGGTCGTGTTCCCTCAGGGTATTAAAAACGCGATCCCGGCGCTCACCAACGAGCTCATCATCAACATCAAGGACTCGTCGGTGCTCTCGGTCATCGGCGTGTTCGACCTCATGTACGCCACCACCACCGTCGCCGGCGTGTACTACCGCCAGATGGAGGTCTACTGCGTGGCGCTCGTGGTCTATCTGATCCTGACGCTCGTGGCGAGCCGCCTGCTCGAGGCCTTTGGCAAAAAGCTCGGCGCCGAGGCTCCTGCCACGCTGCCCAGCTCTAACTAGGCTTAAGACGAGGAGAATCATCATGGCAGATACCGCCACTACCGGCACTGCGGCAGCCGTGCAAAACCAAGAGCCGCTTATCCGCGTCGAGGGCCTGCGCAAGAGCTTTGGCTCACTCGAGGTACTCAAGGGCATCGACTTGTCCGTCAATCCCGGCGAGGTCGTCACCATCATCGGCGCCTCGGGCTCGGGCAAGTCGACGTTTCTGCGCTGCCTTAACCTGCTCGAGACCCCGGACGCGGGCCATATCTGGTTCCACGGTCAGGACCTTACTGCCGAGCGCTGCAATATCAATAAACTGCGCGAGGACATCGGCATGGTGTTCCAGGGCTTCAACCTGTTCAACAACATGGATGTGCTCGACAACTGCACGCTCGCGCCCGTCACGCTCAAAAAGATGAGCAAGGCCGAGGCCGAGAAGGTCGCGATGGAGCATCTGGCGAGCGTGGGACTCGAAAAGTTCGCGCACGCGCGTGGGTCGCCTGTCCGGTGGCCAAAAGCAGCGCGTGGCCATCGCTCGCGCCCTGTGCATGAGTCCGCAGATCATGCTGTTCGACGAGCCGACTTCGGCACTCGACCCCGAGATCGTGGGCGAGGTGCTCGAGGTCATGCGCAAGCTCGCGGCCGACGGCATGACCATGGTTGTCGTCACGCACGAGATGGCCTTTGCCCGCACGGTGTCCGACCGCGTGGTCTTTATGGACAAGGGCGTGGTGCTCGAGGACGCCGCGCCGGCCGAGCTCTTTGGCAACCCCAAACATCAGCGCACTCGCGAGTTCCTCTCTCGCTATCTCGAGGACAAATAACCGGCGCAAACGCCTACGTTGCAGGGCCGCTCCCGTGGGGCGGCCTTTGTCGTCACAATCGAAAGGATGTCATGGCCGAGGTTTGGCGCTTCTTTGCGCATGAGGACGATTTTGCCGATATGGACGAGGCCGGCGCGTGCGAGCGCTTGGGCCGCGTGCTGTCGTTTCCGACCATCTCGAGCATGGATGCCGAGGCGGTGGACTGGCAGCCCTTCGACGACCTGCGCGCCTATATGCAGCAGGCCTGGCCGCGCGTGTTTGCGGCGGGCGAGGTCGAGCTTATCGACCACTCGCTGTTGGTGACGCTTGGCGGTTCCGACTCCGCCCTCAAACCCGTCATGCTCATGGGCCACATGGACGTGGTCCCCGTGGTGCCGGGTACCGAGGCCGACTGGACGCACGCCCCCTTTAGCGGACAGGTGGACGACACCTACATTTGGGGTCGCGGCGCTATCGACATGAAGGATCAGGTCGCAGGCATTCTCGAGGCGGTTGAGTATGCGTTGGCGCACGGCTGGGAGCACAAGCGTTCGCTGTTGCTCGCCTTTGGCCAGGACGAGGAAACCACGCAGTACGGCGCTGGAGCTATCGGCCGCGTGCTCGAGGAGCGCGGTGTTGAACTTGAATATCTGATCGACGAGGGTGACTACCGTATTGTTTCGGCTGCCGAGTACAACGCGGGCGAGGGTTGGCTCATGCACGCCGACCTGGCTGAGAAGGGTTATGCCGACATTGTGCTCAAGACAAAGAGCGCGGGTGGGCATTCTTCCAACCCCTACGGCGGCACGTCGCTCGAGGTGTTGAGCCGTGCCATCACCGCAATCTGCGATATCGAGTGGCCGACGCGCGTCACGGACCTGCTTGCCGCACAGCTCGTCGAGCTGGAGCTCTACACGGCCGACGAGATTGCTTCCAACAAGGACGCCATCGTGCGCGAGTGCCTCGCCAGCAAGAAGCTCTATCCGCTCGTGACCACCACCTGTGCACCGACCAAATCGAGGGCGGTAGCACCGGTGCTAACGTGATGCCGCAGGATATGTGGGCCAATATCAATTTCCGCATGCTCGAGGGCACGAGTGTGGCCGATGTCGTGGCCTGCTGCCGCGTCGCCGTTGCCGAGGCGGGGCTCGCCGACCGTGTCGAGATCGAGCTCGGTCCTGGCAGCTCCGAACCCTCGCCGTCTCCGCGCATCGGCGGACCGGGACTCGAGACCGTCCGCGCCATCGCCGCCCGCTATTTCCGTGATCCAGAGGGGACGGAGGAAAACGGATCATCAGCGGCGGGCGGAGCTCCTATCGGTATCGTTCCCTCGACCGTGATTGGCGCGACCGACGCTGCTAACTACGAACGCATTTGCCCTGAGTGCATTCGCTTCTCGGCCTTTGTGGTCGACGATGACGAGTGCGACCGCGGCGTCCACGGCACCAACGAGCGCATCACCCGCCGAGCCTACCTCCAGGGCATCCGTTTTCTCATCTCCCTGCTCCAAACGCTCTAGAATTCGACCAAGCGACAGTCCCTTTGTTAGCCGTTGGGACGTTCTTAAGCGACTAGTCGTAAAGGAACGTCCCCAACGGCTACGTCCGCTCATTCCGTGCGGGTTATATGCAGGTTTGCCTGCGCACGCTATCATGTATGGGTTAGACCGTAACTATGTACCCCATACGCGAAGGGATGCGCATGTATCTGAAGATCGACATGTTCTAGCCGGGCTTACCCCCGCATCGGCGCCCCGCGCCCCATCAATTCTGCCGATTTTCACCTTCACGCATATAAAGGAGTCCCGCCATGCGCGACAAGCTCGAAAAGATTATCAAGGCCTACGAGGAACTCGAGAAGAAGCTCTCCGACCCGGCCGTCGCCTCCGATATTAAGGAGTTCACGCGTCTCAACAAGGAGTACGCGCACCAGTCCGACCTCATCGCCGCCTCGCGCGAGTACATCGCGCGCTCGATGACATCGAGGCTGCCAAGGAAATGCTCCACGATACTACCGATGCCGACGAGAAGGAGATGCTCCAGATGGACATCTCCGAGAACGAGGAGAAGCTTCCCCAGCTCGAGGAAGACATCAAGTACATGCTCATCCCGAGTGACCCCAACGACGACAAGAATACCATCGTCGAGATCCGCTCCGCTGCCGGCGGCGACGAGGCCGCCATCTTCGCCGGCGACCTGTACAAGATGTACCAGCGCTTCTGCGAGTCGCGCGGCTGGAAGACCACCGTGCTCGACTCCAGCCCTAGCGAGGCCGGCGGCTTTAAGTCCATCGAGTTCAAGGTCGAGGGCGACCGCGTCTACTCCGTCATGAAGTTCGAGTCCGGCGTGCACCGCGTCCAGCGCGTTCCCAAGACCGAGTCCCAGGGCCGTATCCAGACCTCCACGGCAACCGTCGCCGTGCTTCCCGAGGCCGAGGAGATTGACGTCCAGATCAACCAGTCTGACCTGCGCATCGACACCTACTGCGCCTCCGGCCCTGGCGGTCAGTGCGTTAACACTACCTACTCCGCCGTGCGCATCACCCACCTGCCCACCAACACCGTGGTGCAGTCGCAGGAGCAGCGTTCCCAGATCCAGAACCGCGAGGTCTGCATGCAGATGCTGCGTGCCCGTCTGTACGAGATGGAGCTCGAGAAGCAGCAGGCAGAGCTCGGTGCCGAGCGCCAGAGCCAGATCGGCCACGGCAACCGTTCCGAGAAGATCCGTACCTACAACCAGCCCCAGGACCGCGTGACCGATCACCGCATCGGTTTCAACTCCACCTACAACGGCGTCCTTCTGGGCGATCAGCTCGGCACCGTCATCGAGGCGCTCGCCGCCGCCGAGCGTGCCGAGAAGCTGGCACAGGCTGTTTAGTAGGTTACGCGGTTTTACCAAACCGCGTAACGACTCGACGCTGCAAACGCCCCTAAGCGGCAATCTGACGTTCAATCGTCGGTCGCGTACCGAAGTACGCTTCCCTCCTCTTTCACGTCACCTTGCTCGCTTAGGGGCGTTTTCGCTGACTTATGCTTAACCTGCGGCGCCTTAGAGGTGGTCATTGGGGACGTACTTAAATGGCTAGTCAACTTGTTCGTTCCGGAGGTCGCTCGCTGTCCGTCCTCTACCTGCGGCGTTGCCTTGCTCCGGATGCGGTATGCTCAACCTGCGGGGTTTCCAAGGTAGTCATTGGGGACGTTCTTAAATGACTAGGTTGGGTAAATTGCTTTTCAAATTTATTTAATTTGGTTTGTTAGAAATTAAGCTATTTACCTGCTTAAAGCAATTAACGGTATGCATCTGCAATTGAAAATATTGCTCGAAAATACGTCCAAGAAGTCGCGGGGCCCTTTTTTGTGCGTCGCGTGTCAAGCGATGTGGCAAGTTCTTGGTTAGATATTGGTCAGTTTTGGGGCAACCTTGCCAAAAGCTTGACGAATGCAAATTTAGACGTCAGCGAATGAACACTTTGAGCGAGCTCGGTGCAAATTCTGGCTGATTCTCGATAATCGCTTCAATCGTCCCTTGCCAAGCGCTGGCCTCGCTTACAATCTGCTCCGACATTCGCGCGCCGCCCGGCGCTTAAGAGGGGAGGGCCCCATGGCAAACGAGATCTGGACCATCAAGCGTTGTCTCGAGTGGACCAAGGAGTACCTGGCCGAGCGCGGCGAGGAGCATCCCCGTCTTTCCGCCGAGTGGCTGCTGTGCGCCGCCACGGGCCTGGCGCGCATTGACCTATATATGCGTATGGACGAGACGCTTAACGCGGCCCAGCTCGAGACCATGCATGCGGCCGTCGTTCGTCGCGCCAAAGGCGAGCCGCTGCAGTACATCACCGGCAGCACGCAGTTTCGCATGATTGACGTCGCGTGCGCTCCCGGTGTGCTCATTCCGCGCCCCGAAACCGAGATGCTCGTCGAGGAAGTCCTCAATTATCTGGATGCCGAGGTGCTGAGCCCCGAGCCGCTGCCCGTCAGCGTGTTGAGCTGCCTTGGAACGATGAGGTCGAGCAGGCCCGCAAAGCTGAGGCGGCGCTGGCCGACGAACGCGCGACCGCCGAGCGCCGTGCTGCCAACCTGACGGCCGCCGATGAGGCTGCGCTGGGTAGCGACGTGCTCGGTAGCCGCGCCTATGCCGAGGAGCTTGCCGATCGCGAGGCCGAGGAAGCCGCCGCGCAAGCAGCAGAAGCCGAAGCCGCAAAAGCCGCCGAGCCCGAGCTCGACGAATACGACATCGCCATCGAGGGCGCCGACCAGGAGACGGTTTCAGCTCAGGATGCCGCTGTGCCTGCCCCAGCCGAGCCCCGCACTGCCCGCGTTCTCGAGGTCGGCTGCGGCACGGGCTGTATCTCGCTCTCGATCGCCTGGGAGCGTCGCGGCCACGTCACTTGCACTGCTACCGATATCGAGCCGCGCGCCATCGACCTTGCTACCAAAAACCGCGATGCGCTTGGTCTCGCGTCCGACGAGGTCGCCTTCAGCCTCACGAACCTGGTGAGCTCCATTCCCCGTGAAGAGTGGGGCACCTTTGACGTACTCGTCTCCAACCCGCCCTACATCCCCACCGATGTCATGCGCTCGCTGCCGCACGAGGTCAAGGACTTTGAGCCCGATCTGGCGCTCGAGGGTGGCGCCGACGGCCTCGATATCTTCCGCCGCCTGCTCAACGCGGCGCCCTACATGTTGCGCGCTGGCGGCCTCTTTGCCTGCGAGCTCTACGAGGCGCGCTCGACGCTGCGGCCGAGCTCTGCCGCCAAGCGGGTCTGTCGGACGTGCGCATCGTCCACGACCTCACCGATCGCCCCCGCATCGTCCGAGCCATCGTCACCGAGCCCAAACAGCGCCAGTAATATTTATTAACTGGTTAGCAAAAATTATAAATTAGTTTATAATTAGGACGGCTGAAAGAGGTCGGCCCATGCAACCTCCTACCTTTCGGGAAATCATTGCCCTACTCAAGCACGATGGATTCGTGAAGGTCGCGCAAGTCGGTAGTCATGCTAAGTATGTTTCTGGTGACCGTGTTGTCACCGTGAACGGCTCTGGTGGTGATCGACCAAAGAAGGGCACGTGGGCAAGTATTCGTCGCCAAGCTGGATGGTAGTTGGAGGCAAAATGAGGCAGCGATTTACCTATGACTGCGTTCTCATAAAAGAAGACGACGGTTACTGCGCCAGCTTCCCGCAGATTCCCGGCGCCTTTGCCGATGGCGATACGCGCGAAGACGCGATTGCCCATGCCACCGAGGCACTGATGGCGTTTTTGGCCGACGACCTCAACAACGGTTTGACTCCGGCGGGGTACGAACGCTCGGCCGAGGTCGTGGCCCTTTCAGTCGAAATCGACCACGAGGACGCTCGGGAAGCGGCGTGCCGAACATTTAAAGACGCAGCGCTGGACCTCAAAGTCTCCGCTCCGCGGATTACCGCGCTGGTCAAAGCCGGAAAGCTCGATGTTGAACTCGTCGACGGCCGTCGGATGATAACGATAGACAGCATCGAGCGCTACGCCGCCCAAGAACGCCACGCCGGCAGGCCAAAGAAGTTCGTCGCAGTCCAATAACCCCCTCACTTTCACCGACTACTAGAGCCGCTCACCAAACCAACATGCGCTCTGGGCAAATAGGTTGAACGTTTCGTGCGAGAATGCCCCACAGTAAACAAACTTGCACCAGAGCGTAAGGGGCTGGCATACACATGCAGACGGTCTATCGGGTATACGAGGGAACGCGCGAGCCGCATCGGCTTGCCGTCGAGCGCACGGCCGAGGTGCTCGGCCGCGGCGGCCTGGCTTTGATCCCGACCGAGACCGTCTACGGTGTCGCCGTGGCAGTCAACGCCTTCTCGGACGCCGTGCCCCAAGATACAAGCGAATTCCCATCGTGGCCGCGCGATCCGCAGGCTGCCGTCAATGGCGCCGCAGTTCCTGCGCTCGGCACCGGCTATCGCCGTATCTTCACTCTCAAGCAACGTGAACTCACGCAAACCGTCGCTTGGCTGGTCGATGGCGTCGAAGCACTCGACCGCTATGGCGTGGATATCCCGGAAGAGGCCCGCGTGCTTGCCCGACGATGCTGGCCGGGCGCCCTGACTATCGTGGTCAAGGCGGCCCCCTGCGTGCCGACCTTTATGCGCGCCGCCGACGACACGGTGGCACTTCGCGCTTCGGCCTCGCCCGTGGTGCAGGCGCTCATCCGCGCCTGCGGCAGCCCTCTTGCCTGCACCAGCGCTAACACGCATGGCGCGCCTCGCCGGCAAGCTTTGCCGCCGTCGAGGGTCGCATCCTGGAGGGGGTCGATGTTGCCGTCGACGCCGGTGAGACCCCGTGTCGCGACGCCTCGACCATCGTGTCGTTTCAGCACGGCGAGCTCCAGATCCTGCGCCAAGGCGCACTTCCCGCATCAGAGATCGAACGGGTCCTGTCCGACCCGATGCAATAGAAAGGTTTAAGCGATGTCGTTGAATCTGGGCAGCCTGGGCATGGAAGATGCCTCGTTTGACTTTGGCGGTTCCTACATCATGGCGCTCGACTGCGGCACCACCTCGGTACTTGCGACCATCGTCGACGAGTACGGCTGCATCGTCGCGCAGGCACGTCGCAGCGTCAAAACCAGCTTCCCGCGTCCCGGTTGGGTAGAGCAAGACCCCATGGCGGTCCTTGCTAGCCAGATCGCCGTCATGATGGAAGTCCAGTTTAAGAGCGGTATCCACTCCGACCGCATTGCCGCCATCGGCATCTCCAACCAGCGCGAGACCACGGTGGTCTGGGATCGCGTGAGCGGTCAGCCGATCTATAACGCTATCGTATGGCAGTGCCGCCGTACCGCGCCGGCAATCGACGCGTTGGTTGAACAGGGTTGCGAGGAGCTGGTGCGCTCCCGCACGGGACTCACGCTCGACCCGTATTTCTCGGCCTCCAAGGTACAGTGGATTCTCGACAACGTCGACGGCGCACGCGAGAGCGCGGCGGCGGGCGACCTCATGTTTGGCACCATCGACACCTGGCTCATCTACAACCTCACCGGCGGCCAGGTCTTTGCCACCGACTACACCAATGCCAGCCGCACGGCACTCTTTAATATCCATACGCTCGATTGGGACGACGACCTGCTGGCACTCTTTGACGTTCCACGTTCCATGATGCCCGAGGTTCGCTGGAGCTCGGGCGACTACGGCCGCGTCGCGAGCGACATCATGACCAACATGCCGCCCATCATGGGCGTGGCGGGTGACCAACAGGCGTCGCTGTTCGGCCACTGCTGTTTCCGTCCCGGCCAGACCAAAAACACCTATGGCACGGGTTGCTTTATGCTCATGAACACCGGCGACGAGATCGTCGAATCCAAGAATGGCCTGGTCTCCACCATCGGTATCGCTGCGGACGGCAAAGTCAGCTATGCGCTCGAGGCTCTATTTTTGCCGCCGGCTCAACGATGAACTGGCTTCGCAACAACATGGGCATCATCTCGAGCGTGAGCGAGTCGGCACAACTCGCCGCTTCGATTAGCGACAACGAGGCTGCTACTTCGTTCCCGCCTTTGCGGGTTTGGGTGCTCCCTGGTGGGACCCGCATGCTCGCGGTATCGTGTGCGGTCTGACCGGCGCCTCGAGCCGTGCGACCATCGTACGTGCCGCCTGCGAATCCATGGCATATCAGAGCTACGACGTGCTGCGCGCCATGGAGCAGGACGTGGGGCTTTCGATTGAGCGCCTGTCTGTCGATGGTGGTGCCTCGCGCAACGAGTTCATCATGCAATTCCAGGCCGACCTGCTGGATATCCCCGTGCTGCAATGCGAGACGGTGGAGACCACGGCAATCGGTGCCGCGTACTTGGCGGGTCTTGCCGTCGGCTATTGGGAAGACCTGGAAGAGCTGGAGCAAAATGCCCAGATCGTTAGGACCTTCCTTCCCCACATGTCCGCCGAGCGCCGCGAGCAAAACCTTGCGGGCTGGCGTGATGCAGTCAGGCGCTCACTCAGCACCTCACAGTAGGGCTGCGATGGGCTGCTCGATACAACAAACCGCTAAACTAATGCATGGCGTGCGGCGGCAACATTGCTGCGCGCTTGTCAGCTAGGCCGTTTTGCGGCCGCAACGAAAGGGGCAATCAATCCATGACCGTCACCTACGATGCGTCCCGTGTGACGCTTGTCGATCACCCGCTCGTCCAGCACAAGCTGTCGATCCTGCGCGACAAAAACACCGGCACCAACCAGTTCCGTCAGCTCGTGCGCGAACTCGCGCTTTTTGACGGCTACGAGGCCATGCGCGACCTGCCTATGGAAGACGTCGAGGTCGAGACCCCCATCACTACCGCCACGTTCAAACAGCTTGCCGGCAAGAAACTCGCCATCGTGCCCATCCTGCGTGCGGGCCTTGGCATGGTCGACGGCATCCTCGACCTGGTGCCCTCCGCTCGCGTGGGCCACATCGGCATGGAGCGCGACGAGGTCACCCACGAGCCGCACGAGTATTACTGCAAGATGCCCAAGGATATCGACCAGCGCATCTGCCTGGTCGTCGACCCCATGCTTGCCACGGGCGGTTCGGCCGAGATGGCCATCAGCTACCTGCGCGAGCGCGGTGTCAAGGACATCCGCATGCTGTGCATCGTCGCGGCCCCCGAGGGCCTCAAGTCGCTGACCGAGAAGGACCCAGATGTGCATATCTATACCTGCGCCATCGACGACCATCTCAACGAGGCTGCCTACATCGTTCCCGGCCTCGGCGACGCCGGCGACCGCATCTACGGCACGCTCTAGTCGCTGGGCTAAACGGCCGCGGCTGCAAATACGAAGAAACGGTGCGCGCGGACGAACAAAAGGCGACCGCGCGCACTCCTGTTAACGGACGTTTTGCCCTGCAGGGTTCGAGAAAAACGTATTACCGTACCTGCGGCATAAAGAAGGTCTTAAGAAAACGAACAGGTGCGTATTAACCGATGCTTTTTCGGTTGTACTTTAGCGATTGGCTCGTACAATAGTCACCAATGTTTGGCGGGAACTGTTCTGTGAAGCGTTAAAAAGGAAAGTGAGGACGCCAGTGTTTCAGATAGCCGATCTGCTCGCTATCGTTGCAGGCGCCATCGCGGGCGCAATTGCCTTCCTTCCCTTTGTCTTTACGCTCAAGCCGGTTCTTGACGATAAACAGAATGCGGACATGCTCAAGGGTATGGTGAGTCTGGCGGTCTCGGCAATCGCCCTGCTCGTCTTTACCTTGGTTGTGTTTGTGTTGTTCGGAGAGGCATTTCGCATGTTCCTCCTGGGCGAGGCGATCGGCTTCGTGGCCTTTATGGCCGCCTGCGCGGTTCGCGTCGCCAAGGCGCTGCGAGATCCTCATGAGGTCGAAAGGTAAGTCGTGGAAATTTTTGAAAAGCTGCCTGATGAGATTAATCATCTGGTCAGCGAGTTCAGCTCCACCCCTGTCGTGGGCGATCTGAGCTGCGGCATCACGCAGTACTCGTTTTGGCTGATCGTCTCCACGATCGTGCTCCTGATCGTCCTGGCCGTGTTCAAGAAGAAGCAGACCCTGGTTCCCAAGGGCTTCTTCGTCAACGGTTTCGAGTACATCATCGAGTACGTCGAGAACGATATCGGCAAGGGCGTCGTGGGTGAGAACTGGAAGAAGCACTTCCCGTTCCTGTGCTCGCTTTTCCTGTTCATCCTGATCAATAACATGATCGGCCTGATCCCGGGAATGAAGCCCGGCACCGGCGCAATCGGCTCCACCGCCGCGCTCGCCATCTTCGCCTTCGTGTACTTCATCTATTACGGATGCAAGGCTCACGGCGTGATCGGCTACATCAAGAGCCTCGCCCCGCAGGGCGTGAGCTTCCCGATGAACGTGCTCGTGTGGGTCGTCGAGCTCTTCTCGACCTTCCTGCGCCTCATCACGCTCGCCGTCCGTCTGTTCTGCAACATGTTCGCAGGACACGTGGTCATGGGCTCGTTCGCCATCATGCGAGCATGTTCATGCAGCCGCTGCTTCAGCAGGTTTCCGCGGCGCACGCCGTCGGCGCCCTGCCTTCGCTGGCCTGGCTTGCCATCCTCATCCTGATCTATGCGATCGAGCTTGTGGTCGGCGCCATCCAGGCTTACGTCTTCACGGTCCTTACCGCCGTGTATGTCTCCGAGGCAGAGGAGGTCGCAGAGGAGGAGTAGTCTTCCGTTCGCGCCTTAAAGGTAAGGCAATTCGTTAAACCGCCGGTGCCCGTACCCATGGAGCCCGGCAGTTATAAAAAGGTTATCCTGCGTGAAATAAGACACGCACGACAAAGGAGGAATCGTGGGAGTTATCGGTTACGGTCTCGGTGTTATCGGCGCTGGTCTTGCTATCGGCCTGTCTGCTCTGGGTGCTACGGGTGCTATGGCCCGTCAGCCTGAGGTCCAGGGCGCGTGTTCACCGTCTTCATCATGGGCTCCGCCTTCGGCGAGGCTCTGGCTCTGATCGGCTTCGTTGTCGCGCTGATCGTTAAATAGCACGGAGCGTCAAGTATGAATCTTTCATCCCAGAAGAGCGCGATCGCACTCTCCGCGTCCGCGGCCGCGCTGCTCATGCCGGTTTCCGCGTTCGCCGAGGACGGCGCTGCCGGTGCGGACATCCTCATCCCTAAGATGGCGGAGTTCATCCCGGCGCTTATCGCTTCCTGATCATCTGGATCGTGCTGGCCAAGGTCGCCCTGCCGGGCATCATGAAAACCATGGAGGAGCGCGGCAAGAAGATCGAGGAGAGCCTCGACGAGGCCGAGAAGACCAAGCAGGAGGCTATCGCCAAGCGCGCTGAGTCCGACTCGATCGTCACCGACGCCCGTCGTCAGGCTGCCGACATCGTTCTCGAGGCCCGTAAGGACGCCGAGTCCGAGCGCGCCCGTATCATCGAGGCTGCTCACAAGGAGGCCGAGGAGATCATCGCCAAGCCCATACGACCGTCGAGGACGAGCGCAAGTCCATTTACGCCGGTGCCGCGAGCTCCATCGCCGACCTGTCCGTTGCCGTCGCCACCAAGATCGTGGGCGAGGCACTCGAGGACGATGCCGAGCAGAAGAAGCTCATCGAGCGCTACATCCAGGAAGCAGGTAGCCTGAATGCCGACTAGCCGCTATCAGGACAAGGTGCTCGAGACCTACGCGCGCTCCCTTCTGGAAGCCGCTAAGGCCGAGAACCATGTGTTCGAGGACCTCGAGATGATCGAGCGCTTGGCTTCTGCCAGCCCCGAGATCATCGCCGTGCTCGACACCATGTCCAAGCGCGACCAGCTCGACCTTCTTCCCAAGGTGGCAGCTGCCTTTAAGTATGTTGCCGAGGAAGACGAGGATGTAGTGGGCGTGACCGTCACCACGGCGATCCCGCTCGACGACGAGCTGCGTCAAACCATCACTAAGAAATGCGAGCAGGACTTCGGTCGCAAGGTATTCCTTATCGAGCAGGTTGACCCGTCTATCGTGGGCGGCCTGGTGCTCGAGGCCCGCGGCGAGCGTCGTGACATTTCCGTCAAGACGCAGCTGCGCATCGCGCAGGAGACCCTCGCAAACTCTGCTAATTCGTACGGAGGTGAAGCCTAATGTCCGAAACCCTCAATGCCCAGGATATCGCCAAGAAACTGCAGGAGCAGCTCACGAGCCTCTCCGCGACGGTCGATACGCATGAGGTTTCAACGGTCGACGAGGTAGGCGACGGCATCGCGCGCGTCTCCGGCCTCAAGAGCGCCATGGCAGGCGAGCTTCTGGAGTTCAAGAGCTCCGATACCGGTGAGACCGTCTTCGGCCTTGCCCAGAACCTTGACCGTGACGAGGTCGGCGCCGTTCTGTTCGGTGCCGTCGACTCCATCAAGGAAGGCGACGAGTGCCGCACCACTGGCCGCATTATGGATATCCCCGTGAGCCGTGCCATGCTCGGCCGCGTCGTCAATCCGCTCGGCCGGCCCATCGACGGCCTGGGCGACATCGTCGCCACGCACCGTCGCCCCATCGAGTTCAAGGCTCCCGGCGTCATCGATCGTACCCCGGTGTGCGAGCCGGTTCAGACCGGTCTGCTCGCTATCGACTCCATGGTGCCTATTGGCCGCGGTCAGCGCGAGCTCATCATCGGCGACCGTAAGACCGGCAAGACCGCCATCGCCATCGACGCTATCCTCAACCAGCGCGGCAAGGGCATGGTCTGCATCTATGTCGCCATCGGCCAGAAGGCCTCCACGGTTGCCAACATCCGCGAGACCCTCGCTCAGCACGGTGCGCTCGACTACACCATCATCGTTTCGGCCACCGCTGCCGATTCCGCCCCTATGCAGTACATCGCGCCTATGGCCGGTGCCGCTATCGGCGAGTTCTTCATGTACAACGGCGAGGACGGCAAGCCCGCCAGCGAGACCAACCCCGGCGGCCACGTGCTCGTCATCTACGACGACCTGTCCAAGCAGGCTGTGGCCTACCGTCAGATGTCGCTGACGCTGCATCGTCCGCCCGGACGCGAGGCCTATCCTGGCGACATCTTCTACCTGCACTCTCGCCTGCTCGAGCGTGCCGTCAAGATGTCCAAGAAGAACGGTTATGGCTCCATGACGGCACTGCCGATCATCGAGACCCAGGATGGCGACGTCTCGGCCTACATTCCGACCAACGTCATTTCCATTACCGATGGTCAGATCTACCTGCAGTCCGAGCTCTTCTTCCAGGGTCAGCGCCCGGCAGTCGACGTGGGCATCTCCGTGTCCCGCGTCGGTGGCGATGCGCAGACCAAGGCCATGAAGCAGGTCGCCGGCAACCTCCGTCTGGACCTCGCTTCCTATCAGGAGCTCGCTGGCTTTACGCAGTTCGGCTCCGACCTCGACGAGGCTACTCAGAAGCAGCTGACCCATGGTGCTCGCATGACCGAGCTCCTGAAGCAGCCGCGTTACAAGCCGTTTGAGGTTGGCGAGCAGATCGTTACGCTGTTCGCTGGCAACGAGGGCTTCCTGGATGACCTGGAGATCGCCGACGTGCTGCCCTTCCGTGCCGAGCTCATCGAGTACATGGACAATGGCTTTGGTTCGCTGCTCGACAAGGTTCGCGCCAAGAAGATCGATGATGACACCAAGGCTGAGCTCTTGCGCGTCATCGGCGACTTCAAGCAGCAGTTCATGGCCAAGCACCATTCGGATGTTTCTGGATCAGAGGAGAACTAAGCCCCATGGCCAACCTTCGCGACATTAAGAAGCGAATCTCCTCGGTTACCACGACCAAGCAGATCACGCGCACGATGGAGATGGTCTCTACGGCCAAGATCCGTCGTGCCCTCGATCGCTCCAAGCAGGCCGAGCCCTATAAGGAGGCGCTGACCGACGTCATGTTGACGGTCGCCGGCGACGCCTCCTGTTCGGGCACCGATCCCATGCTGCAGAAGCATGAGAGCGTCAAGCATGGCCTGATTGTCGTTATTGCCTCGGACCGCGGCCTTGCCGGCGGTTTCAATACGACAGTGGAGCGTACGGCCGAAAAGCTCGCCGCTTCTTGGGCGAACGACGGCATCGAGTGCGAGATCATCGCGTGTGGGCGCAAACCGGCCACGTATTTTCGCGACCGCGCAAACGTCATCATGCACTTTGAGGGCAACTCCTCTGAGCCCGATTTCAATCAGGCCCGCATGATCTCCTCTCATATCTGCGATGCGTATCGTGCCGGTGAGCTTGACCGTGTCGAGCTTGTCTACCACCACGCCAAGAACCGCGTGGATCAGGAGCTTCGCGTCGAGCATCTGTTGCCGCTCGACCCCGAGATGATCGCTATGGCCCACGGTCCGCGTAAGAACGAGACCGACGCCCCTAAGCGCATCTCGTCCACGTTCGAGTTCGTGCCCTCTCCCGAGCATGTTCTCGGCAAGCTTGTGCCGTCTTATATCCTGACGGTCATCTACCAGGCCCTGATTGATTCGGCGGCTGCCGAGCAGGGTGCACGCCGCAAGGCCATGCACTCCGCGACGGAAAACGCCACCGCGATCATCTCGACCCTTACCCGCACGTATAGTCGCGTGCGCCAGGCTTCGATCACGACCGAGATTAACGAGATCGTCGGCGGAGCCTCAGCATTGGAGGAACAGTAATGGCTAATAACACCGTAAAGCTTGCGGTCGAGGAAGCCACCAAGAAGACGACTGCCGGTGATGGTCGCATCGTGCGAATCATCGGCCTGTCGTCGACGTCAAGTTTGACGGCGCGGTGCCCCCGATCTACAACGCGCTCACGGTCGAGGCCGAGACCCCGATCGGTCATCTGAGCACGATCCTCGAGGTCGAGAGCCAGCTTCCGGGCGGCGTCGTCCGCACGGTCGCCATGTCCTCGACCGACGGCCTGCAGCGCGGCCTCATCGCCACCGATACCGGTGAGCCCATGAAGATGCCCGTTGGCCCCAAGACGCTCGGTCGCATTTGGAACGTTATGGGCAAGCCCGTCGACGGCAAGCCCATGCCCGAGGTGGAGGAGTTCTACCCCATCCACCATGCAGCGCCCCGTTTCGACGAGCTCACCACCAAGACCGAGATCTTCGAGACCGGCATCAAGGCCGTCGACCTGCTCGAGCCCTACATCCGTGGCGGCAAGACGGGCCTGTTCGGCGGCGCCGGCGTCGGCAAGACCGTTCTGATTCAGGAGCTCATCAACAACCTCGCCCAGGAGCACGGCGGCACCTCGGTGTTCACCGGCGTCGGCGAGCGTACCCGCGAGGGCACCGACCTCTTCCTCGAGATGAGCGAGTCTGGCGTTATCGACAAGACCTGCTTGGTCTATGGCCAGATGAACGAGCCGCCCGGAGCGCGTCTGCGCATCGGTCTGGCCGGCCTTACCACCGCTGAGTACTTCCGCGATCGCGGCCAGGACGTTCTGCTGTTCATCGACAACATCTTCCGCTTCTCCCAGGCGGGTTCCGAGGTTTCCGCACTGCTGGGCCGTATGCCGTCCGCCGTTGGTTACCAGCCCACGCTGGCAACCGAGATGGGCGACCTCCAGGAGCGCATTACCTCGACCAAGACGGGCTCCATTACCTCCGTCCAGGCTGTCTACGTCCCCGCAGACGACCTGACCGACCCGGCGCCTGCCACGACGTTTACGCACCTCGACGCCACCACGGTTCTTTCGCGTAGCATTTCGTCGCTCGGCCTGTTCCCGGCTATCGACCCGCTCGCGTCTTCCTCCGACGCTCTCGATCCCTCGATCGTTGGCGAGGAGCACTACCGTGTCGCCGTCAAGGTCCAGGAGCTCCTGCAGGAGTACTCTGACCTTCAGGACATCATCGCCATTCTGGGTATGGACGAGCTGTCCGAGGAGCAGCGCCTTACGGTCAACCGTGCCCGTAAGATTCAGCAGTTCCTCTCGCAGTCCTTCCACGTCGCCGAGAAGTTCACCGGCAACCCCGGTGTCTACGTCCGCGTCGAGGATACCGTCCGCTCTTTCGCCGAGATTGTCGATGGCAAGGCCGATGACCTGCCCGAGCAGGCTTTCCGCTATGCTTCCACGATTGAGGACGTGCGCGAGCGTGCCCGCAAGATGGGGGAGAAGTAGGTTATGCGTATCCGCATCGTGTGCCCCGTGAGCTGCGCCTATGAGGGCGACGCTGCGTTTGTGTCGATTCCGTCCACGGATGGCGAGTTTGGCGTCCTGCTGCTCACTCCAGCGAGATCTGCACGATCGACCGCGGTTACGTTCGCGTTTCCGATAAGGCCATGCACTGTCGACCACACGTTTGCCGTGGCCGGCGGCTATGCCCAGGTTGCGGACGATGTCGTGACCGTTCTCGCCGAGCGCGCTTGCGATTTGGCGACCGTCGATGCCGACAAGCTTAAAGCTGATATTCAAGGTTTTGAAGAGAAGCTGGGTAATTTGTCGGAGGATGATGCACGCCGCGCCTACCTCTATAATGAAATCGCATGGTGTAAGCTCAAGCTTGCCCAATAGTCAAACGATTTAGCGTTCGACCATTTGCGAACACATCATGCCCGGGATGGCCCAGCCACCCCGGGCATGCTTTTTGAAAGGGTAGACCTTGGATATTATCCGCGTTGAGGGTGGCCACGCCATCGGAGGCTCCGTGCCCGTCTCGGGCGCCAAGAACTCCGCGCTCAAACTCATGGCGCAACGCTTCTGGCGCCGGGCAAGACGACGCTGCAGAACGTGCCCGATATTTCCGATGTCCACGTGATGGGCAAGGTGCTCAAGGGAATGGGCGCTACGATCGATGTTCTCGACGAGCACACGCTCGAGATTGATACCTCTCAGGTCGATTCATGGGAGGCCCCCTACGAGCTCGTTGCCAAGATGCGCGCTTCCACCGCCGTCATGGGACCCCTGCTGGGCCGCTTCCATCGCGCCAAAATTGCCATGCCGGGCGGCTGCAACCTGGGTGCTCGCAAGATCGATATGCACATTCTTGGTCTTGAGGCCCTGGGCGTTGAGTTCGATACCGCCCACGGTTACATCAACGCTAATGCGCCCCAAGGTCTGCGCGGTACCACCGTCACGCTCGAGTTCGCCAGCGTCGGTGCGACCGAGAACCTCATCATGGCCTCTGTGCGCGCACAGGGCACCACGGTTATCGACAATGCCGCCCGCGAGCCCGAGATCGTCGATCTCGCTAACATGCTCAACGAGATGGGCGCCAAGATTGTTGGCGCCGGTACGCCCGTCGTGACTATCGAAGGCGTGGAAGAGCTCCATCCCGTTACCCATCGCGTGGTGGGCGACCGCATCGAGGCCGGTACCTTTATCGTTGCCGGTGCGTTGATGGCCGACGATCGCGGTGTCGATGTCACGGGCTTTTGCCCCATTCACTTGGGCATGGTGCTCAAGAAGATGGAGCTCATGGGTATCGACTGCGAGCGCGTCGAGGATGGCGTCCATGTGAACCGTGCCGAGCGTATCAAGCCGGTCGACATCCAGACGCTTCCGTTCCCCGGTTTCCCGACCGACATGCAGGCGCAGATTATGGTGCTCTCCGCCCTTGCCGACGGCAGTTCCGTTATTACCGAAAACATCTTCGAGAATCGCTTTATGTTTGCCTCTGAGCTGGTGCGCATGGGTGCCGACATTCGTATCGAGAGCCATCATGCCATGATTCATGGCGTCAAGGGCTTCTCGGGTGCACAGGTTACCTCGCCCGATCTGCGCGGCGGAGCGGCCCTCGTCGTAGCGGGCTTGATCGCCGACGGGACGACCGAGGTTTCGGCTATCCATCACATCAAGCGCGGCTACGAGCAGTTTGTCGAAAAGCTGCAGGCGCTTGGCGCGCATGTCGAGCATGCTACCGTCCCCGATCCCGTCATCTACTAATACAGGTTGCCTATGTTTAATAAAAAGCCCCTCGCGGATACCACCACCCGAAGACCCTCAACTGGTGCGCAGGCCAAGATCTACAGTCGCGATAACGTGGCTCGTTATTCCGAGCGAGCTCGCCAACGTCGTCGTAGCCACACGATTCGCCACGTCGCGCTCATTGTCGTGCTTGGCGTGCTGCTGAGTGCCACTACCGCTGCCGGCCTGTGGTTTGCCACCATTATGGGCAAGCTCGGCGATTCTAATGTCATTACCGACAATCTGCGTCGGGTTCTGGTTGACACCGATGAGGCAAAGGATCCGTTCTACATGCTGCTTCTTGGCACCGACGGCCGTCCGGGCGAGGATACGTATCGTGCCGACTCGATTATCCTGGCACGCATCGACCCCACGCAAAAGCAGGCGACGCTCATTTCCGTTCCGCGCGACACCAAGGTCGAGTACAAGGGCGAGACCATGAAGATCAACGCCTGCCATACCGTTGGCGGCGCCGAGGCCATGGTCGAGGCGGTCAACGAGCTGTGCGGTGTTCAGATTTCCCACTATGCCGAGGTCAGCTTCGACGGAATGCAGGCGCTGATTGATTCGGTTGGCGGTATCGACATTAACGCAACCGATGATGTTGACGACCCCGAGCACCTGGATATTAAGATTACCGCTGGCCAGCAGCATATGGATGGTGCCACCGCCCTTACCTATGCCCGCTGCCGCTACACCTATGCCGACGGCGATTACACGCGCATGCGCCACCAGCGTCAGGTGCTTGGCGCACTTGCCAACCAGATTCTCAATAACTTCGATGCCACGAAGATCTTTGGCCTGGTTAATTCGCTGTCCGATATGCTCGTAACCGATATGAGCGTTCAGGATATCGTGGCTACGGTCAACGCCATGCGCGGTATGGATGTCGACGGTATCTACTCGGCCAACCTGCCTCGTACGCCGACGACAGCACCATGATCGACGGTGTGAGCTACGTCTTTGTCTACGAGGACGAGCTCAAGGAAATGATGGAGCGCGTCGATGCCGGCAAGGATCCCAAGGGTCCCAACACCATGGGTCTTTCCGACGGTTCCAGCTCTACAATCGGCGACCTGAACAACAACACGTCTGACGACTACGCAAACGGTACCGCAACCTCATCGGTCAGCTCTGACGATTCCGATGACTCAAGCGATTCGAGCGATTCGGACTACTACGAAGAGCCCACCGGCGACGGCAACGGCTACGAAGCCAACTACTAAGTTACGGCGTTTTACCAAACGCCGTAACGACTCGACGCTGCGCGCCGCCCAAGGCTACAATTTGTCATTCAAAAGGCAGGGCATGACCAGAAGGTCAATGCCCTGCCTTTTTCATGCCAACTTGTTCGCCTTGGACGTCGCTCGCTGACGTTGGCTCAACCTGCGATGTTGACTACTCCCCTTGTATCAAAAACCGCCCCGTTCTCTGTAGAGGACGGGGCGATTCGTCTTTTGGGCTTATGCAGCCAGGCTTATGCGAAACGGGCGACGAGCTCCTGCAGGACGTCGGTCATCTTGACGAGCGAACTGACCGGGACAAACTCGTTGACGCCGTGGTAGCAATAGCCGCCGGTGGAAAGGTTGGGGCAGGGCAGACCGCGGAACGACAGCTGCGCGCCGTCGGTGCCGCCGCGAATCGGCAGCACTTGGGCTCAACGCCGCAGGCAAGGTAGGCTTCCTTGGCAACATCAATAAGCTCGGGATAGTCACGAACGATCTCGGCCATATTTCGATACTGCTGCTTAATCTCGACCGTCACGCGCTTGTCACCCAAGCGCTGGTTGAGCATCGAGGCGGCGGCATCAATAAGGTCGAGTTTCTGCTGGAACTTGGCTGCGTCATGGTCGCGGACGATATAGCGCGCTGTGGCGTGATCGACGGTTGCAGATACACCCTCAAGGTGATAAAAGCCCTCGTAGCCTTCCGTATACTCCGGGCGCTGCACGTAGGGGAGCAACGCGTTGAAGTCGCAGAACAGATTGCCTGCGTTAACCATACGGCCTTTGGCGTCGCCCGGGTGGATGGACTGGCCCTCAAAGCAGACGATCGCCTCAGCGGCATTAAAGCACTCCCACTCCAGCTCGCCGATGGGGCCACCGTCGACCGTGTAGGCATACTTGCAGCCAAAGGTATCGATATCCAACAGCTCGGCTCCGTGGCCGATCTCCTCGTCAGGGCAGAAGCAAATGCCGAGTGCGGGATGGGGCAGAGAAGGGTCCTGAGCGATACGCGCGACAAGCGACATGATCTCGCGACGCCTGCCTTGTCGTCCGCGCCCAGCAGCGTGGTGCCATCGCTGCAGACCAGGTCCTCACCCGCGAGGTCGTTCAGGGCGGGAAGCTTGGCGGTACTCATGGCAACGGGCTTACCGTCAACCGTGCCGCAGACCAGGTCGCCGCCTTCGTAGTGCACGATGTGCGGCTTCACGCCGGCGCCCGGTGCAACTTCGGTGGTGTCGAGATGGGCGATCAGGCCCAGGGCGGGCTTGTCCTCAGCGCCCACACTTGCGGGGATATGCGCGCAGACATAGGCGTGCTCGGTCACGTGGGCATCTTCCGCACCAAGCTCGCGCAGCTCTTCAGCCAGCACGTTGGCAAGGTCAAACTGAACGGCGCTCGAGGGTACCTGGTCGCAGTTTGCATCCTCGGACTGCGTGTTGATCTGGACGTAGCGCAAAAAGCGCTCGAGGACATCGGGGTTCGTGGTGGTGTTTTCCATAAAGACCGCTCCAATCTTGGTCGTCGTGTGCAACAAGAACTCTAGCACGGTATGCCACGGCATACCGCGACGCTTGGATGGGGTAGAATCAGCCAATGAATGCAGAAGGGACGGAAGATCATGGATACGACAAATAGCTCGCGCGAACTACATCTGACGGTGGCGAACGAAGACTACTTGGAGTGCATGGTTCGCATTGAAAGCGAAGAGGGGGAAACCAACGGCGTGCGATCGGTCGACATCGCGCAGCGCTTGGCGTCTCCAAGGCATCGGTCAATAAAGCGGTTTCGGCGCTCAAGGCATCCGAGCTTGTCGAGCAATCGCACTACGGCAAGGTAGTCCTGACCGATCGCGGCCGCGAGGTTGGCACGGCTATCTGGTACCGTCATCGCCTCGTCCGCACGTTTTTGGTTCAGGAGCTCGGTGTCGAATTTGAGCGAGCCGATTCCGAGGCCTGCATGATGGAGCATGCGCTATCCGAGGACACGATGAACCGCTGGCTCGCCTATCTCGAAAAGCAGGGAATCAGCGTCGAGGAATAGCGGGATATATATGGATACGAGTTATTACAATCGCTTTGGTGCCGAGGAACTTACGCGCCGCTTGTCGAGCGAGACCTTGTTGGCGCAGGGCCCCATGGGCAGTGTTCTGTTGAGTGAGTACGACGCCGCCGATATTCCACCGGCGTTTTGGAATCTGGCAGAGCCGCAGACCGTTTCTCGTATCCATCGCTTGTATGTCGCCGCCGGCGCGCAGGTACTCATTACCAATACCTTTCAGGCATCAAGCTATGCCCTCAAGCACGACCAGATTGCGCCGTCCGTGGCGGAGGTCAATCGCGGGGCCGTCGACGATGCCCGCCAGGCGCACCCTCAGCTGCTGCTGGGCTCGATGGTCCGATCGGTATTGAGTGGTTTGCCGAGGACTCGGCCGAGTTTCGTGAGATCCGAGGCATTGCGCGCGAACAGGCGCACGCCTTGCTCAATGCTGGTGTTGACGGTCTGCTGATCGAGACGGTGACGTCTATCCGTAATTTGCAGCCCATGCTTGCCGGCGCCCGAGATGCCGCCGACGGCATGCCTGTTCTGGTGAGTTTTGTCGTTGACGATAAGGGCGACCTGTTGGGCGATGGCCTCAACATTGAGGCAGCCGTTTTGTACGCCGAAAAACACGGCGCAAACTCGGTTGGTGTTAATTGCTGTTCGCTTGCGGCCGCGAACGCGGCGGTGCGCAGGATGGTTGCATCGGCGACTACTCCCGTCACGGTGCGTCCCAACGTGGGCGATCCGGTCCAGACTCAGGATGGCCCCGTATGGCACGAGAACCCCGAAGCTTTCGCGCGCGCATGCATCGAATGGAGACATGCCGGTGCCGCAATGGTGGGCAGTTGCTGTGGAACTACGGCAATCACTACGGCAGCGATGGCCGAGGCGCTCGATATATAAAGGGCAAAACCGCTCCATACGGGGCGGTTTTTTTATTGCCTGCATGTCCTCGGCAGCATTTGCCCAAATGGTGAATGCTGGTGCCGGCAGGTTGCCGAGCGTGTATCGCGGGTATACCTCATGCGTACCATGATCCAAACACTGTGAGGTGTCTGCGCGTGTGCGCGATAATTCATTTTGGAACTGACGGTTGGCGTGCTCGCGTCGATGAGGACTTCACTGCCGATAACGTTGCCCGTATCGCCGATGCGTCGGCGAGTTGTGGCAAAAGACCAATCCGGGCAAAACGGTATATATAGGGTTCGACACTCGGCCCCTGGCGCGCGAGTTCGCTGAGCTTGCGGCGGGTGTGCTAGCAGCGCACGGGCTAGACGCCGTGCTCGCTTCGCGACCTGTTCCGACCCCTGCCCTTACGTGGGCGGCGGCTTATGACGGTGAGGCGTGCGGCGCGCTCATGGTGACGGGGTCCCATCATCCGCAGGGTTATCTGTGTCTCAAGATTCGCATGGGTGACGGCTCGACCGCCAACCAGGATGTCATCGAAGAGCTCGAAGAGACCATGGCTCCCGAGCCAATGGGGATCGAGGGGCAATATCGCACCGCGGATATCATTCCTGACTATATGCAAGCGGTGCATCGTTTGTCGATGCCGAAGCCATCCGCGCCGCGCACCTGCGCGTGGTTGTTGACCCCATGGGCGGCGCAGCCCAGGCTATCTAGCCGACTTGCTGCGCGAGCTTGGCGTTGAGGTGCACGAGATTCACGCCGGGCAGGCGCCTGACCAAGAAGATATCTGCCCCGACCCCGTTGAGCCGTGGGTGGACGCTTGCGAGCATACGGTTATCGAGGACGGAGCTTGCGCTGGCCTGGTGACCGACGGCGACGCCGACCGTATCGGCGCGGTTGACGAGCGCGGCAGATATATACATCCGCATCAGATCATGGCGCTCGTTTTGGGCGACTTGGTTCAATTTCGTAATTTGGAGGGACGCGTCGTCGTCAATCTTTCGTGCTCGACGCTCGTGCGTCGCATTGCCGAGGCGCTTGGCTGCCGCGTGACCGTCAAACCAGTCGGTTTCAAATATATAGCGGCAGAGATGAAGAAGGGTGGCGTCCTCATAGGCGGCGAGGAAGCCGGTGGTATCGGCATCGCCGCGCATATGCCCGAGCGCGATGGAATCCTCGCCTGTCTGATTCTGTGTGAGCTTATGGCAAAGACGGACGCGCCTTTGGGCGTTCTGGTCGACCAACTCGAGGACAGTTTTGGTAAGACGAGTTACGGTCGACGCGATTTGCGCCTTGAGGCCGAAGATGCCGAAACGTTACGAACCTGCTGCCGGGCGTAAACCCCAAGTCGATTTGTGGCAAGGTGCCGCAAAACGTTAGTCATATGGATGGCTTGCGTTTAGCATTCGAGGATGACACGTGGCTGCTGGTCCGTCCTAGCGGGACCGAACCAGTGGTGCGCGTCTACGCCGAGGGGTTCTCGGTGGAAGAACGTGATGAGTTGCTCGATGCTGGCTGTGCTTTAGCTAGGGGAACGTATCCGCTTTAACCATGAGACTGCCTTATATAAAGAGATGCTCGGTGAGCGGTAGTTAACGGCTGGCAAACGTTAGTCGGATCCCAAATTGTGTAGGAAATGTGTGCGCCCAGATTCCCGCCCACGGGGCCTCCGGTCTGGCAATATATCTCCTTGCCGCGCGGCCCGGTCGGACCGGATCAGCCGCCAGGCGTGCACCTTGAGAACCGGATACTGCGAGGATGGACACATTCAGTGTCGCATCCGGGCAGACATCGAACCATTTGAAATGGTCTAACTTGGATTTGTTTTTCGCAAGGCCGCCGAGAGGCGGC